>Ga0310690_10000111_pt1 | contig 181407 bp, 297 predicted proteins | sample AusTroGonzalo_MG_2_FD_207661 | JGI IMG/M metagenome (GOLD analysis project Ga0310690, IMG submission 207661) | Bovine rumen microbial communities from tropical cattle in Woodstock, Queensland, Australia - Gonzalo_04 (v2) (version 2) | ecosystem: Host-associated > Mammals > Digestive system >... | reverse complement strand
CAATAGATTACCAGTAATGGAGTGTAGATTACTTCGGCAGAAGTCAGCGTTAAATGGATCGTTTGATATATTGAAAATCTACTAAGCTATATTTTATATGATAAAAACATAGTCCAGACTACAACGCTAATGCGGCTATGGTAACATAGTGTAGTATGAAAATCCGCTGGTAGCAATACCGTGCCGGTTCAAGTCCGGCCTCGGGCACCAGCCTTATTAGGCGATAATGACACACAGGGACGCGAATAAGGCGCCCCTATTTTTTGTGTAAAGAAGGAGTGATGCCTATGAAAAGAGTATTAGCATTTATTTGTGCATTAATGCTAATTATGGGATATGCAACGTGTGAATCACAGGTATCCCCGGAAGAAAGCACAGTACCAATTACAGAAGTTACAGAAACATTAGAAGAGTCATCTGTTGAAGAACCTGTAATAGAAGAACCAGAAATACCCCTAAAGGAATCTCCTCCTATAGAGGAAGAAGAAACTGAAGCATCAATTGAAGAAGAACCTTCAGTTGAATTGAATACTGCGACAGAACCTACTGTAGAATTAGAACCGGTAATAGAAACTGAAGTTAATTCAGAATCTCAACCGGAACCCGAAATAGAAGAATCTCCAGTTGAGGAGCCTCAAGTAGAAGAACTAGTACAAGAAGTAATATCTCCAGTTGAAGAAGTTGAAGAACAAGAAGAAGAAATCTCTTCAAATTTAGTTGAATTTGAAGAAGATGATTGGGGTGAAATTACTATTGAGATGCCGCGTGAAGTCTATATTTCTTTCTTACAGGAGCCACATTATTATGGAGATACTGCTGTGTTAGTTGCAACACTAGTAAACTTTAAACCTGAAGATCGTTATACCATGAATTGGCAATATAGCGATGATGGTATAGAATGGCATAATATAGAAGGTGAAGATGAGCGCACTTACACATTTATTATAACCAAAGAAAATTACCATTATTCTTATCGAGTTGTTGTTTTATTAGAAGGGGAGTGATCAAATGAAAAAATTTATTGCGGTATTACTAATTATTATATTAGTATGTAGTTTTGTAGATATGACCGCCGCAACAGATATAACATCTAACCCTTTAAATGTAAGTGATATAGAAGACCCTCCTGCTTCTGATACGAATTTACCCCAACAAAATTTAGATCCACCGTCTGACCCAGATCCTCCCACACAAGAAGGTATTGAGCAGGTAGATTATTCTATTAATCTATCTAATCTATCCCAATATAGTATAGTTGCATTAAATAATGCAACTCTTAATGGTCATGTACGTGGTTCTATTTGGGTTGGTGGTACATTATACGGAGGAGAATGGAAGTTTGTCGACGATGGCTCTCTCAGCGGCAACTCCTCTTCTACTAGTTATATCGCGGCAAATGAATCGCACATACAATTTAAAAGTCGTACAAGTGAACAAAGCGAAACAGCTTATCTTGGATTAACTGGATCTGCTATTAGTAACACACGTGCATATTGGCAAAATATTATTGCTAATGTGGGCACAAATGAAAATTGGATTTATTTAGAACCAAATGAAAATGGTCATGTAGAAATTATGTATTGGGATTATCAATGCCCAGGCAGCGATGAATCTCAATCTTCCATTGCAAAAATTTATTATACGGATGCAACAACTGTTTCTATGGGAGGCCTTGCAGGACATTTAATCGCACCATATGCTACAGTTACAATTGTAAATTGTAATCATTGTGGTTCTATTGTAGCAAAAAATATTATCACAAGTGGAGAATCTCATATTAATTATTGGAATCCACCAAGTCCGCCAAGTATTACTCCTACACCAACGCCTACCTCTCCACCAATTACTATTACAAAGCAACTAAAAGGTGAAATTTGGTCTGTTCGTTGTGATACAATGGACAATACTACCTTTAAGGCTGGTGGCGGTTACTGGATGGCTGATATTAACAATCCAGCACATAATACAAGCAAAGAAGGACACCGTTCTAATCATTGCGGTAATCGTGAAAACTGGGTACTATTTGTAAGTGAAGATGGGGTAGCAATTAGTTTATATCAGTTAAAGAGCGGTTCAACCGGAGGCACATTACCAAGTATTATGTATCGTGCACCAGCAGACTTAGCTAATATTCCAGAGGGTCAATTTATATATGACCCGACAGACCCAAATGATGCTATGACTCAACGTTTAATTAACGAAGTCTTTATTCCATCTAATGTAATGCCATTTAGTGATATTAATCTTGTTGAAGGTGAACGTCTATTCTGGATTAGTCAGAATGGTAAACAAGTATGGCACCATACTGGTGTATTAAAGAAAACTACGCCAAGATTTGCATTTATTATTAATGGTGAACCATATACTCTTGGTGTTGGTGAAACTATTACGTTAACTGAGGTTGAAGAAGGATTGCTTGAAATTGAAGAGATTGCAAGCTCTAACTATAGAATGGTTGAAATTACAGATGACGGTGAAGGTAATTATATTGTTATCAATGAAATTGATCCACCTAATAAGCCAACTCCTACACCGCCACCACCTATTGTAACTGCAACACCCACACCTACGCCCACACCCACTCCAACACCTACAACATCTGAATCTATTCCACCGGAAGTAACAGAAACTCCTACTCCAACTCCTACTCCAACGCCTACGCCAACTCCAACTCCATCACCAACGCCGGAAACGAGTGAGAGTCCGAGTCCAAATCCATCTGTAACTCCTTCTTGTACGCTTACTATTAAGAAAGTTGTATCAAATTATGAGCTAATGGATGACGATGCAATATTCTTCTTTAAAATTCATGGAATAGGATTTAATGAAGATGAATATATTGAAGTAATTGTAGATCATACCACTGGTATTGGTATATGGGAAATTGATGAGTTAAGGCCTGGAAAATATACTGTTGAAGAAGTTGATATATCAGAAGGTTTTGAATTAATTTCTGAACAGAAAATTACGCTTTATATTGTAGATACCAAGACATTTGAATTTACAAATAAAGTAATTCCACCAGTAGAAACAGCATCTCCTACCCCTACAGTTACACCAACATCAACTCCCTCTCCAACAGAAACTCCGACAGTTACTCCGACGGAAACACCAGAGATAACTGAAACTCCAACGCCAACGCCTACTCCAACACCTACACCACAAGATACTCCGCTTCCAACATTAACTCCAGAACCATTACCAGAGATTACACCGACGCCAATACCATGGGATGAACCAGATATTGAACTAACAACTGTTGGTATTCGTAAGCGTTGGAATGATGATGGGTATCAAGTAGTCAGACCAAAAGTGGCATACATTAGATTATTTGGTAATGGACAATATATTAAAACTGCTACATTATCAGAAGATAATGGATGGATAGTAATTTTTGAAGTGCCAAAATATGATTCTGAAGGTATTGAAATTATCTATGAATGGCGTGAAGTTGAAGTGCCTGGTTACTTAGTAGAAAGTACATATGAGATTGATATAGTAACAACCATTATTAATAAAATTTGGGAGCGTCCACCTGCGCCCGAAGGCTCGCAGCAAAAACTCCCTGGCAAACCAGTCGCGATCGTAGAATTTGATGAATATGAAACTGCCCTTGGTTTAGAAGTAATGATTAATCATGTAGGAGATTGCTTTGATTAAGAGGTGTTAATATGGGCACACTAATATTGATTATATGTATATGCGTATTTTTATATTGGTATAATAATCAAAATATTCCAAAAATTTAATAATTGACTTTTAATAAAAATTCTGTTATAATTTTAATGTACCAAGGGGAAGAGATGAAAATTCCCTTCCCCTCATAAATGCCTGCATCGTACAACGGCAGTACTGGGTCTTCGTAAGGCTCGTATGGCGGTTCGAATCCGTCTGTAGGCTCTTTATGCACGATTGGTGGAATGGTAGACACGCTAGCCTAAGGAGCTAGTGCGCGAAAGCGCGTGAAGGTTCAAGTCCTTTATTGTGCACTCGTAGAGCTGACTATGTTAGCATTGAGTCCGGAATTGATGCATCAGCCCGAGAAACCAAATAACTAGTGTCATGGTTAGGCACGGCGTGTGTTAGGTATGGTTATGAAAGCACGCAACAAATCCTACTTTTGTAGGTCGGGGTAGCTCCCCGTTTTATGCCCCATTAGCTCAACGGACTAGAGCACACGGCTACGGACCGTGGTATGCGGGTTCGATTCCTGTGTGGGGTACAAATAGCAGAAGGCGCGGCAGTACAGCGCCCCATAAGGACAAAACCATTACAATATTCTGCTTATTATATGGAACTAATCTATCCGGAGTTCCTGCGATTCAAGGATAGGGTTGCGGCGACCTTATGCCGTATTTCATGAGATGTAATTCTGATTCAGGGTTTCAGACTTGACGGACACGTATACAACGCCCGGTGGGGTTCAATTCCCCTACATCTCACCTTTAATATGCCAGAGTATAGGGAATCAGCAAACCCACCGCACTGTAAATGCGGCGCTCTTTAGCACAGTTGGGGCGGCACCAACCTCTGGCACTGATCCCCAGCAGTATTGGCTGGAAAGTGAAGCGAAACTATAAGTTTCCAGTGTCGGGAATAATGCGTCCGCCACTGCCTTCCTCACTTTAGCACAAAAAGGAAGGCTATTTTATGCTGTTATAGCTCAGCAGGTAGAGCACGTCCTTGGTAAGGACGGGGTCGCCAGTTCAAATCTGGCTAGCAGCTCCATCATGGGCCTGATATAGATTCGACAGGTATAGGGTGTATTAAGAACACGGGTATGTTACCGCCTTATGGGACAAACACAAGAAACGACGAAGATTTCGATTATTGCGAGTTACAGGCTGCTTGATTCAGCCTTCGCGCCAAAACAGTAAGCCTCCTGGCTGGTAATTACTTGAGGTTCATAGATTAACCAGTGACCTTTTACGGTGTAGCCATAAACCGTGTGGTTTCTTGCTTCCTAAAAGCAAGTGGTGGAGAAGTTTGACCACTTGGTCATTCCGCGCGCCAACCGCATAAGTTGGCTATCGTGTAAGTAATTCTTAATATTGACTATAGCATGGACACGGGGGCAGTACCCGTCAGGTCCACCAAGGCTTGGGTAAGAGGACCCTGTAAGTAGTTGATAGTGGAACAATAACCTATTTAAAGTGAATAGCGGCTAGTCTCTGCGGAGACTAGGAAGGATGAAAACCACTTCCGCCGAGATGTCAGTAGTAGCAAACACCTATGCGTAGGTAAAGGCAAACATCCAAGATGAACGCTAGCAACATCTATAAAGAAACGGTAGTCGGAATTATAATCCTGTGAGAAGATACGGCGTTCCTGTCGCTTGTTAATGGAGAAGTACAATCCAACAGGAAATATGCTCGGTTACTTCAGCTGGGAGAAGGCCTGCCCTACAAGCAGGACGTCGGCGGTTCGAGTCCGTCACCGAGTACTTTATGCCTGTGTAGCTTAGTTGGTTAAAGCATTGGACTCATACCCCAAAGACCGGTGGTCCGAATCCACCCGCAGGTACCAAATCCCATAATCGCCAGGATAGAGTGGACCTAAGGACGCCCTTTAAAGTTGTTCGCGGTAGTGAGAACAACCTTCGCCGTGGCGAAGTAAAAGAGCCACGGAATATGCGCCATTAACTCAGTCTGGTCAGAGTACCGGTCTCTTAAACCGGGAGTCCGTTGGGTTCAAATCCCCGATGGCGCACTTATTGGAGGAATTGTAATGAATTTAGATAATTTTAAACCATTACAAGAATATCTTGATACTTTGCCAAATCCCAAATGGTGGCAATTTAAAACACGATTTATAATTTGGAAATCAAATATGATTGATAATTATCATATTTGGAAATATAATAGGAAGTGATTAAAATGAAACGAAAACATAGGAGACATAAACATATTCTCTCGCGCGTGTAGCCAAGTGGTATGGCAATAGACTTTTAATCTATGTATCGCGAGTTCGATTCTCGCCACGCGCACCATGCCCCGTTAGTTCAGCGGACAGAACAATAGCCTTCTAAGCTATGTGTCATAGGTTCAATTCCTATACGGGGTACCATGTGGAGTGTGGCGGAAATGGTAGACGCGCCGGATTGTGGCTCCGGATATTGCAGGTTCAAGTCCTGTCATTTCACCCATATGCCTAGGTGGCGAATCAGTAAACGCCGCGGACTGAAAATCCGCTATTAGTTGGTGCGACTCCAACCCTAGGCACCACTTATAAGGAGAATTATAATGAATATTGGTGCTATAGTTATAATAATTTGTTGGATACTGTTATTTATAATTTTTCTATTGTCAGTAAGAATTTGACTTTTAGTTGAAATTATATTATAATTTTATTGTAAGAAGAAAGGGGTATAAAAATGCGAGAACCTCATCGAATTGATTATTATTGCAATGAACTCGCAGAACTTTGGCATAAGGTACCAGATTGGCGCATGAGTCAGTTTATGGTGAATATTATGCTAGCTTATCAAAATAAGTTTGGTTATGATGCTTTTTATGTGGAAGACCCAGAATTTATGGAGTTCATTAAGGAGTTCATTAATGAAGCCACAGGAAATGATTGATTTATTTTATGCAAATAAACATATGTATGAAAGGTTGGTAAGAAGGATGCCTAAAGTTGGAGATAAAATTCGTATTATTTGGATGGAAGGCGAGCCTCAGTATATTGGGCGCGAAGGTATAGTCGAATATATTGATGATGCTAAACAAATTCATGGAACATGGGGTGGTTGTGCTCTCATTCCAGAAACTGATTCATGGACAGTAATTGAATAACGGGCATTGGCACAATCGGTTAGCGCGCAGACCTGATAAGTCTGAGGTTTCTGGTTCGATTCCAGAATGCCCGACCACACGGGCGGGAAGCTCAAAGGTGCGTAAGCAGGCCGTTACGGCCGTGAGAGTAAAAGCCAGCGCAGATAACCCGTAGGCTACCCGTGACCATCTTAATATAAAGGGGAGCATTGGAGTAATTAACCAATGAGATAATGTGCTCCTACACAAGCCTTTATAATATATTAAAATCATAGGAGTGATTTATATGAAAAGTAAAGTTTATCAAGTAACTGATGAAGAATTTAAAACTATTGTAGCAAATAGTTTTAGTTATTCAGATTGTTTAAGAGCATTAGGATTGGGTACTAGTGGTGGTTCATCTGTAGATGTTCTTAAAAAAAGAATTCAAGAATTAAATTGTTCTACAGAGCATTTTAATCGTGGAAAAAGTGGTGTATATAAAAAATATACATTAGAAGAAATTTTAATTGAAAATTCAAATTATGCCAATATTAGTAGTTTAAAGAAAAGATTAGTTAATGAAGGATACCTTGAATATAAATGTGCTTGTTGCGGAATTAATGAATGGTTAGGACAACCAATTAGCCTTCAGTTAGATCATATTAATGGTAATAATCGTGATCATAGAATTGATAATTTACGATTTTTATGTCCTAATTGTCATGCTCAAACAGAGACTTATGCTGGTAAAAATAAAGGGAAGTAATTCCCTATTTAGGCCGATGGTGTAATGGTAGCATCCGAATCTCCAAAATTTGTGGTCTAGGTTCGAGTCCTAGTCGACCTGTTTTAGGCTCGTCAGCAAATATTTTAAGCATTGGACTTTTAATCTAACTGGCTAAATAACGAGTCTAGTTTATGCCCTACTACCCCAACTGGCAGAGGGAACTGACTCAAAATCAGTAAAGTCTCGGTCCGAATCCGAGGTAGGGTACTCGCGCCTAACTAACAAATATTAAACAAACATGGCGCAAGATGGTGCACGCCGATCATCACTTAATACAAATTACTAAACTTATTTATTTACAAATTATTAAAATTATGCGGCGTGGTTTATTAAATGGTAAGGTGAGACTTGGTAACACCTAAAATACTTCCAAGAGGTATAATAGGGTCGTTTAAATAAGGACGGTGTAAGACCAGGATGTTTCTTGGCAGCAGATGGAGAAGGACTCCACCTATTATATGCCCGAGTAACCGAATTGGCATAGGTACACGGCTTAGAACCGTGGTTTTGTGGGTTCAAGTCCCTCCCCGGGCACATACCTATCATTTCAAAAAGTTTTCCAATAGGTGTCGTTATGGAAAGCAACTCGCTATGGTTAATGGTTCAAATTCTGCCAGCAAATACACAATAGAGATCCCGCAATCTGAAAGCGTTGAAATAGGATGCTCAGCGAGTTATATGGGGCCATAGTGATAACGGTTAGCACTTCTGCCTTGCAAGCAGAGAGTCGGGGTTCGATTCCCCGTGACTCCACAAAGGTACTGCTTTCCTAGGAGAAACACCCCAAGCAGCGGCAGAAGTGTCGATAGATGGGAGACGGATTTAGTAACTATTAAACACGATATTAATAGTGAGGTTGTCGTAATTAAATAAGGAACCACGTGGATTTACCATCAACTTTATTATAGGTTCCGACCCTCGTCGGCCGGGGATGGCGCTGCAAACGCCTTGTTAGTAGGTTCAACTCCTATCGGAACCTCTTTAAGGAGAAATTATGACTTTAGAAGAATGTATTAGAACTATTTGTATATTAGTAATTATATTTGGTTATACATTTATGTTCTTACTATTGTGGATTTTATCAGTATTAACAGATATAAGAAAAGAATTAAAGGTGAAGAAGAATGAACGTAATTAATGCAGGAAGTCGTTACCAGATTTACGGTGAAGATGTAAAAACATATCAGAAACTGCCTGTTGGAACTTATCTTGTAAATTTCCATCCAATGTAGGGATTTTCTTTGTCTATTCGTAATGATTTGGCAGTAACTGAAGATAAGATTTATGGTAGTAGTATGACTAAAGTAAACAAGGTTATACGCTCATATGATGCTGTAGATCGTAATTTTGGTGTACTTCTTTCTGGTCAGAAAGGTATTGGTAAGAGTCTTTTCGTACGCCTTCTCGCAGAAGAAGCAATCAAAAAGGGTATGCCTGTAATTACGGTCACTTGTGCTGCACCAGGAATTGCTAACTTCATTTCTTCTATTGAGCAGGAGTGTGTAGTAATTTTTGATGAATTTGAAAAAACTTTTACCATTACAGAAGATGAAAATCAGCAAGACGCGCTTCTTTCACTTTTTGATGGTATGGATGGTGGTCATAAGCTATTCGTAGTAACTTGTAATGACCTCGCCCATATGAGCCAGTATATGCTAAATCGGCCTGGTCGTTTTCATTATCATTTTACTATGATGCCGCCTACTTCTGATGAAGTAGAAGAATATATGAAAGACAAACTTCTACCAGAATATCAGCATAATATTCACGATATTGTAAATCTTGCTAATGTTGTAGATATGCCATATGATTATCTTCGTGCTATTGCATTTGAACTTAATCAGGGATATTCTCTAAAAGAAGCTATGTCTGATCTTAACATTACTCGTACTGATGATACTCGCTTTGAAGTTACAGTTATACTTTCAAACGGCCTTCGTTTTGAAGCATGGGATGTAAAACTGGATCTGAACGATCATTCTCAGCGTTATATTCATGTACGTCGTTATGAAAAAGATGCATATCCTCATGAATTTACTCTATATATTACGCCGGCTGCCGCACAAATTGTAGGTAAAGAATTTGTTATTAAAGACAAAATTAGCCAGCCTCATTGGGGTTCCTATGATTTTGAAGGTACAGATGAAGAATGCGAAAAGATGGAAAAAGAATGGGAAAGTGTTACCGTTGAAAAAGTCATTCTTCATAAGACTAAGGATTATGGCGTCGCGAGGTATCTCGTATGAGAATAGTCAAGGCTGCCAAAAAAGTTGATGAATATATTACAACTTGTAATAATTGTGGTTCAATATTAGGTATAAAACGTAATGATTTATCTAATAATACTATGATAGATGATAATAAGTGTGATGAATGGACTTATTATTGTGGAGTGTGCCAATGCTGTAATCATTTAAATGGTTCACTCCACAAACTATTTCCTTGGATAATGGAGGATGAAAATGATAGGCAATTACAAAGTGATAACCTTATGCGGATCAACACGATTTAAAGATGATTTTGAACGAATCAATAAGGAACTTACCCTTTTGGGTAATATTGTTATATCCGTTGGGTGTTTTGGTCACGCTGGTGATACTTTCACTGAAGAACAAAAAGTAATGCTTGATGATATCCATAAGAGAAAGATTGATATGGCAGATGCTATTTATGTAATCAATAAAGATGGATATATTGGCTCAAGCACTAGAAGTGAAATTCAATATGCACTTCGTACTGGCAAGCAAATTATATATATGGAAGATGATTTAATGTGAGAAAGGGACGCGGTATAGACCATCATTGGGATATTCGTAAGTATAAAGGCGATGGAGCATACTACGCGTATTGCCGATGTAAATTCTTTTATTCTTGTGGAGATATTATAAATAAAAGAGAACCTGATACATGGCTATTATATCATTATTGTCCAAGTTGTGGCGCACATAAAAAATGGTATAACGCTACTCCACGAAAAATAGATAAATATTTCCCTTGGGAATAATGGTAGCTAAACCGGACAAGCGCGCCGGCTTGGTTTCGAAAACCAAAGGCATCGAAAGGTGTGGGGTGCAAGTCCTCTGGCTATCGCCATATGTAGGAGAATCTCAGTGTGGACTGAGGCTCGCCTGGAAAGCGATGCGTTCGTGATGAACGGATGAGGTTCGACTCCTCTCTCTTACGCTGCCCAGCTAGTAGTAGGGTTTCCGGCGCGATAAGTTCACTAGCGACTTGCGCCTGTATTACTATATATGGAGTTGATGCGTATGAGAACTCATGCAGAAAAACGTCATAATGATTGGAAAAAAGCTATTCGCAAAAAGAAAATTATAAATGTCTATGGTTGGGATTATTATGATAACTTACACCAATATAGTAAAAATAAGATTCATTGTTCATGCCCAATGTGTAGCCGAAAAACAAACAACAAAAATCGTAAAGGCGCACGAGGTTGGGAGCCTTCAAAGAATTGGTGCGTAAAAGATGAAAAACGCATTGAAGAGATGGCAGACCAAATACTTGACAATGAGTAGAATTTCTGATATAATATTATCAGAAAGAGGAGATAGAATGAACATAAGAGGCAACTTGAAAAAGTTTGTTGCAAAAGATTAAGAAGTAAAATCTCCTTTCTAAAATGGTTTTGAAACTGTGGCAAGATAGGTTTCATGTAATAGGAGCGGTATGAATCCCTTCCATATTCTTTTGAGGTGATATTATGACATGCTTTTATTGTGGAAAAGAGTTTACATTAAATGGAAAACAAGGTGGACAAAATCGTATATTTTGTCAAGAATGTATTCCAGATGGTTTAACAAAACCAGAAGCAAGAGCACTTCGTCGTCGTTTGTATCTTGCAAAAGCAGATCAACAAAAGCAACGAATGGGATGTGCTATTTGTGGATATAATAAATATGGTGGAGTTTTAGAATGGCATCATAATGATCCTAATGAAAAAGACTTTAATCCTGGGGATATAATGAGAGATTGTAGTCAAGTAAAATGGAAGCTATATCAGCAGGAAATTAAAAAATGCACTTTATTATGTGCTAATTGTCACAGAGAATGGCACATAAAACATAAAAACGAGGATGTAGTGTAACGGTAACACGGGTCGCTTGGGACGACCAGTAGCAGTTCGACTCTGACATCTTCGACTTTATAGACCGTCACAGCAAATATATGTATGGTAAAAGAAGATGCTGATAACATTAACTGAGAAGGTTCAATTCCTTCAAATTTAACGGTCTAGTTTAATTAGTTATATAGACCACAGCAGCAACTTGTCTGGCTCCTAGCCAGGGTAGTATAGTGGTAGTACGCTTACTGAATAAGTAAGAAACAGTAGTTCGAATCTACTCCTAGTTGGTCTAGAATTTAGCCGCGTTGGTATCCCGTGAGGGTATTAAAAGAGACCTATTTGAAAGAGGCCGAGTAGTATCCGCAACTCTTCCGCGGCGTTTTTTATTTGACAGTATGGCCGAGTTTGGTATGGCACCGACCTGCTAAGTCGAGGTCACTTGTAAAAGGGTGCGCAGGTTCAAATCCTGCTACTGTCGCCACTTTATGGAGGATATATGATAAAGAAATTTTCTATTCCAGATTATTACGGTAAAGGTAATTTTATTATTCAATTAATACAATATAGAAAGCAATTTCCTCAATATTTTTTTAAAGATAGAATAATTGATAATTGTTATGGAGCGCATCCAGATATTTTATGGACTGGCGGCAGAAAACAAATTACTGATAATATGCCAATTACTCCTATGTCTTCTATTTTAAATCAATTTGCACAATTCCCGCAAATTGAATTACGACATGTATGTACCAATTACTTTATTACTCCGGAACTAACTAAAGATTATAAAACTAATTTTTTTCTATCTCATTATTTGCGATCAAAAGATAAGCTAATTGTAGCAAATGAGACTTTAATTCAATATTTAAAGGAAGCTTATCCAAATACTGAATTAATTTATAGTACCACTATGAATATTACAGATATAAATGAAGTTAATAAAATAACTGAGAATAATATTTATGTCTTAAATTATAATTATCTGAATGATAATGAATATCTAAAACAATTAACTCATTTAGATAAAATAGAAATTCTATGTGGAGAACCTTGCATTTTAAATTGTCCTAATCGTAAGAAACATTATGAATCTGTCAGTAGAGTTGCATTAGGAGTGGAAGATCCAAATCAATTTACATGTATGAGTAATAGTGAAACAAGACTATGTGATGAAATATTGGCTCTTCCAAATGCAGTTACTAATCAACGTGTTGATGAATTATCTGATATGGGTATTCAATATTTTAAAATTTCTGGTCGTAATATTACTGTTCCTAACTGGTTAGCAGTAATTACTTATTATTTAGTATTACCAGAATATCGAGAGCATGTTATGCTAGAACTACTTAATGCTTGGTGGTAATCAAGCATATAGCCCCTTAGCGTAATGGTAGCGCAACGGACTTTGACTCCGTATGTGATGGTCCGATTCCATCAGGGGCTGCCAATTAAAGGAAGTGATATTATGCGTCAATTAATAATCGCGCGTAAAGATTTACATATGAGTCCTGGAAAACTTGCTGCTCAAGTGTCTCATGCAAGTTGGGCATTTATGTCCAATCAAATTCGTGAAGAAGGACAATTAGTAGATACTGATTTATATCAAGTAAATCTTTATATCAACAAAGAAGTATATGAACAATGGTTTTGTGGTATATTTACTAAAACTATTTGTGAAGCAAAAAATTTAAATCAATTGCTTAAAGCAAAAATAATTGCAGAAGAACTTGGTTTAAAAGAAGGTAAAGATTTCTTCTTAATTATGGATGCCTGTAAAACTGAATTAAAACCAGAATTTATTGATTCAGAAGGAGTTGGACGTACTTTAACTTGTATTGGTTTTCGTCCACTTGATGATGAAACTGCGCGGAAAATTTCAAAGAAATTTCAACTTTATAAATAATTGACTTTTATATAATTTATGATATAATTAATATATCAAAGGAAATGAAAGGAAAAATTTATGGGATATTATACTTGGTTTTCCATGAAAGCACGCCATATTAAATCTAAAGAAGAATATGAAGCTATTGTAGAAGCTCTTAAAGATAATGAACTATATGCTTATGATGATAAATATGGAGTATTCTGTGAAAGTGATTATTCTGAAACCTTTAAAGAAGCTACTTTTTCTGTGTGTGATGAATATAAATGGTATGATCACACATATGATATGATGAAGATTTCAAAACTATTTCCAGATGTAATCTTTCGTCTTAGTGGCGATGGTGAAGAGCGTGAAGATATGTGGCATGAATATTTTCATAACGGGCAGGTAGAAGAATGCCGTGCTGAAATTAAATTTCCTAAACCGACAGAAATTGAATGGAATGATGAGTAAATTTAATATTTAACTTTAGAAATTAAATATTTGACTTTTTTCAAAATTTCTGTTATAATATTATTGTTGAAAGGGAAAACCTTTCAGAAAAAGAAAGACGCTTAATTCAGTAAATTGGAACCCAGTGAAGAAGTGTTGACCGCACTGCTGGGGACACCTGAAGAGCATCCGAAATCTTGATGGGATACTTTCAAGTATCGGGCGCGAAATGCGTAAGCATTAGCGATAACGGAGAAACTCCAAATGCTAAGGGTGGGCGCTATTATATCTAGTTGTAAACGCACGATTCCTTTCGGCGGGATAATAGAAAGCTCTGTGAATAGCAGAGCCGAATCCAGATAAGGGTTTAGCTGGTGACTGTATCAAACTCTGGAAACACCAACAACTCGCTACTGTCGATGAAAGCCAGAAATGGCATATAAGAAAGGTTTACGGTACTCACAGGTCAAGACAGCAACTTAATGTAAATTGGTTTTGGAATAACCTTTCTAAAAGAGATTTTATTTAATTGCTGAATGGTTTGGCTAAGGGTTCAAGGTAGACAGTCCTTGTCTAGCATCGGCCGCAAGGCAGGCGCGGAAAGTGATCGGGTCGCTCCCGGCGCTCAGCTCCACGTTTCTAGGTAGCGTAATATGCAATGGGGATATATTAGTACGGAGAAAGACCGCGAATTTATTGAATTAAGCGTCTTTTATATTGGGGGAAATTAGTATGGATGAAACTTCCATTTATGAAATTTATGTATTAGAAGATCCAATTACTATCGATAATTTAGGTAGACCAGAATGGGGCCATCGTGAAAGTGTTGGTTTCTATTATGAGTTAGAAACTGCTAAAACAGCTGTAAAAAATAATTGGGTAGACATAAATGAAAGAGGTTCCTATAATGCTGCTGTTATTGTAAAGAAAGCACCTGGACTTTATCCTATTGCTCTTGTACAAGGATATTATATTTTTAATCAGCAGACCGAAAAATACGATAAAGCAGAAATGCCTAAAGAAATGGAGCATATTAATTTAGGATGAAGATATATACATCATATTGGGCGCAAGTACGTAATTTTCCAAAAAATCTGGTGGGACTTAATACAACAGTTTGGCCACCTAAATGGCGGCCATTAGGTCAAGATAAACGCGGAGTAATTGTAGTAGATTGTCCTCCACTTAAGCCAGGTAAAGAATGTGAAGGTTTATGTCGAGGAGCATGTGAGCCAGCACACCCAGAAGATTGTGCCTTTCTGAAAACTTATTATAATCAATTATGTAAAATTGATTTTAACGATTTTCAACAACATTTAGAAAAATTAAAATTACAAATTTGCCATGATGAACAACTAGATGATGTAGACTTTGCATTAATTGTATACGAGCCATTGTATAAAAAATGTTCGGAGAGACAAAAATTACAAAAATGGCTACAAGAAAATGGCATTAAAGTTGAAGAATGGCATAAATAATTTGAGGTTAAGTATATACTTTCCTATAGATTCGCGGATGGACGCATCCCAATTCTGACCCGAGGTCCCAGTCACTCGGTTAAAAACGACTGTTCTATATAGAAGCGTGGCGGCAGCTTCGGAAAAATGCCACCGTGCGGCGCCAGTGGGATAATGCATAAGCAAAAGTCGCCCCATAAGACTGGCAAATTTACTTCGGGACAGTTCAAAAGACTGTCCCATTTTTTTATTTGACTTTTTTTATAATTTGTACTATAATTTTTATAGTAAAAGAAAAGGAAATGAATTTATGGATCTTAATATTTATACTGAAGAAATGAGTAAATCCGTATGGGACAAGGCCTTCTTTATGGATAAAGTGCCTGGAGTAAAGTGCGTAATTGATTTTGGGTGCGCGAATGGTGCAATGATTAAGATGATTGCTCCTTTATTTCCCAATACTTCTTTTATTGGATATGATATTTCTGCTGACTTAATTGATATGGCGCAGAAAACTCCACCATTTGTTAGTAATGCCGCTTTCTTTAGCGGACAAGAAGTTGGTGCTAAAGATATGCTTATCTTTATTAAAGATAAAGGGTTTAAGCCGAACGAAATTTGTTTGAATTTTTCATCTGTTTTACATGAAATTTTTTCTTCTTCACCAGAAGGAAAAGAAGTTATCCAGCAGATTATTAATGAACTTGAACCTAAATACATTACCATTCGTGATATGTATTTTGATTATGATAAACGATTTGTAAAACTCTCATTTGTTAATAACATTATTAACAAACTTCAAATTGATGAAAAATATATTCAAGAATTTGAAGAACGGCATGGAACAATTATGAATTGGGAAGGATTAATTCACTTCCTAATGAAGTACCAATGGAAAGACAATGGCTGGGAACAAGAGCTTAAAGAAAATTATTTTTCATGGTGGCTTGGAGATTTTATTTATCTTGTAGGAGACTGCTATGAAGAAGTATTTAAAGCAAATTATCAGTTGCCTTATTATACCGAGCAATGGATGCCTTTTTTCTTTAAGCCAGAACTTCACACCCATGCTCAATTTATTCTAAGGAGGAATGAGTAATGGCTAAATTATATATTCTCTGCGGTCCATCTGGTTGTGGTAAAAGCACCTGGGCTGAACAGTTTATTAAAGATCATAGTGAAACTGATGACATACGTTATGTTTCACGTGATAATATTCGTCTTGAGTTACTAAAGGATGGAGAGGATTATTTCTCGCATGAGAAAGCAGTCTTTCGCCGTTTTGTGGGCTATATTCGTCAGACTTTAATTGATGGCTTTGATTGCATTGCAGATGCAACACATCTTAATGAGTTTTCTCGGCGTAAGCTAACTCAGGCTATTGATATGCAGTTTACCAATTATGAAATTGTATACGTAGTCTTTGATACAGATGCTGACACTTGTGTGGCTCGTAATGAGAATCGTAATGGTCGCCGTTATGTACCGGAGAATGTAATTCGTAATATGTGTCGTGATTTTCGCGCGCCGACTCTTGATGAAGACGAACGTGTTGTAGCAATCTATGATGCAAATAGTAATGATATTGAAGTCAAAGATTGCCGTAATTGCGTTCATGGATTTGATGATGAACAGTTTAATCTGCCACTTTGTCATAATAATGAGCATTGTAAAAATTTTGAATTTTGGGAAGGTAAAAAATAATGAATATCTTTTTTACTAGTGATCTTCATTTCTGTCATAACAAGGAGTTTCTGTATGTGCCTCGCGGCTTTACCAATGTACAGGATATGAATGAAGCACTTGTTGAAAATTGGAATAAAGTGGTAAAACCCAATGATGAGGTATATAATCTTGGCGACTTTGCTCTTAACGATATTGAAGCTGCCATTCCTTATATCAATCAACTGAATGGTAAAATTTATTGGCTACTCGGCAATCATGATACTGATAAGAAGCGTGTAAAAATTCTTGATGAATGTCCAAATGTATGGGAAATTGGATATGCTTATTTAATTAAACATGAAAAGAAATTTTCTATTTATATGAGCCATTATCCAACACTTACCGCAAATTATGATGAAAAGAAATTTTCTCAGCACGTAATTGCAGTGCACGGACATACTCATCAGGCCGGTAATTGGATTGATAAAAAGAATCCTTTTACTTATCATGTGGGTGTAGATAGTCATAATTGTACTCCTGTACATATAGATGAAGTTATTTATGATGTACGTCAGTTATGGAATTTTCTCGGCGCACTTCCTACTCCATCTAAGCCAGAAGATTTATATCCATATGATTCTATTATTTGACAATAAATAAAATTGTGGTATAATTATTATGAAATATGAAAAAGTATGGAATTATTCACATTGTCAAATAGGCTTTCCCTGTGATAGATGTGAACCCGATATATGTACTTTTTATAAAACCTACAGCCTTGTAGAAGGCCAAGATGAAAAGGAGAATGAAAATGAACGAACTATTGAGAAATCTAAAGGAAATCAGCAATAAGACTTTAACGCAGAATGGTGCAGTAACATATGCGTCTACTATGACAAAGCTATATGATATGTTTGCTCAGGCTGCTTCTATGCGTGGCGCACGGGATGATGCATGTGTTCTTATGTTTAAGAACGCATATGAAGAAAACCCGACCATGGCGCTAAAGTGTCTGTTTTATCTTCGTGATATTCGTGGTGGCCAGGGAGAACGTCGTTTCTTCCGTCTATGCATCAAGTGGCTTGCCATGCGCCACAAGGATGAGATGGAACATCTAATTAAGTATGTTCCGGAATATGGACGCTATGATGACCTGTTTGAACTTTTCGGCACTCCGCTGGAGAGTGAAATGATGGGTTATATTAAGTATGTTATTGAGAAGAACGAGGATCACCTTGTTTACAAGTGGATGCCGTCTATCAATACTTCTTCCCGTAATACTCAGGAACGTGGACGTAAGTTCGCGCGCGAGTTCGGTATGACTGAAAAGGAATATCGTAAGATGCTTTCTTGGGGACGTAAGGCTTGCAACCTTGTTGAAACTCTTATGAGTCAGCACCGCTGGAATGAAATTGAATTCAATAAGCTACCGTCTCGCGCTGGTCTACTTTATTCTAAGGCATTTGCCCGTAGAGAAGAGACCGCGGCTCGTTATGCAGCTTTTATGTCCAGTGAAAAGACCAAGGTAAATGCTGGTACTCTATATCCGTATGATGTTGTAGCTAAGGCTGTAGAAGTTATGGGCTGCAATGACTATTGGACTCGCTCTCGTGGTGTCCCACTCAATGATACTAATCGTCTAGCTACGAATAAGTATTGGGAGAATCTTACGGATTATTTCAATGGTGCTACTCTAAATGCGCTATGTGTATGTGATACCTCTGGTTCTATGACTAGCGGTTATAATAGCAAGATCGCCCCGATTGATGTAGCTATCGCGCTTGCTCTATATACAGCAGAACGCGCTAAGGGGCCGTTCCAGAATCACTTCATCAGCTTTAGCTCTCGTCCGAAGCTAATTGAAACTGTTGGTGTTGACTTCTGCGATAAGGTAAAGCGTATTTATGAGCAGAATCTTTGCGAAAATACGAACATTGAAGCCACTTTTGACTTAATTCTTCGTATTGCAGAAGAAAATGATTTGTCTCAGGCAGATTTGCCGCAGAACATTATCATTGTAAGTGATATGCAGTTTGATTCAGCTCGTGGTTATTATAGTTATCGTGGTAATGGAGCAGAAACTGCAACACTTATAGAGAATATTGCCCGTAAGTGGAATGCTCATGGTTATAAGATGCCGCATCTAATCTTCTGGAATGTTAATGCGGCTACTGGCGCAGGTAATATTCCGATGAAGGATGAGGATGGAGTAACTTATGTATCCGGTGCTTCTCCGTCCATCTTTACTAGTATTATGACGGGTAAGACCGGACAGGATTTGATGTATGAAGCGCTTCTAGCACCGCGCTATGAGCCGATTCATAGCATCTATAAGACTCATGTCGAATTGTATGAGTTTTAATTTCAATTATACTTCAGAAAAGAGTCAAGTTTAAAAACTTGACTTTTTTCTTATTTTCTGCTATAATTTTTATATAAGAAAGGGGTAGAAAAATGACTAATACCTACGGTTACAACAGAAAAACTTGTGAAGAAGATGCACAAATTCTCGCCGCGGTTCAGCACCATCATGATGCTGTCGCGGCGAAAGGTTATCTTGTAATAATGACTAGCTTAATTGGAAGTCAAAATTATGATTTAGATGATGAAAATAGTGATATTGATACTTTTTCATTTATACTGCCACCACTGGGTGATATTGCTTTGGCTAAAGAACCATATGCTGGTATGTTCGAATTAAAAGATGGTCACTGCGAAGTAAAAGATATTCGTCTTGCCTTTAATCTACTTCGTAAAGCATCCCCGAATAGTGTTGAATACTTCACAAGTAAATATAAAATCTATAATCCTTCGTTTGAATCAATTTTAAAAGAATATTTAGATGATAATACTAAACTTTGGAATATGATTCATTGTAATTATTTGCATATGCTTACTGCAATGGCAGGTATGGCACATCAACTTACTAAACGTAATATGCCAGAAGGTAAAGCATTCGCTCATGCTATTCGTTTACAAGATATGTATTATCATTTTCTTAATAGTGCTAATGCGGGTGCAGTACTGGAACTACGTATGGGCGGCGATAGAGAACTTGCTTTAATGGCTAAACGAGAACAAGATTCACCATATAGTATTGATTATAAACAAGAATGTGAAGAGATTGCTGGCTGGCTCGATAATGCAAAAAATGGTTTTAAATTAACTGAAGAACATCTAAAGATTCAACAGTTAGGACTATCACTTATTGATAGTTTTCAATGGAAAATTTTTAAAAAATATTTGGAGGAAGTTAATAAATAATGGAACTTAATATTCATGCGGGTATGCGTGTACTTTACAAAAAAAATGGCAGTAATTGGAATATTGGAGAGTTAGAAAAAGGTACTGCTATATTAAATGAAGAAGGACTATATCTTCCAATTTGGACAAAAGATGCAATTAAACAAATGCATTCGTCCACATATGCGTGGGATGATGCGGAATCAATTAAAGTGAATATTAATGATATTTTCTTTGATGCGTTTAAACTTGAAGATTGGATAAAAGATTATCCTAAATATTTTATGACTAAAGAAGATTATATCAAATTTATTGAAAGTGATGAATTTGATAAACATCTTGAAAATGCTTGTGTATCTGATGGAGAATACGGATATTATCCTATCAGCAAGTATTCACGTGCATGGATTGAAAAACAGCCTTTTGATTATGTAGTAAGAGGAGACTAAAATGAGTAAGCCCAAACTAACGTTTCAAAAAGTTTTTGGTCATTGGAAAACTATTCGTACTCATAGAAAATGGGTAAAACATTATTGTCGTCTTGCTGGAATTCGTAGACGTGGATGGAAGCATGATTTATCCAAATATTCTCCAATTGAATTTTGGGAATCCGCGCATTATTGGACTGGTACATCTTCTCCTATAAATGAAGCTAAAAAAGTTCAAGGATATTCAAAGGCATGGCTACATCATCGCGGCCGTAATCCTCATCATTGGGCATACTGGGCGGATAATTTTAGTGAGGGTATGGTTATTTATCCTATGCCACGGGATGATTTTGTAGAAATGGTTTGTGATTTCCTTGCTGCTGGACGTGCCTACATGGGAGATAATTTTAATTATAGTAGAGAACATGCCTGGTGGCTAGATGATCGTAATAAAGGTAATAAAGCGATGAATGAAAAGAATAAAGCAATGCTTGATATTATCTTTAGTGATTTAGAGTTTGCTGAAAATCATATGCTGAGCGGGTGTCCAACTTCACTTTGTACCTCTACTCCAGAATCTTTAATTAAGTCTGGTTATCTTCAAGAAATTTGGAGGGCAAATTCGTGAGTTTTAATAGACAATTGATAGAAATAAAAAATCTTCCGATTTTGAAATCACAATTTCAACAGCGAATTAAGGCGGCTGATCCAGTAATTGAACAAGTTAAATGTATATTTGGATATAAAGATTCTACAGTCATTTATGCTTATACTGCATTTGATTTTATAGATAAATATCAAGACATAATTACTCAGGGCCAGTTAGAAAAATTTTATATTTTTCAACCATTTGACAATAGTTAAATGGTTGATTTTTTTTAAATTTTTTGTTATAATATATATGAAGAAAAGAAAGGAGTAAGAGTGAAAATGGCGGTTGCAAAAACTTATGCTAATATGGAAATTAGTGGTGAGCCTTTTATGGAAAATAAACGTATGTATATTAACGTCATTTCACCTAAAGGATTAAAGAAAGTACGTTGGTATTCTGAAGCTGAATATCATCGTTTATATCCAAATGAAATAATAAATAATGATAAACATGATATTATGGATTTTAATGCTCGTCATGTATTTGGTTTTGGCGATTTGGGCTTTATTACAATTTATAAGGGAAATCAAGAAAGTCTAGAACAATGCGTCGAAGAGCACCATGAATGTTTTAGGAGAAATCTTACCTTTGGATATTATACTCCTTCTTATATCAGCCTATGCACTCTTCCAAGCGATGTAGTTCCTATTCGATTGTCTTGGGAAACTGTAATGGATTATAATGATAGAATGAAGCCGCATAATGTAGTTGTTGAAATCGTAGCTTCATTAATCGGTAGCAAAACAAATAGTACATATCAAGGTGAAGTAGATGAATGGCTACAAAAAACAGTTAAGATTACAGAGAAAAAAAGTAAAGAAAGCCACTTTGGTACGAAACATACGTATACTTTGGTTGATGCCGAGGATAATACATACGTATGGGAAACGGGCGCCAAAGATTATCCCTGTGATAAAGTTGTTTCTTTGAAAATGAAAGTTAAAGAACATAAAGAAATTAATGGAAATAAGGTAACAGTAGTATGGTACTGTAAGGAATATTAATATGAGATTAACATTTGATAGAAGATATGATAAATGGGAACAAGTACGCAGAGATCGTGAAAGGTGTGAAACTTGTATGTATGATGCCCCTCATGGAGAATCATGTTGTAAGCATCATTGCGGTGAATCTTTTTGGTGTAAAGAATGTACTGCACAATGCCGTACTACCCCCAAGTTATGTGAGAAGTGATATAAATGAAAATTCTAAATACGCGATACTATGGAATGATCGCGCGATGTAATAACTGTGGATGCCTCATTGGATATGAGCCAAATGATGTATCTAAAACTCAAAATATTTCATGTCCACAATGTAAATTTACATTATGGGTACCTTTTAATCCAAATTATGATGGAGTAATAAAAGAAGAAAAGGAAGAAAAGAAAGATGAAACTGTGGTTTGAAAATAGTAATGGCGATCGTAGAGTGATTAAAGAAGTTTGTGATACTTGGAAGGATGTTAATGCGGCAATAGAGGAATTTATTGCGAATTGTAATACTAATAAACATAAGATTGCAAAAGAAAGATACGGTGAGGATTATGATCCTTCTAAAGTAGTTCCTTTTGTAAGTTACTACACCCGTGTATGGGAAGAAGATGGTATGACTAAACTGGATGTTGGTTCTCATACAGAATTTTTCTTCTGGGAGGGTAAGTACAATGAAGTAAAGGATGATAGTGAATGATTGTTAAAGCAGCAGTAAAGATATTTGATATACGACAAAATAAAGAATGGATTATTCCTTGTATGCGTCATTGTGATGCATTTTATATTCTAAAAGAATTTAGGTATAAAAAGAATATTGATTATAAAGAATTAGAACAAGGGTTCCTTGACGAACACGATAATTTTTATAATCGTATTGCCGCAAAGAAACACGCACAGGAATTTAATCAGTTAAAAGAAAACACTAGATGTGCAGAACTATTTAGTGAGGATTTGTGGTAATGAGTAATGAATATAAAGAGTGGATTAATGATAAAGTATGTGACACTTTATTTGATGCTAATGCAATAGATAGAATTGAAGAAATTTGCATGACGCCATACAGCACGCGAAGATATGTTCATGGATGGAAAAATGGACAGAAAGTAGTATTTATGGTATGGTTAAATGATGAGGGCGAATGGGTCTTTGAACACAGGGAGTTAGATAAATGAAAAAAATAATTTTATGTATTATTTTAGTTGGCGTTTTATTTATATTAACCAGTTGTAATGACACTGATTTAGCTGTTAAAACTGAACGTTATGCTATGATTATTATGCCAGACGGTTCGCTTATTCAAGGCATTTGTACTAGCTTTTATCGCTATAGTGATAATTATATGTATGTTAAAGTTGATGACATAGGGTATTATCTTGATACATGGCGTATTGTAACTTGGGAAAAATAATTTTTTGACATTTAGTAAAAATTCTGATATAATATTAGTGTAAAGAGAAAGGAGTGAATTAGTATGTTGAACGCTAATTCTGAGCGCGAACTCGCTTATGTTGTATTAATTGACGGTATTGAGCCTATTCCGGGCTATGACCGTGTAGAACACGCTCTTGTTGGCGGCTGGCGTGTAATTGTTCAGAAGGATCAGTTTAAAGTTGGTGATCCTGCTATTTATTTTGAGATTGATAGCCGTGTTCCTTCTGATCGTGAGTGTTTTGCTTTTCTTGAGAAACGGCACTATAAAGTAAAAACTCTGAAAATGTGTAAGACTCTTTCACAAGGTTTACTTATGCATCCTTCTGATTTTGGCTGGCACGTAACTCTTCAAGGTGAAATTGATGATGGTGAAATGATTCATACTCCAGTGGATGAATCTCGTTTTCTTACCAAGAAGCTTGGCGTAACTTACGCCGATGATGAGGATAATTCTCGTAAGGCTCCTTCTGTAGATAAGTATAAGAAGATGGCAAGTCATCATCAGAAGCTATTTAAAAAGCCCTTCATTCGTTGGATGATGCACTATAAGTTTGGTCGTAAAATTCTTTTCTTCTTCTTTGGTAAGAAGAAGGATAAGAAAAATGGCTGGCCTTCTTGGGTTTCTAAAACTGATGAAGAACGTGTGCAAAATATGCCGTGGATCATTAATGATGATGGTGTATGGATTGCTACCGAGAAGATTGACGGCACTTCTACCACCTTTACTATGAAACGCGGTAAATTCGGTCGTAATTCCTTCTATGTATGTTCTCGTAATGTATGTTTTGGTGAGGAAAATAAGCCTTGCTATTATGATACGAACGTGTATTGGGAAATGGCTAAGAAGTATGATATTTATAATGTATTGACCGATCTTCTTAAGAAAATGCCTAACGAAGAATGGATTACCATCCAGGGTGAAACCTATGGTGATGGGGTGCAGAAACGTGATTATTCCATTAAGGGACATGACTTTAAAGCCTTCAATCTTATCTTTTCCTCTTGCGGTCGAGTAGGCACGATGGATATGATTCAAACTCTTAATGAATATAATATTCCATGTGTTCCTGTAGTTGAAAAAAATATTATATTTACTGATAAATTTGCTACTGTAGAAGATATGCTTCTCTGGGCAGAAGGTAATTCTCAAGTAGATGGTCTTCCGCGCGAAGGTATTGTATTCCGTACTGTCGATGGTCAAAAGTCTTTTAAGGCAGTAAGCAATAGCTTCTTGCTCAAGTATCATGGAGGATAATATGATACAAGTATTATATGATTTTCCTCTCCCCAATAATGGGGAGAGATATGATTTAAGTCAAGAAGAACTTCATGAGATTCTTGAACACGTATATAATTGTGGATTTGAAAATGCAAGAAATAGATGGGACCCTGCTCGTCAAGGCGTTCTTACTTGGGCGCATAGTGATAAAACTACAGACTGGAAAGAGGTAAAAATGAAATGAGATTATGGCACACATCATTAATAGAAGTTCTTCCCCGTGAACATCTAGTGGCACAGTGGCGAGAACTTAGTAGTATTGCTGGCGCAATTCAAAAAAATGGAACGCCAAACCATGTGCTTGTAAATTTTGTTTTAGATTATGATTACGATCATTTTATTTCATATGCTTATTATATTAGACAAGAAATGACTCGACGTGGATATAAAACCATGAATAGCGTTTGGGATAAAATTGTAGCACTAAAGCCCGATTGGACGCTTCTTCCGCTTGAACAGGTTTATGCCTTTAAAATGAGTGATTTTTATCTAACTGTATGTTATTATAATTTGTCTGAAAAGCACGAATGCGGTATGTTTGATAACTTTGATGAGATTGAGAAAGTATATAGGAGGATTATATATAATGAGTGAATATGCTAAGTATCTAAGATGGTTGTATCGGCGCAATCTTCTAACTGCTCGTGGAGCCGAAGAAAATAAAGGTATTATTAACAAGTTGAATCGTCAGATTCGTAGATATGAGGCTAATCATTAAGCCTCATTTTTTATTTGACTTTTTATAGAATTTTTAGTATAATTTTAATATGAAAGGAAGTGAAAGATTATGCATGATGTTTTTTATTTTACCGATATTCATGGTGCACGTCCACTCTTTGATGCTATCATGAATTATTGTCATAAACAAGATGATGAAGCAATGATTATCTTTGGCGGCGATGCTATTGATCGCGGTAAAGATGGATATGCAATTATGAAAGAACTGCTTGAGAATCCTAAAGTTGTATATCTTAAAGGTAATCATGAAGATATGTTTTCCAAAGCAGCGCGTGAAATTAAAGAAAAATTTAATTTCGAAGACGCAGATAAAGAAAAGATTCATAAGGTTCTTAATGCTTGTAAGCATTTTGATTATAAATATGCGGCAATTCAAGATTCACTTTATAATGGTGGTCTTGTTACATTAACTGATTGGATTCTTGATGGTATGCCAATGGATATAGTAGAACGTGTAGAACATCTTCCACTTACTTTTACTTATAATAAAGTAGACTTTTGTCATGCTGGTAGTACTTATAAGGCTTTTAAAGAGATAGCAAATCTTGAATATGAAGGAAAAGAAATTCCTAGCTGGGATATTGACCATCTAATTTGGAGTCGCACCACGATTGATGTGGGTTGGGCGCCAGATAGAATATGTGTTTTTGGTCATACTCCTACTCCATATCTTAGCGATTATCTTGACAAGTTTGAGTGGCCAGAAGATTGCGATATTACTCCTGTTATGTATAAACGTGAAAATGATTTTATCCCTAATACAACAGGTTGGAAATTAGATATGGATACTGGCGCCGTATTTACTGGCCGAGCCTATGTTCTCAATGTTTTAACTATGCAAGCACAAGGATTTATAGATAATGATTTAGACAATAACGAAATTCATCAGCATGATGTTGAAAAAATTGAAGTGATTCAGTTTTAATAAAAGTACATATCTTTAAGAGAAAAGCCATTCTGTTTGAATGGCTTATTTTAATTGGAGGTGAAAGAATGGCAACCTTTGCTTAGGCTGGTAACTTGGCTTTCTACGAAGGATGGTCACCAGATTATGTTTATTTTAAAAGTCTAACTAAATATGCTTGGGCCGATTCTAAATCTAAAAACACAAAAAGCGCATGGAATGTAGACTTGGCTGGTGAGCGTGCTGCAACTGCGGCTATGGATGCGGTAAGTCATTCAGTACTTCCTGGTATGACACAAGATGAACACGACAGTTATTTTTTAAATAAAATGTCACAAATAGTAGCTTTCTTATAGAAAGCTATAGCATATGAATATGCAAATGAAAAATAGTATTTTGATCTTATGATAAAAGATTTACGTAAGAATTTTACTAAAGAAGAGCGTGAAAAAATTAAAGAAATTAAAGATTTAGAAGATACAATTAATACTAGTTCAGAAAGTGGAATTGTACCTAAAGATAAAATTAATAGTCTTTGTAATTTAATTCTACAAGGACAAGATAATATGAAGACTATTCTTAATACAGAAATGAAACGTGTTGAAGCTGTCTAGAAACAAGTAGAACATATTATTAAGGGTAGAGGAAATTAGGCAGCGGGTGTTGGGTATAGTAAAGGTAAATCTAATGAATTATAGGAAATAATGAGACAAAATGCTCAAGATAGGCTGCAAAGAAAATTTTTAGTCGAATATACAGAAAAAAAATAGTTAAGTCGTATAGATAAAAAGACAGGAAGGGCAATTCTTTACGGAGGAAAATCTATTCAAAGTATAGCTAATCAAACTATTTCTAAACACTTCGCGGCTTGGATCGAATAGATGATTGCCAAAGTTTCGTCTGATAGTAATTTTATAAATAAATTAGCAAAAAAAATAGAAGAATAGTATCCAGTTAATGGAAATTTTAAATTATTAAATGATGAAGTACAAGAATCAATAATTTAGGTCATTATTGATTATGGTATACATGATTTAAAATTGACTATGAATCAAGCAATTTCTGAAGAATTAGTTAAGCAAATAGAAAAAAATATTATGCGTAATATAGATGATAACGGTGTATTGGATATGACAACTGAATTAAATATTACTAATTTAGATACTACATTTGGACGCAATGTAAAAACACCAGAATTAATGAATGATATTACTTCTATTGCAGAATTAGAAAAAAAATCAGCTATAGAATTATTTTCTTATGTATCTAAATTAATAGAAGAAGAAAAAAGTACAATATAGAAAAATCCTAAAAAATCTGAATCATATTTAATTCAAGCCATGGCTAAATCAAATGCTCCTACTGATGAAACAATTTTAGAACGTACAGATAATATTGTTTCATTAGTACATGAAATAGAAAAAATTAGAAAAAAAGTGAATCAATTTCAAGAACAATATGATGCTAAATTAAAAAAATTACATAAAACAGAAATAGATTTTTAGAAAGAAATCAAGCTTTCAAAAAATGCAAAAGCGACTATTAAAATTATGGTTGTTAATGGTAAAGTACAAATAGACTAGGACTCTCTAATTGTAGCATTAAAATAGGATAATCGTTATGATTCTTTTGCATTAAAATCTTTTAATGCATAGACATTAACCTCTACTTTATAGACTTTAAAATCGCGAGCATCAAAAATTTTACGTCAAAATATTATTACTGCATTAAAATCAAGCGATTTTGGTATATCTGAAGATAGATTAATTTCTGAAGTAAGATAGGAATTACGTTCATTAAATATATCTATAGATGGACCCGCGCTTGCAGAATTAATGACAACATTATAGTTTCGTCAATCTAATCGTGGAGCAATTACGTGGAACCAAACGCGTGGAAAAAATGATAGTGTCCATATATTGATTGATAAAAGTAAAGTTCGAAATAAAGCACTTGTATATGCTCTTGTGGATGATACAGTAATAAATGAAATGGAAGCAAAAATTCAAGAAGCTCAAATAAATCTATTACATGAATATCAAAAAGTAATAGATAAATAGGCCGATTCATTACATAAAGATAGTCAACGATATTCAAAAATGGATACTGTGCTAGATACCGATATATTAAATAGAATAAATTTAGATAAAGATGGAAAAGACTTAGATGAAAATATAAAAATAGCTTATAATAAATTAGAAGAAGCCGTTAATAAATATATAAATTATTTAAAAGAAAATACCGATGATGCAAGCGGTAAAAAAGAGATTGAAAAATATCGTACTGAATTTCTTAATGTACTACAATCATCATTCTATGTATCCACTACTGTAAAATCTCATAATGATTATGTCAATCAATTAGGTTTTGTTGGTGGTAATATTGGTGGTCACTTAGATTAGCAATTATCTAATATTTCTGATATTTTTTCATCTGCGGGATTAGAAATTCCTGCAAGTGATATGATTTGGTTAAAATCAGCTATTATTAACTGTTTCCCAGAATCTATGGTTGGAGAAAAGAACAAAGATAGTATAGAACAATATTTAGGATCACTAATGGCTTTCGCACTATTTGATGAGGGTGGTGTAGAAGCAAAAATCATTGATAATTTATCAGATAAAATTATTTAGACTGGAAAACACAATAGTAGAAAAATTTTACATTTATATAATGTAAATGGTATATATGTAACTGGTTCTACCGTACTTAAGCGTACATTAGATTCTATATAGCAAGATGTTATTACTAATATATAGAAAATTCCACAAAAAATTGGTGCAGGTATTACTATCATCAACCCAGCTTCAGAAGAGTTAGTTCCTAATAGACCATATAAAGAGCATATTCAATCAGCTGATAGAAATGCATGGTTAACTACTGGTATTCGTGTATCTCAAGGTGTCCAATTAAAAATTTTATTTTTAGCTGGATTAATGGATATTATGAATAGTATTAATAAAACGCTAGGAAATGTTGAAATGTAATTGATTATAATCCGTAAAGAACTGTTTATATATTTCTTCCAAAGGAGGTGAAATATAATGTCTAAATTTATTGACTACCTTAATAAACTCGGAGAACGCCACCGTAAACGTATTGAGCGCGAAATTAAGATGGATGAATTTCTAAGCGGATCAAAAGATAATTGCTTACGCATTAATGAAATTAATAAAGGAATTAAAACTTTAGCCTCTACAGTAGATAATATGAATAGTAAAGTTAATAACCTTGAAACTTCAATGGGTAACATTAAGGAAAAAGTTCATGATTTAAGTGATACCGTTGAAGGTATGAATGCTAAAGTTTGTGGTTTAGAAAAAGAAATAAATCATATAAATGGCCGATTAGAAATTATTGGTAATGGAACACAGATGGAATTATTTGATACTTTATATCGTTGGAATAAAGTATTAACCGAGCGCGGATACGTAACTGATACAGAAATGATGGAAATTGATCATATATATCATATCTATCATGATTAGCTTGGCGGTAACGGGCAAGGTGAAAAATATTATAAGGACATCAAAGCCTTGGAAGAAAGAAAGACCCTCCCTGAATCAAATAGTTGACTTTTTTCTTAAATTATATTATAATTAATTTAAGTAAAGGAGGATAATTCATGATACAAGAGAAAAGAAGCAAAGCGCAAATTGCACAGCTTGAAATTTATACAGATGGTTCATGTAAAAAATTAGGAACCAACGCAACATTCGGCGGCTGGAGCTTCATTGCTCTTCGTGGGGGAGAACGAATTTATGAGGTGGCCGGAAGCGAATATGGGACCACAAACCAGCGTATGGAATTATTGGCGATACGCAATGCCTTAGAATTCGCGCAGAAAAACCGGCACCCTAATGAAAGCGTCATAATTTATAGTGATTCAGCCTATGCCATTAATTGTTATAATGATGAATGGTATGAAAATTGGCAACGTAATGGTTGGGTAAATGCAAAAGGCCAAGATGTTGCTAATCAAGACCTGTGGATTCAAATAATTCCATTTTTTGATGATTTTTGGTATCATTTTTCTAAAGTTAAAGGACATGGTTCTAACTATTGGAATAACGAATGCGACCGTTTGGCACAAATAGAATCACAAAAACTTAAAGATAACTTTAAAGGAGAAGAAAATCTATAATGGATATGGATATTTATGAAGTATCCCGTGATGAATATGCGGGAGTAATAGGACAAATTAATCCAAATACATCAGATATAGAAACTTATCATGAAGATTATGGAACAGTAGTAAAAATTAAAAATAAAGAGGGAGTACATTTTACTACGCGCATTATTCCTTATGATGAAAATGAAATAGAACATTATTATGTATTTACCCTCCCTCAAGGTGAAGATTGTCTCCCACCAAAAAAAATTAGAAAAATCATTTTAGATACTAAAGAAGATGTTCAAGCATTTTTTGATGTACTGAATCAACTTCAAAAGGAGAAACAAAATGACTGAAATATTTGCAAATGTTAGTAATACTATAAAAGATGTTGCAGAAAAAGCATGGTATCTCGCCTCTAAAATGCAAGATCCTGTTATGGCATCAGACTTTTTAGATAATGTAACTAACTATTATTCATATTTATGTACTGAAGAAGAAATAGAATTTCTCCAGTTCTATTTTAATATGAAATTGGAGATGATGAAAGAATGAAAGGTACAATTATTTTATCCGGTAAATCTGGTAGCGGCAAGGACATGATGGCCCAATTTATGAAGGAAGAATTAGCTAAACATGGAAAGAAAGCTTTAGTCATTCATTATGCTGATGCAGTGAAATGGTTTTGCCGCGATTTTCTAGATTGGGATGGTAAGAAAGATGAAGTCGGTCGCACACTACTTCAAACAGTTGGTACAGATATTGTACGTGCCCGTCATCCTAATTTTTGGACTGGTATTGTTGTTGGTTTAATCCAAGCATTTGAGCCAACGAGCGATTTTGATATTGCAATCATCCCAGATGCGCGCTTTCCTAATGAAGTAGATATTTCATTAGAGAATTTGAAGAATTGCGTGAGTGTTCGTATTGAGCGTAAAAATGCAGATGGAACTCCCTGGATTAATCCTGTATTGACAGAAAATCAACGCAACCATCCAAGTGAAACTTCATTAGATGTCTTTGCATTTGATTATGTAGTACATAATGATGAAGGATTAGAATTATTAAAAGAAAGCGCACACACAATATTAAAAGATTTAGGTTATATTAAGGAGTAACTATGATAGATTATTTTACTAGTGAACCTATGAAATATTGGGCTTGTAGTTCTACTATGACCCCAGAAGCTAAGAAATTAAAACTTGAACAATTAATTGATAGCGGTAATTATCTATTTGGATTAAAGACAGATGGTAATTGGTCTCGCGCGGTAATTACTGCTGAAAGGCAAGCGTTACAAACTCGTGGAATCTCTACAGTAACTAAAACATATGGCGAGATTCAAGACAAGGTTTTCTTTTGGCAAGATGTTTGTAATGCTTTTACTAATGGAACCACAGTAATACTAGGAGAAATATATCTTCCTGGCGCAATTGATAAAGATGTTGGTTCTATATTACGTTGTTTGACTCCTAAGGCGCAAGCGCGTCAAAAAGACAATCCTCTAAGGTGGCGCATATTTGATGTGCTCGCGTTGGATGGAAAAGATTACATGAATACGGATTTTGAAAAACGTATTCAACTCATTCCTCAAGTAGTCAAGCGTATTAATTCTATACTAGTTGAAGGAGTGAATTACTATGAGATGGATAATAAATTCTTTGACAAAATGGGTGAAATCTTCGCAGCAGGCGGTGAAGGTACTGTCTGCTACCGAAAGGATTCTCATTATGAGCCAGGGAAACGTGGTCCTCATGCCTGGGATACTGTCAAAGTAAAACAAGAAATTTCATCTGAAATTGATTGTGTTATTATGGGGACCGTTGCAGGAGAAAAAATTTATACTGGTAAAGACATGAGTTCTTGGACTCTATGGGAGAATCAAAGAACTGGTGAATTAGTAGAAGGCGAATATTTTGGTGATTATCAACAAGGTAAAGCCTATCTTCCTGTAACCAAAAATTACTATAATGGATGGCCCGCTGCGATTCAAGTCGGCGTTTATAATAAAGAAGGCCAACTCATTCCGCTATGTAAAGTTAGTGGTTTAACAGATAGTTTTAGAAATGATTTAAAGCTTCATCTAGAAGATTGGATCGGAGTTCCCGTTTCTATTAGTGGAATGATGGTAAGTGAAGCTAAAGCAGACTCTAATGGTGAAGGAATTTCAATTCGCCATCCGCTTTTAAAGCGAATTAGAAAAGATGATATTGATCCAAAAGATTGTACTTTAGCGAAAATATTCAATTAAGCGCATTCGCGCTGAAGGAGGTTCTTATGGATTTAGAAGACCTACTTTCCGGTATTTGGGAAAAACTTAATGCTACAGAACTTAGTCCTGTAATGTATTAGTATTATGACCAGTTATTAAACCATAGGACAATTATATTAAATGATGATATATCAGAACATATTGTAGAATATGTTTATTTGCCACTTCGCGCATTTGAACAAGATGATTCTAATGAGCCAGTTACATTAATTCTTAATAGTAGCGGCGGTTCAGTTTCTGATGGATTCTTTTTAGCATATTATTTAGCACAATATTCTAAGCCATTAAATATTCAAGTATTAGGATATGCTTGTTCCATGGCAACTGTATTATTAGCTGCTGGTGGAAAAAATGAAAATATAATTCGTTCTTGTTATCCTTGTTCGTATGTTCTAATTCATGATGGTTATGTCGCTCTTGCCGCAGCAGAATCGAAAACTGCAGCTGATATTATGGCATTTAATAATGAAATTGATGAAAAAATTCGTCAATTCTTTTTAGATAATACCGATTTGACAGCTGAAGAATATGATAAGCACGCCAGGCATCAGTGGTTCTTATTCGCAGATAAAATGAAGGAAAAGAACCTGATTGACAAAATCATCGGAGTTGATGAATAATGATTACACATTTTGCAGACACATCTGCTCTTTTACACTAGAGTGGATTAATAAATTCAGAAGTAGATATCGCAATTAGTCCATTAACAGTTTCAGAATTAGAATATATTAAAGAACATGAAGAGGATAAAAGCATAAAATATATGGCTCGTGAAGCCGTTCGTGCAATCATGAATTGCCATAAGCTACACGTAATTATGCCAGATAATAAAGTTATTGATAAACTATTAAAAAAATATCGTTTTTTAAGTAATATTAATGATCATAGAATATTACTTGCGGCAGAAGCTATGGCAATTGAATAGAGTAAAGATGTTATATTTTTAACTAGCGATGCTTTACAATATTTATTTGCACAACAATTACCTCATGTAGACCCTGTGTATCCTATGGGTGAAGAACTAGCTTTTCGTAAAGAAGAAGAATGGGCAGGCTGGGGTAAATATTATCCTAATGAAAAAGAAATGACATTACTGTATGCCGATCCTAAAATCAATTGTTTAGGTTGTAAAACAAATGAATTTGCTGAAATATTCGATAAAACCGAACTAAAAGATGTATTATTTTGGGACGGACATTAGTATGGACCTTTAAAATATAAAGAAATAAAAAATCCATATATTCAAGAAACTATTAGACCAAGAAATCTAGAATAGAAAATGGCTTTTCATTTACTTTAGAATTAGGATATTAAAGTAAAACTATTAACAAGTGCTTGGGGCAGCGGAAAAACTTTAATTGCATTATCCTACGCTCTAGAACAAGTACATAAAGGTGCCTATTCTAAATTAGTATTTGTCCGTAATAATATAGTTGTTGCTGATACAAATGACATTGGCTTTTTACCTGGAGATATGCGTGATAAAATGTCAATTTGGGGCGCGCCGTTAGCTGACCACTTAGGTGGACAAGAAATGCTGGACCAATTAATTGATGATGGAATAATAGAAATTTATCCATTATCACATATGCGTGGGCGCTCAATTGTTAATTCTATAGTATTATGTGATGAATGTGAAAATATGAATGATAAGTTAGTCACGTTCTTAATGAGCCGTATTGAAAAGGATAGTGAAATTATCTTCTGCGGTGATGTTGCCCAAATTGACCATAGAAAATTTGAAAAAAATAATGGTATAAGAGCAATGTTAGACCGTCTAGCTGGAGACCCATTATTTGGTGCGGTTAAGTTATTAAAATCTGAGCGTGGCCCAGTTGCTGCACTTTGTGATAAAATAAGGCCACCAATTTAAGGAGAGATTAATATGAAAAAAATATATAATACGCCACAAGCAGAAAAATTAATTTTTGATTATACAGATAGTATTACTGCTTCAAATGTAGTTGAAACTCATGGTGATATGGGTATTGGCGTTGGACATGGTGGTGGTTGTGATCATGATCCTGGTCATGGCAATCCACATAAGCCACATCCAGTATTTCCAGATGGTAAACCATAATTACGGGCGCTTCGGCGCCCTCTTTTTTATTTGACTTTTTTAAAATTTTATGATATAATAAAAGAAAAAAAGGAGATATATTCTATGGAAAATCAACAGCCACTTAAATTTAATGATTTAACTCGTGAAGTTGTCGAAGACTTCATCGCAAAAATGTCTAAAGAAGATAAAAAGAAACTTAGAGAATATGTAGAATCACATCCACGCGATAGTTCTTCCAGTATGTTTGCAATGGTAAAAAGTTATGTATATAATAACTATTTCCGTCCAAAGCCTGTACAAGATACTAAGAGCCGTGGTAATACATTTGCAGATGCTCTTGAATTCTTACTATCGGATGATGATGAGAATGACGAAGAATAAGATTGCTTTTATAAAAAGTCCAATGAATTATGTAGGAAATAAATATAAACTACTAAAATAGTTATATCCTTTATTTCCCACTAATATAAATAATTTCATTGATTTATTTTGTGGTGGTACTGATGTATCTATTAATACTATAGCAACTTATAAATATGCCAATGATATTAATACTAATATTATTGATATCTATAAAGCATTTTAGAATAAAACTATTGATGAAATCATGGAGTTTATAAATGCTCGTATTAAAGAGTTTCAGCTGACAAGATTTAATGCTGAAGGATTTTTAAAATATAGAGATTTATATAATACGAATCCAGAATATCATACCCCATTAGATTTATTTGTATTATCTAGATTTTCATTTAATAATAAAATAAGTTTTAATATAAATCATGAATATAATAGTAGTTTTGGTCAAAATCATTCAGATTTTAATTTAACTTAGCGCGCAAATACAAGAGCGATGCACGCAGCTATTCAAGGCATTCAATTTTCTTCTATAGACTTTAGAAATTTTGATATAAGTAAATTTACTGATTCTAATGATTTTTTATATGTAGACCCACCATATTTAATTTCTGATGCTCAATATAATACAGGGCCTCGAGCAATTAATAGTAAATGGGATATACAAGATGATATAGATTTATATGCTTTCCTAGATAAAGCAAATGAGCAAGGACTTAAATGGGCCGTATCTAATATAGTAGCCCATAAAGGAAAAGAAAATGTAGCTTTAATTGAATGGTCAGAAAAATATAATGTACATGATATATTTTCTGATTATTCTAAAGCAGTATATAATAAAACAAAAACAACTGAACCAACTATTGAAGTATTAGTAACTAATTATTAATTGGAGGAATTATATGAAAATTTATCTTGCTGGTCCAATTTTTACTTATGGCGATCTACTTCGCAATACCGAATGGGCAGCTAAAATCCGTGCTGCAGTACCAGGAGTAGATTTATATTCTCCTGTTGAAAACACAGATATTAATGGTGTTGAAGGTAAGAAAAAATTTGCAGGTTCTCAAGAAATTGCAAATGGTGATAATATTAGATTGAATAATACTGATATTCTAGTAGCTTGTATTGATGGAGATGTTCTTCCCAGTGGAACCTGTGCTGAAATTGGTAAATTCCATGAGAAAATCGAGCGTGGTGACCATAAGTATATTGTAGGTATTTGTACTGATAATAGACAAATGTTCTTGACACATAGTGAAGCTAAAGACCGTGGTGGGGCCGCATCTTTGGGAGAACAACAATATAGTTATCAGAATCTATATGTCACCGGTTTAATTAAGCAAGGCGGAATTCTTGTAAGTAATATTGAAGACGCTATTGCTTTTATTAAAGAACATGAAAATGAATTTAAATCAGAAGAAGATTTCAGATCTGATTGGGTATAATTTATGTTAAATGAATATGACTTTAGTAAAGCAAGGAGGAATAATATGACAACAGATAAAGTTTAGGTTGGAGATTCAACTACTGGAACTTCAACTAGTACTAACTATACATGGAAATATTATCCAGATTATAACTCAGAAAAAGGATGGGAATGTCCACGTTGTAAGCGTATTAATGCGCCTTGGGTAAGACAATGCGATTGTAATGGAAATAATTGGACAATCACTTCAGATTGGACATATAAACCAGAGTGGTGGAAAGAAGTAACCTGTAGTCCAGACACTTTTAGAATTCATCCAGAAAGTGGTCCTATATGGAAAGCGCCAAGTTCGGTATGCACATCTGATAGTAATACTTGTAAATCAGATAATATAACTGCCTATAATGTTAAAGTCGATAATGATATTTATACAGGTAATTCTGGATTAAATACTGGTGGTAGTGATTACTGGAATTCTATTACTAAAACTTGGGAAAATATTCCATCATGTGTTACAAATGCAATCAATAATAAAATGCAAGAATTACAATCCCAAATTAATAATTTAAAGGAGACAAAATAATATGCTTTATAATATTAACGACAAACTCCCTTTTAAGCGGCTATGCGTAGCCGCACTTCAACAGGTTATTGCCTGTTTCGTTGCTACCGTACTAATTCCACAAATTTGTGGTGTGCCAATCGCGCCCGCTATGCTTGGAGCTGCCTTAGGCACATTGCTCTATCAGCTATTCACCAAAGGCCAATCACCAATGTTCATTAGTTCTTCTGGAGCATTTGTCGCGGCCGTACTTGGAGCATTAGCACTTGGAGCTGCACCGAACTATTTGGCAGTATTTATCGGTGGTTTGATTGTATGTCTTGTATATTTTATTGTTGGCTTAGCAATCAATCATTTTGGTACTGCTTGGATTAATAAGGTTTTACCGCCAGTTGTAATTGGGCCAATCGTTGCTGTTATTGGTCTTAATCTAGCAACCTTTATTCCTACATACTTCCAGATTAACGGACAGTATAGTCTGATTGGATTTGGATTAGGTATGCTAACACTTATTATTACTGCTCTTATTTCGCATTATGGAAAAGGCTTTATTAAGAATCTACCTTTCCTTGTAGCAATTCTAATTGTGTATGCATTCGCAGCATTGCTAACAGTATGTGGTGTAAAAATTATTGACTTTAGCGTATTTAATGGAGTGAAACTATTCCAGCTACCAGATTTTGCTTTCCTACATTTTGGTTCTTGGGATTGGGGCTATCTACCGCAAATTCTTCTACTATTCCTACCACTAAGTCTTGTTACGATTTGTGAGCATACGTCAGACCATAAAGCATTGAGTGCTGTAATTGGAACTGACTTAACACAGAAGCCAGGCCTTGGATATACTCTAATGGGTGATGGCGCTGCTACTGCTCTCGGTACTCTAATTGGCGCTATGCCTAATACAAGTTATGGTGAGAGCGTCGGAACCACTGGTTTTAGTAAGATTTGTTCTAAATATGTAATTACACTTGCTGCAATTATTATGGGTATTGCCGCATTTATTGGTCCTCTTCAAGCCTTCCTTGTAAGTATTCCAAGCGCCATTTTTGGTGGCTGCGCAGCTATTCTCTACGGTTACATTACTCTATCTGGTATTCGTACAATTAAGGATAGTAATATTGATTTGAATAATAATAAGAATGTTACTATTATCGCGGCAGTACTAACACTCGGTGTTTCCGGCGCAGTTTGTAACTTTGGAGTTGTAAGTATTGGTACTACTGCACTCGCGATGATTGTAGGTATTGTACTTAACCTTATCTTAAAGGAGAAAAAGAATGTCTGATTATGAGCGAGGACAACAAGACTTAGCCCAAGAAATCTATGATATAATTTTTAATCAAGAAAATTATGAATGGCAATTAATTCATAGGACTGATAATGAAACCGCTCACCATCTTAGTGATATATTAATGAAAATCCATGACTTATTAAAAGAAAGATATCATGTATCTATGAGGAGTTGAAACTTCAACTCCTCTTATTTGACTTTTTATAAAATTTATATTATAATATAAATAGAAAATAGAAAGGAAGTGTAAACTATGGGTATGGATGCTTATATTTTTAAAGCAAAAACTAAGAAAGCTTTTGATACTCCACATTGGTATGAAGACGAAAGTGGAGCAATAACTGAAGTTTGGTACGCACGAAAGTTTTGGGATCTTATAAATCAAGTATCTTTTATTAAAAACGTAGAACAAGATTCCTGTGAATATATTAGACTAACTAAAGAAAATATTGAAGAAATGCTAAATATTGCTGCGCATACTCCAGATTATTGGGGCGGTTTTAACACTGTTCCAGCGCTTTGTGAGATTCTTTATCATTTTGATGATGATGAGGAAGAAGGCTGGCATTATTATTTTGAATTTGATTATTGAGGTATGATATGAATCTTAAAGAATTTGAAAAAATGCAAGAATTTAGTTACGACTTTTATGATACTATTGATTTTGAATTATTCTTTCTTAATGGAGACAATATAGAAATGGATGCTTCTACATTAATGAATAGAATAGAACTTTATTATGATGAGCAACATCCAGAACTATTACCAAAAGAGATGCATGGATATTTCTTTAATTATATAAGTGAAGAAGAATTTGTAGATTATCTTAAAGAACGTTATGGCTTTTTCGTTCATACCGAAGTAATTGAAAAACATTATCTATATTATCCAAACTATAATGAATAATTAACTTGTCACAAATGGGACAAGTCTATCTTTTAAGCGAGGTGTGTGCTATTTGATACAGGAAATTATAAATAAATTTAAAAAGTTCATAGAAGATAATAACCTGCATCAAGGTGAGGCCGCTGAGCTAATTAATATAAGCAGGACACATTTAAACAAAGTTCTAAATGGTAGAGAAACGCCATCTATGGCTCTTCTCATGCGAATGGAGAAGGTGATGCAAGATGGCTAATTATGCAAATCAACTAACTATTAAACTTGATGTTGATAAAACAGTTCGTAAAGTTGGAGATAATGGTGAAGCTTTTGCGCCATGGGTATTATGGAAATATAAGAAAGCAGCTATGAAGAAGCTAACTGGTAATGGTTATAAACTTTGGGAATATATGTTCTCTTGGGCAGGTAATGGTAAATTTGATTTATCACCAAAACGCATTAGTGAAGAAATTGGAATTAGTGATAAAGGTATTAGATTAGCGCGAAAAGAACTTGAGGACAATGGTTGCTTAAAATTAGAAGAAGGTAAAACTAATATCTATATCTTTACTCCAGATGGAATACTGTAATTTTTACCGCATTGGGAATACGGAAATTTTTACCGTACTGAATGCGGTAATTTTTACAGCTATCATAAGGAATTTTTACCGTATCCTACTGTAAAAATTACCATAGCTTCCGGTAAAAATTACAGGAGGCTCCGGTAAAAATTACAGGAGTAATATAGATATAATAATAATATAAATAATGATATAATAATAAAAAATAATGATATGGTTGGCGTAAACGCCAACAAATAAAAATTTGACTAAAATTAAAATTTATGATATAATAAAAGAAAAAGAGGTAATTTTTATGAAAATTATTGCTCGTCCAGCCGGAACAGGTAAAACAAAAGAATTTCTTCAAGAGGCATTTAAAGCTAATGCTCAAGTGCTTACTGTAAATAAGCGTGCGCTATATACAAAAGCAGATGCATACGGAATTTCAGACCTCACTATTCTTGATTGGAATGATATGATGTATGGTAATTATGATAATAGTCGTCCGCTATATATCCATAAGGTTGCAGATGTAATTCAAGAGCTTTTAGATTCCGATTTTGATGGAACTAAACTTGAAGGTATGAGTATTACCCTGGAGGAATAATATGACTGTTAATGATTTAATAACTGAATTATCTAAATATGATCCAGATTTACCAATATGTATTAATGATTATATGGGTTTTATTGAAGCAAATGAGCAATGTATTGGTATTGAATTAAAGAAATATATTTGTTTTCCATTTACAGAAACAGATACTTTTCCATATATAAATTTAATTAGTAAAGAAAAATAAAGGAGACATTATGAGTAACTTATATGATGAATATCTACAACTACAACATGATTTTTCACAAAAATGTGCTTCAAATTCATATGATTTGCGTTATGTTTGGGAGCAAATGAAAAAAGGTTATATCAATCTAGATATGGATATGCAACGTAAATATGTATGGACAAATGCACAAGAACAAGAACTATTTGACACTCTGCTACTTCAGGTACGCATTCCAGAATTTCACGCACTGGTAGAGAATGATCTAAAATGGCAAGTTTGTGATGGGCGTCAACGTTTTACTTGCTTATTTAATATCTTAGATGATAAAATTCCATTAAAGCGTTCAATGGCAAATGAAAGACTACAATTTCTATTTGAATATAAAATGGCGCAAAAAGGATTAAGTAAATTACCTAATGAAGTATTCTTCTCAGAATTTCCTGCTGATACGCAGGGTATGATTTTAAATACTCAAATTACTGTAGCTAAATATAGTAATTTAACTCGTCAAGAACAAATTTTACTTTTCCGTAAAATTAATAATGGTACTGCTCTTTCTAGTCTTGCAAAAGGACTTGCTAGTTACTATTATATGCGCACTGATTATTCAGAATTAATTCTAGAAATGCCGCAATTTTCAAAAACATCCTTTACAAAAGTGAAGCAAGAAGAATTAGAAGGAGCAATTATTCGTATGCTACTATTAATTTCTTCACCTACCAATCGTGACTTACAACAACAATCACTAGAAAAATATTATCATGAATTTGAAAATATTAATTATTTAGTAGCTCAACGCGAAAAAGTAATTGATACAATTAATAAGATTCCTGGAATTGAAAGAATTATTAAAAATCAAAGTTGGAAAACTATTTTTCCATTTATTATTGAAGGTTTTTATAATCATTCAGAATTGACACCAGATCAAATTGAAAAGATTTTTGTTGATATTATTGAGAATTTTAGTTCTGGTCGAGGAAATGATCTTAGCGCCAGTGGAGTTACTAAACGTAGAGCAGTAATTGAAAATTATATTAAAAAATATAAATAATTGACTTTAATAAAATTTATGATATAATTATTGTAGAAAATATGAGAGGATGATTTTATGACTCGCGCATCTAGAGATACTACTACCGGAGCTAAATTTGAAAAACAGGTTCAAATTAATACTACTGGAATTAATCTTACTAAACATAATCTATATAAATATATGGATAAACTTGGTATTAAGTGGAATGATGTAATCAGTAAAAAATTGCTTCCAGATGAAGCCTACTTTGATGAAAATACTAAAGAACTAAAAATTTATGAGAAGAAATTTCAGCAGGTCGCGGGTTCTGCGGATGAAAAGCCTCAGACTTGTGCTTTTAAAATCTTTCAATTTAGAAAAATTGGTAAAGCTATCGGCGCAGAAAAGGTAACTTATACATATCTTCTTAGTCCTTGGTTTTCTAAACCTGAATATAAAGATATGCTCGATTATATCAAAAGTGTTGATGGATGCGACTATCAAATTATGGAGTGATATTATGGCTTTAAATAAAGGATACTTAACAGCTAAAACTGATAAAGCATCAGACGAAGTTTATACTCCGGCTTATGCGGTTAAACCAATAGTTAAATATATTAAACCTACTGATATAGTTTGGTGTCCATTTGATATGAATGATAGTGAATTTGTTAAACTTATTCGCGCTAATGGTAATAAAGTAATTGCTACTCATATTGATACCGGTGAAAATTTCTTTGAATATGAACCAACGGAACATTATGATGTAATTGTTTCTAATCCACCATTCTCAATTAAAGATGATATTATTAAACATCTTTATGAATTAAATAAACCTTATGCAATGCTACTTCCAATTCCTTCACTACAAGGACAAAAAAGATTTCCATACATGAAAGATTGCCAAGCTTTAATTTTTGATAAACGTATTAACTATTATACTGACTTACAGAAAAAAGAAGTACAGAAGGGTGTAAGTTTTGGTTCTTTTTATCTATGTCGCAATTTTCTACCAAAAGATTTAATTTTTGAAGAACTAGAAGTTTGACTTCTAGTTCAATTTATGTTATAATAAAATGTAAAGAAAAGGAGGCGAAGATATGTCAGAAACATATGATATTAACTCAATTCAGAGTTTGAATTTCCGTGAAGGCGTTCGCACCAGAATAAATATGTATCTTGGTTCAGACGATATTGAAGGAACATATCAAGCCTTAAAGGAAATTATTAATAATAGTACAGATGAAGCTCTAGCAGGACATGGCAAACGTATTGAAATTACGCTTGATACATCAACTAATGGAATTCGTGTGCGTGATTATGGCCGTGGTGTTCCTTTTGGTAAACGTGAAGATGGCGAAAATGTACTTGTTTCTATCTATACAAAATCTCATACTGGTGGAAAATTTGATCATAGTGCATATAAAAACTCTTCAGGATTAAATGGAATTGGTGGTTCATGTGTATGTCTTTCCTCTACTAGATTTGAAGTAACAAGTTACAGAGATGGAAAAAAAGCAACCGCTACTTTTAATCAAGGTATTCTTGACACTTATAAAGAAGCATCAGCTAAGAATGTTAAGACAGGAACAGATATTTATTTTATTCCAGATCCAATAGTTTTCTGTAATGGAAAGATTGGATATGAATATAATAGAATCTGTGAAGATATTCAAAATATTTCATATTTATATCCTGGAATTGAATTCGTAGTCTCTGATGGTACTCAAAGTCAAACTTTTTGCGCGAAAAATGGTATAAATGATTTTGTATCTACTATGGTGAAAAAACCATTACATAAACATATTATTACAGGTTCTGCAAGTGATGGAACTGACAGTCTTGAGATTGCATTTCAATGGGGAACAAAACATGAAACTGCATATGTATTTGTAAATGGCTTACGTTGTCCAGAAGGTGGTTCACCTATTACTGGCGCAAAAACTGCTATTACAAAAACATTTAATTCTCTTGCTGACGCTTCATTTGACGGAGAAAATATCCGTAAGAATCTATTTTATGTTATTAACTGTAAAGTAGAAAACCCATCATTCGCTAATCAAACTAAATCAAAAATTAACAATGCTTCACTTCGTACATTAGCGTCAACAGCTTTCACTAATGCACTTAAAGAAATGAACACATTATATGCAAGTGAATTTAATGCAATAGTAGAAATGCTGACTAAAATTGAAAAGGCGGAAGCCGCTGCTGAGAAGGCACGTGAAGCAGTAATGAATATGGAAAAAAAGGAAGTAGAGCAGAAAAAGCGTAAAGTTAATACTTCCGATAAATTTAAAGACTGTGAAAAGCATGGCCAGGAATCAATGCTTATTATTAGTGAGGGTAATTCTGCTCTTGGTGGGCTTATGCCTGCTAGGGACGTCAAAACTGAAGCACTGTATGCTGTCCGTGGTAAAGTAAAGAACTTGATGAAACATCCGCTTGAAGAATGTTTAGAGAATCAAGAAGTAAGTGATATTATTCTCGCGCTTGGATGCGGTATTCAGGATAAATATAATAGTAAGAAACTAAACTATGGTAAGGTTGCTATCGCAACAGATGCTGACGTAGATGGATATGCAATTATGTGCTTGATTGCTACAATGTTTTATGTGCTTATGCCTAAATTCATTGAAGAAGGTAGGTTGTGTTGGTTGCGCGCACCTTTGTATAAGTTAGAAAAAGGCAAAGAAAAAGTATTTGCCTATGATGATGAAGAGTTAGCAAAAGTTAAAGTTGGGCGTGAAAATTGGACTATTACCCGCGCAAAAGGATTGGGCGAGCTAAATTCAGAAGATATGGAAATGTCTATGATGAATCCTAAAGATAGACGCCTAGAAATTCTTACAATTCGTGACGCTGAAGCCGCGCGCGAATCATTAAAAATGTTAATGGGAACTGAAGTAGAAGATAGAAGAGATTTCTTATTTGATAATGTTGATTTTAATATATTGAATAATTGAGGGATAATATGAACTATGTAATTAATATTACAGATAATAAAATTGAAGCAATTTATGAAGGAGAATTACATGCAGAATTGATTTGTAGAAATTTGCGTGGGCAATTTCCTCAAAAACAATTTGAAATAATGACAGAAAGTAATCAAATTAATGAACGCCCAACCGACCTTCAATTATTTCGTATACGACAAATTGAAAATGGCTGTAATATTCCATTTATTCATTATACTAAAAAAGCAGCGTCAAAATTTTTAGATAAACATATAAGTAAAACTAAAAAGTTTGATGAAGAATATTATAGAATAAAAAATAATTAAAGGTGAAATTATGATTAAAGAAGTAGATTTTCAAAAGACAACTGAAGAAGCCTTCTTAAAGTATGCAGCATCAGTTGCACAAGAACGTGCAATTCCAGACGTGCGCGATATGCTTAAAATTGGTCTTCGTCAAGGTTTGTATGCACAATATACAAATAAACTTACTCATAAAGATAAGTTTCAAAAAGCACAAAAGTCTGTCGCCGCGGCTATGACTCAGAGTTATGTACATGGCGATGCGGCAATGTATGATGCTCTTATTCGTGCAGCTCGTCCTTGGTCTACACATTATCCTCTTGAAGATGTGCAAGGCAGTTATGGAAATCCTTCTTCTCCAGATTCCCACGCGGCCGCGCGCTATGTAGAGATGCGTGCGAGTGAAATATCCGATTTCTTATTTGATGGATTAAAGAAAAATGCTATTAAGGAATGGTATTGGAATTATGACGATTCGGAGCAAATACCTTCTGTGTTTCCTAGTATTGGGTATTGGAATATTGTCAATGGCTGTTCCGGAATTGCGGTCGCTATGGCTACTTCTGTACCCCAGTTCAATCTTAAAGAAGTAAATAATGCACTTATTAAATTAATCAATAATCCTAATGCTTCATTTGATGAGATATATTGTGCTCCAGATTTTGCTACTGGTGGTACAATCACTAATAGTAATGAAGTTAAAGAAAGTCTAAGACTGGGAAAGGGCAAATCTATTCGTATCCGCGCTAACCTAACTTATAATCCTGCTGAACATATGATTCAAGCTACTGAACTTCCATATAGTGTATTCACAAACACAGTAATTGATCAACTGGCACAGCTCACGCAGGATGAACCAGATTATGGTATTGATAAAGTAATTGATCATACTAAGAAAACTGCCGATATTCGTATTTATCTTAGTAAGGGTGTAAATCCCAATAAGATGATGGCTAAACTTTATCATGACACTTCATTGGAAAATTGGTTTTCCATTAATATGGTATTACTTGATAAAGGACGTTTTCCAAAAGTATTTGGATGGCGCGAAGCCTGTAATGCCTATATTGAACACATTAGAGAATGTGAACGAAATATCATCCAGTTTGAACTTGATAAAGCACTTGCCCGTGAGAATATTATTGAAGGATTATTGCTTGCAATAGCAAATATTGATGACATCGTTGCAATTATAAAAGGTAGTGATAATCCAGGTGAAGCAGCAAAAGCATTGATAGCTAAGTATGGATTTAATAAAGAACAAGTTGATGCCATTCTTGCTATGAAGCTATCGTCTTTATGCCGGCTTGACGGCGTAAAATTAAATGATGAGTTAGCAGAAAAAAGAAGTTTTATTGCTGACTGTCGCTACCTATTATCTGAGCCTACCGCCCTAGATGAAAAGCTTATAACAATTCTTGAGAATGTATCTAAACGCTTTGGCGACAATAGACGGACACGAATTACTAATACAATTAGCGAAGATGGGGAACCAGAAGAAATTAAAGAACAAGATATAGCAATCTTTAAATATACTAATGGTAATATTAAATTAGTAGAAATGCCATTAACGACATTAAAAGGTGCAAGGCCACAAGAAATTCTATATGGTACGAATCTTGGTTCATTAACCCTTATTACTGATACAGGCAAAATGTATAATGCTACACTTAGTAAATTAAAACTTGGTAAGGAATATAAGATAAATGAAGTATTTGAAATTAAAGGAGAACATCCGCGCCTGTTAATTGATACACTTAGTTTTAATGCTTATAAATCTTTAACTTGTATTACACGAAATGGCTATATTAAAAAAAGTCATATTGCTGAATATGGTGTTCGTTCTAAAAAAGGTACTGCTGTAATAAAACTTGAAGATGATGATTCACTAGTTGCAGTTATACTTAGTAGTGATGAAGATGATAAAGTTGTTATTATTAGCAATAATGATTATTATAATTGCTATCCCATAAGTGATATTAATTATACAGGACGCACCACTAAAGGTGTAAAAGCCATTAAATTAGATGAAAAAGGATATGTTAAAGAAGCTAAATGGGTAGGCGATAATAATTATAAAATTACCGGTCGAGCGGTAAAAGGAGTTAAAAATGGATAAAAGATATATGCAGCTATTCAAAGAAATAGCTAGAGTTACTGCAATTTCTGCAGAACAAGTAATGGATTATGATAAATCAAAGAATGATGAAAAAGGCTTTGAAACCGCGAAGACCATGCGCGATGACTTTGAAAATCTTAGAGATAAATTAGAAGAACCAGATTTTGATGGTGTTTTAACTAAAAATGAATATGCTAAATTGTTAGTTGGCACATTAATCGTTTCTAATAATTTAAAGGATAAAGTCTCTGCCTTACATAAAGCTATCGAAGGTTATGAAAAAGATTTGGCGCCAAGACTCCAAAAAGTACTTGATGAAAGCGGAAATGATGAAGAGGCCCAAGAAATAGCTGAAAAAATTTTTATAATTGAAGATAATAATTAAATATTTGATTATTTTGAAAATTCATAGTATAATATATGTAGAAAAGATGAGAAACCCATGAGTGGGATATAAATAATAAAAAATAATATGAATCATCTAATCAAAAATTTATAACAAAAGGAGAAATGTATTATGACAATTAATTCTGAACGTGTACTAAACTTTTTAAAAGAACATTATGGAAACGAGTATTCTAAAAAAGAAATTTCTGAAGCACTAGGTATTTCACTAAGTGCCGTTATTGGTAGTATTAATCCACTTGAAAAGAAAGGATATACCAAGATTACCCGTGAAGAAACTGTTGAACTAGAGCCTGCTACTGAGACTCGCAAGGCTAAGACCAAGGTTGTGAAATATCATACTCTAACTGAAGAAGGTCTTGCATATGATCCAGTAGCTGAAGAAGCTGAAAAGGCTGCTAAGAAAGCAGCAGAGAAGGAAGCAAAGAAGGCTGCCAAGGAAGCGGCTAAGGCTGCAAAGGAAGCAGAAGCAGAATTTTAATTAACAAATCGAAGCAAAAGTAAAAAGTAAAAGGAGAAATGTAAAATGAGTAAAAATATTTCTATTCAGGCCGGTAATAAACTAAATCTTGCCGGAAAACTCTTGGATGTTGCCTTTGGCGACGGTAAACTCGCTGATGGTCGTCCATATCAGCGCGCGACAGTAACAATTCGTGTGTCACAAACTTATGGTGGAAAAGAAGAAACAAGTGATATTCAGGTTGGTATGTTTGCAACTGAGTATACTTCCACTGGAAAGCAGAATCCTGCTTGGAAGAGTCTAAATGATCTAAAGATGATGAAAACTGCACAGAATGTTGGTATTGATAATGCATCCAATGTTCGTTTGACTGGTGCGACTCTACAGGAAAATAACTTTGTATCTCGTAGTGGTCAGCTAATTAATGGTTGGCAGATTCGTGGTTCCTTTATCAATGAAGCAAAGGTCGCTCCTGTAGCATCATTTGTAACTGATATTTTTATTATGGATATGCACGATGAAGTGGATCGTGAAGGCGATACCACGGGTCGTCTTATTGTTAAGGGTGGTATTGTTCAGTATGGCGGAAAGCTTGATGTTGTTGAATTTATCGTTGAAGCTCCAGATACTGTTGAATATATCTCTCGCAACTGGGAAGTAAATGGAACAGTAACAGTTAAGGGTCGTATTCGTGTTCTTTCTCAGGAAGAAGAAGTCCAGTCTAGCGGCTGGGGCGAAGATGTTCCAGATACTACAACTCGTTTTGTACGTGAACTAATTATCACTACTGGTGATGATGAGTGCAAGGAAGAAGATTTTGCGTATGACCCAGTTGAAATTAAGAAAGCGTTTAACGAGCGCAAGGCTGCTATTGAACAAATGCAGATTAATGCTCGTTCTACTGCCTCCAAGCAGGGTGCAGGTAGCGCTGGCTCTGCAGAAGCTACTTCTAAAAAGTATGATTGGGAGTAATTGTAAGTCAATCCAGTGGTAGGAGTGATTAAAAGCACACCTGGCAATTGAAAACTTACAATGTGATAGAGGAATTGGGCATGAGAATTGGCTCATGCCCTACCTCGGACATCATATGAAAGGAGGAGAGCTAAATGGCAGATATTGATATTTTCTCTTTGGAACCCTCAAAGATTTCAAGAGATTTAAAGGGTAAATTCCTATTGATTTACGGTCAGCCAAAAACCGGTAAGTCAACTTTCGGTAGTCAACTACCGCGTGCATTGTTCATGAATTTTGAACAAGGTACTAATGCGTTAGCAGGTATTAAGAGTCAACCAATTCTTCGTTGGACTGATGCTAAGAAAGTTCTTACGCAGTTGCGTAAGCCACAGGCAAAAGAAATTTACGATACTATTGTGGTGGATACGGCCTCGATTGCTTGGCAGCTATGTGAGAAGTATATCTGCCAGCGCGAAAACGTTGATAGTATTCGCGATGTGCCTTGGGGCCAGGGTTGGAATATGCTAAAGCAAGAATTTTCAGAATTTTGGCGCGAAATAACACTATTAGGATTTGGTATTCTATTTATTGCGCACAGTAAGGATAAGCCTACTGAAATGCGTGATGAAGACGGTGAAGCTATTACTGCGGTTTGTCCAGATTTACCAAATCAATGTTATACAATTATTAACTCTATTGTTGATATTATTGGATACCTACAAGTACAGATGAATCCGGATGGAACATCAGAACGTTATTTATATACTCGTTCTACTCCTACTGTATTTGCTGGAAGCCGTTATCAGTATCTAAAACCAAAAATTCCATTTGGTTATCAAGAATTAGTTGACGCCATTGGTGATGCTATTGATATGGCAGTTGAAAAAGATGGCGCAGAAGTGACTGACCATACTGAAATTGCTCAGATTAAAGATCGTCCATTCCAGGAAGTTATGGCTGAAGCTAAAGAAGTATGGATTAAGTATCTTGATGCTGGCGGTGAAGAAAATAAGGATCAGCACTTAGCAATTATGAAGGATATCATTAAGAGAGTATTTGGCTCTGAAGACTTTAAGCTAAGTCAAGCAGTTCCTTCACAAAGTAGCTTAGTTGAATACTTTATTGATGAGGTAAAGCAACTAATGTAATAGCTCATCTGCCATGTGTAGAAAGAGCGGAAAGAGCGTTCTCTATTGAGGACGCTCTTGTTTTTATTTGACTTTTTTTGAAAATTATAGTATACTGTATATAGAGAATAAAATGAAAAGGAGTAGATTGTATGCAAATAACTCGTAAGTGCGCTGGATGTAAACAAGATATTAGAAAAGACGAAATGGTGCAATATTTTTCACCATCCGGAAAAACATCAGCGTGGTATTGTAAAACTTGTTTAGCAGAAAAGCAAGCACGTGAAAGATTCTCAAATAAAGTATGCGAAATATTTGGAATTAAAGCGCCGGGACCTCGTATTTGGACAGAGCGTAAAAGATTAAGAGAAACATATGGATATACAGATGATTCTATTGTTTCTTGTCTTGATTATATTTATAATGTCTTAAAGAAAGATAAATTGACAGAATCATTGGCACTAGTTAATCCGAAGTCTATGGCGCAAACTAAAAGTTGGAAAGCAGATAAACAAGCACGTGCCGGTAGTATTGCTGCTGCAATTGCAAACACAGAAACTCATGAATATGTAGTTCCAATTCAAGAAAAGAAAAAAGAGAAAAAAGAAATTAATCTAGATGATGGTTTATTTGATGATTAAGGGGGCTTTATATGACATTATCCGACACTATGGCATACCGCCAAGTAATCGGTTGCTTAATGTATAAACCTCTATTATTTTTGGAATATCCTGACATACAGGTTTCAGATTTTGATTTTAAACCGGCAAGAGTATGTCTAAATGCAATTAGAAAATTATATGAGGCGGGCGCGGAAGTGTTATCGCCGCTAGAAGTAGATCAAGAGATTGAACGTGGTGGCGGTGCCGCCGCACAAGTGTATAAGGCTGAAGGTGGTCTTGACTTTCTAAAGAACTCTTATGAATATGCCCAATTAAGCAACTTTAAAGTATATTATGAGAGATTAAAAAAGTATTCATTATTAAGAAGATTACAAAAAGCACATTATGATATTAGCGAATATTATATTGATGATAAAGATGTAAAAGATCCTCGTATTGAAGCAGAAATTATTGAAAGATTAGATAAAGCAAAATTAGCAGACATATTAAATAGTATAGAAAGAGATTATTCTGAAATTAGAAATGATTTTCTTAATGGCGGAAAAATGCAAGGAGACCCTGCAGAAGGTCTGGAAAAGTTAATTGAAGATTTAAGAAAATCTCCCAGTATCGGTCCAAGTTTAGAGGGAAAGATGTTTAGTTCAGTATGTCGTGGTGCACGTCCAGGATGTTTCTTTCTTAAATCATCTTCAACTAGTGGTGGTAAATCTCGTACAAGTATTTTTGATGCCTGTCATATTGCATATCCTAAACGATGGTCGCATGAAAAGAATGGTTTCATAGAAGAAATAAATGCAAATGGAGAACCTCGGCAGCCACGAAAAGTATTATTCATTGTAACAGAAATGGATAAAGAAGAACTTCAAACAATTATGCTAGCATATTTATCTGGTGTAGATGAAGATCATATTATCACTGGGCATTATGAACTAGGAGAATATACCCGAGTGAAATGTGCAGCAAAAATTATTGAAGAGTATAGTGGTTATTTTATTATTGAAGAAATTAGTGAACCGAATTTACAAAATGTTGAAGCCACAATTAGAAAATATGCGACCGTTGATGAAGTAGAATTTGTATTTTTTGATTATATTCATACAACGGCAAGTCTGGTAACTCAATTCTCAAAGAATAATTTAAGAGAAGACGTAGTTCTAATGTTAATGGCTAATCAATTAAAGCAATTAGCAAAAGATTATGGTTTATTTATATTCTCAGCAACACAGGTAAATGCACTAGCCATGGGCGATGATGAAATGGGATTTAAAGATGAAAAAAGTATTCGCGGCTCAAAAGCAGTTGCAGATAAATGTGATATGGGATATGTAATGACAAGAGTTTCAGAAAAGGGATGGAACTCAATTATGCCAGGATTAAGGGCTGCAGTGCGTGAAGGTACGATTAAAGAAGAAGATATAAGAGAACGTCCAACTCACGTATTAGATATATATAAAATGCGGCGTGGCCGCTACAAGATGATTAGAATATGGTGTAATATACATTTAGGAACTGGAGCAAGAAAAGATTTATTTATAACAACAGCAGATAATCAGCCAATTAATGAACCATTGGATTTATTTTCAAGTGCGAGTGAGCGAGTGATTAGTATAGAAGGAGAGGAAGAAAACAAATGATAGCATCATTGCAAGGGTCTGACTCTGAACTTGAACTTTTAGACTTAACAATTCAAGATATAATTAACTCTATTACTCTAGATGATATTAAAACTTTTCTTGAAAGTTTAGGGGTTGATCAAATAGCAATTTATGAAGATAAAGGATATTTAGTATGTCCTACTATTTGTCATAATCCACTTGATGAAGCAGAATCAATGAAATTATATTGGTATCAGAATAATAAAATATTTAAATGCTATACAGAATGTAATGAGTCTATGTCGATTTTTACACTCTATCAAAAATTTATGAGAATTAATTATCATAAAGTAGAGTTTAATGAAGCAGTTGATTATGTTAAAAAATGTTTAAAACATATAGTATTATCTGATAAGAAAAAATATAAGTCAGATATAAACTTTGAACAGTATAAATTTGATTCATCAATACCTCAATTAACATCCTATCCAAAAGAAATGTTGACTTATTTTCTTCCATATCATCATCCATTATGGCTAAAGGATGGTATTAAACCTGAAGTTATGGATAAATTTAACATTGGTCTGTGGAATGCAGAAAATAAGATAACAATTCCACATTTTGATATAAATGGACAATTAGTTGGTATTCGCGCGCGAACGCTGGACTTAGAGGAAGCCGCGGAATACGGTAAATATCGGCCAGTTCAAATAGCAAATACGTTATATGCACACCCTTTACATTTTAATCTTTATGGAATATATGAGCATAAAGAAGCAATTCAAAAAAGGAGAAGTGCAATTATAGCAGAAGGTGAAAAATCTGTTCTGCTTGATGATGGATATTATAATGATTTTAGTAATACAGTTGCTTGCTGCGGTTCAAATGTAAATAAGTTTCAAGTTAGTCTATTAACTAATGTATTAGGCGCAAACGAAATAACAATTGCATTTGATAAAGAATATGAAGATTGGCGTTCTAATGAAGCTAGAGAATATAGAACAAAAATAGAAAATCTATGTAATAAATATAAGGGCCAAGCAACTTTTTATTATATATGGGATATGGATAATCTTTTAGGATATAAAGATTCTCCATTTGATAAAGGCAAGGAAGTTTTTGAAGAACTTTTTAAACATAGAATAAAAGTAAGATAAGGAAGGAGAAACAATGAAATATAGATTAAGAAATAGTTATAGTACAAATCCAGATAAAGCATTAAAAGAAATACTCCATGATAGGGGAGTAGAAGATATTGAAAATTTTCTTAATCCATCTGCAGAAACTTGTGAATTAAATCCATATAAACTAAAAAATATTGAAGCCGCAGCGGAAAAGCTATTATATCATCTACGTAGAAATAGTGATATATTATTTATAGTAGACTGCGATGCTGATGGTTTTACTAGTTCAAGTATTTTATGGCTTTATATTAAACATATCTTTCCAGAGGCAAGATTAGAATTTACAGTGCATGAACATAAGCAGCATGGATTAAATGATAAAGTTGACTGGATTACAGATGAAGCTAAGTGGGATTTAGTAGTATGTCCAGATGCTGGTAGCTATGATGTAAAAGAACATCGTGCATTGGGTGAATTAGGTATGGATGTTATTTGTTTAGATCACCATGACCAATTATATGATGATCAAGGTAATCCTGTTGTATCAGATTTGCCTACTGTTATTGTAGTAAACAATCAGCTATCACCAGAATATACAAACAAATCTCTATGTGGCGCGGGCGTAGTCTATAAATTTTGTGAAGTTTTAGATGATAAACTTGGTATTGAGCAGGCTCATAATTATATTGATTTGGCAGCACTTGGAGAAATCGCTGATGTAATGGATAGAACTAATGTTGAAACAAATTATATAATGATGGAAGGATTAAGGAATATTACTAATGAAGGATTTAAAACTTTAATTGAAGCACAATCCTATTCATTAAAAGATAAAGCAATTGCGCCTTATGCAGGATTAAATCCAATTGATATTGCCTTTTATATCGCGCCATTAATCAATGCCATTACACGAGTTGGAACCACATCAGAGAAAGAGGCAATGTTATATTGCTTTATTGAACCAAATAAACCTTTACAAAGTACTAAACGTGGAGCAAAACCAGGAGATTGGGAAACAGCAGCTGAACAAACTGCACGTGTAGGTAAAAATGCAAAATCCCGTCAGGATCGATTAAAAGAACAAGCTATGGGAATTGTAGACTTTAAAATTCAAAAAGATGGTCTTGATGATAATAATATTATTATAGTAGAACTAGATGGTTCAGATAATATTCCACAAGAATTAACTGGTCTCATTGCTATGAATGTTGTTACAAAATATCGCAAGCCAGTCATGATTGGTCGCCGTAATAATGATAATGAAATTCAAGGAAGTATTAGATCAGATGGTAATTTTGCTGGACTTCCTAGCTTTAAAAAGTTCCTTGAAGATAGCGGTCTTGTAACATATACAGCTGGACATGATAATGCGGCCGGCTGGGGCCTTAATGGAGACAAATTAAATGCTCTACTTAATTATGCAAATAGTCATTTAAAAGCTGAAGACTTTGAGAATTGTTATATTGTAGATTACATTCTAGATGGTAATGATTATAATGATGAATTACTAGGCTGTTTAGCAGCGCATCCAGAATACTTTGGAAATCATATTGATGAGCCGAAGATTATTGTAAAGAATATTCCACTTATGAGTGTTAATGTTATGGGCGCGGACAGAAGTAGTGTTAAGATTTCATATAATGGAATTGATTATGTGAAATTTAAAGATACAGACTTTATTGAGGAAGTTATGAATAATAGGATGAAAAAACTTACTATTTATGGGCGCGCAAACCTTAATGAATGGATGGGTAAAAAGTCAGTCCAGTGTTTCATTGATGATTATGAGTTAGTAGAGGATAATAGTAAATATGAGTTCTGATGTATTTTACTATGAATGTCCTTGGTGCGGAAATCGTTGGTATCAAGAAGAAAAAGAACCCAAAAGATGTGAAGTATGTAAACATTATATTTGGGAAGGTACACATGAAGAACATATGCAATTTTCAGACTTGGAAGCGTGGCGCACATTCACTGAGAAAAAACAAGAAGAATTTAAAGATCAAATAGATTGGGATTATAGGGCGCACGAGAACCCTTATGGATGAGGTATAATATGAAATTAATATTGCTGTTTATAATGATATTTTGTCATATTGTAGATGATTATTATTTACAAGGAATATTGGCAAAGATGAAGCAAAAGAAATGGTGGAAAGAGAATGCGCCAAATCCTATGTATAAAGATGATTATAAAGTAGTTTTAATAGTACACGGTTTTTCTTGGGCATTTATGATATTATTACCATTATTAGTTTATGGAATTATAAATAATTATAATGAGATATTTTTCTATTTTGATTATCCACTATTTCTACTATGGAATACATTCTGGCACGCTTATATAGATAATGAAAAGGCGAATAAATTAGAGATAAATTTAATTACAGACCAAACATTACATTTAATTCAGATAGCTATAACATATATAGCATTTCTGTTTTGGCATTGACAAAAATTAAATTTTATGATATAATAGATATAGTAGAAAGAGGTGAGAAAATGTCACAATATCCAGGTAGTATGCACAATCATACTGAATATAGTAATGAAACTTTGCGTGATTGTATTAACACCGTACAAGGTTTGATTGATTTAGCCATAGAACTTGGGCATGAGTGTGTTGCAATAACAGACCATGAAACTATATCAAGTTATATTAAGGCAGAGAAATATTATAAGAAAATTAAAGAAAAACATCCAGATTTTAAGCTGATTCGCGGTAATGAGATTTACCTTACAAGAAATGGTTTGACCGCGAAGAATTATGATAAGACAAAAGATAGATACTTCCACTTCATTCTTCTCGCGAAGGATTTGGAAGGATATAAGCAGATTTGTCAGTTATCTACAAGAGCGTGGCAGCGTTCATATATGAGTCGGCGCCAGCGCAGACGTCCAACTTATTATCAGGATTTAAAAGATATTGTAAAACCGAATCAAGGACATTTGATTGCGTCAAGCGCGTGTCTTGGCTCACAATTAGATAAGTTTTTGTTAAGATATATGGACACAGGAGATGAAGAATTTTATGAAACCGCTAAACGTTGGTGCATGTATATTGAAGATATATTCGGTAAAGGGAATTTCTATCTCGAAATCCAACCTTCCAACAATAAAGAACAGATTTTCGTTAATCAACAGTTGCTCAGAATATCTAAAGAACTTGAATTAAAATATATTATTACAACAGATAGCCATTATGGTCGTCCAGAAGATGCTTCAATTCATGAAGCATTTCTTAATGCACAAGATGGTGACCGTGAAGTTAAGAGTTTCTACGCAACAACTTACATGATGAAAGATGAAGAAGTGCGTGGATTCTTAAAGTATATGAGTGATGATGAGATTGAGTCGGCTTACGCGGCAATTCGTGAGATTAAAGATAAATGTGAAGATTTTAGTATTCTAAAGCCACTAAAGATTCCGAGTTTGCCATGGCGTGAATTTAATAATCATAGTAATGATGATTTGGAATATTATATAGAGAAGATTCCAGAATTAGAAAAATTCATTGGTTCTCCTCATCGCGCAGATAATATGTTGGTAGATGCCGTAGTAGAAGGCATTATGAAACATGAAGATCTTCAAAATGAAGAAGCATATAAGGCATTAAATGAATGTCTTGAAATGACATGGATTTCTTCAGAAGTAAATAAAGCACAATGGTCAGCATACTTCCTCAATCTTCAAAAAATTATTGATGAATGTTGGAATGCTGGAACATTAGTAATGCCGGCACGTGGTTCTGGTATGGGATTTGTTCTTCTGTATGCTTTGGATATTATTCAAATAAATTGTTTACGTGAAAAGACGAAGACATATCCTTGGAGATTCCTTAACCCAGCTCGTGTATCAGTACTTGATATTGATGTTGATATTGAAGGTGTTCGTAGAGCGCAGGTTCTAGAACATTTAAGAAAAGTATATGGTCAGAACCGAGTATCAAATGTAGCAACATTTAAGACAGAAAAGTCAAAATCAGCGATTCAAACAGCAGCACGTGGATTAGGAATTGATGTTGATGAAGCATCATATATCTCAAATTTAATTCCAAGTGAGCGTGGTCAAGTATATACATTAAAGCAAACATACTATGGTGATGAAGATAATGGCATCGCGCCAACTCAATCATTTGTTAATGAAATAAATAAATATCCCAAACTTTGGGAAGTAGCAAGTAAGATTGAAGGTTTAATTTGTGGTCAAGGTATTCATGCGGGCGGTGTAGTCTTCACAGATGAGGACTTTACAGAAAGTAGCGCATTGATGCGGGCGCCCGATGGTACGGTAATTACACAGTTTGAGTTACATGACCTTGAAGATGTATCCATGATTAAGATGGACTTGTTGAGTGTTGAAGCTGCGGATAAAATTCATACTTGTCTTGACTTATTGGTAGAACAAGGTTATATAAAACAGTATCCAACTTTAAGAGAAACATATGAGAATGCTCTTGGAGTTTATAAGATAAATCGTGACGATGAAAAAATGTGGGATATGGTCCAGAATCACGAAATAGTTAGTTTATTCCAGATGGAACAGCAAAGTGGAGTTCGTGGAATTGCGTTGACACATCCACGAAGTGTTGACGAATTAGCAGTTCTTAACTCGGTTATTCGTTTAATGGCGACAGAAAAAGGCGCGGAAAGTCCATTAGATAAATATGCGAGGTTTAGAGAAAATCCAAAAGCATGGGATAGAGAAATGCAACAGATGGGTTTAACTGAAGAACAACGGGCCATTATGCATCGTGAATTAGACATATCTGATGGCATGTCTATCACACAAGAACAGTTCATGCAGTTGGTTCAGTTGCCTGAATGTGGCGGTTGGGACTTACAGTGGGCTGATAAACTTCGTAAGTCAATTGCAAAAAAGAATCCTAAAGATTATGATGCCTTAACTAAACAGTTTTTTGATAATGTTAAGGAAAAGGGATTAAATGAAAAGTTCTGTCATTATGTCTGGGATGTTGAAGTTGCGTTGAGCCGTGGATATGGATTTAACGCTGCGCATACGTATTCATACTCCATGATAGCACTTCAAGAAATGAATCTTGCTCGTTTCTATCCAATCATCTTCTGGAACACCGCAAATTTAATTGTAGATAGCGGTGGCATTCAAATTGAAGAGGTTGAAGATGAGGATGAGGGTTTAGATGTTGAACCTGAGGCCGAAGAAGATGATATTGAGGAAGAAGAATGGGAGGAAGAAAATGAACTTACAGAAGGCGAGAAAGAAGATAAAAAGAAAGAAAAATCTAAAACAGTTGACTATGGTAAGGTTGCAGCAGCGATCGGACGGTTCAGTACATATGGAATTAAGGTCGCTCCACCCGATATCAATGGTTCCAGTTACACCTTTACTCCAGTGGTTGAAAGTAATGAAATCCTCTACGGTCTACGTGGTATTACAAGATTATCAACGTCTACCATCAAAGATATTATGGGTGGGCGTCCATTTAGATCGATGGAAGAATTTTTGGACAAAGTTAAAGTCAATAAGATACAAATGGCAAACCTCATTAAATGCGGAGCATTTGACAGTTTAATGGGCGTTCCGCGTGAAGAAATCATGGCAAAATATATCGAATTGATTTCTGATAAAAAGCAAAGATTAACACTTCAAAATATGCAGATGTTAATTAATTATAATTTGATTCCAGAAGAACTTATGTTTTGTAAAAAATTATTCTTATTCAACAAGTTTTTAAAGCAACAAAAGAAGGTTGAATATTATGAATTAAATGATTCCGCGGTTAATTTTATTGCAAACAACTTCAGCGCGGACTGGTTATCTAATGGTACAAGAATTGCTGCCGCAGTATGGGACAATCTCTATCAAAGAGGAATGGATCCTATTAGAATATATTTAAAAGAACATAAGAATGAAATGCTAGAACAATTAAATCAAGCGCTTTATAATGAAATGTTTAATAAATATGCTAGCGGCTCAATATCTCATTGGGAAATGGAATCTGTAAGCTTTTATAGTCATTCACATGAATTAGAAGAAGCACAATATTTATATGATGATTTTTTCAAATTACCAGAGGAACCCGAAGTAGATTATTCATTTACAGGTAAAGATGGTAATGAAGTTAGAGTATATAAATTAAGAAGAATTATTGGTACAGTAATAGATAAGAGCAAGATGAAAAACACCGTAACATTACTGACACCCAGTGGTGTTGTTAATGTGAAGATTTATAAGAATCAATATGCAGGGTATGATAAACAATTATCTCAAAGAGGTTTAGATGGTAAGAAACACGTTATCGAGAAAAGTTGGTTCTCGCGTGGAACATTATTAATGGTACAGGGTATCCGTAGAGGACAAGACTTCATTCCGAAAAAACGTAAAGATAGTTTTTATCCAATTATCTCTAAAATAATAGCAATACATAATGACGGAACTTTAGAATTCCAGACCGAGCGTGTGGAGGTAGAAGAGTGATAGGTTTAGTTGATTTACAATTACAATTGTGGCAGAAACCATCACTCTGCCCTCCAAATCTTGAAATAATGAAACTTGCTACTTACTATCAACAAGAAGAAAATAAATTTTGTCGTCTGATTAACTTAGATGAAACTGAATTAACAAGTTATGAAAAGATATATATTTTTAGTGAATCTAAAGATTTTGTGACTGTGCCAGATATTTTTAAACGAGCAGATAATATTATATATGGAGGAACAGCATTTACCAATGGTAAATATGTTCCATTTGAAAATAAATTAATAGATTATACTATCGCGCGCACACGTATATATCATGATTTTTTAAAAGATAAGCGTGTAGCTGGTATAAAAGATATTGAAATTGCGCGATTACTAGATAATTCATATTATAGATGGCACGCGGGAGAGGATGTGCTACCTCTTCCTGCAATTCAAAAACGTCATCGTATTTATATTTATGATATAGATTTTTTTCAAGATGGTTGGAGAAATATAATAGATAAGATGATTGATAGGAAGCCTTCTTCAATTAATTTTATTCATCCGGCTCATTATAAGAAAATTTCTGATTTTTTAGATGTCCGTGAAAATTATTTAATTAATCGAAGTAATGATGCATATTTAGATTTAAATATACCATTAAAAGAAACACCAATATTGATGAAGCATTATAAGAATCGCTTATTGGCTGCAGTAAGTCCAAGCGCTTAGGTATATCTTTCACTTGGCGGCTCATTTCATTATCAATCGGATTATTTAAAAGATATAATTTATAAATTAAATTTATTATATGTATTTTGGAGCTGTAACATTCCTATTAAGATTAAATATGAAGAACCAATGATAGGCTGTTATAATCCAATTTCAGATATATCAAAATTAATTGCTACTTGGTCGCAAGGCGATACAAAAGATTATAAAAGTATTATAGATAGGATACCAAAAGATAAAAAATTATCTGACCGGCGCCCTGAGCGCGAACAGCTTGAAATTATATTAGAGAAATATCCAGCATCTAATACCTTATTTCGCCAGACTACAGAAACAGCTAAGAAGGGAGGAATTTGGAAAGTATGAATACAGATAATATTAAAAACAAATATAAGGAATTAAGTACTGAATTGAAAAAGGCGCTAACTACAATGGAACGTTCAGATCGAGTATTTATTATTCGTGATGAAATTAAAGATTTACAAAAGTTATGTCCGCATAGTAACGGAAGTTATGATTTTTCCGATAGTGACTCATGCCCATATTGCGGAAAGAAGTTCAAGGAGTGATTCATATGGAATTACAGATTAGAAAAAGAACGGGTGAATTAGTTCCATTTAATAAAGATAAAATTTCTCGTGCTATTTTTAAAGCACAAAAAGAGGTTTATCCTCATGCTGAAACATTAGCAAATTATGGTGATGAAATTGCTGAATTAGTAGAAAATGTTGCTAAAGAAATGGAAGAACCCCTTGGAGTTGAAGATATTCAAGAATTAGTCGAAGATTATCTAACTGATTATGATCGTGCAGTAGGTAAAGCATATATTAAATATAGGTATAAGCACGGCGTGATGCGCGCAAACTCCACTGAATTTATTCGGGCTATTAGTGAAAAACTTCGTGCTACAAATGTTCAAAACCAAAACGCTAATATTGATGAACATTCGTTCGGCGGCCGTGTTGGTGAGGCTTCTGATGAAATGATGAAGCAGTATGCACTTGATTATTGTGTATCTCCAATGGCTAAAGCCAATCATTTAAATAATGAAATTTATATTCACGATTTAAGTGCATATGCTGTTGGTATGCATAATTGCTTAAGTATTCCATTTGATGACTTACTTGCTAATGGATTTAATACAAGACAGACTGATGTACGTCCTGCTAATTCAATTAATACTGCTTTCCAACTCGTAGCAGTTATCTTCCAGTTACAAAGTCTAATGCAGTTTGGCGGTGTTAGCGCTACTCATTTGGATTGGACTATGGTGCCTTATGTAAGGAAAAGTTTTTATAAACATTATGCTGATGGTTGTAAATATATTGGAGGACTCCCAGAAGCTGAATTAGAGCAAGTAATTATTTATGCAAAAGATATGGATTTATCTATTGAGGATGATTACTTTAAACAAGACTTAGGTATTTATTATTATGCATTAGAACAAACAGAACGCGAGCTTCAACAAGCGGTTGAAGGTATGTACCATAATCTTAATACACTTCAATCTCGTAGTGGTAATCAGTTACCATTTACAAGCATTAACTATGGTACTTGTACACTACCCGAAGGGCGTATGGTAATTAAAGCACTTTTGAATGGTTCAATTAAAGGGGTGGGTAAATTTCATAAAACACCTATCTTCCCTTGCGGAATCTTCCAATGTATGAAAGGTGTAAATAGGTATCATGGGGATCCAAATTATGATTTATATAGACTGGCACTTGAATCAACTGCAAGACGTATCTATCCAAACTACGCAAATGTAGATTGGTCTAATGCAGCTGGATATGATATTAATGATCCTCGCACTTACTTCTCTACAATGGGCTGCCGCACGGCGAACCTTGGAGATATAAATGCTGAGCCTGGTACAAATCCTCAAATGAAGGATGGTCGTGGCAATATTTGTCCTGTAACAATTATTATGCCTACACTTGCTATGGAAGCAAAAGAAAAACAATTACAACAAACTTATATAGATGATAAACAATATCAACAAGTACTAATTGATTGTTTTATGGATTTGCTTGATACAAAAATCCATGAAGCCAAAGATATGCTTATTGAACGTTTCAATTGGATTTGTAGTCAAGATGCTTCTTCTGCCAAATTTATGTATGAAAATCATACAATGCTAGGTTATCATCCAGAAGAAGGTATTCGCTCTGCACTAAAGCACGGCACATTAGTTATAGGTCAATTAGGTCTTGCAGAAACTTTACAGATTCTAATTGGTTGTGACCATACTACCGAAAAAGGCATGGAACTAGCAAAGCGTATTGAGCAACTATTTAAAGATAGATGCGCCGAGTTTAAGAAAGAATATCACCTAAACTTCGGAGTATATTATACTCCCGCAGAAAATCTTTGTTATACCGCAATGAAGAAATTCCGCGCAAAATATGGTAAGATTCCAAATGTATCTGACCATGAATATTTCACAAATAGTATGCATGTACCAGTTTGGCACGACATTTCAGTATTTGATAAAATTGATATTGAAAGCCAACTAACAGGATATTCTAGCGCCGGATGTATCACATATGTAGAAGTTCCAAGCGGAGTAAAGAATAATATAGATGCACTTGAAGTTATAGTAAACTATGCGATGGACCACGATATACCTTATTTCGCGCTCAACGTGCCGTTAGATAGCTGTAATGACTGCGGTTATCAAGATGAAATTGGCGAGAAGTGCCCGCAGTGTGGAAGTACTAATATATCAAGACTTAGACGCGTAACTGGCTACTTAACCGGAAATTATAAAACTGCTTTTAATAGGGGCAAGCAGGTTGAAACTGAAGAGCGCGTCAAACACATCCACTAATGAGTAAAATAGCTGGAATTTACTGGGATGATACCGCAGCCGCGCCCGGTATCTCCCTCTCGGTTTACTTCTCAGGCTGTCACTTCCATTGCCCCGGTTGTCACAACCCAGAAGCACAAGATTTTAATTATGGACGCGAATATGATTTAGATGTGCGCCAAGAAATAATGGAAAAACTAAAGAAAAATGGAGTAATGCGTACATTAAGTATTCTCGGTGGCGAACCATTAAATAATGAGAATATTGGCGATGTCCTAAATCTTATAGGTTGGTGTAAACTTGATTATCCAGATTTAAAAATATATGTATGGACTGGATATACCATAGAAGAACTTGAAGCGCGCGATGACGATGATGTTCGTGCGGTATTACGAAACATTACCTGCTTAATTGAAGGACGATATGAACAAGATAAGCGCGATACCACTCTTCCATTAAGAGGATCTTCAAATCAACGAATTATTTATATGGAGGATTATTTAAATGGCAAATAAATTATCAAGAGCGGTATTCGCAGGAATGGCCATAGCATTAGGAGGTTGGGCGTATCTTTCCGCGCCCAACCACATTATTGGAGCAGTGCTTTTTGCCTGTGGATTATTAACTGTGCGTCTATATGGATTACACCTGTTCACAGGAAAAGTTCAATATATGATAACAAAGGAAAATACTTGGTACTATTATCCATTAATATTACTGTGTAATTTTTTTGGAGTAGCAATTATAGCCTGTTGGTCTATTCCACTTATACATGAAGCTGCACAGTCAATTGCATTAGCCAAACAAAGTCAACTTTGGACTGACGCTCTTTTAAAAGGAATAGGTTGCGGAATGTTAATGTCATTGGCAACTTATAAAGAAACTCCTTTATGGGTCACAGTATTAGCAGTTGCTACTTTTATTCTAGCAGGATTTAATCACTGTATTGCTGATTTCTATTATATGTTAACGGGCGGAATTTTTAGTTGGAACTTACTTTTAACAATCACAGGAAATATTATTGGTGGAATATTTTTCAGTGCCCAAGGATTAAAATCCAACACTTGACAATTTAAAAAAATTTTGTTATAATAAGGTATCAAAGAAAATAGTGGTGAATTTGATGATATATGCTATAATCGGATGCCTTATTATAATAATATTTTTAGGATATAAACTTTATCAAAAATAGAAAATTGATAGAACTGAACTTGATAAATATCGTAATCAATTAATTGATACCAAAGCAGAAAAACAAGTATTAGATGAATAGATTGATTACGAAAAATATAAGCTTGAAGAATGTCGTAAGGACTTACAAGCAGCATTAGATGTATATCAAGATATAACCGATAATAGACTTAAAGAAATAGACGCTTCCATGGAAAGATAGCGGAAAAATCGTCAAGAAGATCTAAATAGAATAATTGAATCTAAATAGAAAGACGTTGATAATGAAATTTCACGTTTAGATGAGATATTAAAAAATACTAAAGCAGAAACAGAATATGAAGCGGCTCAATATTGGAATAAAGTAAATCAAGAAAAATAGAAGTATGAAAGTTTACTTGAACCAATTAAACAGTATGAAAAAGAAAAGCAAGAACGTTTATTCTATACTATTTAGTTACCTGAAGAATATCAAGATGATATTGAGTTCTTACTTACTACTGTCGCGGCGAAAGTACAACATCCAGATATAATAAGTAAATTAGTTTGGTCAGAATATGTTAAACCCAATATAGAGGATACCTTCAAGCGGATTGAAATTAAAACTGAGCCAGGAATATATAAACTTACAAGTCTAGAAAATGGAATGGCTTATATTGGGAAAAGTACAGATGTTAAGAAGCGTATAGCAGACCACTTTAAAAGCGCAATTGGAATAAAGTCAATTGCAGATCAAGCTGTACATCATGCAATACTAAAAGAAGGATTTTGGAATTGGACGATTGAAGTTATCACCTATGCTGATAAAGATAAATTAAATGAACTTGAAAAATACTACATAGAGTTCTTTAAGACATAGGAATTTGGCTATAATAAGAATTCTGGTGGTGGAGGATAATATGGAAAGAGGTTTAAGAGCAAAGATGGACCCAATTGATGATGCTTTTCCCGAAGAGGAAAAAGCAGACTTAACAGTAGATGAACTTATTGAGCGATTTGCTCAAATTCAGAATATTACTACAGAAGAAGCGCGTGAGCAGATTGGTGCGAATACTCCTGAGGAAGTTCTTAAAAAGATTCAAGACAAAACTATTGAGAAAATCAATAGTACTCGAGTGCCAATGAATCGAGCGCAAAGGCGCGCACTTAAAAAGAAAGTTGGCGCGAAGAAGTATGCTGAAATGGTAGCCGATAGCGGAGATGTAATTGGCGCAGTGAGTGAAACAGCAAAAAAACTTAATTATATAGATTTAATTCAAAAATTAAGAAAATTAAATAAGGAGAAAGAAGAAAATGCCGAGACAACTACTGAAGAAAACTGATGTATGGCTAACTGATAGTGAAGAAGAAGCCATGGATATGATTGAAGAAGCAAAGGAAAAAGCAGTATCAGAAGGCTATACAGTAACTAAATCTGGTTATACTGCTAAACCAAAGAAGTCAAAAGGTGAAATCTTATATATTGAATATAAGGTTACCATTGAAAAGACTTTTGAGTAAGAGGTGAATAAAATGAATGAATTTGAAGGAACTGAATTGGGTAGTATTATAGATGCGATTAAAGAAATGGCAGAATTAGATGAAGATACTTTAACTGATGATGTAATGACATTAGTACAAGCACAGTTTAAGCAAAGTTTTTCTCCAGCAATGATTAATCAATCTGTAACACAATTAATTAATGGCTTTGAACAGCAAGGATTAACTAAGCAAGAAGTTATTAATTCAGCAAATACATTAAAAAATGTTTTAAATGAATCTATTTATACTGATGAACCATATACAGGTAATAAGAAGATTCTAATTGACGGTATTATGGATTCAATGTTAAAAGTTATTGACACCGCGGTAGAAAAATATCATAGTTATAATATTGTTTTACCGCTAACACTTAATATTGGCGCACAAGTCCCATCATATGCGCATGAGACGGACGCTGCGGCGGATATATACGCAAAAGAAGATCAAACTATTCCAGCACATTCTTATAGCAATATGATAAAAACTGGAGTTAAAATTCAATTGCCGGAAGGATGGCTAGCTTTTATTCTTCCTCGTTCTAGTATTGGACTAAAAACTCCATTACGTTTAAGCAATAGTGTTGGACTTATTGACAGCGGTTATCGTGGTGAATTAGGAGTTATTTATGATAATACTTCTGATGAAGATTATCAAATTCATGCCGGTGATCGTATTGCACAACTACTAGTAATGCCAAGCTATCGCTTCCAAGCTAAAGTAGTTGATATTTTAGTTGACTCCGATCGCGGTGAAGGCGGTTTCGGAAGTACTGATAAATAATGAGTACAATTAATGTTTATGTTGTAAAAAATGCCTTGGAAGCGGAAGGATGGAAATTAGTAAGCGAAGTTTATAAGAATCTTAAAACTCCGATTGAAATAATTTGTCCAGCGGGGCATAAATAGGAATAGACATTCGATTAGTGGCGTAAACATAAAATTTGTGATATTTGTATGGCCGGAGATCCATATAAAGTCAAAAAAAATAAAGTACCCAAAAAGGGTACAGATACATAGCGTATTCTAGCCTTAGATGCCGCAACAGGCATCACAGGCTATGCAATATATGATAATAAAGTACTGGTCGGATATGGAATTTTTAAAACAAATTCCTCCTTACCAGCGACCGATCGTATTAATCAAGTAAAAAATTGGCTTAAAGCTGCATTAAAAGAATGGGAACCAGACTTCGTTGGAATTGAGAATATTCAATTATAGAAATACGGCGAGAAAGCTACAGATGTTTAGGTTAAAACATTTTAGACACTCGCAAATTTATAGGGAGTGATACTAGATGTAGTATATGAAGCTGGTATAGAACACGAATTAGTGTATTCAAAAGAATGGAGAGCATATTGTGGTATTGCAGGTGGAGATTAGCACCGCGATGCTCAAAAAAAATAGGCGCAAGCTAAAGTAAAAGTTTGGTATGATATGGATTGCACTGAAGATGAGTCAGATGCAATTTGTATTGGAAAATATTTTTGCGGCAAAATTAAAGCAAATAAAGCCACATGGGGTGAAGATATATAATGATTGAAGTTAAATTATTAACCATTATCAATAGTATAGATGTGTTAAAAGAATTATCAGATAGTCCCATTAAAGGTAGAACGGCTTATCATGTAGCTAAACTATTAAAAAAAGTTGAAGAAGAGCTGTCATTATTTAATGAAGGACGTACAAAATTAATTAATACTTATTCTGAAAAAGATGAAAATGATAATCCAATAATAGAAAATAATAGTTATAAAATCCTACCTACAAAAGTAAATGAATTTAATGAAGAAATTGCTTCATTATTAAATACTGTAGTTAGTATTGATGCCGAGCCGATTCCATTAGAAGATTTAGAAAATATTGAAATCGCGCCATCAAAAATAATACTAATTGAAGATTTTATACAAGAATAAAAATAAAGCCCTCTCGAAAGAGAGGGCTTATTTTTTTTATGTTTTCGCGGGGGGCTTAGAATATTTAGTAGAAACTGTTCCACCATAACGCCAGGCATGAAGGCCAGCAGAATCACCAGATTTTTTATATAATGTTGTCGCCCGACCATTATTATAATCAGTCCAGCCAGTTAAACATTGTACTCCCGAACCCATCGCATCTCTACAATCATTCCATCCGTCTTTATACGAGGCATTTAAATCAGATTCTATATCAATAACTGTAGATCTAGTATACTTATTACCATTACTTAAAGTTAAATCTACCTGTTGTGAATAGACTGTGGCACTAGTCTTTGTCCACGCATTCCACTATATAATTTTTATATATACATCATTTGCACCTTTCGTTTTACCGGCATTATAACCGCTTCTGTAAATTGGTGCTAAAGACGCTTCTGCTGTAGCAGTATATCCACTAATTGCACCGAAACCCGGCGTAGTTGCTGTAGCTGTAGCTTTAGAATTATATGCATTATTCACAAACCTCAGATCAAGCGTTATTACGCGTGCTGCCGATACCGCTGATCTGAAATATGCTGTATCGGCTATATTAAAAGTTACGGTATTCCCATTATTTCTTGTCAATACAAACTATCCGGTCGCACTGTTCGGCGTAAAATCTTTGAATAATTGCCCATAGTCATTTGTATTATATGCTGTATCACCAACTTTAATTATCGAATTGGTAATAGTGCTACCTGTTAAATTTGTATTTTCTAATATACCATTCAATAATTTTGTAGATGTTAATGTAAAACCGCCTAAAGTACCTTTTTCTATAATAACAGTACCATTGGCATATACACTAAAATGTGGAGTATAGGTAGCTAACGTTAATGTTCCAGTTAACCCAGTTATTTGAACTAAATTAGAAGTTGAAACTCTAGTAATTGTTACATAATTTAAGTATGTATTTGGTAAAGCCGCCTATAACTAAGAATACCATGAAGCATTAGGAGAGGTATTCCCATCATATTCAATATCTTTACCTTTATACTAAACAATTGCATTAACATTATTATTTTGCGTTGATACATATGTTATCTAATATTTATAAACAGTACCAGAAGTATAAGTAGTACTTCCATATTGACCCATATCTTCTTCGCCTGGGTCTCCCGCAGAGACCGAACTACCGGTTGTACTAGTCTAACTAAATTCACGTTTAGCAGTATATTTAGGAACCACTGACTAAATACGAGTTCCATAGCCATAAATAGTTTTTCCATTCGCATTCATACTACTCTAACGCTCAGCACAATAAAATGCTTCTCCTGGACGTGTACTAAGTGTATATGCATATAATGTTGTATTATTATATTGAATTGTTTCATTACTAGTAATACTAGTATCAGTCAAAAAGATACCACTAGCATTAATATTTGTTTTATCATTAACTAACTGCATAAATTGACCAGTTAATGCTTTGTCACTTAAATCCCAACCACCAATACGTCCAGAATCAGCAATAACGGAGCCTTCTAGCGTTAAATCTCCACTATTTGGATCAGCATAAAATACTTCTTTATTATCCCAATTACGTAATTTTAATCCATCCCAACTAATTTCAACACGTTTAACTTCAGTAATCGATGTTAAATTTTCAGCGACCGTAATATAACCATTTTTATCTTCATTTAATACTAATGCTCCCTTTTTTGCAACTAAGAATAAACCCTCTTCATTAAAAGTAACAAATTGGCTAGCATCCATATCAATATTAGCCGTATGTAAATCAGAAGAGCCGATTTTAGTACTAAGATATGTTTGGCCTCCTACAGTAGATGTGTCAATAACGCCATCTGAAAATAAAGATTTATAAGCAAATAATCCATCTCCATTAAGTTGAAATTTAACTTTATCTCCTGCATAAATCTTTATTTTATTAGTATCTAATTGACCACTAGTAATTAAATCAGCATTAATGCCAGAAGGTAAAATACCAGTATTCCATTTCCACTATCCATTTTCATCCTATTCTGTAGCCGTAAAAATTCCGCCGCCGCGGAACGCAACAACGCCAGCATCGCTAACGCCCCAAATGCCATTCTTTTCGTCAATAGTAAGTTTACCATTATTAAACGCATAATTTAGATCTACTTTTAACATACTATCTTGTAATACAGAAGCTGATAATAATCCATTAGAGCCTATCACTGATGAAGCTAAATTTAAAATATTAGCATTTTTCTTCATAGCTTCTGTCTATGCGACAATGGTAGAGAATAAATCTTCAAATTTAGTAGCATAATTTTTAATTTCTACTGTATCTTCCCAAGGTCGATCTAAATTTAATCTTATCGAAGAAATATAGCCATTAACATCCTCAAACTATAATTCAAAATCATTAATATGTACTATACGATTTAATTTATTATAAGCTGTATGAATAAAGTCTTTATTTAAGACATTTAAATCAATACTATAAGATACTTTTGGTTTTGAATTTTCTTTCATCACCTATATTGCATCAAGATAAATAGATATATCTGCATTAGATATAGAGTAACTTAAATCTATCACAGAATCGGTAGTAGCATTTTTAATTAGATGTTTAGGTTTAATTGTAATATAATAAGAATCATCAATATTACTCTGGTCTGTTCTAACTAACACATAAAAATCATCAAACATTTTAAGATTAGTTCCGTTTGAAGATAATAATACTTCATCTTCAGTATTTTTCATCTATAAAGAATTAATTCGTATACGAGGATAACACAAACACGCCTTTCCGGCTTGATTAACCTTTAAATCATTTGGGTCAATAAATACAAGATTATCATATAAAGAATTAACTACAGTTGTTATTGCAGATGTAGTAGAATTGACCTAAGATTCAATTGTTCCTAAAAATGGTTTGAAACTTGCAGGAGCATTCTTAATAAATGTAATCTAGCTGTCTCGTAAAGATGCACAGCCAGTTAATACCAATACAGGAATATATTTCTTTCTTACATTATGATAAACATAAGCAAATTGACATAAAGAATCAATAGTAAAATTTCTACGAGCCTATTCTAATTCATTTGTTGTCTTAATATTTTCATCATAATAAATAAAGCTTAAATTATTTAAATTACCCTTAATATACTCTAAAGCATTACTTAAATCTACTATTAAATAATATTGTATATCTTGCTATGCACCCAACTCATAAAATAATGTTAATTCATCATCAAAATTTTCAGTATCCCATATAAAGGTTGCAAATTTAGAAGTCCCGTTTATACCATTTTCTTGAGTAAAATCAATTTCAAATCGATCAAGAAATTTATCTCCATAATCATTATATGTATCAGGTTGCCAATAACCCTCTCGTAATGCAGGACCCATCATGCGTTCAAATTCAACAGTATGCTCATATTTATCTTTTAAAACACCGTTATATGTAGATAAATATCCATGGCCTTCATCTAACCGTGCGTATTCAACATGACATTGATCAACACGAACTCCATTACCAGAAACAGCATAATCAGTAATTGCTTCATCAACACAAGCGTAATCTACATCTCCGCCATTTAATAACATACGATATTCAAGTAAACGATTTTTTGCTTCCTATAACGCCTACTAATCTTTATATCGACGAATTTCCCATGTACGAACTACATTATCATAATATAATTCTGGGCGGTATTCACATGTCATATATAAGCGCTTAATAGTAGAATCTTTAATATATAAATTACTTATTTTATTTAGATTTCCAAATTCATCATATTCATATTTTCCACCGGTGCATATACCAGTTAGTCGTTCCGAAACAAGGCCGCCAGGTATCTTTGTATAGTCTATATTTTTATATAATACAACAGTACTAGGTATAACTCCTTCTAAAGAAATTGTTACATAATACATATTAGCCTATGTGCCATCTGGTTTTAAAAGAAGCATTTCCGGAGATGCATCGTTAATTGTAATATTATCCGTACCACCAGTTAACTGCGCGCGCAAAGCTTTTGCATTATTCCAACGTTCATTATCTAAGTTAAGAGCATTTGTATATAAAGTTATATTTGCTTCTTCTGTAATACAACTATTCTATAAGACCGCAATCTATGTCTCTAGTGTTAATAATTGATTGTTATACATGCGCATAACATCTTCAAATGTGCGAACTGCTTCATACTATTCATCAGTAATAGTCTCCACTTCATGTAAATAATCAAAATTTAATAGATAATCTTCTCTGCTTCTATTTGCATCCACATTCATAATAGTAATTAAATTAGATTCAGAAGTGTCACTATCAATAGGACGTACAAATAATTTAGTAACTAGTTCTGTATGATCAGCCGTGCGTGTAATAGATGAAGAACTATAAGGATATGTTAAATCAATATGACCATAAGAATCAGAAATAAAATTATTATAATAAATTACTTTTCTTCCAATAATATGATAATTATCGTCATATTCATATTCATATTTACAGAAAACTCCAAATGTTTCAGCAATAGTCTATGTAATATTATAAATATTACTTTCTTCAATTTCTACCGCGCGCCACTTTTCCTTAAACTATTCAACCTATTTAGGAAAAGTTAAAAAATTATCATTTGTGTCCCAAGCGGAAACATATTCTTCTTCATATACAGTAGATGAATCACGTTCACTACTATAACTAAAAGAAGACCAATCCATATGTACTTCATAAGTCCAATTATATTTCCAACGCACTTCACCAGAAACATCAGTATATTTAAATACTCGATCATTCCAATATTGTAAATTCTATACTGGAGCATCGTTAATCTATCCATTTTTAAACCATGCTTCCCATTCATTTAAGAAATCATCAGGCATTAAACTAATTTTATAACCAATTTTACCTAATTCATGAAAAGCTAAACCCTCACAAGATATATCATAAATAATCTCATCTTTATTATGAGACTCATTAATTTCAGTAATTAAAAATTCAAAAACTTTTTCATCTTCGGTTTTTTTATTAAAAATTAATTTAATTTTGTGCATATTTGGCACGATTGTTTTATTATTTACTGTAATCCATAATGGATTTTTGATTTTTATTCCATCAGAATAATACCACAATGGAACAGAAAAAGATAATTTTTCGGTGCCATCATCGATTAATTCAACCTCTCCATTTTGAATTTGTCCTTTATTCTCTATTTCGGACCACTTTAGGACGGTTATAAACTCGTCCTAAAGTGTCCAGATAGAGATTTCATATGGTCGTATATACTGATCTTGTACCATATCATATCTCCTCCTTTTACCTCATTACAGATATAAATTTTTATATTTAATAATTACATTCTATAAGCCGCCATCTACATCATCATAAATACGATGAGATGCATCTTTGGAATTTTCTGTCCATTTATTAATATTACCATTAATTTTATCCGGATAATTTCTATCTCTTATAATAAGGTAGTTAGATTTAACCATATCGCCAATATCTTCTTCTTTTACATTATTATTTTCATTCATAATTTCACCATAAGTTACCCATCCATTAAAATCTTCTGGTAATTCAACCTATGGTATACGATACTTAATTTTTCCAGTAGCTTTTCCAGTTTTACTATTAAAAGTATATGTACCAGATAGTAAATTATTTTCCGCTCCTGTTTCATACGTTTTAAACATATAAGTCATACAAGCTTGGGCAACAATTTTATCAGTTTCCTAAATGGTACCCGTAGCATTTTTATCTAAATAATCAATAACTTTATTTGCCCATGCGCGTACCGCCGGATGATGCACATCTAAACGTATATCTTCACGCACAGCTACCCAGTCCTATGCTGTCTGAATATTTTTGAAAATTTCAATTACTTTATTATAAGCAGAATAAATTCCAGGAGTGGTGAATCTTAATTCCTGTTTATGAATACTTTCAATAGTAATAGTATTATATGGAAATTCATTTGTTTCATGTTTATAACTATTTTGAGGAATCGAGATATAGTTCTCACTCATTTTTGGAGTTAATGTAAATGTTAATTCTACAGGCGATGGTGCAGTTCCACAATAGTAAAAATATCCATATTCTCCAGGAGTTAAATTTAATATACCAGTAGATTCTGACATATGCGGACCAGAAATCAATGCTCCATATACTGAACCATCTTGTAATATTTCTGCAATAATACACTATTCTGTAGTGTCCATATCAGCATATGCATATGATTCTTCTCCATAAGTATTTAAAGCCATATTTATTGTATCATATAAACTCGTATAAGTAATCTCAGGAACATTATAAATACTATATACAGGAGCAATACTTGTAGTAGCTTTATTAATACTCGGTAAATAATCCGCAATAGATTCTATTGGTAATTGCTCATCAACTACAAATGTGATTAACTCATGTCTAATATAATCACCAGTACCTAAATAAACAATAATATTATCATTATCACGCGTAAATGTAACATAAATAGTATCACGCGCGATCATGCCATCATACCCGTCATCTAAATTAGCATAGATATTATTACCTAAAATCATAGAAGATGTAAGCATACTGCTAATTGGAATACCATCTTCTAAAACAATTTTCATAACATCTTGATTAACATTTTCATTCAATACATTAATTAAATTTCCATTGGCGTCCGTCCATGTATCATGATATACACCATTAGTATCTCTTTTTCCAAATATATTAACTTTAGAGTACCAAAAAGGCTCATCCATAACGAATTCTAATGAAATATCACCTTTCCATAATGTGGTACTAGTCTTATATGTTTTACCAGCAATTGTAACTGTAGCTGGTAATTCGAATGGTAATAAAGATAGGCCCGGCGGTGATGACACACGAGCCATCACCGCGCGATTAGGATGCTCCGCTAAAACTAATTCACGAATTTTTCCAGCCTAAAACCAATGTAAAAAATCATCTAACTGTTCTTGGGATATACCATCTGTAGATAAGGTTAATGACAATGAATTATTTTTATAGTATGTGCCCCAATAAAATTGACCATCAAGAATATCATAAGAAGTAACCAAATCTTCAAAATCTGAAAATCCGTTTCTTTTAATTCTATCACCATCTGTTGTAGCAATTAAATTAAAATCTTCAATATTAACAGGTGTACCATCTCGTTCTCCAAAAGAAAAACTAATAAAAGAACGATTCATAAAGGGGAGATAATTCTCCCCTTTATGAGTCGCCATATATACTTGTCCTCGTTTTTCACGAGTTGTTATAGGTTCATAACCCTCAATATAATTTATAGTTGGCATACTCCTTTTACCTCCTTATGCTATTCTTTGCGCTAGTTTTGCGTGCAATTTCAATTATCTTAGCCATTGCTTGCTCACCAGCACGTTGTGCGTCATAATCATTTGCAATTTCTTCAATATTCATATTAACGGATACATTTTCAATATTAATAGATTTGTCATCATCATTAGACATACTCTAAGTATAATCATTAATATGATTATAATTTTCATTATAACTCTTAAGTAATGATAACAATGAATTTGGTCTATCTGATAAAATATTATCACGTAAAATTTTAGTCTAACCTGCAGTTAATACTGTTTCAGTACCTAATTCACCTAATTCGTATACACCATGATTAACATAACCGCCACTAGCTTTTTTCTTTGTTACTTTTTTTACACCTGAAACTTTAGACGCAATATATGCATCTGCTAATTTTTTAATTTCAGCTGGAGATTTTCCACTCTATGAATAACCAGCACTAAGAGCACTGCCATATCCAGCCGCAGCCGCTGACCGATATCGTTGTGCATCTGATTCATTGGTAAAGGTCTATGTTTTACCATTTACTGTTACTTCATAAACAGTTATAGTATTATTTTTAGGAGGAGTGGTCTTTTTAGTTGGAGTTGCGGGTGTATTAGACGATGTAGAAGAATTATTATCAGTATCAGTATTAGGAGATACACTGACTGGATCAGGTTTACTTAATGCACTTACTAATTTATCTCCTAATGTTCCAAGATCCTAACTTATCTTTGTAGTTAAATCAGTAGTAGCTTTAGTGATATCTCCGGTTTGCGCCATATTCTGGCCAAATATTGGCTTATAATCAGAAGCTAACTTAGCCCATTGATCACCATATAAGTTCCCCATTGCAGTAGTAAAGATAGACCAGGAGTTATCCGCACCATAAACGGCTTGTGCAATAGTTGTACCCTCATCTGCTAACGCGGCATTTGCCTTATTCAAAGCTTCGTTTTGACTGTCTCTAAAAGCAGTCCAAGCTTCAGACTAGAATAAAATATTATTCATTTCCTCAGAACTCTTTAATGGAGACATCGACCAATATTTACTATTTTCTTCCATTATGAAAGCTGTAATTTCTTCTGGAGTTTCAGCCATCTTTTGATAAACCGCTTCCCAGAGCATCCCATGGTCTTTTTCATATTCAAGAGTTTCGGTCATTAATTCAATTTGGGCATCTAGTCTTTCAAGTTGTAAGTCAGATGCTTCTTGAATAGCATCAATCTAACGCTATTGTTCTTCAAAATATGTATCTTTTTCTTTAGTTCTGATAGAAGTCTATAATGAACTAATCTAACTACCTGAACCACCAGAACGCTGTAGAATAGCTAGCTATCTACGCATTTTATTAAGTTCTTCAGAACTTTCATTACGTTCATACATATCACGTTCTTTATTAAGTGCATCTGATAAACCTTCAATATATTTAGAAGTAGATTTTTCTAAAGCAGAACGTTCATCACTTAATTTATCAATCGCGCGCTGACGCTGATCAATAATTGCCTCAAGAACAGCATCTTCAACAGCCATCTAGTTATCACGAATTTCTTTTAGAATTTCATTCTACTAAGTTTGTAATTCTAGTAAACTATTTTCTCCTTCTTCAATAGTATCATGTAAATTCTACATTTCATCTTTCTATGCATTCATATGATCAAATAATGCTTGAATGGAAGAACTATAGAAAGAACTCATATCTCCCTTTTCATCTTCTGGCTTTAATATTTCTTTACCAGAAGTGTCATATTGCATGAAATCTTTAAATCCAGCTTGCACTAGCATATTATACTATTCTTCAGAAGAATATTTTGGTGTACCCATTTCGTCTACTTTCATTAATTCAGATAAGAAAGCAAATCCACCAGTTAGTTGTTTTCCTTCAGAAGTGGTAAATTGATAATTATCATTATACTTTAACTAACCATTTTCATCAAACGAATAAAGCTGATTAAACGGACCATTTGCAGTATTTAATTGCTCACGACGTTGATTAAAGTATTCTTTTTTAGAAATATTTAATTCTTCTTGAGCAATCATCTAATCTTGAAGAACTTTTAAACTTCTAATTTGACTATCATAATATGCTTTACCATTTTTATTAAAGTCAGAATTAAGCTTTGTACGTAGTGTTTCTTCATGAGTAATATCTTTCTCGCATTGAGCAATTTTTTGCATTAAATTATACCAACGCTCAACTTGAGTAATCCATGCAGCGCGGGCTTGTTGGTCATTTCCGCCACCGCCGCCTCCACCGCCACCGCCTCCGGCGCCGGCGAGAGAGCCTACATCAAGTTTTGCTAATGCTTCCCACTGAGCTTTTAATTGCTTCAAAGTAGCAAGTACTGAAGAAGCACTTGCCATCGCAGGTCCGCCATTGATATTACCTGTAGCAAAAGCAACGGCATTACGTTCATTTGTGACGGCCTATCCACGAGTAGAAGACATTCCTTTTGCAAGCAGTGATTTAGTCTATAAATGATTAAATACTATAGCATCACTAGCAAGATTTACCATTTCTGGTCCATTTTGTCCTACAACAAAATATCGTCCATTAGATACAACCATTTCTGGACCAAGTTCACCCATTAAAGTGCCGCCAGCTTTAGCCATACCAACAGTACCGCTAGCATTGCCGCCACCCTCAGATTGTACTTGAGCTTTTACTGTTGCAGTAAATGTTTTGTTATCTAATTCTCTTAATTTTGAAATAATATTTGAAATAAAACTAGAAGCATGATCACTAGCAGTAATAAGAATAGATGGATCAATATCAGCTAATTGTTGAGCTAAAGTAATTAAGTCATTTAACGTTGACTTCGCATCCTCTCCATCAGTAGAAACACTGACTTCTGGTTCTTTTTCATCTGTATCATCCGCCGCAGTCTAAACGGCTTCTAAATCTGTAATAGAAGTACCTTTATCAACTGTAACTTTAACGGTTGTGCCTTCTAGCATAGCAGTAATTTCTGTATTTGATAAACCACCTTCAACCTCAGTATTCTATGCAGTAATCTTTAAAGTAGTAGCTTCACCAGTGATTTCTGGAATCATATCAGAAATTTCTACGTCTGCGTCTTCGCCTAATTGTGTAAAACTCACAGAATTAATTATTAAATTAGTTGCAGTACCAGCAATATCCCCAGTAATTGAACCTACATCAACAGTATTATCATCGCCATCTCCGACTAGTTGTGCTGTAATATCTGGATCAGTACTCAAACTAATGTAATCAGTAGTACCAGTAGTTGATACTTTATCAGTCAATGTAATATTATCGCTGCCAATACCAACAGTACCTGGTGTAATTGCTAACTCTATCGCTTCACCTTTAATTTGAGGTATGGTTGTTGATAATTTATATTCAGTAGTACCTTCTGGTAAAACAGGAGTTACACCTTTAACAGTAGCTTCAACAGGTGCCTCACCAATATCAAGTACAATCTTATCAGTACCTTTATATTCTAATTTTGGAGCGGATTCGACAGGTAACGTTTCGGGAATGTCTGGAGTTATCGAACCTTCTGGGAATGTAATTGGAGATTGTCCCCCATCACCAGGATTAGCGCTACCAGTAAGTAAATTAAGAATAGATTGATCTGCGCCTTCAGTATCTAAAGTAACCTTAACTTTTACTTCTGCACTACCAGATTCAATAGCTTCAACAAGTTTTTCATGAGTACCGCCAGCATCAACATTGGCAGTAATATCTACTACTTTACTTTCTAATCCGCTAGCTTCTCTTAATGCGTCTAAATCAGCATCTGTAGAACCTTCTACCCATTCAATACCATATTTAGCTTTAAATTTAATATGTTCTTTTTCGGTTGAACCCCATTCATTTTGTAAATCGGCTGCAGATTTACCAATTAAAGCCTTTAATTGATTTTTAGTGACTGTTGCACCTTCATCAGTAATTTTAGGAATAATTTTATAACCAGCTTCAATTTCAAATTCTGGTAAAGTTTCAGCCGCGGTTTCATTATTATCTTGTTTAAATTTAAATTCCGCGGCAATTAATTCACTCATTGAATCATAATTACCACCGGTTGTATTAGAATGATAAATTGTATCTCCTTGATCAGTCTAACCCACTGCAATGCGATTTTTACCAACTTTTAATTCACCAGATAGTTCAACTTCGGTACCAAAATCTACATGGCTTGCAGAATCAGTAATTTCCTCAACACCAGCATTCTATAAAGCGGCCGCTCGAACAGCCTAATCTGGATCTGGAGTTTTATAATCACCAATTACATAATTGTTATCGCTATCACGTTCAAGAGCTACTCCCTAATGTATAGTAATATGTAAATCACCAATATCAATGTCGCCTTCATATCCAGTACTAATTAATACATCTTTAATAGATTGCATAATACTTTCATTACTATAATCACCAGACATTGCTGCATTATAGAAAGCACTCATAATAGCATGGTAACGCTCTTTAGCTGCAGTATCCATGTTATTTAACTCTTCATCAGAAATATCGAATAAATCATACATGGATTGAGTAATACCATTAAATGTAATTTTAGTATTTTGCATTGCAGCTTTTACATCTGCGCCATCTTCTGAATCAAGGAACTCCAATAAATCATTTTTTGCATCTAACCACTCTTGTTTAAATGCACCAAGGGCCGCAATAGAACCATCTGTATTGAACTCTACAGATGTAAACATTTCTCCTAGGTCAATTTTATTATCTGCATTTACATCTACAGATTTTAATTTTTCCATTGCTACGATAGTTTCCATTAATTTAATCATACCATCGAGCATTTCTACCTAAGATTTAGCCATGGCTTTAATACCAGCATTAACTCCGTCTTTCATATCCGCGGCGCCAGTTTCAAAATCAATACCAAATTGACTTAAATCTACTTTAATAGAACCATCAGATGCAACTGTTAAAAATTTCGCGCCCTTCTCAATTAATCGTGACGCACTCTCAGCATCTTCTACAAACATTTCTGAACCAAGTTTAATTGGAACACCACTTTTCTTAGCAATATTACCCATTTCTGTCATAATATTATAGAAATCTTGATAACCAATCATACCCTTATCAGTTGTAGATTTAAAACTTTCTTTTAATGTTTTCCAAGCCTTGCCCCAGCTTTCAAAATACTTAATTGGATTATTTTGTGCACCTGGAATCTTATTTGACATAAAATCAAATGAAGAATCTTCAGTAGTAGAACGTACTTGCTCAATTTCTTTTGCCAGAGCTAATTCTTGTTCATACTATTTAATACGAGCATCATTAGGAGCATCCCATGAATCTATATTTTGAGCAATCAAATCAGATTCTTCATGCAATCTATTAGCTTCTTCTCCAGCCCGCGCAAGACCGTCTGCTAATGCGTCACTATTAGATACATCAACATCCCAAGCTCCCATAACTAAATGCTTAGTATCACGAAGCATAATCTCATCCGCAGTGCCGCCGCCTTCTAATAAACTCGCTGCATAGGCATCTAAATCTTCAGGACTTAATATTTCAGTACCATCATTAGTAATTGGAGTAATATTTAATACTACATTTGTGCCATGTTCTTTACCACTATAAGTAACAGTATCAAGTGTAGCATAATCAGTATCAGTATATTCCTTCCAACCAGCAGCGCGCATCTCTTGACCAGTAATTTGATGCGTAGCATGAGCAACTAAATCTACATTACCCGCTTGAGTCTAATAACCTTGTCCAACTACTTTTGCAGTATTAACTTTTCCCTCTAATACAGCAATTCTCGCGGTATTAGCACTTATAGACTAATAATGTTCATCAGCTTCAATTAAGTCATCTTTCATTTCTTTGAACATTAAATTAGCCTATAAGGAATTAGTATTTTTTAAATGACCATATAAAGCATATGCTGATTGTTCACTTAATCTTAATCCTTCTGCAGTTTGATCAAAATTTAACTCTCCTCCAAAATGAGTCTATTTTGCCATTTCTCTAAGCTACTTTACTTCAGTATTAGATAATGATCCTGTTAAACCTTTTTTAACTAAACTACCTAATTTATTCCAAAATTCATTAATGCTATCTTGTACAGTTTCATGGAAACCTTCAACCGCAGTTAAGTCAAAATCTGGATATAATCCACTAGCAGCAATTGCTTGATAATTAACAACATATTCACCCAATTCTTTATCATACCAAGCATATCCTTGAGCAAATAAGTCAGCTAAATTTAATCCAAACTTATTTGCTAGTGTTTTAAGTTCAGAACCAGTGGCAGAGAACTACCTCTCACTAAAGAAATTAAGATCTTTAATTACATCACCAGAAGTACGCTCATTATCAGCTTCCAATGCAGAAATAATCATATCATTAATAGCTTCTACATCATCGCCTAAATATTGAACATATTTCTATACAAATTCATATTTACTCTTAAAAGCAGTCTTCTTAAAATCTGAAACAATCCAAGTTGGTAAGCCTTCATAATCAGCAATATCAATTTTATCTATACCTTTTGTAATAGCATCAGACATAAAAGTAGAAAGCGCACTACGAATCTATGTAACAGCATTCTTTACATCTGGAGTGTCTTTATATGCTTCTAACGCCGCACTGCCACTTCTTAATAATGTTTTTAAATTACGTTCTAATCCTGCGTTATCAGTATCAGATAATTTAAATATTTTCTTTAATGAACTATAATTACCAGCTTTCCATTGGGTTGATTTGATAATAGATTCTTCAGACCAATCTAAATAGTTGCCATATAATTCTAACTACTAATTAGCATTATCATAGCCTTGTGTAATAGCATCATTTAATCCCTAGGCATTAGTAACAACCCAGTATTGTTCTGCTGCATCCCATCTAGCATAGGTTTGTAAATTACCAACACCAATTAATGATTCGATTTCAGCTTGCGCATCCTGATTTAAAATACGATCATTATACATACCAGGATCAATTTTACCATCTACACCTTTCTTACCCCATTTACCAAGAACAGCTTCTAATTGACCTCGATAAGTACCTAACTTAGTACGCTATGCTTCAAAATATGATTTAATATACAATTCAGCCTGGTTAGCTTTTAATACTAATTTATTACCATCACTAATAAAGTCATCCATAGAAAGACCCATATCAATACCAGCATCACTTTGAATTAAAGTATCAACATCGGTCAAATCAAGACCACTAGTTAATTTACCTAATGTTTTACTATCAGTTTTCCAGGCCTCTAAATAACTATCTGCGGCAGTCTATAACGCTAAACCTATATTAGTAATTAAATCTTTTTTAGTTTGTTGTAACGCGGTGATCATGGCAGTCTTTGTTTCAGCGTCAATTGTTTCATCATTTTCAATTGATCTAATAGTATCATCAATACCTTCAATAGTTGATATACCATTTTTCTCAATTAAATCAAACACTTTGTTTTTAGTAACTGCATCAGTAATACCATTTACGCTATCAAGTAAGGCTAAAGCTTTCTCTCCATATGCAACTGCCTTTTGTGTATAACCTGCCTAAGCTAAGGTATCAACTTCAGAATACACTTTATTTAAGAAACGTTCTTCCTATGTTGTTGTGGCCGTTTTTCCATGAGCTTTAAATTTTTCACCCAAAGCCACCATATCCTGATTAGTTCCTTCATCATTCAAGGTAAATAAATCAGAATTTTCAAATTTATTAGCTAAACGTTCCTAAATATTACCAGATATTTTCTTATAATATGCTTCTAACATAGTATACAATTCAGTACCAGGCTGAATACCAAATTGCTATACTATATCTTCAAAATCATAAGAATCAGTATCTTTAAGCATAGTAGTTAATAACTCTTGCTCATCCGCTCCAAGACTAGTCCAAAATTTTTCCATAACAATACCATACTTGTCAGCCATAGAATAAGCATTAGTTCTTAACCATTCATCTAATTTTAATTTAGGATTTCTTTCTTTTTCTTCCGTAAATCTGTCATATACAGTAGAAGTAATAATTCCACTTAATCCAGATTCATCATCAAAAAAACGCTATTCCCCTTCAAAAATCTACTTAAATTTACTGCTAATCTCCTTCTTATATGCGCCACTAAGTGACTTTGTATCACTTGTTGCATCTTTTAATATAGTGCCTACATCACCTAATTCGGCATGAAATTCTTCATACCATAGCCGTAGATATGCCATTGCGTTATCGTCTGGATCAATTGCACGTTCTAAAGTTAATAAATCTTCCCACGCTGCGCGCATGGCTGATAAATCGTCTTCCTAACGTGCTTTATAAAAGGCATCCCGCGCCTTCGCCACAAGTTCAATATCATTGCTAGTTCCTTCTATTAATTCCTAATTATTTAATGATGACAATAATTCAGCATTATCTACTAAGCTTCTAGTATCTTCATATGCAAAAGCTGATTGATTATTATTTAAGCCAACTGCGCTAAAATAAGCAAGCATATCATCGCCGATGTCTCTTCCAGAAGAAAGCCAATCATAGTTCATTCCATGCGCTTCTGCCCACTCAGAAACAGTGGAATACTAATTTAATTCACTTTCTTGTATTCCTAATGCTTCTCTTTCTGCGTCAGATAGCTCATATAAACTTGAAGTTCCTTTTTCTAATGCAGATACGAAATTATAAATTTTAGGAAGATCAATAGTATTACCGTCTGCACCTCTAAATCTACTATCACGTAAAAATGATAAGAAACTATCATATTTCTCAGGGATACCATAGTCCTCATCAAATTCACCATTAATTAAATCAGTAACGTAATTCTCGCCCTATCCAAGACTTATATTTGTATATACACCATCATAACTAGCATAATCATGATTAGTAAACATTTCAGTACGTAGATCGTCTGAGTCAAAGAAAGCAAATTTATTACTAGCTTCTTGCCAGGTATCCTTCTTCGGATCCTTCTAGTACTACCATGAAAACTATTCTACCGTTGCACCAGTGGCCTGCATAAGACTAGTACCTTTTTCATATGCGTCATTTACGGAAGGGCCAGCTTTTATATTTCCTGCTTTAATTTTTCCTACATCCTACTTTAATTTTTCTTCTAATGCCTCGCGTTCAGCGCGTGCAGCATTATAAGTGGCATCAGCAGTTCTTTCTCTAGCCGCGGCCAACTCATCTTCTAAAGAAGAAGTACTAATAATAACTTCCCCCGCTTCATCAAAACCTTCAATTAAGCCAGGGAACTTTTCCGCTAATTCATCAACTGCAGTCTAATATTCTTCTGTAGCTTCAGCACTATCATAACGTTTTTCTTCTAATTCCTTTAATTTTTTAGAAGTATTATCTAAAGTTTTATAATCCGCTTTAGCTTCTTTAGCTTTAGTATTTAATTTATCAGCTTCTTCATTTAAACGTTCTAATCGTTGCGCTGGAGTTTCAAATAACATCATAATACCATTAACAACAGCAACAATTGCCATTGCAATAGCCATCCATGGATTTGAAGCGGCTGCAGCTTTACTAGTTTTATGAACTAGCTGAATAACCGCACCAAGACCAGTAATAGCTCCACCAAGAACCATGATGCTACCTTTAGCTTCCTTACTTAATCCAGTAATACTAGAAAGCATACGAACAGCTGAACCAATAGTCTAGAAGCTCTTACCCATATTCTAAACTTTTTGTCCAGTTTCAACAGCGGTATTACCAGTTTGACGCAGAGCACTTTGTAAAGTAGCTTGCATCGCAGTTAATTGTGCAGGATTTGCCCCTTCAAGCATTGCTCGCATAGCATCAGCATTTTCTCCAGTAATAGCCTTCATTTCTACTAATTTATCAATTAATGCCTAAATTTGTGCAACCTATGCAGATGTATCTACTTCTGGTGGAGTCGCAGAGAAACTACTCATGCTGACCATAGGATTGGTCATTGGATTATTATAAACACTCGCGCCTACTGCATCAGTTGGTGCAACGAATGTACTTTGCTATCCTTGTTTACTCGGTTCAGTAATACCGATAACTTTATTATATTCTGTTACAAAATCTCCTAATTTTCCTTCGGTATTAAATAGTTCTAATAATTTTGCTTTCTATGCATCAGATACTGTACCAATTTTTTCAAGTATTGCAGTAATAGATTCCACTGTCTATTGAATTCCATTGGAATCAAATACATTAAATGCTGAATTAGATAATTCTGGTGGTTTAAATGCTGCCTATGCAGCTTCAGCCATCTATTCACCAGCCTTCTATCCAGCTTCTGGTGTACCCTAAACTTCTGGCTGTTGTGGAGGATTACTTTGTAATGCAGCCTATTCGCCCTAAGATACCTATTGTCCAGCAGTTTCTCCAGATTCAGAAGTTCCTGCTACCGCTGGAGCTTGTGGCGGGGCACTATCTAATGCCGCCTGCTCACTACTAGCAACTTGTTGTCCAGCCTATGTACCGGCCTAGTCTGCACCAGTAATCTATGGCTACTAAACAGTTGTCTACTATTGTTCTGTTGGCTACTGCTGTAATTGGTCAATCCTTTTCTAAATAGCTTCCGGAGACACATTATAAGATGTATTTAAATCTTTTACTAGTCCTTTTCTCTCATCCTTTAATGCATCAATATCCCCAGTACCACTTTTAATAGATTCTTGAATTTCTTTTAAACGTTGCCATTTTGAAATTAATTCATCGGTATTATCCTATTGACTTACGTCTACGCCGACCTGTGGTTTATTTTCCTCAACTTTTTCTTTTACAGTTTCACCTAATTGTTGACCAGCCTCTTCAGCAGAAGATGTATCAGGAGTTACAGATACAGGCGCCTATATGTTTTCCTATCCACCCGGCGAAGTTAATTGACGGAATAGTTCTAAATCACTACCTTTTAAAGTACCTATCTATCCTACTAACGCCATATCTTCGCGAGTGTAATTAATTTCCCTAAGCCTCTATTGACGCTCAGCATCTCCCTATCGCTCTTGTGAATTTAAATAATCTAATTCTGCATTTTTTTCTTTACGATGTAACGCGCCATAAATACCACTATATTGTTCATAAACGCCTTTTCGACGCGCATCAATATCTGCATGTTGACTACGTGCTTCTTCGAAAATCTTTTTCTGTTCCTATTCTTTCTTATAAGCTGTAGCCATTGCACGAACATCACTTTCAGTTCGATCTGGATATTGTTTGCGATATTCTGCTTCTTCTTGCTGCTTTCGCGCCTCTTCCTACTACCTTTGAATTTCAGCTTGCCTTTTAGCTTCTTCTGCTTCTTGCTATTTACGAGTTTCTTCTTCTTGTCTACGAGCCTCTTCTTGCTATCTACGCTGTTCTTCTTGCTATTTACGTATTTCTTCTTGTTGTTTACGTTCTTCTTCTTGTTGTTTTTGAATTTCAGCCTATCTTTTCGCTTCTTCTTCTTGTTTGCGCGCTTCTTCTTGCTGACGACGTTCATCTTCTTGTTTTTGAATTTCAGCACGACGTGCTTTTTCTTCATTAACTCTAGATTCAGCAGTAGCATAAGCTGAACCAAACGAACTGTTTAATGTACTTTCAATATTTTCTTTCTTTAATGGATTAAATCTCTCTCTTACCGCGGCAACAGCGGCTGCTTCATCTCCATTAATTTTTTTTATTTCTTCATCATAAGCCTTCTTTTCAAACTTATAGTCAGACTAAGCATTTTGATAACGTTCCCATTGTTCTGGAGTAAATTGTGATTTAACTCCATTAAATGCAATCCCACTTACTCGGTCATATTCAGCCTCATTGGCACTAATACGTGAACGAATTGTATTCTACTCTTCTCTAACTTTTGCTTCAATTTCATCAGATCTTGCATCTCTATTCTATCTTGCTTGCTTTTCAACGGCCTGTATTTCAGTTCTTAATTGATCTGCAGTTATTTTTCTATCTCCAAGCTTAAGTTGCCCATTATTCTACATGGCCTAACTATAGTGTGATCGAAGAGTCTCCAATCCAAGCTTTTTTTGCTCTTCTTGTAACATTTTACCAGCAATTTCATTACGTTTTTCCGTAATTTTCTCTGGACTTAATAATGCTCTATCTTCTGCAATCTTTTCTGCTAATTCATTCGCGCGTCTCTACGCATCTTCTTCCGTTTGAAATTTATCTGGAGTCCACATCTCCTTACGAAGTGCGGCATAATTTGTATAAGCTTCTGTTTGATGAAATCTTTCTGTCGCTGCAGTTCTATCCTTTTCAGCAGCGGATTCAACTTTTTGAATCTATGCTTTTGCTTCAGTTTGAATAGTTCTAGCATATAAATCAGGATCTGACTAAAATGCTTCTAATAGTTTTGTGCGTCTATTTCTAAACTCTTCTAAATAAGCATCTAAATCTTCAATTTGAGTCAAATCTTCTGCTTGTTTAAAAGGAATTAGAGTATTTAAATCTACTGGTTTAGATTCTAGCCCTTCTCTTAAAGCAGAAACAATTGCAACACCGCCGTCTTTTGCTGCATTTGTAGCTTCCTCTAATCCTTCTTCTAATCCTATCTTTGCACCAGACATAACAAATCTGGCTGCCTGTATAGCCGGAACAGAAGGTGAGGCTACTCCCATACCGCTCTTTAAAGCTTCAATAATAGCATTACCGCCGGCTGAAGCCTAAGTAGTTGCAGAAGCAAGATTTTCCGAAATACCAATAGCTATACCAGTAGCAACCTACGAACCACTATATTTACCAGCTTCAGAAAAATCTATTCCAGTTGCTTTAACACGTTCAACAAAACTCTAAATTGTAGCTTGTAACTTATCTCCAGCATCCGCCGCGGACATATCTATACTGTCTAATGCAGCTTTAAAAGACTATAAAATAGACTAACCAACTTCACTACCATTTAATTGATTGGTTGCATTAGTAATTGCTTCAATTGGTGCTAAAGATAAATTAGTAGCTGACATAGCAGATTGAATTTGTTCGGCATTAATCATTATTCCAGATGTAGTATTATCAACAACTGGAGTACCGCCAGTCTACTAATGATTAAGTGTAGCAGTAGCCTATGCCGTTCTCTCCGCTGCAGCAGCCATACGCTCGTAAGCACTAGCCATCGTCTAGGCACTTTGTGCAGCTGATGCAGCAGCCTAACTTACAGCCTCACTTTGTTTAACAGCATTTTCAGCAGCATCTACCGCCGGCTAAGTCGCTTGTTCATTTGTTTTTTCTTTACCAGCTGGAGTATTTTTATCTCGTCCAGCATTCGCAGCATCCTAAGCGACTTCTTGAGCCATTTGTGCTCCCGCTTTAGCCTACTGTAAACGAGCAATTAATTTATTACCAAACTCATCAGCAGTCTATTCACCTAAAGTACCTGCCTACGCTGGTAAATTCTAAGGTAAAACACTATGCCAAACCTAAGCAATACTCTGTAATAAATGTAATCCTATAGTTTTTATTACCTAAACAAAATCATATGCTAATACTATTGCGCCAGCAGGAATACCCCCCATAGATTGAGTCATTTGCTTCATAGTCTTCATAACATTTGAAGCACCCTCAAGCATTAGTTTCCAGGCATCCTGTGCGCCAATGGTAGTGTATAGTTCTTGATATGCCACTTTAACCTGTTCCGTTTTAGATTCAATAGAATCTAATGCTTTTAAAGCCTAAATATCTCCAACATCTTCACTATCTTCAGCATATTTTAAATTAGCTTTTAATAAATCTTTATTACTTACTAATGCTAAGAAACGGGATTGTTGTCTATTGCCTGCAAATTGAGTTGCAATATAACGTTGCTATGTACTATCTAACTGATCCCATACTTCTGATAATTCTAAAATAACATCAGTAAAATTACGGAATTGACCGTCAGTAGTTTTTAATGTAATACCTACAGATTGTAATGCTGCATCAACTTTATTGTATGCTAAAGCTTCACCTTCTGCATCTGTTAATGCAGTAGGGTCTTTCTTCATTTCACCATAACGAGCCGCAATAGACTTTAAAGCAGAACCAATGTTAGTAGCAGATTCACGAGTAACGGCTACCATAGTTGCAATCATTGCAGAAGACTCTTCAAATGAAGAACCAACAGATTCCATAGAAGATGCTGTTTTACTCATAGCTACAGCTAATTCTTCCTGCGTTACGGCAGTATGTGCTGCTAGATTACTATATACATCAACTACTGTAGAAGCTTCAGACATTTCCATCTTAAAACCGCGTAACGCAGTTGTCATATAGTCAGTAGTCTGTGCATAATCTAAACCAGAAACTTTAGCTAATTTTAAAGTTTCATTAGTTAAAGTTAATACATCTTTAGTCTGTAGACCCTATTGATAGTAAATCTAAGAGACTTCATACGCGCCCTTAATAGAAACGCCATATTGTTTTGCCATATCAGAATAAGAACTAACCTATTGCCATAAGTCTCCAGTACTCATATCTGTAACAATAGAAATCTTATTCATTACAGAGTCTAATTCTTTAATATGATTTAAAGCTTCACGAATTCCACGTTTTACAAGATTTAATACTTGAGTAAATCCCATGAAATTAGTAATTGTCATCTTAATAGAATTAAAATTACGCACCGCGCGCTCAGTCTATAAGAACTAGGCATTTGTCTATGCTAATGTATTTTTAAAATTACTTAATTCTGTCTACCCTTTCTTACAACTATTAGCTATATCCTAATTACCGCGTGCAATAGCAGTCTGTTTATCTTTGTATTCCTATAGCTATGCTTTTGTTACTTCAAGTTGTCTACGTAATTCTTCTTCACTAGTACTAACACGCTCGTTTGCCTTAGAAATACTATCTAGTACAGGCTATAATTCATTTAATTTTGCTTTTTTCGCAGCAATATCAGCTTCTAATGCACCACTAGTTGTTCCAGAGGTAGAACTTTTTAAACTACTTAGTTTTTCATTAATTAATGACTATAATTCTCCATTTTTTAAAGAAGTAAGAACATCAGAAGCACTTTTTGATACTAATGCGCGCACCTAACTTTCATCTAACTGAAATTGTTCTGTAAGCCACTGTGTAAGAATATTCCTTCCACCTTTTCCGCCAGCCTTAAATCCAGTTCCAGCTTCATTAAAAATCTAATTATATATGTCACCAAAAATTTTACTAGTATCTTTAACAGAGCTAGCTTTACTAATCTATGTAGTAAAATTCTCTATTTTGCCAGATAGAGACATAGATGCATTATAATCTTCTAACTTTTTTTTCGCCGCATCTACTGCGTCTGCCTATTTTGAAAAAGCTAAATTAACAGCTGTAGTTATTTGTCCTAGAGTCTAATTAACAGCCACAGCATTCTTTTCACTGAATCCAAGCCAAGCCAAACCGCCCTCGCTGCCTAAAAATTCTTGCTTTGCGGTTTCTTTTACACTTTTAATACTATTTTTAATAGCAGTTATTTGTGTATCAAATTCTTTAATTTTATCAAGCTGGCCTTGATCTAGCTCTAAGTCGCTAAATCTAATACGACTCATGGTGATCTAGACACGTTCTAATTCATCTTCTAATTTACCAACAGAACGTTCGGCTGCGTTAAACTAGCCCTAACTTACAAAAGGTTTAGAAGTTTGTATCTGTAATTTATCCATTTCACGTTGAAGTGAATTAATAACATTCTATACTTCCTTAAATCCTTTAGAGCCAACCTTTAAATTACTTAGTTTCCCCTACAATTCATTAATAATTGATTGTAAATTTTCCACCTACAATCTTACTGGAATACTAACCGATTGCTCCATCTTTCCTCACTCCTTTTTTCACATAATAAAAAAAGAGCCACTTTCCTAAGAAAGTGGCTATTATATATCACTGTCTATATCCTGTCCTAGACGAGTAATTTGCATTATTAAATTCTTATTATCTCCAACAGTTTCTGGTAATCCAATAACTGTAAAAGTAGAAACTGTAGGATCGGCCCTTTCTCCCAAGCGTAAGTTGATATTACTTACTACTCTAACTTTTGGCATATATAATACATTCGTATAATTAATGCCCTCATTTTCATCTTTAGAATAAAATTTAGCTTCTAAAGTGAATAATCCATTGAAGCGTTCTTTTTGGACAGAATAAATTAACGCTTCATCCTCATATTTATAGTAGTAATCTACAACATAAGTTCTAGTAATATCTGCGGGAATTGATAAATTTTTATCCTCAAAAACTTGAATACATGGTAAGTTTTTTGTATCATCAAAAGGGTCTTTTTTATCTGTAATACGTTTTCCGTAAACTTTTTTCTAAACTACGTCACGCCCATATTCAAATATAAACGTTTTTCTTATCTATGGTTCTACTGGCCAATGTTCTAAATAAAGTTCATGATTCTCATTTAATTCAAAAGGGCCTTCTTTTTTAGGAACATAAAGAATCTCTGGAGGTTCTTTCTTTACAACATTTGAACCAAGTAAAATACCCATTCCGGCAGATGACATAACCCCATCTACCAACTAAAACGTTACTTCTGAACGTTCATCCCAAATTACTCGTGGCATATTACCAAATCCACCACGCGCCATAATAGGACGATTCTATTCTGATAAGACAGACATATTTATACTATCAAAATAAAGTACTGGCTCTTCCGATTCTATATATCTGTCTCCAAATTGCATAGGAGTTTTTGCGCGAAGAACAACTGAATATAACTCCTTATGCCCAAAATATTGATCCATCAAGTGGCACCACCACCTTTAAATAAAAATAAACTAGGGGCATTACTGCCCCTAGTTATATTTACCTTGAAATTATTCAGTAATTTCCTCAGTTACTTCTTCGGTGGTATCTCCGCCATTGTCGTTATTGGAAGCAGCTGCAGCAGCAACGGAACCAATATCGTCACCAGCAGTACCAGTAGAACCAGAGGTGAGGTTGTAACGAACGAGTTTCATCATTTCATTTTCACCAGCATCATTGGTAGAACGTAGTACGTTTAGAGTCATTTCGAAAGTAGAAGGATCACCTTCTGCCTGTAGAGTAATAGTAACGTTGGACTGTACCTTAGCCTTATTGATAATGAACTGGAATGGTTCGTCCTTACCAGTCTTCTCAGAACGCATGAAGGTATCGCCAACTACCTTATAAGTGCCAGGGAAGGTATCTGGAGAAATAGTAACTTCAACCGCGGTTTCTTTCTCGGAACCTGCGCCCTTTAGTTCTTCTTCCCAGAAAATACGAATATGGTCGCCTTCCTTTGCAGCAACGGTAGAATCACCGATTAGCTTAGGATTCTTGAAAGTAATAACGCTATCCTTACCAACAGTAACACCAGCAGCATTCTCAGCAGGCTTAATCTGGGTACGAGCACCAGTGGTTAAGTTGATGAGACGAACTGGATGAGCATAAGTAGCTACGATAGCTGGACCTTCGGAACCGTCAAACTTAATACCAGTTAGATGGTCCTTAATATAAGGTAATTTGCCGCCATCAACACAAACAACTTCTTCAGTATGACGAACGATAATTGGTTCGGTTTCAGTAGCTTTGCTCTTGATAGCGCCACCTAGCATGAAGCGTAGGGATTCTAGAGACATTAGAGCATCTTCTAGAGTAATGTTGATTTCCTTACCATAGTCCCACTGTACTAGTTTAGGATTGCCCCAACCGCCTTGTGCAGCAGTATTTTCTGCAGTGGTTTCAATGGTAGAAACCTTTAAGGTATCGAGGAATAGAACAATGTCACCAGCATACACACCGGCCTTTTCATCGGTTTCGAGTGCTTCGAAGTAGACATTGGCAACCTCTTTAATGCCATACTTATCAAAAATATTAACATTAGCCATAAAAGTTACCTCCTTTAAAATCATGATTTGTCAGAGTTCGCAATGGAACGCATCCAATGTTTTAACTATGATTTTTTTAATTTCGCACCCGCAAGGGCTGCTTTCTAATTTATATTAAACTAGTCACGCCAGCCCATCCGCTTTAGCTAATCGTGAAAAGCATAATATGTAATATCCCAAATATTTACCATATTTAGGCCGCAATCATTGATAGTTAAACTAGCAATGAGGTCAGAGAGTTGTAAATCAGATTTTTCCTATTGAGCTTGCTTTGCTTTAGCTCTTCTAACTTTCTCTCTATTTTTTCGCATCTACTCCTTTAATCGTTTAGTGGCAGGATCATCATCTTCATAAATAACAATCTCATCGCCTTCAGTTTCAAGAAAATACATTCTACGAAGTAGACGCTAAAAGTCATAATACTTGGCTTCATCCAAGACATGCTGTTCCTATGCAGGACCAACTAATATTTGTGGTGGCTCTAAAGAAATTAATATATCTTCATGAGTAAAGAATTTAAAACCATCTTTTATAAGAGTATTAATTTTAAAATCTAATGTTGCCATTAAAAGGATATACTAAAAATCAGTTAAAGTTGCCATTAACTATGATAATTCATTATCATTATCATATGCCACCGTAGGTTTAGTACTTGTTAATATACTTAAATACTACTAAAAATTATCATAACCTATATCAACAATTTCACCTAATTTTGCAGGATAAACAGCACATACGTCTTCTAATAATATAGGTGTCCCGCGAAGAAATTTTAACGTATCCGAATCAGTTAAATTCATTTATCTCATACTACATCGTATAGCCGCCAATTTGTGATGTAAAAACATTTCGATCCGCACGTATAAATTCTAAAGTACCAATCCCAGAAAGCTATGCACCATTGAACATTTTATCAATTTCTTCCATAATAAGATAAGGTCGTAATGAATGACCATTTAAAACCCATTCGTCATATGGACAAGCCACATCAAAACTAATACTATCAATTTTATATTCTGGATTCATAACATTTTTTACAAAACTATTAAATAATGCGACTACATACGATGTTTTCTCCGTACTATTATCCCAAATTTTTGGAGTAATCATAATTTGTTTATTAAGAAGTAAAACTCCATCAACATTTTCATACTTTTCAGTATCAAAAGGATCACGCACCTAATATTTTAGAAGTCGACACAATTTCTAATTGGTCATTAATTTGTTAGCGATGTTAAATGCATTTGTACCCATAACTGCAAATCGCCTTTGAGTTGGATCATTTACAGGCATTTAACTCACCTCACCATAGCGGAATAATTTCAACAGTTTTAGTATATACTTGCTAAAAAATAATTTCGTCATTTCCATCTTTAACAGTATAAGTTGCTGCTAAAATAATATTTCCTAAATTATTACGAGCATTTGCATGAAGTACATATTGATTAGGTATAAGATTATTATCTTTATCTATATCTTGACGTAAAGTAGCATATTCAATCACTTTTTTCTTATCCATATTTGGCCATGATTGAATTTCAAATGTTATTTGTCCAGTTAAAGGAAGATTACTTTCTAACTTATATTTATCTTGTCTATCAAGACGTAACTGATCAGGGCCATCAATATAAGCCGTAAAGGTTTCTTCTCTTTGAACAATTGTGATTTCTACTTTTTTAGTTACAGCTGGTCTATTCTTTAATCGTATCGTAATAATGCACTATCCTGCCGCGATAGAATGTAATTCAGAATACCATTTTTCTTTTTCGCCAGGTAGCTCTTGCTCTTCACTTACTAAAGTAAAATCAGAAGGACGTAATTCAATTTCCCACTGATTTAAAGTATCAGCTTCAAACTAAGGAATAATTGTATCACCTAATTTGTATATTGTGGGAAGTTCCGGGAATTTATATCTATCAGTATCAGCTACATCAATATCTCTATCATCATATTGATAATTAACTTTGCTTTCAGTCAAAGACATATATACAATGCCCTCAACACTAGTCCAATCGCATTCAATAACTTCCCAACCTTCATTTTCAATAATAAATGTAATTCCACGCATTAATTCATCCACATCGGTTCCAGTTAATTCCGGTCTTGGCATAATAATTTCTGCAAACTTATTTGGTTGCGGTGAAATTAAACTATGCCACATACGGAAGTTACCTTTAACTTTGCTATCAACAGAACTAACAGCGTATGCCCAAGATTGACGCAAATAACCATTCGCATCAATCCACCTTAAATTATAATTACATTTAATAATTTGAAATGTCTAATACTATTCATGCACTTTATGCTCTTTCTATAATAAAAGCCACTTTTCAATGGCTCCATTATCTTGTCGCCATGTAAGTATATCTCCAACTTGAACCGGTATGTCAAGTGCAACATATAAATACATGATCTTTTTTTCTTCTTTATCTTTATTCGTTTGGATTATGCCGCTAAAATATAATCCGCGCTCTACAGATAAATCTACAACTGTAAAAGGGGACTGCGCCATCCATTTCTCGAATGCTACAATCCCACTATTTTTTATACGCTCAGCATATGTTTCTCCAAAATGATTTACTCGGGAAAAATATACATCAAGATAATTCATTAGGCATTTCTAAACCGCTAACAAGATTCATACACTCAAATATTGTCTTACGAAACCATTCATATGACAAATATTTAAGCATCTTCACCTTACCCATTAGCGGCCACCAATTAATTGAATTGGCTCCTAATCCTTGTAATTCAATAATTAATGAATCAAGGAACTTTTCCCATTCTCCGTCTTTTTCGCGCTCACATAATAAGCCATATAATCGCCCTTTTAATTTATTCTTATAGCCTTCAAAAGTAGCATTAGGTATACTACTTTTTTCCTGCAAGCTATCTGAAGATTTCTGAAGGGGCATGTCCGCGAGATTTGTCATAGTCATCTTTTGCTGCCTCACATTCAAGAGCAACTTTTGCTTCTAAATCATTTAACTTATCTAAGTGATTTGCTGCGGAGAAATCTTTTGAAGTATAAAGCTGGCCTATATGTTCCCAGCTTGCAACGCAACGCTTAATCCATTCATGCTTCATATAGGTAGCAAGAACTTGAACTTCTGCATTGGTTAAATCGTTTTGGAACTAATATATTTTAAGTTGAGGAGAATTGTCATCTATATTAGCGGCATCAACTTCCTCAAACTCTAAACTCACACGAGGATATTTAAACCGAGCAATGGCCATTTTGAGAAGTTCTTGCCAATCTCGTTCTACGATAGCTAACTCTTCTTCTAATGTCCACTCGTCCGCGGTTATGCGTGCGAGAAAAGCGTCATAAACCTTTAAGAAGGGTGTTGCCATTTGTCATCACTTCTCTTCTGCGTCGTGTTTTGCGGCAATAGCCTTGATTACATCAACATCGCAGTATTTCTTAATTAGGGCCACAATACCAGCATTGGTAATCTTGTGCTCTACGGCTAGAGTAACTGCACTCTCTTTTTCAGCATCGGTTGCCTTTGGAATAAACTTTGCAAAAGCAGTTACATCATTATTTACTAGCATCTTTTCAATTTCAGAAGCCTCGAATATATCTTCAACAACTTCTACAGCCTGTTCTTCATCAACACCAAGAATCTTCAGATAGTGTCCATTAACTAGCTGCATAAAGCCGGTGTCAAAAGTAAGTTCTTCATATTCTTCCTATGAAACAGGAATTTCACGCCCCGGCATTAGTTCACGATTAAAATGAACATTTGGCGCATATAACGAAACTAAATTCGTACTAATATTTTTAATTCTAATAGACATACTATTATCCTCCTTTTATCTCCAAAAGAAAATCTGGGAGGGAGGGATTACCTCCCTCCCATTATATTACTAATTAGTTAGTAATTTCATTATTAGCTACTACGCTAGCATTCTCAGTTTCCCAACCGCTACCCTGAGATAGTGCGGCATTATAATAAATGCCCCAATAGTTAGGAGTGGTGAATAGGCCAACGCCAACCTTTACATAGCCCTGTAGAGTGAAGGAATTATCGCCTTCATGGTCATCCCACTCACGGAAGTAAGGAGAGCCTTCGAAAGCCATCTTAATGATCTTTTCCTTGCCAGCAGGTAATACATAAGCAAATGCTGGGTTGAACTGTAGCTTAGTATTGGTTTCATCGGTCCAAGACTGTGGCATTACAACAACTGGAGTGCCATAGAACTTGCCGATATATCCACGATCACGAACTTCCTGCATATCAACATCAGATAGTTTAATGTTATTAGCATTATAAACTAGAGCGTTTACCATTTCAGCAGCAAATTCAGGAGTGCAGTAGATAATTGGGCTGCCATAAGGAGCAACGGTGTTGCATAGTTTCTTCATAGCAGTAGGATTGAACTGATTGGTTGCAACCTTGTTGCGAGCTGGACGACCAGCAGCATTCCAAGAATTAAGTAGGCAACCTTGTACCATTTCAAATAGACGGTCTACGATACCTTCTTGAATTACTTCGTAAATATCAGTCATGGATTCGAGACCATCTAGATAACGTTCGAAATCAACATATCCAGCACCGCCAATAGCTTGGATGTATAGATCAAAGCGATCACGGTCTAGACGGAAGGTTTCATAGTTACCAGATTCGGTAGCACGAGTAACGAACTGCTTGCCACGAATCTTACCGCGAACTACGCGGAACTCTGGGCGTTGGCCCTGAGCATAATTCTTTACTTCGACGAACATATCGAGAGCACTCTTTACGTTCTGTGGTAGAACTTCCTGTAGATTTTCTTCTAGGAGTTCGAAAACGTCTTCTTTATTGCGATTGAAGACGTGACGATTGAAGTGTACGCCATCCTTAGTCATTAGCTTTGCTAATTCATCACGGAGAGCGGCTTCGTAATCGTAATTTTCTGCTGCAAATTCAGCAGGAACGGCACGACCAAATACGCCGTTCATTAACATATGTAGCTTATTCATAAGTCGCACCTCCATTATACACGCATAATCTGATACTTAACGCCCTTTCCGCCGTTAGGTATAGTGTAATATTTTACGATCTTAGCATAGATACCAGCCTGTGGAATCTCATCTACAATCTGAGGAACTGGAGAACCAGCTTTAATTGCAACGTAGAGAGGAGTAGTTCCAATTGCTTTTAGAGCAGTATCAAGAGCTGTATCATTAGCGAAATCAGTGGTATCATACTGTAAGCAGTTAGTAGTTACAGTGTCGCCTAAACCTAAGATGCCAACACGAGGATAATCCCCAGCGATCTTGCGGCCGAAGCGTTGTAGACCATAATGTTCACGGTCATATTCTTTTTCTGTAGTATAAACAATACCAATTGGGGAATCGGTTGCAGCAGCGGGAGCATTGATAGCACCAGCGGCCTTGTCAGCAACAACCCACATGCCATTTTCACAAGGATTAGCCTTGGTGAATGCGGCTCCGAGAGGGGTCTGAGAAACTACCATACCAGTCTTTGGGAATGCTACTTGGTTTAGTTCTAGGCTGGCATATAGCTTTTCATCGGGATCACGATGCTGGTCAACTAGATCGCCCACAACATTGGTAATAGGAAATCTGTTCATTGCCATAAGTTATTCCTCCTTAATTCTTGCGATATTTCTGCATAAATAACGCGAATTCATCAACAACGGGTTCTGGTAGTGGAACTACTTTGTTGTCAGCACTGCCAGTCATGTGTTTCTTAGCATAACAAACTGCTAGTTTGCTTTCCAATTCTTCATAAGAGAAATTATCCATTTCTTCACGAATTGGGCTAATCTCTTCCTCAGTTAAATCAGTAGCATACTGTTCAATTAAGGAAGTTTTTTGTTCTACTTCTAAACGAGCACGCTCGGCTTCATAAGTAGCAATCTCAGCACGTAGAGTAGCTTCAGTTTCAGACGCGGATGTTATCTGGGACTCAAGTTCTGCGATACGAGTTTGAGCATTCTCATAATTAGTAGTCATTTCAGTTAGTTGATTCTGAAGTTCAGCAATCTGTGCTTCAAAATCTACAGCAGGTTCTTCTGCTGCGGGTTCTTCGGGTTCTGCACCCTCTTCACCTTCAGGCTCAGCAGCAGGTTCTTCAGCGGCAGGTTCTTCTGCAGATTCTTCTGCAGCAGGTTCCTGTTCTGGTTCTGCAGCTGGTTCTTCAGCAGCAGCTTCTGCAGCTGGAGCTTCTGGCTCCTGATTTACAGGTTCTTCGGCCGCTGGGGCTTCAAATTCCTGTGCAGGAGTGGGTTCATTTACTTCGGGATTCATTTCAATTTCCATTTGATGTTCCCCTCCTTCATTTGGTTGATTTTCTGCCTCTTCCACCTTAGCCTTCAAATCAGCCAATAGAGAAGAGAACTTTTCATATTGAGATTTATAAGTATCATCATTCTTCGAGAAGAAAGATGAAACCGAGAAACATGGTTCGTGGTCACCAATTATACACAGCCCCATGATTTCAGCTTTAGTATAGACAAAATATTCTGTATCACCGATATTTGCCCAATCACCTTCGATTGAATTAATATCAAGTTCCATACTTTGATTTTGTCCAACAACAAAATTGGCTTCATTAAAATATTTTGTAAATAGCACAACAGAGAAAACCGCATAATCGCGCTGAACTCCATCCGTATCTGTAAATGGTTGCCATCCTTCAAAATATTCAACATAGCCATAGGCGCTCGCTAAAGTTGGTCCAGTATGACTTGCCCAATTCTTTGATTCTGGATCAAAGAAACCAACTACTGGAGTATCTCCTTTGGTTGCACTAGCAATCATCATTTCTGCAACGTCATCCTTAATATAAGAACCATTACGATTACCATATTTGGTAAAAACGCCAACTTTTAATCTATTAAGACCTGTAGAGCCATTGATAGGTTCAGCAGGTGACATAATAATAGCATTATCGAAATAAATTGGAATATTTCTTTTCATATTTTAGTCTCCTCCTTAACCCATAGCATCAATATTTGCTCTTGTTTTCTAAGACTTTTCTTCATCAGCTAATTCTGGTCTTCCGCCCTTATTAGTTATGTCTTTTACCTAACCATTACTATTACTATTTTTTTCTGAAGATTTATTTTTTTTCGAAGAATTTTCATCTCCAGTTTGAGTATAAGATGACATTAATGGAATCATCTTTTCATCTAAGTTTAAGAACTCATTCTCAAAGTCAATAGCACTAACTAAATCACGCTATTTTACTCCTAGAGCTACTCCGGCGCGCATACGTGGATAACCGAATTGTGCCTATTGTAAATAAAATCCTGTATAATCTTTTAAATTAAATTCATTAGTTGGTAAAATTTCAAAATCAAATGTTAGTCCTGTACGATTAAAACGGCTATTAATTAAAAATTTAATCCATGTACTATACATATTTAAATATGTACGAGTAAGACCTGCTAATCGTTTAATAACATATGCTAAAGATGAACTATTATCTGCATTATATAATAATTCACTACTTCCTAAAGCATCCCAAGCATTATTACTATATTTTTCAATACGATTATTCGCCTATGATGCAGCAGATGTATCTTGTAAATTTTCTAAAGTTGCATCACCTAAAGTAGTTAATACATCAACTGTATCTAAACTAGAAAGCATATTAGCAATACCAGCATGAATTTCCGCGATTTCATCTAATTCAAAGATTAAATGTCCATTACTATCAGTCGGCATTTTATGAATTAATAATTTATATAATTCATTTTCATCACGTTTTTCTTCACGTTTTACGGCATCTTTTAATTTAGCTAATTCAGGTATAGCAGCTAAGAATAATGGAGTCTAATCTTCTGCAAAACAGAAAACTACCCCGCCACTCATTGCTGGCACCATAATCCAAGGATTATCTAATTTATTATTTTTCCAATCTCTCCAAGCTTTTTGAATTACATCTGGAAAATTTAACACTGCCGCTTCACGCACATTATCATCAGAATATGATGTAATAAAATATTGAATATTAAATTCAAGAATACTTAAATTATTAAAATCTTTAAAACGAGTACGACAATATTCAACTGGTAAATCTTGTACCACTACTTTATCTCCATATTCCTGTAAAATACCATAATATATGCCGGATTTTAACCATTCTCTAGTAATACGTGTTAATGTATTTTTAACATCTAATGCTTCTACAAAAGCACATGCATTATAAAATGCTTTTATAATTTGTGTTTTAGAACCTTTTCCAACTTCATATATTGGTGTAACAACAGTATCATATAGTGGAAGACTCGCAAGGAAATCTATACTATTACGATAACGCCCGTTCGTTCTATAATAATAACGAGACAGCTCACGAATAGCGGAAATCTCGCCAGAGCGAATTATATCTTCAATTTCTTCTAGCGTAAAATCTCTATAAACGCTATTCTATCTATGGCCGCCCCAACGAGAGGTGCGTTCACGAGAGTCCATAGGAACATAGTTTATTCTAAACTATGGTTTCTTAAACATCGTTAAAAAATCCTAACTCACAAAAATCACCTCCTATTTTTAGGAGTGAAAAAGCCAAATGAATCAATATTCTTTTTTCTCCTACGGAAAATTTCTTTATCTTCATAATACTTAATACGGTACATAGCATATTCTAGTGCAGAAAATCTATCTTTTTCAATGGATTTTGAAATACGTTCTACTTTATATTTATTTTCTACACCTGTAGGTTTTAGTCTTAAATTATTAAGTTCATCCATTAATCGTGAAGTCATTTCATATGGTAATAAGAATACTCGTCTATCATAGGAAGTCATTCTTTGGCCCTTTTTAGTCTACATTAATTTATCTTTAACCACGCGTTCATGTGCTAAAAATGCAGTTGAACCATTATTAATTGAAGTAAGAAAAGCCGCATGAATTTCATCTTCATTAGAAGCAGAAGCTTTTACATCATATATAATTGCATTATATTTTTGAACAGGCTCATTTACTTCATCATGCATTTCTGGAGGTAAATGATTCTCATCATTAAATGTATAATACGCTGGAAATTGTTCACCAGTTTTTGGATCAAAGGATGGAAGTACCATAGCATCCATTAAACCAATACCAGGTCCATTACCGTCGATAATAATTTCGCGCGGATTATATAACTAAATTAATTTTTTAATTCTTGGTGCTTGTACTGTAATATAATTTTCTCCATGTATTACTTCTGTATATACAACATTCTTTTTAAAACGTTGTACTCCAGGTAATACTTTAACTACCATAACAGCAGTATTCGCACCATAACGAGCAACGTCAACACCAATTAAATAGAATCCGCCATCTGGTAATTTATGTGCTTCACGTTCACAATATAATAAAGAACGATGTCTATTTAATCTACGTGAATCTAACCAAGCATCTGCACTATTGCCGCTCCATATTGAGAGAGATTCACGCGCAAAGCTATCTTCACTAACAGTATTAGAATAACGCTGGTCCATTAATGTCTCTTTATTAATAAGTCCATAATGAAGCGGTACTTCATAGGATAAGCCCCATGAGAAGTATTCTTTCGGTCGCAATACAGCGTTTACAGTAATCTCAATTAATTTCTAATACATAAATACCGTGCGTTCAGCTGCAGTAGTAATGAAGGTCTGAGATGCTGCAGGCTCTTCAGGATTAAGTGTTCCATCAACTTCTTTTCGCGCAATATTCATCTGAGGCCAAATAACTTCGTTAAAAGGAACTTCTTCAATTAATGCACACTCTTCTAGAACTGCGCCTGTGGCACGTAGACCTCTTGACGTATCTTTAGAGATAACACTAATCATACTGCCATTCTTTAAATAAATTTCATAATAGTTAGAACTAGATTTAATACCTGTTTTACCATCATCCTATCGGGTCTTTAGCTCATTACGAAGTAAAGGCCAGTGACGAAAAATTTCTTCAAATTTTGCTTCTGCAATCTTAATAACCGTTCCCTTTGTATCAGATACAATCATTAAAGTTGAATTTGGTAATAATACTGCACGAACTAACGCACTTAAATATGCTGTGAACGATTTAGACGTTGCACGTGTAGCTGTCCAAAAATGATACCTATAACGCATACTCGCGCGCAAAGCTACACGTTGGAATGGCTTTAAATGAAAGTTAATTGCATCAGTTGAATCTTGAATTGCATCCAAAAATAGATCTGGATATTTAATCCAAAAGTTTAAATATTTAGTAAACAATTCCTAATTATTATCTAAATATTCTTTCGTAAGAACTATACCTTTTTCAATTGGTATACCATCTCTTAATACAACCTCTTCTAAATCATTCATCTATACCCCCTCCCTCTCCAAGTTCGGCGGCAAGTTCATCACTATTTTCATAATCAATATTAGCAGTTTCATCAAAATCAACTTTTTCATTTTCAATTTTTTCTAATCTTTCAGTCATATTATATCTTTCACGTTTATCTTCAACTTGTTCCGCAAAATTACCCTCATTAATAACTAAACGTTTCAAATAATTTTGAATATTTTCCATCATAAAATCAATGGAATCTTGTGGTTCGGTATGCCAGTTGGGGTGCCACCCTTTTTTACCATAATATACCATTAACTCTCCAACAGACTCAAAATCTGCCGCTGATTTTGCATTTGATGCCTAGAAATTGTATGTCTTGACTATATTATCAGCCGCATCCATGTCCTTTTTTACATCCACTCCATTGCGAAGTCCATTTTTAATTCTCAATTGCAGTTCACAAAAATCTCGTGCTTTTTCTTGTAAAATTGGAGTAGATACATTCTAAGTTGCTACAATCTAATTATAAAAATTATCTAACCAAAGAAGTTGTTCTGGCTTATATGAACCTGACCAAACTTTTCTCAACTTCTTCAATTTTGCATCATTTAATGCTTTAATTTCATCATCAATTGTACCTTCTTCTCGCGCCAATCTCCATCTTTCATTTTCATCTGCCCAACGTAAAGGTTCATAATGGTCATCATACAGTAAATTAAAATAAGCAGTTAATGTATGATCTTGATGCTACTCATATAACTATGTCCATTTATTGAGGTCAAATGGAAGATCTAACCAACGCATTAAACGGTCAACTTCACCTAAATTGTCTTGTGGTGTCATAACTTCTAAACATGGCGTACAAATATAACACTTTCCACCTGGAAAATATTTTGAAGGTGTTGCCTAAAACAATTCAAGTGGCTATTCACGTTTACACTTGAGGCAGCGTCGGGTCTTTTTTTCTAAGGTCTCCACCGCTAATCACCCCTCGTTTAATTCTTGAAACACGATCACACTATTTACATGTATTCGATAGTCCATCTTTATGAGAATTATTTCTACTAAAGAAAAGTGGATCGGCCGGTAACATTTTTCCGCAATGAATACACTATTTTCTCTTTTCCATTGGCGTTTCATTCTCAATACGAAGCATACGCGCAACTCTCGCAATTCTATTCGGTACTTCCGTACTTACGATTGAAACCAAATAATTCGGTGAATATTCCATTGCATATTTCGCGCGCATCTCTTCCAAAATATCCTCATAAGCTAACCCCATTTTCCTCAATTCAATAAGGAATAGGCGCAATTCACTAAAGTCACACAATGAAACATAACGGTCGAAATCCCATAGTAAGGTGCGTCCGTATGTGTTAAGCTTATCGCGCATAGCTTCATATAGCGTATGATAATGATTAAGTAATGCACGAACATGTTTAGGATTCTCCCAATCAAATGTATGGCGGCATACTACCCATTTAATTTCTAAACTATCCCCCTCCCCTCTAGTTTCATAATCCTTCAAATTTTTAGAAACACGGGAAGTATAGGATTTGTCTACTTTTTCTTGCCACTAATCGCGCGATACCCAGTAGAAGGCATCACTACTCCAATCATAGAATTGGGGTTTTGGATGATCCATATTTTGGAAATGTAATGTTGGCTTATACGAATCTTTCAAGTAGTATTGATGTTTTCTAATATCAATTAAATTATGTTTTAACTGATAGATGCGATAGGGATCGGATACAATTGTATCGCCTTCTTGCGGCGGCACCTTACCCTATGCAACATCTAACATATGTTGCCATCTATCAATAATTTCCCACTACTCCATCATTCCTGGAACATCGCTATCGCCAGGGTCCACCATTTCTCCGGTTTTCTTGTCATAGCGGGGTTTGTTGATGCATGGTTTTGGAACCGTGTATGCATCACGTTTGTATGCCGAGCGCAACTATTGCTCGTCAAATCCGGGAGCCTCCATAATCTCATCTAAGGACTATACTTTATCATCTTTTGTCTTATAACTCTTATATCTTTTATCCTTATCAATTGTTTCGTTGCGCTAAATACTATTTTGTCCATTCTCGTCCTTTCCGTATAAGATGTAGGAGGCCATTTGTTCCAACTCTGTCTAAGTCGGGTCTGTTTCCATTTGATCTAAAATTTCTTCGACTGCTTTCATGCGGTCGATATCTCGAACTATATTAAAGTCGAGTGAGTATTTCTTTTTCAATGGAACCACCTCCATTTCTTCTTTTATTATAGCATAAAGGATGGAAAGTTGTCAAATATTTGAAAATAAAAGTACGGTGGAATTTGGGTACACCCGGGGTGCGGCGGGTGGCTGGTTGGGCTGGTTTCCTGAAACGCAGGCCCGGGAGCCCTTATTTTTCAACGGGTTGCGGGTTTTTTCAAAAAAATATTTTTTTTTCAAAAAATACTTGAATTTAAGTGTTTTCTATGGTTTAATATAACTGTCCCAAGGGGAACGGGAACCGCCCGGGAAGGGTTCCAACCGGAAGAAAGGGGGTCTGCCGGGCGTGTTAAAGTCGCCCAATCCGAACCTTGACAAGAAGCCAGAAGCTGACCATACGCCTGCGAGCTGAAAAGCTCGCCCAGCAGTGGGATACAACTGTCGACGGTGAGGGAGAGTCCAAATCCGCCGGAGACCTTCAGGCAAGCTCGCTATTTTGAAAGGAGAGATTATCATGACGAAAGCTGAAAAGATTCAGGCCATCAAGGAGTTCAACGCTCGCATCCGGGAGGAGCAGGGCAAGGGCAGCACTGGTTACATGGGCAAGTGGGTTGACTTCTACGCTCGTAACTATCTCATGGCGAAGGGCGTGGAGCATGAGGCGGACGTCCGTTGCCGGGCAGCGGACAAGACCGACTTCACCCTGCGTTATGACGGCAGCTCGCACAAGGGCGAGAGCAAGACCGGAGCGGGTTCGTGGAAGTTCGCCAAGGCGGACTGGACGGAAGACGACATCTTCCCGGACATCGACCTGTTCGTCATCGCCGCCGAGACCGAGTTCCTCACCGAGGAGAACTTCATGGACCAGCTCTGGGTGGCGACCCGGACGCAGTACATCGCCATGCTGACCTACACCGGGAAGAAGGGCATCACCAGTTCGCTGAACTACGATGCCAAGCACGGACTGATGAAGATTCAGCCCTACGTGACCCGGGTGTACGACAAGAAGCACGACAAGTACCGCTACGCCTACGCCCGGCTGAACCGCTTCTACGAGTTCGTGGAGCAGGAAGACCTGCCCACGCTCCGGGAGTTCCGGGAAATGGTGAGGGGCTGAGCCCCTCACCTTCCCACCCGGGAAGGGACACCTAAATATGAAAGGGGATGATTCCATTGGATATGGACGCGCCGTTGCCCGGCGGGAGTGCGAAGCCGGGCGTTCAAGGCGACCCGTGGGGGTGAATGTTCAAGCACCGAGCCGTTGAGGCGAGACCCAAGCAAGACGGCACACCTAAATATGAAAGGGGAAACGAACATGAATACCTTGTACATCGGTTACATCAACGGCACGCCCCATCACTGGTACGTGAGGGACATCCACGGCGAGTGCCACGGCATCAACGCCACGACCGCATCCTGCCTTGCCCGGGAACTGATTGATGCAGGGCACACCCTGCACACCATCCACATCGGCGAAGGCAAAGAGCTTGACTACATCGAGTTCTAAAAACACCGGGCAGGGCGAAAGCCCTGCCCCAACCGACACCTAAACATGAAGGAGGACAAAACAATGACCAATCAGCAGTTCATCGACAATGCCAAGAGCGTCGGCTACGACATCCAGTTCACGGGGATCGGCATGGGATACATCACCCTCGGCGATCTCAAACTGACCGAGACGAAGGACATCGCCGAGGTCGAGAAGGACATGGTCCTGCTCGGCATGGCGGTCATCGCCGATCTGGTCCGCACGATGCCGGCTTCGGACTTCACCGAAGCCGACACCGAGGATGAGGACGAGGACGACTACGAAGAGATCTCCGCTGAAGACTATGCCGAATGGTGCGCCGCATCCTGCGGGATGACCTACAATGCATACATCGGCAAGCCGTGGCTCGATTGAGCCACGGCGACCCGGGACACCTAAACACGAAGGAGGGTATGAACATGAAGAAGACCTACATCGTCAGCGTGCAGGGCACGCCGGAGACCGCCGAGCGGGCGGTGAAGTTGCTTGACCGGGTTTTCCGGTGGCGGTACAATGTTCACGGGGTGTACCGTGAGCGGAGCGCCTACGACGCCGTGGTTGACACCTTGACCATCGACGTCCTGCTGACCGCCGACTGGATGGACAGCCCGAGGATGCAGTACCTGTTCCCCGAGTACAGCGTGGAGGGCATCCGCAAGACGTGGTACTACCTCATGAACCGGGAGCATGCGCTTGACGACGTCGTCGTCGGGCACATCGTCGAAGTACAGGCGAGGGCGTGAGCCCTCGCCGGACACCTAAACAATTGAAGGAGGATAAACAAAATGAAGCGCATCGTTATGACCATCGAACAGATTCAGACCATGGTCGCCAAGGCGGACGGGTACGACACCCGGGAAGAGTGGCTTGAGGACGCCGAGGAACTCGGTTATTGGAACCCCTACAGCATCATCTGCATCGTCGGAGAGTGCGTGGACTTTGGGTTCTGCCGGGACGGCGTGACCCGGTGGTACACCTTCGAAGACTACGAGGATCGTCCCTGCATCTACTTCCGGCATTGAGCGGGCGGGCGGGCAACCGCCCGCTTTTTTCATGCGCTCAAAAATTTAGGTGTACGCAAATAGTTCGGTACCTAACAAATATTTAGGTGTCCACGCCTAAACAGACTGCTTGACGGCCGCCGTGGGCCGGGTGTATAATGGGTATCATGGAAGGGAGGTCTATGTATGAAGGTGGGTATCATCGGAGGGCTGTTGTTCGGAGGGCTGGTTGCTGGGGCTGTGCTGGGACTGGTGCCTGGTGCTATGCTGGTAGGGCTGGGAGCTGTTGCCAGCTGCATGGCAGCTGTACAAGAGCGGCAAGCTACTAAGGCAGCTGAACGCTGGAGAAGCAATTATCCTAGTTATAAATATTAAGGGCATTCTGTGCCCGCCCCTTTTAAATTTAGGTGTCCGTAACCTAAATTTCTAATTTGACTTTTTATCTATATACAATTATAATTATATCGTAATAGGGAAGGAAAACCCGAAACCAGAAGGAGAATTTTCATGAAAGAATTTCGGATTTGTATCATCGCCACTATTATCGTAAGTTTGATTCTCATTTCTACCGCTTTAGCCTTTCCGGCCCAAGCAGAAGCAAATCCCATAACCAGCGAAGATTATTATGGCAAGCTGGTTGTAGTAAGAAGCTCCATCCAGCTCGAAATTTCAATTTGGGTTGTCGATTGCGAGGATAAAGACGGAAATATTTGGACTTTCCTAAATGATACCGGGGATTTGCGCCAGGGTGATATTCTTACTCTTCTTATGTTCCGAGTAAACAACAATATAGAAGATGATGAATGTATGGAATATATGTATGAAGGGCATACCGATAATCCTGAAACATTCTTTGAAGTAGTGGGATGGCGATAATTCGCCATCCCACAATTTGATTTTCATATTTAGGTGTTCGTAACCTAAATATTAGGTATTGCGTTTTCCCGTTTCTACCCTTATAATAAGTGTATCAAATGAAGGAGGTTTCCCACCATGTTGAACAATCGTCACTCCCGCACCGCGCGCGCCATCGCCACCGCACTTGAAACTGAAATGTCCGTTATCGTGGATGTTTCTACTAATGAGCAAGACTCCCATATCTTCCGGGTTATGATGTATCTCAATCATTACTTTGGTAAATATTGGATTGAGTGCCCCGGTGATGGCACGGGCATTATCCGGAAACAGGGTTAATCCCTGTTTTTTTATTTCATTCTTAAATTTAGGTGTCAATACCTAAATTTTACCTATTGACGGATTCCCAAATCTATGAGATAATTGTGACACTCCTTAAGGAGAGAATAAAGAAAAGAGGTTAAACATTATGACAATGCATGAACTCGCCGTTATGAACGCCGCCGCCATCGAATCCGATGAACTCGCAAAAGCACTCTTTGACAAGTTCGATCAGGAACACGATTTGAGTCCGGAAGAGTGGAAAATCCTTGATCAGATTATTGATGAAGTTTCTCCCATATCCGATGAAGATCTGTTTTTCATGACTGAACTCGGTTTAATTGACGATGACTTTTAATCCAGGGTGCCGGTCCCGAAACCGGCACCTAAATTTCATTCTCAAATTTAGGTGTTCACACCTAAATTTAGAGGTTGCACATTTTCCCGTTTTGGTGTATACTTTAATCGTTCCTTGAGGGGAACGAAAAAATAGTGGGAGGATTACACTATGTATATTAAAGTTACCAATCAGGAAGCCGCCCGTATTCTCGCCCGCGGTGGGCACGTGTGGGACGGGTGCGATGCGTGGGCCGGGTGCGTGTGCGAACTGTGCGCGCCGCCCAGGCACTGGCGGAAAGCGCGCCGTCTGCGCAAGATCACGCGGTGGTGCGCCCGCACCGCCGCCGCGATTGGCGATGGGTGGTATATCTATCACCGGGACTAATTAGTCCCGCCCATTTATTTAGGTGTTCATAACCTAAATTTTTACTCTTGACTTTAACTTGTTCTTGACTATAATTATATATGTAAGATGAAGGGAAGGAAAACCCAAAACCAGAAAGGATTTCTCATTATGAAAACTGTGGATGTTGTGAAGATGGCTCATGGTTACTATGTTACCCGCCGTTGGTCCGGCATGAACAAGGGCGCCGAGTTCTTCCCATTTGGTAAAACCAAAAAGGAACGCAAAGCCGCCGAAATTGCCAAAGACAAATTTGTAAAGGAGTGGGTGGGCGAGTAATCGCCCACCGGGCGGGATTCGTCCTGCCTATCCTTCTTATATATTTAGGTGTTTACACTTAAATTATTTTATTGACAACTCCCTATACCAATGTTATAGTATACTTGTCCAAAGGGGACAGAAAGGGGTAATTCAAATGTTGACACTGCTCGCTCTCTATTCGCTCCCAGTTCTCATGCTTGGTTATCTCATTCTTGATGTTCTCGCAGAAAAAGTCGTTCATTTTAAGTATCGGAAACAAATTAAAGCAATTGAAGGAATTTAACATGAACGGGCATCAATTGATGCCCATACTAAAATTTAGGTGTCGGACACTTAAACATTTAGATTGACAAACACACCGCAAGCGTGCTATAATTAGGCATCAAATGAAGGAGGCAACGAACATGATTAACATCCGGACAATTCGCAAACTGCAGGAGAATGACGGGCTGACTCTGAAGGCGGGCCATGTCATTACGTACAAAAGCGGCTGGCAGGTGGCTGACTACGGATACGAGCTGCGGACAGCTGAGGAAGCTATCACCTGCGTCCGCAAGCTGAATGGCAACTGCGGCATCTGGTACAGCGGCGGCATCTACTACATCGACCACAGCATCCGCGTGAACACGAAACGTGAGGCGATGGAGATCGGACGCCGGTGCAATCAGATTTCCGTTCTCCGGTGGAAAAGTTTCAAACTGGTTTACTGTTAAAACTTGCGTCCCGAAACCGGGACGCAATTTCATTTTTATACAAATTTAGGTGTTGGACACTTAAATTTCAACTTGACTTTCCCGCAACTTTTTGTTATAATCGGGGTAGCCCCGGTACCCCAAAACAAACGAACGAAAGGTAGGAAAACAAAATGAAAACCTACGGAATCGAAAAAACCACCATCCGCTTCACGGTGAAACTCCCTGACAATACTGCTCGCATCCAGCGGCTCCATGACTATGGTGCATGGTTTCATTTGGAAACTGAAGAACTGCATACTGTGGAAGAAGTGCTTGATTTCATGGAGCGGATGATCGATCGTGGTGCCAAACGCATTGATCAGAATGAATTTATTGATGATGATGATTTGAAACTGAAACAGACTTTTACTTATGAACTTATCTGTTGAAGGCCCGAAACCGGGCCTTATTTCATTTCCTAAATTTAGGTGTCGAGACCTAAATTTACTCCTTGCAACCTATCCCAAAATGAGTATAATTATACTTGCCGATAGGGCAGAAAGGGAGTAAGAACAATGGCACAGTTAGTAAAGTTCAATCGTGAATGGAACATCAATACCAAGGCAGAGTATGACGAGGCGATGGAAATCCTTGTACAGAATGACTTCTGCGCGGAAATGTCTGATGACTTCTCCGTTTGGCAGAGAGAAAAAGAAGAAGTTCGCCGCCAGCGCGCGGTTGTCAATGCACAGGCTAAAGCCAAAGGAATTATTTAAGGAGGAAAAGAATATGGCGCGTAATGCAACAGAAGGAACTTACAACGGAGAGCCCACTTACTGCGCCGTTAATTGTTGGAATGAAAACGATTGTCCCTATGCCAAAGATGGCATCTGTCATATTGATGACCCGGTGAAAGATTGCGATGACTTCGCAATGTTCTTCCCCAGTTGGAAAGAGTGGGAGGAGTCGTAAGACTCCTCTATTAATTTAGGTGTTAGACACTTAAATTTTTTGCTTGTGTTCTTTCTTTATTGGGTGTATAATTATTACAGAAATTGAGGGGAGGACAGAACCATGAAGTACTACGAAATTTGGCAGAACAAAGACGGACTCTGGCTCATCTACGAAGTGACCGACTACGGCAACCACTACCGCCTGATCAAGACTCGTAAAACCAAACCCACCGCGTGGGCCGAAAAACAGTGGTACCGGGTTATCTGGAGATAACCCACCCCTAATGTTTAGGTGTCGACCACCTAAATTTTAGGCTTGCAATCTACCTTGATTTATGATATTCTATATATGTCCCAAGAGGGAAACAGAAAGGAAGGAAAGACCATGAAAAAGACTCTGAACACCTACATCAGCGTGAGTGCCACCAACTACTCTACCCTGCCGACTATCAATACCGGTGCTATCTACACCTCCGTAGAGAGCTGCAAGCTGCAGGTTTACACCCCTCTGGACTATGCTGTAGCTAAGAAGCAGATGGCTAAGCTGGCTGTCAAGTACAACCTGCAGATTAAGCGTAAACCCAATTACCTGGACCCTTCTATTGTGACTTATGAAATCAGCGGCTTCCTTGATTAAGGAAGCCGCCCGTCCCCTTGTTTGGGGTCAAAGGAAATTTAGGTGTTCATCACCTAAATATATTGCTTGACATATATACAGGGATTTGATAATATATAATTGTCCTAAGGGACAAGAAATAAAAGAAAGAGGGATTTGAACATGGCACGGTATCTGTATAGCAAGGCGGTTGCGGGGCACGAATATGCTCAGGCTCACGAAAATTTCTTTGATGACGGCACGGTCCAGCTGGTAAGCTACAGGACGATTGTGATTGAAATCACGCCGGAAGGCTGGCTCACCTGCACCGGAACCTACAGCATGACCACGATCAAACATATCGGCTGGTTCATGCGGGAGCGCGGGTTTAGCTACTATCTCGCCAAACAGATGTATCTTGACGGGAAAGAGTTCAACATCCACACCGGCGAATGCCGGGACCGGGCGTAATGCCCGGTTTTTCTTTCTTCACACAATTTAGGTGTCCAACACCTAAATATATGTATTGACTTTTATATAACATATGATATAATGATATTGTCCTCAGAGAGAGGAATAAGAAAGGAGATTAAAACAATGTACCTGTTCTATGCTGATCGTCTCGGATGGATTCCTATGGGAAACGATGGACAGTTGGTTGTGCCAAAGTCTATCCGGTCTCGCCGTGCCCTGCTGAAGCTGGCTATCAGCTTCCTCGGTAAAAGAGCTGGCCGGGTATACCTTATGACCAGCTGGACTCAGCCGATGTGCGAGCTGGGACCTCGTGCATTTGAAGAGTACATTGCCAAGCACGGGGAGGTGCTGATTTCGTGTTAATTTGTGACCGGTATAATAATCCACGTCCACCGCCCACAGGTGCCGCCTGAGGGCGGTAATTTCATTTCCATATTTAGGTGTTAAACACCTAAATATATAAGTTGACTTATATCCCATAACATGATATTATAATAATGTCCCAAGAGGATAGAAAGAGAGGAAGAAGAACATGAGAATCGGAAGAACTATTATCGACATCGAAAGCCTTAGCATTGAAGATCTGAAGGTCATTGAACATGAAATCCACAACCTGCGTAGGCGCCGGGAAGAAAAAGAATGCTTCAAGAACCGCATGACCGAACTGATTGAAGAAGCACAGGCCGCCGGCTTTGACTTCATTGATAAGGATTTCGGAAATGTAATCCGTCCCATTGATATTGAACTGTACGACAACCAGTAAGTACCTTCGGGTACTTACACTATTTAGGTGTTAAACACCTAAACTTCACTCTTGCAATTATTCTATAATATGATATAATGTATATGTCGAAAGGAGGAAGGGAAAGTGATTCCACCGGACTGAGATGCCGTATGCAGTAGGGACGGCTACTGACAGGCTTACTAATTAACGGCGCCGTTATCGCCCCTCACCAGTGCCCCGGCTGGGAACTATACGGATAGTTCATTGGGGTGCCCAAGCTGATGTTGTTATACGGGCAAGAGCGGACTGATCACCCGCTCTTTTATTTACTATACTATTTAGGTGTTAAACACCTAAATATACCTCTTTACAATCGTATATATTTCTGCTATACTTAAGATGTTCCAAGAGAGGAACAGAAAGGAAGGAAACGAACATGAACAAGACTTTTCTGAGCATCACCATCACCTACTACTCTACTAAGCGGATTAAGCCGGAAGTCCACTACTACCGTGATGATGGTGTGCATCCTCGTGTGTCCACTTGGGATAAGCTGACGGTGGACGAAGCTAACAAGCTGATGTGGGAACTGGTCAAGCTGGGTGCGAAGAACACTTACAGCGCCAATCAGTTCAACAACGCCATCAGTGAGCGCCATGTCGCCTTCTGGGGAGAACTCTAAGATAGACTTCGGTCTATCGTCCGCCCTGCCAGTTATGGGCGGACATTTCATTTTAATATATTTAGGTGTTAAACACTTAAATTTATCACTTGCGTTTTCCCATAATTTATGATATTATAATAATGCGGAAGGGAAAGAAAGACTTCCAAGATGAAGAAAGGAAAGGGATAGTACAATGACGATGACGATTGAAAAGAAACTGAGAGACTTCCACTTCTGGAGCGGAGCCGCAACTAACGCCGCAAAACTGACTCCCGAAGAGCTGGACACGCTGGAGGAACAGCTGGAAGAAATTATCGGCGATGATGAACCTTGGAGCACCACAGAAATCAATGACTGGATGTGGTTCGACTTCGAGGATATCTGCAAGGACTGGCTCGACATTGATTATGAAGAAGTTATGGCACGGAAAGATAGATGGGAGGAATAAAAATGAAGAAAAGGATCGGATAAATGCCCTTCGGGGCAATTCATAAATTTAGGTGTTCAACACTTAAATATATTACTTGACTATATATACAAATATGATATAATGATATTGTTCCAAGAGAGAACAGAAAGGCGGTAGCAAGATGGTAAAGATTACAAAGGCACTCGCACGCAAGATGTACAACAACGGCGAAGAGGTCATGATTGTTCCCAACAAAGTCCGTCCCAATGGGATGCTTGCCAGCTGGACTACAAAGCCTGTTGATGACCCCGATGCAGACTTTGACAAGCTGTGCAATGCAATCTTCTACTACAACTGCTCCCCAGAAACAGGCATGAACCTTGCCTACTATGCGAAAGAGGTGTAAGCTATGGAGAATATGTTTGTTCTGTTCCTCGCCGGAAGGCTGATTGGGGTCTATACCTCACATCGGAAAGCTGCCCAGACCATGATTCTGGATACTATCCGGAAGGGTTGGAAACTCGCTCAGTATCAGTACGATTTCGGAGTTGAGTTCTTCTCCTATGAGCATGATGGAGTTGAAGAACTCTATGAGATTCAGGAAGTTACGCCCGATGCCCGGGCGTAATTTCATTTTATTCCATTTAGGTGTTAAACACCTAAATAACACTGTTGACATTCCCATAAATATATAGTAATATATAATTGTTCCAAGGGAACCGCAGTAAGAAGCCTGCGATACCAAAGATGTGCGGAAAGTAGGGTCAGTCGCACGAGACAGGGCTGACATGAAGCCAAGAGATCCCACAGAAACTGCTCGGGGCATCGGTCAACAATTTCCGTTCGATGAAGTGCCGTATCCCAAGGTGCTGGTAGAGCCTATAAATCATGGCGTAGCTTCCATGTGACCGTAATGGCAACGGGGTTGGGAACGGGGCGAACTTATTAAAGTAACGGACTCAAGAGCATGAGTCATAAAGCGGTTAGCATAACGCAATTGTTTGATGGGCGAAAGAAGGAGTAGCACCTATAGTAACTGAAGCGAAGCCGCCGTCACTTTAATTTGGTTTTACTCGGATTTAGGTGTTCAACACCTAAATTCAAATATTGACTTTCCCATAACTATATGATATTATAATAGCGAAGGAGGGATTACCATGAATGAACAAATGACTTATCATGTATCAGTTCAAAGAGCCGACAGAGTAAAACACATCATTGAGGACATTGGAATAGGTCAAATTATCAAAGAAAAATATGTACGTTTTACTCTTGAACAAGCTGGGCGTTGGGTTTGCCTTACTGATACAGGCATTACCATCGTCAAGGATGAACCTAAAGAAAAAATCATAACCATGTATGTTACCACGCAGAAAGAGCTGGTATCTGTATTCGGTGGCACAAAGAAAGTTCCTGCGTTTCTTCGCAAGAAGGTTGACCATAATCAAAGTAAGTATACGGAGAGGGGTAAAACGATATGGAAATGATGGTAATTACAAGCTGCACGATTATTGGTATCATGATTATCAAAGTAATTAAGCTGTGGAAAAAGGAGTGGAGATAATGACTACTTATACTGAATATGATGCTCGTGAAATTGAGCTGGGTAGAGTTCTGTCCCTCACCAAGCTGCTGACCGCCTGTGAAAAAGAAGGAGTAGAAATTGCTAAAATTCTCTACTTCCAGAACGGATTCCAAGTCCTGTTTAAGGGCATTGAAGGCGATGCCATTCTTCATGACCACTCTTATGCCAATAATTGGGGTTATTGGGAAACAATGGATATGCCGTGGGACTATGGCGATGTATCCACGCATGAACCCGAAGAACTTGCTTCTATGTTGGGCAAACTTCTGCGAGGTGAATGGGAAGAGTAATCTTCCCATAACTATGAATTTAGGTGTTCAACACTTAAATTTATCATTTGACAAACATTAAATTTATGATATAATGTTTATGAAAGGAAGGGATACTATGAAGATGAAAGGAAAACATGGTACAAAAACTTGGGTTGAAGTCTTTCAATCTGAACGCAAAACTTTTCCTCAAGGATGTTGCGTTACTCGGGTGCGTGAGGACAAACGCAAAAAGCCACCGAAGTATAAAGGAAGGGAGCTGGATTACTAATGATCAAATGGATTATTATGCAGGAACTGGAAGATTCCGATACTCCTCTCCCTTGTAAAATTGTAGCAACAGAAGAAAAAGCAGAAGCTGCTTGCTATGAGCTGGAAAAGCAGAATCCCGGATTTATCTTTTGGTATTGCGCCTGCGAAGAGGAGGAAGAAAAATGACTGTTTATTCCCTGGCTGGAAACGCTGGATGCTATGGTGTATTCTCTTCCGAAGAAAAGGCAACTGCCGCAGCGATGGAGTTCATTCAATCATGGGAGTACGGTAATGCAGAAGAAACCGTATTCGATGGATTCCACAAATGTATTTACTACGGGGAACCCGCACATGGTGGGTGCTTTGAAATTTGGAAACATGAACTTGATGCTCACTAAGACCCAATTTGGGTCTTGATCATTTAGGTGTTCAACACTTAAATCTGTGTGTTGACAATCCTATAACCCTATGATAATATATAATTGTTCCAAGAGGAACAAGAAAGGAAGGATAAAGTATGGGTATTCTGTTTGTAGCGAAAGAGTTTGGTCGGTATCACTATTTCAAAACTGAAGCAGAACGTACTGCATTTATCAGCACTCTTGCTGATTGGGAGCAGAAGTTTGTCCAGACCTATGAAGTTCGTTTTGGAAAGGTGGAATAAAATATGACCACTCGTACTTATTATCTCCCCAAAAATCGTGTATCGGTTCACGTTATTAACTATATCGTTTCTAAAATTGCGTGTAGTATAGGCGAACTGAAAGTAAGTCAGAAAGCCGATACAATTCGATTTCCAATTACTTGTAATGAATCGGATGTAGTCAAAGTAGAACGTATCCTAAAACGGTATGGTATGATGGAGGATTAATTATGGATGATACAAAAAAAGTAACTGTAAATTTCGGCGGCATCGGCACAATCCTTGCCATTGTATTCATGGTTCTCAAATTGACAGGTCATATTGACTGGTCATGGGTCTGGGTATTTGCACCGATATGGATTCCACTCGCACTTGTACTTGCTATTTTAGTTATCTATCTCTTAGTAGTTGCCATTATTGCAATCGTTGCTATCCTTCGTGGATAAGGGCGATTGCCCTCTTTAAATTTAGGTGTTCAACACTTAAATTTATTATTTGACTTTTGTCGAATTTTGAGTATAATAATAATTGTTCCGAGGGAGAAAGAAAACTTCTTCCAAAGAATAAAAATAACAGATTTATTACTTGACAATCAAGTAAAAATCTGATATAATATAAATGTCGAAAGACAAGAAAACAAATTTGTGCAGGGTGGTCTGCCGTAACTAAACCACAGAGTAAAAGGAGTTATTATGACTAACGTAGAAATCCTCAACACTATCCTGTCCATCCCCGGTGCGACTATGGCTCGTGCCAATAAGACCAACTTCGTGGTTATTCCTACTGAAGATGGTTATGCCAAGGTTGCGGTTGGTACCGCTCTGACCAAGGACACCAAGGCTCACAAGGCTTTCAATGCTGAAGCCGCTATTGCCGAGTACAAGGCTTATGAAGCCGAAGTTGCTCTGCGTGAAGCCGAGCGTGCGAACAAGCCTGCCAAGGTAAAGGGTCCGAACCCCGAAGCACAGGCTCGCCGTGACGAACTCGATGCCGTTATCGGTGCTATGCCTTCCTTCACGGATTGCACCGCTACCGATATTATGAACGCTATTGAAGGCAAGGTTGCCTTTACGCTCACCCCCATGAATGTGGGTCAGAGTGCCAAGCGTCTGGTCGAGAAGGGTGTTCTCGTTGTCGCCACCAAGGAAGGCGATAAGAAGTCCTATTACACCAAGGCTTAATAGCCGATAGGATAGGTAATCCGTCCCTCAACCGAGGGGCGGATTTTATTTTTTATCTATTTAGGTGTTGACACCTAAATTATTATCTTGACTTATCCCATAACCTATGTTATTATATCTATGGTGAATGAAAGGAGTGTATTGAATGAGAACGATTTGGTTTGACATGGATGGTACATTAAATAAATTTTATAATGTACCGAATTGGCTTCCGAAACTGCGGTCTTATGACCCTTCCCCCTATGCTGAAGCTGAAGTTATGCACAATATGAGCTTGCTGGCTCGGTATTTGAATATGCTTCAGAAGCGTGGATACCGCATCGGAATTATCAGCTGGCTTTCCCAAAACTCCACCGCTGAATATGATGAAGCTGTAACTAAAGTAAAACTTGAATGGTTACATACTCATCTCGGCTCGGTTCGTTTTGATGCTATTCATATCACAGAATACGGAGTACCGAAGGAGTTGTGGATGACCGCAAGTGATGACATTCTGTTCGATGATAATGAAGGCATCAGAAAGGAATGGAATGGTGAAGCGTATGAACCTTGCGAAATCTTTACAGTATTAAAGAAACTGATTGATGCACTCCCCAAGTGGTACAAATGCCCAGACTCCTCTGTTTATGATGGCTTATATGATGAGCATTAAGCCATCATATTTGTACAGACAACTTTAGGTGTAGATCACCTAAATTTATTATTTGATTTTTTATAAAAATTATATTATAATAAAATTGTCCTAAAGGAAAGGGTCAGTCCCGTCAAGCATCTAATGAGGTAATCCCGCGAGTACTTTTAAGGGCTTGGGAGTTTGATAGTGGAACTTCTCCTCAATGAAGAAAAACGTAGCCTCTGACGTTTGCCCTATCCTTTCGGGCGAGTTTAAATAGGTAAACTCAAATATACAGGACGGTAAGACGGAGAGTGCTTGCTCCAGCCGTAGCGATTAGAAATTGGTCTAATCGCAACTTCTTTTAATTTAGGCCTTGACACCTAAACCCGAAACTTGACTATCCCATAACTATCTGATATACTGATATTGTTCCAAAGGGGTGGAACAACAAATACATTGACAGAGAGAAAGGAACTAACGAAATGAAACTGAATGAAACAATGACTATTACCAAGCGTAGCACCGATGGTGCGTTCTATGGTGAAAAAGATAGTATCAGCTATCTTATTGAAACCACCAATGCTGATTATGCCGTATATGACGGATTCTATAATGTCATGCGGTCTACTCCCTTCGCTGAAAGACCGAAGGTTATGCACGAACTGATTATCAATAATCGCTATCCTGCTATCTTCGGTACTGTAACACCGGAAACTGCTCCGGTTCGTCCGCCGAAAGAACTGCTTCTTGAAGGCATCAGTAAACTGATGGACTTCTTCAGCGAGTTCTCATTCACTCCTTCCTTCCGGTTCACCAACACCTTTGCTTTCATGGCTTGTCAGAGTAAGAAAGCGGCTTGTGATTATGTCCGGAACTACTTCGCACTCATGGATTCTTCCTATGTTAAGGAAGTCGAGCAGAAAATCAAGAGTGCAGAGTTCGGACAGATTGTCAAAGCAATCGCACAGTATGGCGAACCCACCACTCATATCAATACTCGGTTTAAGGTTTACTATGGTTCTGCGGGAACAGGCAAGACCACCCTTGCACAGACGGAAAGTGATAACCGTTGTATTGTATGCAACTCCTCTATGTTGCCGTCTGACCTTATGGAAGATTTTATCTTCAAAGACGGCAACCCCGACTTCAATCCTTCCCTTTTGTGGGATTGTATGGAACAGGGCAAAACCATTGTTCTCGATGAAATCAACCTTCTCCCCTTTGATTCTCTGCGGTTCTTACAGGGTATTGTGGACGGAAAGACAGAGTTCTACTATAAGAACCGTCCGGTGCATATCAAAGAAGGTTTCCAAATCATCGGCACGATGAACCTTTCTCTCGGCGGTATGACCTATGGACTTCCCGAACCGTTGGTTGACCGTTGCTCTGATACAAGAGAGTTCGTCCTTACTGCGGAGCAGTTGGCGAAATCTATCATCGGGATGGATGCGGAGTAATCCGCATCCAACTTCTTCAAAACTACTTTAGGTGTCGACACCTAAATTATTAGTTTGACAATTAATCTTACGTTTGATATACTATTATTGTTCCAAGAGGAACAGAAAGTGAGGATTTGAAATGGAACTGTCCTTTGCAAGATGCGAACAGATTCTGAATACTCTCCCTATTGGCTATTATACCGGAAGAAGAATTGGAACTTCTCTTGACAAAGAAGCAGAAACTTCCTTCTACTCTCCGGTAGAAGATACCATTGTTATCTCTTATCCCATTATTGCTCATCGTATGGCACAGTTGCCCGATGGCACGGATGATGAAGAAGCAGTACGTTCTATGCTTTACCATGAAGTATCCCATGCTATCCTTACTCCACAATCCCTTCGTCCGAGAGATATTATCAATATCATGGAAGATGAACGGATTGAATCTGTTCTTCGGAACTATTATCATAATGTCAATTTCCGTAAGCAGTTATATGACCTTCATGGTGGTCATGCTCCCAAAGCGAATGATGCTATGCAAGCATTTTACAATGCCGTTCGTTTTGGTTTAGGCACAGGCAAGGTTCAGACCGAAGTCAATCGTATTCTCAAGAAATATGCTAAACTGAACCGTAGTAGTCCTCGTTATAGTCATACTGGCGGTTCAAGTAATTATGAATACGAAATTGAAGAACTGTATGACCTTATTCGTAAAGAGTTTGCTGATGACCCCGAATCTTTTAATCCTCAATCCGGACAATGCGGTGAACAGAAGCAAATGGATTCTTTAGGACAGGGCGAAGGTAACGGCGAAAAAAAGAAAATGGTTGGACAATCCGGTGAAGATGGCGAAGAAACGCAGGATATGCCCGAAACCATAGGGGATGCCGACCGTGAAATCGAAATGTCCGCAGAACAGTTGAAACGCATGGTTGGTGCTTCTTTGGGTAAACAACCGGAAGTAACCGAAGAAGAAGCAGAAAAACTTGCAGAGTTTCAGAAAACTGTTGAAACCATTATCGGAAACTTTAACAAGAAGAACTCCGGTGGTAGCGGTATCAATGCTTACTCCGGTGTATTCAATCCGAGAGCAGTTGCCCGAAAAGACTATCGGTTCTTTGAACGGTCAATGTCTACACAGGGTAATAACCGCTTTGGAACTTGCCATTTGAATCTTATTATAGATTGCTCCGGTTCTTTCTGTGATAATGTCAATCTGACCAATGGTATTCTGAATGTTCTGTCTGAAGTCGAACGGAAGAACAGAAATTTCTCTTTGGATGTGATATTCATTAATCATGAAATCCACAAGTGTAAGACGGTAAGAGAACGTAGAATGTCCGCATGGGGTGGTAATACTATTCCACCGGAAATGAAGCAGATTCTGTTAGAGTTGCAGAAACCGCAAACTTGCAACTATAACATTGTTCTGTTCGATGGAGATGCGATGTGTAACAACCATGATTGCCATGGTATGTCGCAGTATGAACAGAGGTTCGGAGTGTTTGATATGAAACAGACTACTCTGATTACTGACCCCGAAAATGAACGGTACATGGGTAGCGGTTTTACTTCGACCAAAGTGGTAGTAACAAGAAACTATACCGAAGAACTTGTTCGCCATATTACCCATGCTCTGACCATCGCCTTCGGTTGACATAAGGGGAGTTAAACTCCCCTAATTTTATTTTCATCATATATTTAGGTGTCGACACCTAAATTTTATGTTGACAATCCCATAAATATATGATAGACTATATATGAAATAGGGGAAGGAATAACCCCACAAACCAAAGGAGTAGAAAATGAGTTACCTAATTGTACTTGATACTGAAACCACAAGCCTTGACAAACCCTTCTGTTATGATATATCATGGTGTATCATTGATACTGATGCACAACAGATTGTGGATTTCAAAGCAAATGTTGTTGAACAAGTATGGCATAACTTGCCCCTGTTTGAATCCGCATACTATAAGGAAAAGCGACAAAAGTATGTTGACATGATGCGTAGGCATGATGCGGTCATGGACAAATGGGGTTACATCATGCGTAAGCTGAAGCAGGACATTATCAAGTATAATGTAACCGAAGTGTATGCTTACAACTCCGACTTTGACGATAAAGTGATAAGCTACAACTGCAATTGGTATAAATGCAATAATCCCCTTGAAAATGTTGATGTCTATGATATTTGGGGATATGCAAGCGAATTTATCACAGGAACGGCAAGCTATAAAAAATTCTGTGAAGATAACGCAAGGTTCACCGATACAGGAAATTATAAGGGTTCAGCCGAAGTAGTTTATCAGTATCTGACCGATAACCCCGACTTCATCGAAGAACACATGGGATTATTCGATTCCGAAATTGAAACCGCAATTCTGTTCGCCTGTGTAAGTAAGGGAGCAAAACTTGCGACCCATTACAAAGCAGTAAAAATTCTTCCTCGTCCTGTGCTTCATCCCTTTACCATCAAAATGGATGGTGTGGAAGTATTCAGCGGTCAATACACAAAGAAGTTTGTACGGAATGATACATACAACTTCAAAAGCACTCTGTAAGAGAGTGGGACAGAAATGTCCCACTCTTCTTCCGAATATATTTAGGTGTCGACACCTAAATGCAAGTAGTTGACTTTTGTGAAATTTCTGCTATAATTATAACTGTCAGAGGGAGAGAAAAGAGATTGAAAATCTTCCAAAAGAAATTCAAAAAAACTCTTGACAAACTCCCAAAAATCTGATATACTTAATACGAAAAGAGGAAGGAAAACCTCACAAACCAGAAAGGAAAAACGCTATGAAGAAAGCGTCTCTTGAGTCCCTCGTTTCCCTGCTCAATGGCGAAGCCATTGAAAACGCCGATGAAATCAAGGCTGAAATCGAAGCCGAACTCGCCAAAGGCAAGGCGAAGGCTGATGCCAATCGTGCGGTGTATGCCGAAATGCACGATAAGGTCATCGAAGCCATCCGCACCGCCAATGCCCCTGTGTCCGCACAGGAGATTGCCGATGCCACCGGACTGGCTCGTGGCAAGATTGTGTACGGTCTGACCAATCTGTGGTCTGACGAAATCGTCAAGGACGATTCCGGCAAGGCGAACCTGTACACCCTCGCCTAATCCTTCCAAGCAACCGCCCACTTCCGTGGGCGGTATTTTTATTTGAGTGTGTTTAGGTGTCGACACCTAAAAATGTATACAGAATACATTGTTGACAAAAGTCAAAATTTATGATATAATTTTTACAGAACAGAAGGGAAACTGTAAACCGAAAGGAGTCTGCGTATGGCGAGTAAAGCAACGTTGGAAAATGCACTTCGCACCGAAATTCTTGATACTATTATCAATGCGTTAGCAGAACATTTTGACCTCGACCCCAAAACTCAAATTGAGTTTGTAGGTAGCGGAGAAATTACCCTTCCTCTTGTGGATGCCGAAGGAAACGAAAAATATCCCAAAGTGAAAGTTTCCATTCCTCGTGGCACTCGCAACGGTGAAGGCGGTTATATCCCCTTTGATGGTCATGCCGCTTCCGAAGCATACCTTCTCGAAAAAGAAAGTAAGGCACAGGAACGTGCCGTAAAGAAGGCTATGAAAGAAGCAGAGAAGGGTAAGAAAAAGGACGAGGAATGATCCTCGTCCTTCCTACTCATTTAGGTGTAGACACCTAAATATATCACTTGCATTTTCAATAGAAAGTGCTATAATAATAACTGTCAGGAGGAGAGCGGAGAGCAAACGGAAACTCACTCCAATGAGGAAGAAACTCCTACCTCTTGACCGAAATTGAGTAAAGGTTGGAGCAGAAAAATTTCGGAAATCCTCTTGACAAATCGGTTTTCCTATGGTATACTCAATATGAAAAGTGAAGGATACACTATAAAACCAGAAAGGGATATACTATGAAACTGAATGTGAAACTGACCGCTGATGAACTGATGAACGTTATTGACTCCGCCGTGAATGAAGCGATGAATCGGGGCTATGAAGGTCTTGAGGTCGATGAACTGACCGAAGATATGTGCCATGTTGTCGATGCCGCCCTGTCCGCTATGGGTATCGAAATCGAAGAAGAAGTCGAAGAAGATGACTTCGATTTCGATTGCGATGGTGATTGCGAAGCGTGCGATGACCCCTGCCCGGAATATACCGGAGAAGAACCCGACCCCATTGAATCCGTTGATGATTTGATTTATACTCTGAACGGCAAGAACGTTGTCAGTAAGGATACCGCCGAAATGCTTCTGTGCATGGTTAAAGATGCGGTTGTCAATGACAATCGTGTACCAGATGAACTGAAGGGCGAATGTATCGAGTTTATCTTCCTTAACTTCTGCAAAGACCACGGTATTTGGGGAGTAGATATGGACGAGTAATCGTCCTCCCCTATATATTTAAGTGTCGACACCTAAATAAATACATTGACTTCTACTATAAATATGATATAATGTATATGAACCAAGAGAGAAAGGATGATGAAAAATGGCGAAGGTAAGTGCAACTGTGGTAAATCAGCATTTGAGAGAAGATATTTTCTATGATATTTTCTTCAACAACTGTCAGCGTTTTGATTATCAGAAAATTAATGATAGGCAGTATGGTGTGCTTATTGTTGACGAAAATGGCGAAGAACGTTATATTAAACTTCCTGCCATTGTCGCTGATATTCGTGATGATATGACCGCACAAGAACTCATGCAGAGTGAAATTGATGCCTATAATCAGAAACAGGCAGATAAGGCAGAAAAGGCTAAAAAGAAAGCCGATAAAATCGCAAAAGATAAAGCCAAGCGTGAAGCCAAAGAACAGGACGAGTAATCGTCCTGTTTCATTTTAATTTAGGTGTCAACCACCTAAATTTACTACTTGACAATATATCCCATAACTGTTATACTACTATTGAAAGTGAGGGGATAACTATGAAAGAGTTCTTCAATATCAATGAACCATTCCGACTTGAATGGAATGATATTCGTGCTTTTATTCAAGTTTTGAACGTTATTCTTATTATGATATTCGGACTTCAAGTTTCATGGTTTGGTCTTGCGATTGCGTTCTTTGGAGTATGTAAAGATTTATCGCAACGTAGGCATATCAATGAAATGGTTATGCACCTCGCAGGAGTTGCCCTTAACATTTACTTTTTAGTTTTACTGTATAGGGGATGAATGATATGACTAAACTGCAAGCAATTCGTTGGTTTATTACTTCCGTTTTGAATGAACCCACAACAATCGCAAGGGATAAATTCCATTGTTCTAATTATGCGATGGATATATCTAACCCAACTCCTCGTATCAAACTCCCTGTTATACTTGATATGAAAGACGAATCAGATAAAATCTTTCGTAAAGATTTTACCGAACGTTGTTCAATCGCAAAAGGCTTTAGTCATGTCACTCTCACCCTTCTTCATGAATGTGGACATTGGGCGACTCGTTCTGTTATGGACATTGTAGAATATGATAAAATGGCAGATACCGCACCTACTCAAGAAGAGTACATGAAAATTCCGTGGGAGCATCTCGCAACCGATTGGGCAATCTGTTGGTTACACTGCCCTGCTAATCGGCAGATTGCAAAAGAATTTGAACGGCTCTACTTCGGTCATTGACCGAAGTATAAGTTTAGGTGTCGACACCTAAATTAACTAATTGACTTTTTCTCAAATCTGAGTATAATAATAATTGTCAGAGGGAGAAAGTTGCCGAGTGTAGGCGGGTGGTCTGAACCACCCATAAGAGTACTTAAAATCAAATTTCCTCTTGACAAGCACTCAAAACTGTGGTATAATAACCACGAAAGATAAAGAGAAGGACACTCTTAAAAACCGGAAAGGAATTATCGCTATGAAGAAAGCGACTCTGAAAACCCTCGTTGACTACATCGTGGACAATGATGTAGAGGAACTGTCCGAAGTGAAGGACGAACTGCTCGCCGAACTGAATAAGGGTGAAGCAGAGAAAGCGGCTAAAGCCGCCGCCTATGAAGGCATTCACGATGTTATCGTGGACAATCTGACCGATACTCCCATGTCCTGTGCCGACCTGTGGGTCGAAATCGAAGGCGAAGTCACCGCTAAAGGCATGACTCGCCACAACGTTCAGTACGCTCTGAACAACCTGTGGCAGGATGAAATCGTCAAGATTCCCGGCAAGCCCAATAACTACCGGAAGGCTTAAGCCTTCCGCAGGTAGCAGAAATCCTTTGGCGGCTTCCCAGTTCTGCGTTAACAAAAAAGAGAAACCGCCCACCTATCGGAAGGCGATCTAATTGCCTTCCGATTGCAAGGGTTTGAGATGGTTTATCCTTTGGTTTATCCCGTAAGGGTTCATGCAAGTAAAAGCCAACGTAAACTCCCCATTTCCCCGAACTGTAGGGCAATTCAGAACCAACCAACGAAAATGCGGATGTCGCAGAAGTTGGTTGGATTTTTTATATTTACATATTTAGGTGTTAAACACCTAAATAAATCCTTCGGATTATATCCGAAGGATTCTTTTTATAGAATCAGAGAGAAGATTATACCATGATTTCTGATATTGTTCAAATTCTTCAATAGTAATCCTGTATACTAATTCACCATTAGTATTATATTGATATAAACCAAGATGATAAGGACACCATTCATGCTTCCCAAGAGTATAAACTGCACCGAGAATATTTTCATTAGTCAACTGTCCATCATACTGCTCAGCACTATAAGAGATTTCATTGTTTACCATATTATGATAAACCAATCTCTTTATTATCATTTTCTTCATCTTCAATCTCCTTTCCATAAGCAATAGCATAATCTTCAATCCACTCTTCAAATCTATCCATACAATGATTCATATCTTTATCATTACGAAATGTTTTACCTTTGCGGATTTGAAGTAAACACCATGCAAAGTAAGTCCATGCCTGATATGCAGGAACATACCAATTTGTAGGAATATCGGGAGTATATTCCATCACATCTTTCATTTCTGCAATACGTACCTTTCGAATTTCAGCCATTTCTCTCACCTCACACAGATAGTATATCAAAGCAAAGACGAAAAGTCAATCCACGTATTTAGGTGTTCAACACCTAAATCTACCACTTGACAAGTCGAATGTTCGTGTGCTTCCGAATGTATACTGTATACAAGTCAAGAATATACGGATTCCCGCCTTCCAAAATTTGGTTGCCAGAATTGTCAAATACTTGACAAGCCTCAGAATGAAGTCACCCCAAGCCTCGCTATAGAAGCTGGGATACGCCTATAAGCTGCGTTTTGGCTTACCTTACAAGCTGCGGACGAAAATCCGTGAGAAGCTGCGACCCTGAGCTGCAATTTTCACAGGCAAATATTTGACAAGCTGCAAAATTTGGTATATAATAAAAGGGGAAATATAAATATAGGCATATTTCAAAATTGTATACAGAATACTGTATACAAGCTGCATAAAAAATTAAGGGGACGGATCACTCCGTCCCCTCTTTTGCCGCAACCAGCGCCAAGAAATTATTGTCCTATATTTCCGCATCATGCCATGTGCCACTTATAAAACACATCTACATGCGCTTCTTATTAATTGTTTTCTATTTCTATTCCACCGTATAGCCAATAGCTGGAAGACACTACTTCAATGCATTCCACGTCATCATTTTACTTCCATGATTATTAGCTTTATCTAAGCTGGGAATTGACATATATTCTGCTAATTCACGACATTCATCTAAGGTTAACCACCGATTTAAATAATGCTCTGGAATCTCGCTGCAAAAGGTTTTAAGATGCCGCTAATATTCAAATGTTTGACGAGCTGCTTGAATACGATCAGCTTTATCATAACTATCAATAATAACATTATCAAAACGTCGATCGTTTATGTTAATACCACGAGCCAGCGCCTTATTCACAACTACAAAATCATATTCCTACGGCACCATACCAGTAGCTGTGATTGTATTGTAAACCCGCATCTATTCCTCGTCCATTGGCTTATCTGTATTATTTGGTGAGTGAATTTCTATCGCGTTGAACCCACGTTCGCGCGCAGCTGCAACTATTCCTCTATTTGGTTCAATAAAAGGAGAATAGCACCAGTATCCATGCCCAGGTTCTGGCAGTAATTCACGTACATGATCCAGCACATTGGTAAAATATATATCAGCTGCAATTTTATATCCAGCCTCTAATTTACCTTGATTACTCGCGCTTACAAGTGAATTATAAAATGCTTTAGCTCGTTCTGGAGAAGCTGATAATCCAATACATAAAATCCTATTATCATTAATTAGCCTCTCCCATTCGCCCAGCATAATTAGCGGCATATATTCTTTTTTACTAGAGTATCTTTGTATAATAGAAAGTATTTCTGCATTAGATGTATCTTTTCGCGCAAAGTCTGTCTTACGCGCTTTAGTAAAAGCTTGTGTAGCAAAATCAAAAATAGAATCACATTCATCCCAGCATATAACATCTACATTATCCAAGAAGCTGGTATTTTCATGCAGCGTTCTAATACCTAATGCCTAATAACACATTACACCTATTTTATTAATTGCCTCACCCCAGGAAGCTGCATTCTCCCAAAATGGATCGGCATCCGCGCACACTTCACCATATTCATTCAAGATCTAATCTTTCAGTGCATTAGTGTCCACCAAGTAAAGCACACGATTAAGCTGGCCATCCCGCGTAAATTCCTACAAGTTATTCACGGCCCAGTATGTTTTACCCGTGCGAGTGCCACAATCAATAATATTATAAAGCCCGCGGCGAAAAAATAATTTTTTATTTATAGCTAAATCTGTGACTGTATCCATACACTTCACCTCAATTATATTATAACATGAAAATACTATTTTGTCAATTACATAATTTCTGCTAATATAATTGTAGATTTTATTACATATAAAATGTAATATTTTATTCCATATATTAAAATAAAATATTCCTCTCTAACCAACGCATTTTTTTTGCTATACCCCTGGCCCCTATATATATAGCAAAAAAAATGTATACATTTTTTTAATATATTAAAATTTCCCTATATATAATATATATATAAGTATAACTAATAGTTGGACAACAAGTCCGACAACAAGTCCAACCTGTTGTCAAATACTTGACAAAAATTTCTCCTTTATGATATAATAGAAAAAAAGATAAATAATTAAAAATTTTTAAATAATTAATTTTTTTAATTTTTATTTTATTTTATTTAAATATTTGACAAAAGTCAAAATTTGGCGCACACTTACCAAATATAGCTCTACTTTTACCCATATACCCCTGATACCATCAGGAACATGGCTATAGGCTCTCACGTCGAGACCACATCATTTTAGATGTAGATTTATTATCTCTTCTTTTTTCATACTTAGAAGTATATTTGAAGAAACCGTGTGCATACTATTTTATTTTGGAGATGAAAAATTTTATGGCATATATTATTAATAGGTATAATAAGTATGATTAGTGGGATAGGGAGCATTAGCGCAAAGTGTTTGAAATTAATGGTAATGAGTATGCGGTTTTTGAGGTTGAAATGGAATGGGGATTGCCGCGACTTCCTTATAGAATTGACGGTATGGATACGGAATAGAGTGTAAGATAGATACATGTTTATGATACATATCAAGATGTAATGAAGTTTGTTGTATTGATGAAATCTTTGAACTAATTCTTCTTTGCGAGAAGGCTTCGCCGCAGGCGAAGACTTCGAACAAAGGAAAAGCGTAGTGAGCGAAAAGCGTAGTAAGGATACCGGAGCGTAGCGACGGTATCCGCACGAAGCTTGTAGCGAACGTAGCGGCTCGTATTGTTGTGCGGCCTAACCTGGCTATCGATTCGCTACAATATGAAAGTTTATATGTGAAATTGGATATATGAGAGTGAAGCCGCAATTTCATTTTCATTTTCAATTCATTGAATTTCATTTTCTATATAGAGTTGATGGCCCGAAACCCCTCCCCACTTTTACAATTTCATTTTCATTTTCTATAATATATAGTATGGAGTGATATGCGCGGTCAAATCCCAATATGTACCCCGCTTACTATGAAGTTTCATATTTAAAAAAGTTTATATAATTTTAAAAATTCATCAGGAAATAATATTTCTATTGTTTGACTTTTTTTCAAATTTCATGTATAATAAATACAGAAAGAGGGAAGGAAAAGAACTTCACTCTCTCCAATAAGCTAAACGATAGTTCACCTTCAATAGAACTGAGCACTCTATAGATATTGGTTTTCCCACATTGTATCGTTTCTACCCATAAACGGTCAAGCCTATCGTTTAGCTTCTTCTTTTAAATATAAGTCAAGTCATTAGTACTTGACTTTTTTTTAATTTTATTTTATAATAGAATTAAAGAAAGGAGAAATCTATAAGTGGATTATATTAAAATATTTGTTGATCATTTGTTATACGATAAAGAGTTCGCATTAGAATTTTGTCAACGACATCCTATGGGCGCTTCAACTTTAGGAGAATATATTAATAAAGAATGGCACGAAAAATTATATCTTCACGCGCTTATACCCGGTGTAGATGAACTTATAGATTTCATTGATGGTAATGGATTTATTGTTGATAGAAATGAAGAACCTAATTTCATTTCAATTTTAATTGTATATGAGGAGAAGGAAGATGAAGAAAAAAAATCCCTTAACGGTATGGTCTTTTCCATACAACAAACGGTATTATCTTACACATCCATGGAAGATAATCAAAGATATATATTGGAATATGAGAAACTTCTGGCATCGTGGGCGTTTTGGTTTCGCGTATGTCGACGTGTGGAACTTCTGCAATTGGTATCCAAGGGTTGCCGCGGAAGCTCTCCGGTACCTCGCCCTCCATAATAATGCATATCCTGGGATAAAACCATGGGAAACTATGGAAGAATGGCGCGAATATCTTAATTATCTTGCCAATAGATTTGAACGCTGCGCTGACTCTCAAGACATGTGCTTTGGTGAAGATCGTAATGAATATAAAGATGCACTTGATGAGATTATGGAGAGAACGCGCGATTGGCGCCATGATGAGAATGGTAATCTTATTCTTTCTCACAAAGAATTTACTCCTGAAGAAGAAGAAATTCGTCAGAAATATTGGCAGCGTGAAGAAGAAATTCGTAAAGCTGACCAAGAATATAATAAAGAAACCTATAAATGGCTCGCTGAAGACCTCGGGCATTTTTGGGACTGAGGCGATACTATGGTAAGTACTTTAAAAGAAAAACCTAGTGGCGGTTTCTATTGCGCAGAATGCAGAATGAGTGTAGCAGAGCCAGTAGAAACCTGTCCTTTTTGCGGCAGTGTTATATCTAATTATGAAGCTATTCTTGAAGAAAATCATGCTCCAGATATAATAATTGGCGGCAGATGGTGGGAACCTTATGAAGAATTCAAGCCAGAAGAGATAGCTTTATGGAAAACATTAGAAGATTGTTTAAGGAGAGATAAAGAATGAAAGTAACATTTCTTGAAGAAGTAGAAAATAGAACGGCATTTAGTCGTAAGATGTATTGTTCAAAATGCGGCTCTCATATTTATAATATTCATCATCAACTACAGCCAGAAACTGATAGATGCTGGTGGATTGAATGCGATGAATGCGGCCATGAAAGTATTGGTGTAATAAATAAAAAATTTGCTATTGCAAAATGGAAGTGTGAAAATGAAACAAGTGACTAATTGTAAAAATTGTGGAGCGGCATTAGATATATGGAAGCCAAATTGTGAGTTTTGCGGTACCAAGAATGTTAATCTTACTGCACTTGATTTGGATAGTGGTGAACCCGCAAATTTCATTTTCAAAATGCCTTCAAATATTAAAGTAGTAGATAAAAATGGCGCAGATATTTACCTATCCCTCCTTGCCGTTCCTTCTCTTGAAACAATTGAAATGCGTTCTGAACCTATATCTGTCTATGGCGGCTGGGGTACACGCCCGATTGCTCAATATGAAGGTAATCGAAGTTTAGAATTGCAACTTAAATTAAATACAATCAGCCGCAAAGTTAATGATAAAGAAGTATTGGCTGAAATAAAATGTGGTGATAATATATGAATATCTTTGAAATATTAGAATTAATCGGTGAATGGATAGCCGTTATTATTATATTAGGCGCGACAGGCTATACTATTTTAAGCGGTATTGGATACCTTATTTATAGGAGGAAACATAAAGATGAAGATATTTGATCAACCATTTGTGCGCGAAATTGCACAAGATGCATATGACCAACAAATACGTACTAAATATACTTCTATTCTTCAAGCTATTCTCCGTGAAGCTGAAAATGGCGGCTTTTCTGTTATATTTAAAAAAGATGATATTGCACTAGAATGTATGTATTGGTTAAAAGATAAGAAATTTGAAATATATACAGATACGGGTGAAGATGATAATTGGTTTGAACTAGAAGATTTTAATGATGCTTTTCGCGCCAATAGAATTAAGGTGGTGTGGTAAATGTTAACAATGTTCACCGCACTCGAAGCGCGAGCTACTGCATATTTAATATCACCAGAAGATTATTCTTTATATCAACATATTGAAGTAAGAGTTATAGATAGCGTACAACATGGCGGCACGCATATTATATATGCTGGAAAAATAACTGCACCTGTAATAGATGCACTTCGTGCATTAGGATATGAAGTCACTATACTCCAATATGAAGGAAAAGAAGAAATGGTAAGAATCGATTGGTCACATATTATGTGTCCAGATAGTTTAGTATGTCCAAAAGAGATAAGGAGTGAAAAAAATGCCTAAAACGTTGGAAGAACTTGCTAAAATGATTGCTAATAGAGATTCTATTAGTTATGAAGAAGCGCTCACGGCAGTACGTGATTGCGCGGCGGATATGGAATGTGCCTTCTATAATGGTAATTTGGATTTAGCAGAAGAAATTTTGCGTGAAGATCTTGGATTGGAACTTGATTATATGGACTTATTTATATTTTGATGCGGCGCGGTGCCGCATCCTTTTATTTGACTAAAATTAAATTTATGTTATAATTATTATAGAAATAAGTAAAGGATAAATAATATTATGGCAACTTTTGATAATCTAAATATTAGTATGAATCAAGAAATGATTGATGCGGCTGTACGTAGCTTACAGGCACAAATTAACGGAATCAATTTTACTGGAGTATATAGAGGAAAACCCGCAGTTGAATTACAGGCGGAATATGTAGTAAATGATTATGATGTAAAAAATATGGATCCTATGTATCTAGAGCATCAAATTAAGGAAGAACTTGCACTACAAATTGCGCGAAAAATGATTAATGAAGATTTAATTGAGATTTTCACCAATCATGAAATAGAGACAATGACCACAAGAACTCGCGCGAAAGTTAAGATTATTCAGGAGTAAATTATGAATTGGTTTAGAAAAAATAAAAAGCCTACTAGTACTGATATTACTATTCCCGAAATGCCTCATGTTCATACTTGGAAAGATATGCCCTGGTATATGGAAATAGAATATAGTGGAACAGAACAAACTGCATCATATCGTATTATTGAACCATATATTTGTGTTGTTTGTGGAGAGAGAAAAAATGTTTGCCTTGAAAAAGAAAATTGGCAGCATATTGATTCTAGTACTCGTGATGAATATTATATGAAGGTAAGAAAAAGATATAAAAAGTATCTTAAACCTCGCGCAGTTGTAGAAGATATGATTAATAATATTTTACTTGTAAAAGACCCTGGTTATCTCAGTATGGTAGAAGAAATGCGTGGAATTCCTCATAAAAATTGTGGTACATCTTCTGAAATGAAAATGGAAAAAGAAACTGATTTTAAGATTACATTGCCAGAAAGAAAGGAGAAGAAATAATGCCAACTTTTGCCGCAGCATCGGCTACAAATTTTGAGCCAGTACTTTATACTGCAACCGCGCCTGTAGTTTCTTTCACATCGACTGTAGATAAGTATGAACAGTCTATGGAAAAAGTAGATAGGCACGTTGATCAGCTTGAAGAAGATATTGATTTTTTCAATCGTAAGAGAGAAGAAATGGAATGTATGATTACGGTTTTAACTAATAAAATTGATGAGTTAGAAAAAAATAATAATAATTTACAATGCCATATTGATTGGTTAGAAACACGTATGAATGAATTGGAGGATAAAAATAAATGATTAAATGTCCTAATTGCGGCGCCTCACATTATAGTGAGGGTCCATCTATGCGCACAGCAGTATATTATCCACCTGTTTGGAAGAATGGAGTTAATACTAATCCAGATAGAAATATTACTACTACTGAAGCGCATTGTTATGAATGTAATTATGATTTTATAATCAAATCATGTGCAGGTGAAATTTGGACAGAACAAGGACGATATAATCCTCCCAAACCACCACTTGATGTAAATATAACTGCGGGTACGTATGAAGCAACTGCAGAATATGTTCCTATGGAAACGGGAGCAAAGGTAAGCCTAGCGATAATTGATGAGAATGGTAATCCTTTGCGCGAAAAAACTAAAATAGAAAAAGAAATAGAAGAAATAAATAAACGATTAGAAAGACTTACAAAGATGGTAGAATCTTTGTGGGAGTGGAATACGCATGATGAAATTGATTGAACGTTTGCGGCAAAAAGTATGTCCACATCACTGGATAGTATTATATCGCGGCAGAATGGAAACACTTCGTAAATGTCAATATTGCGGTAAAGAAATTTGGATGAAGAATTAATATTTGACTTTTTGTTAAAATTACATTATAATATTAATAGAAAGTAGGGATAATAAAATGAAAAAAATTATTCGTTTATATGAAGAGGATCTAAAGAATATTGTAATGGAACGCTTTGATGTGCGGCCGAGCCAAGTATCTTCAGTCTACACAGAGAAATGTGTTGGATATGGTCAAGGAGAAAGATATGAACCCGTATTTTATATCGAGGTAGAGGAAGATGAATAAATATGCTGACCCTTTTGATCGTTTTACTGATTGTGTGCTGCTTGCAATCATCATCGGAATAATTGTATTAAAATGCACAGGAGTAATTACTATTTCTTGGTTTTGGCTATTGTGTCCTCTATGGGGTCTTCTATTAATTGGAATAATTTTAGCAGTTATATTAACTATTATGTGTTTAATAACAACTTGGATTAATGATAAAAGGAGAAAAAATAAAGAATGAGTAATGGTATTAAGATGTCTAACTGCCGGTTTTATGTGGATGAAACCGCACGAACAGTAGTATGTGTAATTCCCAATACGAAAAACATGGTAATGGACTTTATTGTCGAACATTTTGATTGGCATGATGTTAATATGTATGAGGCCGTTAATAGTTGGGACAATAAGTTTTATACTAAACTTTATATGCCTAATTCATTTATGGGTAAGGCAGTATGTGCGGCCGAAGATGAATGGGATGAGGAACTTGGGCGGAAGATCGCTTTCGCAAGAGCAAAGGATAAATGCTATAAGAGTTTCTTTAAACGTGCAAATCTGTTCGTTCAGACTGTGGATGCGCGGTTGGGCGATATGATTACCGCTTTTAATGATTTTGGTATGAAGTTAGAAAATAAGCGCGAAGCACTTCAGCAACAGATTGATGAAAAGATTAGACCAGAATCTGAAGGCGAATAAAAAAGAGGGGAGATGCTTAAAGCATCTCCCCAATTTCTTTCATCGCGGCAGAAACAGCTTTTTCTGCCGCTTTTACTATATCTCTATAATCTTCTTCTTCCTATTTGATTTCAATTTGTTTTAATGTTGTATATGGATAATAAAAACTAAGAATTTCCCGATAGCCGATTCCATGTTCACCAGCATATTTCGCGCCAGCCTAACTTAAACCGATGCCATGTCCATTTTTCTTTACTCCTGAAGCGACGGTCCATTCATCCTTTCGTGCAATAAGATAATTTCGCTTCTGGCCCCATACTTCTTCACATGAATATGTTCGCCCACCATTAGAATGAGAAAAATAAGTAGTACAATATTTACCTCCATAAGTTAAAACCTATCCACTAGTAGCGTTAACCGCGGTATTACAATTCTTATAATTATTGCGTGATGCTATATATGCTTGTGCTTTACTGGCATCATCACTGATTACTTTACCATCAAGCACTCCACGCGAGCAAGCAAAAGTACGACACGCCACAGCCTATGCCTTACATGCTTCAATAGAAGCATTTCCTATTTCAGAAGCAACTACGCATTTAATATAATCTTCCAATTCAATTTCTTTTATTGTACCGCTTGTACATCCAAAATACTTCATATTACTTGAAGTTGTAATTTTAACTTTAATTTTCATTTGACACCACCTCAAAATTTTAGTATTTGACATATAATAAAATTATGATATAATTTTATTATAGAAAGGAATGAGAATATGTTGTATTCTGAAATTGTAGAAAAAGTTCGTAAACATGAAAAGGTACCTACAAAAGATATAAACGGTTTTCAATTAATTATGCTTCTACAAGATAAAGAAGTTAAAAATATTAGTTATCATGGTAATATATTTGAAATAAATTTTATACCAATTACTTATACATTTGAACCATATGTATTAAAAGAAGAAGATTTTCCGACTTTTCGCGATGGAGAAAAGATAATAGAACACTGGATTCATTGTTATGATGTAAATAAAACCATATATATACAAATAGAGAATGAGTATTTTGAAGTAATATTAGATTTATTGGAAAGTGTAAGATGAATAAAAGATATTTTAAATTCGCGCGCGAAGCGGCATTAAAAGCTTCTTATCAAGGAACTCGTTCTGCTCCAAAAATAGGGGTGATTGCAGTATATAAAGGCAGTATTATTGGTGAAGCTTGTAATACTAATAAAACTTCTCCTCTACAGGCACGATATAATGTATATCGTTTTAGTGGCGCTGATACACCGGATAAAGTACATGCAGAAACCGCGCTTATTCAAAAAATTAGATGGCGTTTTGGAGATAGTCTTGATTGGTCTAAAGTAGAATTATATCTTTATCGTGAATATAAAGATGGCGGACTCGCGCCGAGCGCACCTTGTGCCTCGTGTGAACGAATGCTACGTGATATTGGTATTAAAAAGGTACACTGTACTACCGAAAACGGATTCATTTCTATTAAATATAAATAATTATTTGACTTTCAATTAAAAATAGGATATAATATAAATACGAAGTAAGATAGAATAAAATAAAATAATATCTTACTTTATCTTTTTATAAAATACTTTAAATTAAGGAGAATAAATATGCGCTTTGTAATATTAACTCTAGCTACAACAAATGAAAAAGTATTAATGCGTAAAGATAGTATTGTCTTTGCCACTTCTGAGTTTGATCCAAATAATAATAATAATAAATTTACAAGAGTTTATTTTGAAAAGGTGCAAATCCCTACCGAAGAACCATCATGTGTAGATGTAAAAGAAACGGTAGAAGAAATTTATAAGAAAATTAAATAAAGGAGGCTGCCATGATTAAAATTAATAATGAAATTTTACCAAATGCAAGTCTAGCAGTTAATAGAACTGAAGCAATATTAGAATTTTATTCTAATGAAACATTAAGTACAGTAGAACAAATGTTTCTTGGCGATAATCTAATTATTGAACAATATAATGAAAGTGATATTTTAATTAGTAAATATTATGTGAATGGATTAAATGGTATTCACTATGAAAAAGAAGAACATACTGGCAGATGGAGATTTAATGTATTATTAGGAGTTACAACTTTAGATAGAGGAACATTAAATTCATTAGAAGAAGAAATTGATAATAATGATAGTGCATTGATTGAACTAGCAGAGTCTGTAGCATTATATGAATCAATAGTAGAGTAGGTTCAACAACAATATAATACTCAAAATGCAAGTATGGAAGAGCGCATGGAAGCACAAAACGAAATTATTGGCGCGTTGCAAACTAGTTTAGATACTCTTATTACACGAGTCAATACACTAACAGATCGTGTAGTAATTCTAGAGCGTAAGTAAGGAGGATATTTGTATGGTAAAAGTTTATGTAAAAAAAATTAGAGAAGGTAAAATGACCCTTCATGAAGTTCCAGAAAAGTGGCGTGAACAGGTTAGATTAGCCCTTCAGGAACAGTGATATAAATGTTAACATAGGTTGAATCAATAGTAGATATAATTTATCCTGTCGGCTCTATTTATATGAATATTACCGCATCAGATCCGAATGATTTATTTGCAGGTACTACTTGGGTATAGATAAAAGATAGATTTTTATTAGGTAAAGGTGATACCTATACAACTATTACAACGGGTGGTAGTGCTACAGTTACTTTAGTAACTGCTAATTTACCAGGTCATACTCATGGATTAAATGGGCATACTCATAAATATACAGATTATTATGCTACTACTACAGGAGGTAATAGCGGCAGTACTGGCGGCAATAGTGGTAATACTAGTAGTACACGTATTAACTTTAGTAATGGTGAAGCTCAAATCGGTTTCCGCGATGGTGGCGGCCTGTTAGGTTTACGTGTACACTGGACTGCTTATAATGCTACGCATGGTCAAACCATTGGCCAGTATGACAGTAGTGCATCAGTTCGTGGTGTTACGCTATCTGGTTATCAAGATCATACACATACACATAATGGACATACACATAGTCTTAATGGTCATACGCATGGAGGAAATAATACTTCTACTAGCAGAACTTCTGAGGGTAACTCTGGTAATACAACCAGTACTGGTAGCGGTACTGCATTTAGTATTCTTCCACCATATCAAACAGTTTATATATGGAAACGTACTGCTTAAAAGAAAGCGAATAAATTCGCTTTCTTTTTTTATTTGTTAAAATAAAAACAATATTCAATGAATTAATTAAGTACAATATGAATAGAGAAAAGGATTTCTTCAAAAGCTTTAAGCTTTTATTTTGAGAAAAAGGAGGTAAAAATTATGGCATATATACCATACGAAGGATAGTCATGGTCAATAGGCGAGGCTATTACTAAAGATAAAATGCTATATATAGAAGATGGTATAGCGACCCTTGCGGAATATGTGGCTGACGGCATTTATTCAAAAGATAGTGTAGATAATTAGATTACACCTATGCAAATGGCTATTGGTAATCTTTAGAGTGATGTGACCGTGGCCTATGAAAAAGCTTTACAAGCGCAAGCTGATGCATCGGAAGGATAGACAGCATTTGCTCATATTACTGAGGCATTAAAAAGGTATGACGATAATGGCGAACCAACTATTCCATATAGTTCTTTAGCAGATCGATTGGCTAATGATAAAAGACAACTACAGACATAGATTGATACACTTGCCAATACTTCAACTGAAACAAGAACATGGATTATAGATGCTTATTAGGTAAATACTATTTTAAAAAATAACAGTTATGTTGTAGCTAGTTCATTAGCAGAAAAGATTTCTGATATAGACCGTCGTATTACTAATGTTACTGCAACTGCAACTTCAACAGCAAATATCCTTACTCCTGTTGATGGCTCTAGAACGTATCAAGAACGTTTAACTGATATTGATGCGAATACTGTCCCAGAAATTAATTTACCAACTCTTATTAATGAGATTAAGGGAGCACGTGGTACTAATGAATAGGGCGGTAATAATATAAATATTGGTCAACGTTTTACACAAGATGAAAGTAGAATTACAGCTCTAGAATCTGGTGTGGGTAGTTTAGATTCAACTACAGTAAAGTATTCAGATGTTAAAGATGACTTTATATCAGTAGATACTAATAAGCCACTGAGTGCGAATAAAGGTAAAGAATTAAAAGACACTATTGGTGGCACATATAGTCCTTCAAGTACTGTTGCTGCTGGAATTACTAACGCAGCAAATACAGCAGAAACAAATGCTAAAAACTATGCAGATGCTAATAAGATCGATAAAACTAATATTTATAATGATTTAGATTATGTTCCTGCAGTAGATGCTACTGATGATAAAGTATTAGATGCGCGTTAGGGTAAAGCATTAAAAGATGCTATTGATGCTATTAATAGTGATTTAAATACTGCTAGCACTGGTTTAGTAGCACGTGTCGGTGCAACTGAAGATGCAATTGAAGTATTAAATGGTAATGCTTCTACTAACGGTTCGGTATTAAATACCGTTAATAGTCGTATTGCAGAAGTAGTCGATAGCGCTCCTGCGGCGTTTGATACTCTAAAAGAAATTGCTGATTGGATTGGCAATAATAGTGATGATGCTTTAACAATGCAAACTAACATTAGTAATAATGCTAGTGCAATTTCTGGATTGGATACTCGTTTAACTGCTATTGATAATTCTACTAATGGTAGAATGAAAGCGGCTGAAGATGATATTGATGCATTAGAAACTGCAATTGGCGATAGTAATAGCGGATTAGTAAAAGATATTGCTGATAATGCTAATGCAATTAGTCATGCCGCTTCTGGTAATGATCCTGGCGGCTTAACTGAGCGTATTATAGCACTTGAAACCGAACCAAAATCAGCTACAGTAATTATTACAAAAGATTGTATTACTTATAGTGGAGATCCAGTAGTTCCTACTTTATATACTACTTCAGAAAAAACCACAACAATTACTCCAACTGAAGATGCCGATTATTTATTATAGAACACAAATAATAAATATTATTATTGGAAATATATTGGTATTTCTCCAAATGGAACTTGGAATTTAATCAGTGGTGCAAGTGAAGAAGGCGGCGGTAGTTCTTCTGGTATGTTTGTAGCATCATTAGATGCTATTACAACTCCGGATGCTAATACTGATTACTTTGTTGGAAATAATACAATTGGTTATACACATTATAGATATGAAAATAATACATTTGTACAAATATTACCAAAAACATTGGTAAAGGATGCAGGAATTTCAACTGCAACATTAACTACTCAATATACTGAGACTGATGCATGGCCAAGTGGTGAAACTTTCTCCGGCGGTTTAGAAGCTTATGGTATTAGCGATGCAAATGATTCTACTAATTTATTAGATGATTTTGTCGCGGTTAGAAATGCTCGTATCAATGCTGTTTATCCAGAAGGTAGTAGCGTTCCAACATCATAGACCTTACAAATACTTGATACAAAAGGACATATGATGGAATATCCAATAGTTGGCGGAAGTGGCGGCAGTGCGTATTCCATTCGTTTCATTTCAGCATTGGCTGAAAATACATTTACTGTTCCTGCGGACGATGCATATCATACTATTGTAAGTGCAAAAGCTATCGTTAAATAGGGTAGTGAAGAATTAAATAATGTACAATTTACTGGTACTATTATGTATAGATTATCTAATAGTTCAGCTAATGCATGGATTACTAGTCCTATTGTATTACCTGCTATTAGCAATAACGTTGCCTTTGATGTAGACGTTTCTTCTATACTTGCAACCAATAAAACTACTATTGTACGTATTTCTTTAGATATTAATACTGGTGATGGTGATATTGTAAATCGTAATGTTGATTATACAATCACTAAAACTCAAATTTCTATTTCTTCAACATTTGATCCATCTGTTGTAAGAACTAATAATAATTTAATTGTACCTTATACTTGTTAGGGTGTTAATTTAAGTAAAGAAGTTCATTTTAAAATTGATGGGGTCGATGCAATTACACCTATAGTAACTAATAACCATAACAGTCCAACTGATGTTTCTATTTCATTAAGCGGTTACGAATATGGCGCGCATACTTTACAAATTTATTTTATGGCCGGTTCTATTTAGTCTAATAAATTAAATTATTATTTCATTTATAATTTAGATGCAACTAGACAAGCACCAATTGTAGGTATTAATGCGGAAAAAGATAGTATTACTTATGGTGAAGAATTAGTTGTAAATTATACTGCGTACACTCCTGGAAAAGAAACAACAGATAAAGTAGAAATTAAACTTTATACTTTAGAAAATGATGAACAAGTAGTATATGAAGATAAAATTGATACTCGTAATAACGTTCGTGTTATTGCTGATTAGTGGAAAACAGTAGCTTATCCGCAACCAATTACTCCTTAGCAAGGACAGCCAGAACAACCAATTACAGCTTATATTGATATTACTGCTTATCATTATACTACTGTTGATAATAACGGAACTCTTGAGGAAATAACTTATACAGATACACAAACAACTTCTGTAGTTATTAATCGTTTTACCAATCCTAACAATTATGATTTTGCTTAGATTGAATCTCGCAATATCTTATATGATTATAATGCCTATGGTAAAACCAATAATGATATTGATCGTGATGATTATCAATATGTATATACCGCCAATGATGAAAACGAAACTGAAATTACTTTCCATGGCGGTTTCAATGGTTTTAACTGGGCGACCAATGGTTATATCGACGGTGAATCATTAACTATTAGTGGTGGTGCAGAACATACAATTAATGTTCCTATTTTCTCAACTGCATATAACAATATACCACTTGATGCTCAAACAGCAAGCGATATAACTCAATATGGCCGCACAATCGAGCTAGAATATGAAGTTCAATCTGCAACAGATTTAAAAGCCAATATTATTGAATGCATGGATCCAAATACTCATGCTGGCTTATGTATTACTCCTAATTGCTGCTATTTAACTAATCAAACTACTCCTGTAGATTTAGATCAAACTGATGGATTTATCTTAAATGAGTCTTCTATCGCAGCGGCATACTTACAAACAGGTACTCGTATTCACTTAGTATTTGTAATTGAACCATGGAGTAATTCTAAAGCGTTCGATAAAACATATCATCAATCTGTTAATATTTATGTTAATGGTGAATTTGCCAATTCTTGTGCATATGAACGTGATGGTGATGGTAATATTATTGATAGTTTTACAACAAATGCTACATTGAGATTTGGCAGCGATACTTGTATCTTAAAGTTATATAAAGTTAAATTGTATAATCGTGGTTTAACTTCTGGGCAAGTATTACAAGCATATAAAATGTCTCCTACATTATTATATGATAGACTAACTCGTTTTGCAGATAATGATGTTTTAGATGATAGCGGTTATGTTAAATATGAAAAAGCTAGAAAACGTTATAATTGCTTACTATTAATTGGTCCCGATCCAACAGCTCAGGCTACATTAGACTGGCCTACGATTTCTCCATTTAAAGGATCGAAATCGCCGGCACAACGTAAAAAGAAAGCAACTGACGTAGATTATGAGGGTAAAACTGAATCTGGCTTAATATTTACTACTCCATCATCTGATCCCGCTACGGACGGATATGTTGAGGCATTTAATTGTACTGATAAAGTACCCGCTGGTGCTCCTGCATATTTGGGTGCGGTTGGTGCGTATTGCTCTAGCAATAATGTACAGGGTACTTCATCTCAAAAGTATCCATTACATAACTTAAAAATTTATCTTGCTAAATGGCAAAAAGCTAAAGACGCAGTTTATGAAGAAGATCCAGAAACACATGAACAAGTATTGGTTTCTGAAGCAGTTGAACCCGGACTAAAAAAAGTCAAATATTCTTTAAAAGGATATGATGATGAAGGAAATCCACTTGGAACAGAGGAAAGCACTCTATGCTGGAAAGCAGACTACATGAGTACTGACCATGCAAATACTTATAATGCTAACATTGCAGACGGATTATTCTCTGATAAACTATTACCAGATTGGGATACAAAGAAATATCAAAATACTGTTTATGGTGTTAGATGTTTATTATTCCAACAATAGGGTGATGATGCAGAGCCAGTATTTGTTGGTGATGGATGCTTAAATAATGATAAAGGTAATACAAAAACCTATGGATTAGAAGATAAGAATGATAGTGGTAATAATACTTTACGTCAGAAATGGGAGTTTACAAATAATACATCTCCATTAGATGTATTCAAGAGCGATAATCTAATTGGTATAAATGAAAAAGATAGCGATCGTAAAATTTATGCCAAGGGCGCTTTTGAATGTAGTTATCCAGATGAAGGCGATTTAAAGGATGATGGCCTACAGCCTAATTATAACCATTTACAGTTATTATTAACATGGGTTAATAAGAGAGCTTGTTATTTAGACTATTCAGTATATGATGAAGATACACAACAAACTACAAATTATACAGTTTCAGATACAGCAGGGACTGGCGGAACTTATAATGGAGTCAATTATAGTACTGAACGTCAGTTAAAGAAAGCTATCTTTAGAAATGAATTTGAAACTCACTTTAATTTAAATCACGTTTTAACTTATTATATTTTCTCTGAATATGTTGCATTATGCGATAACCGCGCGAAAAATATGTTCTTACGCTCTGAAGATATTAAGAGTGAAGTAATTTATAATACTAGCGGTTAGAAGATTCTTGATGGTAATGCTTTCCCAGATGATGGTACTTTATGGAATGCTTATGTCAGTCCAAGTACGGGCGTTACTCATCCAGAAGTTATTAATTGGGCTACAACCGGTGAAAACCATTCTACATTTGCTAAATGGGCACCAGTGTTATATGACTTAGATAGCTGCTTTGGTGTAGAAAACGTTGGCTTAATTACTATTAAGTATAATGCTGATTGGCAGTATAGATATAATAACAAAGAGGCATTTTCTGGCTTTGATTCTGTATTCTGGCTAATGGTTGAAGACACTTATGCCGATGAAATTCGTGCATTAGCTAGATCTTTATATAATAATGATTTAAACTTTACCAATTTCTATAGACAACAGATTACAGGAAATAAGAACGCAACTTGCCCAGCTTTAACAAATCAAGATATGATTTTAAAATACGATATACCTTGGAATGAAGGATTTATTAACTACTCTAAAGATCCCGATCCTGTAACAGGTAAATATCCACAAGAAACTCCTCTTTATAAGTATATTCAAAGAGGTACACGTTCGACTTAGAAAACAACCTTTATGCGCCAACGTTCTATGTTATTATCTAGTAAATATGTTTCTACAGAATTTACTAATAGTATGATTTCATTCCGCGCTGGTGTATTAGTTACAGGTTAGGATACACTACTTCAATTAACTGCAAACCAAGACTTATATCCAGCGATTATGTTTGGTGATAGTAATACTCTAGTTCGTCCAACTGGTATGGTCATCAATAATCAAGTAGTACCAATTAGTGCTGATGGTTATGTCGCAGCCGGTGTACCTTGTTAGATTACTACAAGTCAAATTGGTAACAGCGATACAGTTAAGATTGTTGGTGCTTCAGTATTAAATGATATTGGAGACCTTTCTAAATATCAACCATATGAACTTAAAGTAAGTTCTGGTACTAATTTGAAACGTTTAATTATCGGCTCTGATGCACCTGGATATATTAATACTAGTACAGAAAGTATTGAAGGTCTATCTGACTGCGCATTACTTGAAGAAATTAATGTAAGAAATACCACTAAGATTAGTTCTTTAAACTTGGGTGGTAATGGTTTAATTAAGAAAGTATATGCTGGTGGCAGTAATATTACTACAATTTCTCTACCAAATGGTGGCGTATTAAATGAAATTGAGTATGGTCCAAATACTACAAATATTACTTTATTAAATCAAAAATTCTTAACTGACTTTTCTTATGTAGATAATAATAGTCATTATAGTTTAGCTAAATTATGGGTAGAAAATACACCAAATGTACCTGTAGTAGACATTATTCTTACTGCATTAGATTAGGATGTTGCAGAAATTCCTGGACAAGTCCGCGGTGAATTAAAAGGCGGTATTCGTTTAGTTAATATAGATATTGATTTATATAAAGCAAATGGTACAGAAGAAGAGAATAGATAGGCTCTAGAAACTACTACTCAATTCTTACAAACATTAACTAGTAGCCTTATTCAAGGTAGAAAACTAGATAGCGTTGGAACCTTATCTTCTGATAGCACGGCTTATCCACATATTACTGGACAAGTACATATATCTGAAATTCGTAATTCTTTATTAACAGCATTGCGCGAGCATTATCCAGAACTTCATATTTATACAACCAAAGGTGTAAATGGTGAATATATTGTAACCCCATTAAATGAATATACTATTAAGTATGTTAATTATGATAGGGACGAAGAACATCCATTATTTGTAGACCATCGTGTAAGAGGAGAATCTTATATTGATCCTACAGTTGATATTGATGTTATTAGAGGAGTACCATATATTCCAACCCCATCTAAACCGGAAGATGCACAATATGTATATCGTTTTGGTGAATATGCTGAAAATGAAGAAACGAACTAGATTGAGTATGTAAAATATAGTGGTTGGATAAAGAAGGGCACAACGAACACCCATCCACGCGCAGATGATGATATTCAAGAAGATGTAGTATTTATTGCTAGTTATCCAATAGCTTCTGCAATTATTAAGCAGTATACCGTTAAATGGTTTGATGGTATTAAATAGGAACCATTATTAGCTTATACTGAAGATTATGGCACTGAAGTTGGAACATATGATGCTCCAGAAGATTTAGGTAGAATTGATAAAATACAAATCGTTGGCACTACAATTAAAGTATTTAAAGGATGGAATCGACCAGTTGGTCGTCTAACCTCCAATATTGATGTATATGCACAATGGGAAGAAAGTACATTAGATGGAAATGCCGAATCAATTGATTTATCAACTCTTAACGCAGCTGATTTATATGCACTTTCTCGTTTGGGTAATGAAACAAAGATTAATTTACTTGAATCTAAATTAGGAACTGAAACAGTTATGGTTCCTATGGGACATGATTTTAATTATACTGCAGGAGTAAATACAGTTGACCTATTAAATGGAGTAAGTAAAATAACATTTACCAGTAATACTAACGAAGCTAAAATTTATGATGGTGATCATACATATAATGGTTCTACATTAGGAGAAGTTCGTCCATTACAAGTAAGAGAAAGTGACTGGACGCTAGCTCTTGACTATAAGTTCCTATTAACTCAAGAAGTTTACAATGCTAGTTCAGAATATGTATTAGCTTCTTGCTATAAAGATGCTAATGATTCTAAACAAGGATTTAAAATTTCTTTAATTAAGAATACTAGTAATGATAATATTAATCAAAGTATTCAAGTAAGTTGGGGAACACGGGTAGCAACAATTGACTACTTAACTTATGACCCATCTGTAATAGTTTCTGGTGATGACAACACAAAGAAACAAGTATGTAGAACATATCGTAATGTAGTAGTTCTACGTCATAAAGCTGACCAGCCCGATGATTTATTTATTTATTATGCTATGCCGGATATTTCTTTCTAGCAAGGCACAAATAAATATGGTTATGGTGCAGAATACAATATAACAACTAGTAGTACAACATTAACCTGGAATAATAGTAGTACAATTGATACTCCATTAATTCTTGGTGGTAATTATGAGGGAACATCAACTTCAATAGAAAACGCACGTTCTACTCGTTGTCCTGCTAAAGCTATTGTATATTGGGGCAAATTCTGGGATACAGATTTAGGTGAAAATAGTTGTAAACAATTATCTGCCTGGCCACATGAAACCATTCCATTCTATCTTGCTGGTTATACTGGAAATAATAGTCCTGTACGTCAAATTCTAGATAATACCAATTTAACTTTCGTTGCTGCGCAAGGCGTTGGCGATAGATATTTATTTGCACGTAGTGCTGATTTAACTACTGGTAATATTGCAACTTGGGAAGTATCCCGCGCGAGAAAGTTATGTAACAATCGTATCTATAAAGGATTACCAACAGCTTATTAGTCAGTAATTAAATAGATTGAAGTTGAAGCTTCATATATTGATTCAAATAATTCTTCTAACAAGGGTAGAAGATCCACATTAGACTATATGTACTTACCAACTGAACGTGAAGTAAGTATTGATACGCCTTCCGATACTATTAAGAGAGATGAAATCCGTCCAGAATGGTTAAGTCCATGGCCTTGGATGAGCGCGGCTGATGTTAATAATCTATATGGATTTGCTGAAAACAGTACTAGTAGATTAGAATTAAAAGAAGCTTCAAATATTAATACCTATAGGTATAGATTCTCCGGAAAATATATTACTCCAACCGCTCGTATATTCGATATTAATCAAGATCCATATCGTAATGGTAATACTTGGGGATATTCAAATGGTCAAATCCGAGTACAATCTGGCGATGTTTGGATTAATGGTGGAGTACCATATATGTACTTTACAAATGCTGAAATTAATGAAGGCGTTTATGTTGATATCGTTAATAATGGTGGCGGATGGAAGAAAGCAGATTTATGGAATTTACGTACCTATAATACCAGTGCACAATACGGTGCAGAAAATCAATTCGAAAGAATTGAAGACACTGGTGAACTAAATGCTAGCCCAGGTACTACAACGAGTAGAGAACTTGGTCGTCTATTATGTCCAGAATTTTCTATTTAATATAAGAATGGGAGAAGGCATCTTGCCTTCTCCCTTTTCTTAGAGGAGGTATTATGAAATATTATAAATTAGTTGCAAATCATGAATTTATCGGAGTAGTTCATTCTGGTAATTTCTTTGCAGAAAATGCTCGTAGCGGTCGACTAGTTACTTCCAATGAAATTCTAGGACAATTTGTAGAATATAAAGCAAAACTTTATAGAGATTATTGGATGCAACCAGTTCCGAATGATAAACGTAATTTTTCTATAGTGAATATAGAAGAAATTTCTCAAGAAGAATATGAAAGAATTATAGCGGCAACACAAAATAATAAGCCAATTATAATTGAAGATGATGATACTGAGCCGGATATTATCATTCCTGGTCCTGCGGAAGAACCGGATGAAGTAGTTGATTTTATACGTAATTCTAAAATTAAAGAAATGAATACTGCTTGTCGTAACGCTATTGAACTAGGATTTGATTTAGATATTCGCGGCGAAAGTAAACATTTTTCTTTAACAACGCAAGATCAACTTAATTTAATGAGTCTAAATATGACCGCACAAACTTAGCAATTAATTCCATATCATGCAGATGGAGAAGTTTGTGAATTTTATACTGCTGAAGAAATAAATGAAATTATCACAGCTGCTACTCAATTTAAAAATTATAATATTGCATACTATAATTCATTAAAAGCATATATTGAGACGCTCACGGCTGTTGAAACAATTTCTGAAATTACTTATGGAATCTCAATTCCGGATGAGTATAAATCTGATGTTTTAAAAGTATTAGAGTATTAATGGAGGTTAGATATTATGGAAAATAAGTTTTTTCTTCACCGTATCCGTAAGGATAATGGTACATATGCTACTGGTATCGAAGTCCATGATACCCTAGACTCAGCAATTAGAGGCTTTCATGGCCAAATGAAAATGGCATATAATAATCCTAGTTATCCTAATATGACATTTGTATCATGTATGGTAACTGATGAAAATGATAATATTGTTCCAGGATATAATGAGACTTGGAGCAAAGAAAGGGTATATGATTTCTTTGTACATTATGTCCGTCATGATGGAGAAAATTATTCTAAAGGTATTGATATTAAATCTGATTATGGGGCAGCTTGTTATACTCATCATACTTATTTAGAATATGGTTATAACAATACTAAATTCCCAAATGTAACTCTTGTTTCTAGTAAAATTACTAGTGGTAGTGGTTTAACTTTAAAAAATGAAACGTGGGTTAAAGACCAAGAATAAAATAAAATGAGGTGATAGCTATGGCAAGCGAGAAATTAACCAGAAGCGCCGCGAGAGTAAAAGCTAATGCATTACAGTATAGTAAGCAAATGAGTAAATTTATTTGCTGGATTTGGGCATTATATAGATTTGGCATATTAATTGTTTCTGCTTTAGAGCCGGAGGCCGCGCCTGCCTTAGCTACAACTCTTGCTAATTTAGATTGGATTATGTTAGTAAATGAAGGAACCTATTTAATTAACTCTCTAGGTGAAAAATATATTTATAGTGATAAATTCATTCTTAAATGGATTAATAAGGGCGGAGTAGACAAAATGCTTGAACGCCTTAATGTTGTTGAATCTGCAATAAAAACCTAGGATGAATAGGTTGATGATGAATTAGAAGAAATTGAAATTGAATTAGACGATGACGTTGGAGGTGATACCAATGGCGACAATCAAAACGGCTGATTTAATTAATAAATTTTAGTATGCTCTAAATAACCATTGGGGTTATATATTAAATACTTGGCACACACAATGGACCCAATCTGCACAAAATAGTAAGGTATCATATATGAAAAATAAATATGGGGACAACTGGAAAAATAGTGAAACTGCCAAAAAAGATGATTCATATACTGCTGCAATGTATGGCGCACAATGGATTGGACATTGGGTAACTGACTGCTCCGGTCTATTCTATTGGGCATTTAAAGAATTGGGCGGATATATGTATCACGGTTCTAACACAATGTGGGATAAATATTGTACATCTAAAGGCAAATTATCAAAAGGTAAACGTACAGATGGTAAAGAATTAAAACCAGGTACAGCAGTATTTGTCCTTAAAGGAACATCTAATCGTTCACATGTTGGCCTCTATATTGGTAATGGAAAAGTAATTGAAGCATCTGGCACAAAGACTGGTGTTATTACTACTGAAATTACTAATACTAAATGGTGCGAATGGGGCGAATTAAAGGGAGTAGATTATGGTTCTACTGGAGGTGTATCTACTGTGGAAAACAACACCAATACAAGCTCTACTAATACTAGTACTACGATCGGTAGTGCAGTAGTTAATGACACTCGAGTAGCATTACGTTCCGCACCATCTACTAGCGCAAGTATTCTTACACGTGTTGATAAAGGATAGAGAGTGCAAGTTCTTAGTAATGATTGGACTCGTGTAACCTATCAAGGCAAGACAGGATATATGATGACAAAATTTTTAACACAGTAAGGAGGGAATGCTATGAATGGATTACCCCCTGACCCATAGAATGCAGTGTTAAAACGCATATATCCATGGGATTAGTATAATAAAACATTAGTAATGCAATGGCTTTATGAACAAGCTAAAGCCACCGGCTTTATTGGAACTTATGAAGATTTTAAGTAGAGATATGGACTTTATATTGAAAACACAGACCCACAAGAGGTCTATGATTTAATTGATAATTATTAGGGTGCATATCATATTACTCCATTAATGAGTATTGAATAGGTTCTTCAAACTAAAAATAAGATATTAAATGAGAATATTATAATTGATCCAATACCAGAAAATTTAGTTGTGAATAGTAAACCTTATACGGGTTCATATCAAATCACACCGTTGATAAACGTTAATTAGATATTAAGAACAAATAATAAGATATTAGAAGATAATATAATAGTTGAAAAAATACCTATGCATTAGGTAGATAATGATGCGGGCGGTCGTACCGTCACAATCGGATAAAGGAGGAGATTCTTATGGCAAATAATACTTATGTAAATAAAGTAGTATTTGGCGGCGATACTTTAATTGATTTAAGTAGCGATACTATTGCTGCAAATAAGGTATTAAGCGGATATACCGCCCATGATGCTAGTGGTGCACCAATTACAGGTTCCTGTAATTATGATGCTAATACTAGCGATGCAACTGCAAGTGCAGACGATATTTTAAGCGGCCAAACGGCATACAAAAATGGTACAAAAATAACTGGTACCATGACTAATTAGGGTGAAAAGCATTTAACTATTGCTGCAAGAGATACCGCGGTTACAATTCCAGCAGGTTATCATGATGGTTCTGGTGATATTGGTTTAGGTTCTACTGATAAGGCAGCCTTAATTGCTACTAACATTCGTAGTGGTGTTACTATTCTTGGCATTGAAGGTACTATGAGTGGTTCTGAAAATATTAATGCTACTTCTGCTACCATTACACCATATACTACCTCACAAACAATTCAGCCATCGGATTTAGGTGATTATAATAGTTTTAGTTCTGTAACCGTAAGTGCAATTGCTTACACTGAAACAGATAACCAGGCTGGTGGAAAAACCGTAACAATTGGTACTGTTGACCCAAGCGCCTAAGGAGGTTGATGCCTCATGGCGAATAACCAGTATGTAAACAAGGTTGAATTTGGTAATAATATATTAATTGATTTAACCAATGATACTGTTGCCGCCGGATCTATGTTATCAGGGGTTACCGCTCATGATGCATCCGGCGCAACAATTACTGGTAGCATTGCTACCAAAGCTAATAGTAATGTGGCAGTTAATGGCACAACTATTGAAGTCGCTTCGGGATATTATGCTAGTGCTGTTAGTAAAGATATTCCTGGTATATAGTTAACTGTCCCGGTTAGTGGAACCCATTCATTTTATATTGACTTTCCCGATAATGCCGCACCGGCAAGTAGTGATGATTGGACCCGTGTTATTTTTACAGTAGATTCTAATGGAAACTCAGAAGTTGTAGATGATATAGTTGCGGCGAATGGGGTGAGTTTTTAATGGCGAAATATTATACAACCACAGAAGAATTAACTAGCATAGCGAATGCTATTCGCGCAAAAACTGGAAACAATTCAGCTTTAATTTATCCTTCAGGTTTTATAAATGAAATTGGAAATATTGACGGGAAACCTGTAAATGAGATAGGTATCAATCCACAACTTGTAACCACAACTCATGATTTAACAATAAAATTATCAGATACTGATTGGGACAATGTTACATTAAGTACAGATTAGGCTCAATTACTTTCTTTCTCAAATGATGATGATGTCACTGTTAACTTTACTGATTCATCTGTATACATAGTTTAGATGTGCTATTATACAGATTATTAGTATCAAAATAATAATGATAATGAAATATTGCCTAGAATGTTATATACTTCTGATTTTTTTATTCGTACAAGAATGCCAGTGTTAACTAAGTAGAATAATACTATTTCTTATAATGGTGTTACTACAGGTAATATCATACAAGTATGTGATGCAGGTATTAATACACAAAATCAATTAATATTAGTTAATAATACTAATTATCATAGTGGGGGTATTTATTGTAATGGACCACAAAGTAGTTTTTACCAAGATTACCTCAAAGTTCGTCCAGGCAGTATTATGTGTAAGTTATATTCTTCTTGCTTCCCACAAGCAACTGCTGATTTAATTGATGCAGATAAGACTAAAATTTATATTAAAATTCAAATATATAAGTATGATAGTTTACTTTTAAAAAATTATACTTTAAATACATTATAGGCATGGAATGAAATGCATCAATCTTAAAACAAGGAAGGTGATTTATAATGGCTAATATGAACTTTGGAGTAAATATACTTCCCAAAGTCAATAATACCTATTCATTAGGTAATAGCGATAAGAAATGGAACCTATACGTAAATGAAATAAATGGTACTACAATTGGAGATATAATACTTCCAGTAGTTACCTCATCTAATAATGGACAAATTTTACAAGTTAGTAATGGAGCGTGGACAGTTGGCGCAGCACCATCAGGTCTACCGTCCGTCACTTCTTCAGATAATGGAAAAATTTTACAAGTAAGTTCTGGTACATGGGCTGCGGTGACTCCATCTGATACTACTTGGAATGGTATGACTGTTAACACCTCTGCAAATAGTAATATAAGTGGAGCAGGATTATTTAGAGTATTAATTATGGAGACTAGTTCTAATGATACTTTTACACATGTTAATTGGACTCCTGTATCGGGGACTCCCGCTTTACATACATTGGCAAAATATGATGGAGATGCTTGTTTAAATTCAACAACAACAGCAACAACAGAAAATTCCACCAAAGTCGCAACCACTGCTTTTGTTAAAAGTGTTTTGCCCTCTACAATGACAGGCGCAACATCTTCAGTTGCGGGCGCAAGTGGACTGGTTCCTGCGCCAACAATCTCAGATATTACAAAGTTCTTATGTGGTGATGGAACATGGACGTCCTTACCCGCTATGGTTGGCGCGACAGCTTCTGTCGCAGGTACAAGTGGTTTAGTACCAGCACCAGCTACAACTGATGTGGATAAATTTCTCGCAGGCGATGGTACCTACAAGAGTGGTGGTTTACCTATGGTTATTTTATCATATGGTAGTTCAACCTGGGCGCAATTTGAGGAAGCATATAATAACAATGTAATTGTATATTGTCGTGCCTCATCTAATAGCAATCCCGCATCTGGTAGTCAAACTCGTATGGCATTCATGGCGTATGTAAATAATGCAACAACTCCAACAAACGTAGAATTCCAATATTATCGCTCAATGAGCTCGCATAGCGCGACCGCAATGGGTGATCAGGTATTTGTTTATAAATTAGATAAGAGTAGCGGCTGGTCTGTTACTACTCGTGATGCGAGTATTAAAGAAATTAAAATTGATAGTAGTAGTTCCGGTACAGTTTCTTGGAGCAGTAACGTAGTAACTCTTAAAAGCGGATTACCTAAAGTAACTGCAACAGATGATGGTAAAATACTAAAAGTGGTTAATGGCGCTTGGACAGCCGTTAGTCCAGAATAATGGAGGAATTATAAATGGATAATGTATATTTTGTAAATTAGGCTTATCATAATAAAACTACCGATACTTGGTCTAAGGGTTTTGTAGTGAAGGCTGACCCAGATGTTGATAACGAGGCCGCCGCACTACAAACGTACCACGCCTATTTAGGTGCATATGGCTATGGCAATAATCCAGATATTGACTATGTATATTGCCGTTTTACTTCAGCTAGTGGTATCAGAGAGCCAATGGAAGAATCTTGGGAGGCGCCGCCTTCTACTTCATAGGCATAAGGAACTAAAAATAATAAATAAACATTTGACAACTTAATATCAAATGTGATATAATAAAAGAAAAAAGGAGGTAATATTATGAATATTACTCAAATTTTACTTGGCATTATTATTCTAATTGGTGGCGCAGTTAGTCTATTTGTGGTACCATATCTCAAATCTCATATGACTGCGGAGCAGATCGGTATTTTAACTGGAATCGCATAGACAGTTGTATATGCCGCTGAAAAGATTTTTGGCGCGAAAATGGGTGAAGATAAGTTAAAGTATGCTATGAATCTTGCTAAGAGCTTATTGGGAAAGAAAGGTCTATCTTTTGATGAAGATGTAATTCGTGCAGCTATTGAAGCACAAGTACAACAATTAACTCTTGATAAAACTGCCGTCGAAGGAGCACAAGAATGACAGTATATGTGAATACTGCAAATAAAGGAACATTAAATATGCGCGCACAACCAACACCAACAGGAAAAATTCTCGCGCAAATTCCTTATAAAACTTCTCTAGAAGTTGAATATGTGGATAGCACTTGGTCTAAGACTACTTATAATGGTCAGATCGGATATGTAAAAACAGAATATTTATCAAATGGTAAATCAATTACAAAAAGTGATTTACAACAGATTTATAATAGTTTAAAGAACACTCTTGAAACTATTGAAAAAATATTAAAGTGAGGTAATTATGGAAGAATTTGGATGTTTTTATTGTTGGGATGCTAAAAAGAAAGAAGAAAAACCTTATCTTTTTTTCTTTGACGCAGCCAATAACTACAAACAATGTGACTACTGCCCTAAATGTGGCAGAAAATATGGAGAGGTACAAATAAATGAATAGTTGGACTCAGAATAGTAATATGTAGGTTGGGTAGGCTAATTTTAGTCCCTATATGAACTATATGACTGCACCGACGAATTATAATCGTTTACCAGTTTATAGCGCGGCACCAATCCACGGTGAAAATGCCGCTTGGCAATTTCCTATGGGCGCTAATAGTGAAATCTACCTACCTGATGCAGAAAAAGATATAATTTGGTGGATACGCACCGATAGTACTGGTAACCGTAGTATTTAGCCATTTGATGTAAAACCGCATGAAGAACCGGAACCAGTAGATATGAATATGATATTAGAGCGTTTAACTGCGCTCGAGGAGAAGGTCAATGCAAAGCAAAATAAGTCAAATGCGAAACGGGCCTCTGCCCCAATAGTCTCAGAATCAACCGTAGTTTCAGATCAATGAAGAGTTTTTAAATTAGTTAAAAACTCTTATGCGAAGTGAAAATGCACCATAGTTTCTAATGGAGGCAGCACAGATTAATCCAGAATTTAAACAGATTTTAAATTCTGCTCAATCTGGAAACCTGCAACAATTATATGAAACAATGGCGCGACAACGAGGGGTTAATCCTCAATGGTTAATTAATAAACTAATAAATTAAATATTTAACTTTAATCATTAAATATTTGACTTTTTATGAAATTTCTAGTATAATAGAATTGTAAGAAAGAGAAAGAAGTTTGTACAATTGGATAATTATAGGGAAAGCCAATATAATTTTAATATCAAAATCACATCATGCTTGACCGTAAAGAAATAAAAGATAGAATGCTCAGTTCTGCTGGAGTTAGCCTCCTATGGTGTGATTTTACCTAATATGCGCGGTAGGGCAGTAGTATTACTGTCCTACTATTTATTTTCTATTTGCCTATTATATCTTTATGATATAATAATATAATCGTTCGTTGCGGCTGCTTCGCGCCCGTGATGGACGAATTAAAGGGAGCTTTCGTAAGAAAGCTCCCTTATTATTTTTTTATTTACTTAAAAAAACATACCATCGTTTTTTCTTTTTTTTATCACTATAAATATGTGGGTAGTGTTTATAGTTTTATAAACACAAAAAGAAAGTTATTTTAAGACTAAAGGTTATATTAGAGTGCTCGGCCTAAGTCTAGTTATATAGTTTGCTCATTTAAAACTATAAACTACTACTTAAAATAATGTATTGAAGGTGATAAATATGGGTGAAAATGGTCTAAGTGCATCTGACGTTGCCTTAATGTCTCGCGATGGCGATGGATTTGGCAATGGTTGGGGCGGAATGATTTGGTTATTCGCTATCCTAGCATTAATGGGTGGCGGCGGATTCGGCGGCTGGGGTAATGGCAATGGTAATACCAATGCAATTTAGGCTGACGTAAATCGTGGTTTTGATAATCAGAACTTACAAGCACAGACTCGTGATATTCTCGCGGCAGTAACTGCAGGCACTGCACAGGGAGTAGCTACAACTAATCAGGTCTATCATGACATTACTACTTTTGTTGGAGACAAATACAATGAATTACAACGTGATGTTGCCGCACTAGCGGTTGGACAGGCCAATCTATTAGCACATCAAAACGAGTGCTGCTGCTAGACTAAACAATTAATTCTTCAAAATAATTATGATGCTGCTATGCGTGATGCTGCAACTAATGCAAATATCGTAGCGCAGAGTCAAAAAGTTCTTGATGCTATTATGGGTAATAAGATTGAAGCTATGCAAAATCGTATTAACCAATTAGAGCTTCAGAATGCCCTCCAGGGTGTAGTAAGGTACCCTAATGGGTGGACTTACAATGCTGGAACTTCTCCGTTCTGTGGAGGCTGTAGTATGTAATCCGAGTGTATTAAGTACACCAAACATATGAAAGGACGTACTTAGTACGTCCTCTTTTTTTTATATCAAGGAGGAATGAATTATGTTATAGGTATATTCTGATAATTTAACAGTTGCCGCCAATACAGTCTTCCCATTTAATAATGTAGTAATGGATAAGGGATGCGCAGAAACCCTTAATGCTCCGGCAACAATTCAATTAAATCAGCGTGGTGTTTATTTAGTAGAAATGGATGGGTATGCTACGCCCGATGCTGCAACAGAAGTTAGTATTTAGTTAATGGTAAATGGTGTAGCATAGCCACAAGCAATTTCTAACTTTGTACCTGCTTCTATTACTGATACACGTACTTTTGGATTTAAGACTTTTGTACGTGTAATTAATAACAATTGCCCATGTAATTGTATTGCTAGTCCAACTACTCTTCAATTTATGAATGGTGATACTGCCATAGATGGCGCACATATTAATGTTGTCATTACAAAAATTGTATAAAATTGGCGGGCTTTAGCCCGCCTTTCTTTTATAAGGAGGCGATCACTATGACAATTGAAGAAATTTTTAACAAACTAGCAGAACATATGGTAGAAGGTATTATGTATCATGATGAAATGTCATAGGCATATGATTTCTTAGGATTAGAAGGATTTGCATTATGTCATAATAGTCATCACATAGAAGAAACACATAATTATATGTGTTTATGTCATTACTATTCAACTCATTATCATAAATTAATTGAATTAGGAAATATCCCATAGCCTAATTTAATTCCAGCTACATGGCGTAAACATACCACAATGGATGTAGATGCTAATACTAAACGTGAAGCAGTTAAAATGATGATGACTAAATGGATAGAATGGGAAAGAAAAACAAAATAGTTATATCAAGAAATGCATTAGGAACTTTGTAATTTAGGTGAAGTTGCTTCTGCGATAAAAATAAAATGTTTTATTTGTGATGTAGATAAAGAATTGGTTCATGCTGAAAGAAAATGGATAAAGCTTGAAACAACTAACTATGATTTGCACATGATTCTTAATTGGCAAGAATCCATGAAAGAAAAATATGAAAAAAAACTTGGGTGGTGATACTCATGATTAGGGTAGTTTAGCGGAAACTAATAATTCCGCAGGGTGATACTGGGGAATTTACAATTCCTACATAGGGAACAGTTTCCGAGGGCGACGTAGCAATTCTTGCTATTTATGACAACCTTACACATACAACTGTATTAGAGAAAAAAATTAACGCAACCTCAGAAACTTTAACCTTTAATTTTGAGACGGAAGATACTCTAAATATAGAACCAGATGATAGAGGTAGTCGTTATAGTTGGGATATTGTGATTTAGCGCAATCCATTATATGATGAAAACGATGAATTAATTCATTATGATAGCGTTAATTCATACTATGCCGCCTTTAAACTACCACCTTGTGTAATAAAGAGGGTGACGCGCAATGTACAAGAGTAATAGAGCGCGCACGCGTGATCTATTGCTTGAATATGATGTACATATCATGCCACCTCGTCCGCGTGCAGCAGGATTGGCTATGGTATATCCATGGCTTAATAGTAATACAGCTAATACAGGTTGGGCTACTTTACCGATTCCTTAGACAGAAGAATTCCAAGTAATATATCCTTGGGAATCAATTGGTTTAAGTATTCTTAGTGATCAAATATATGTACTTGCATCAAATAGTGGCTATCATGGCACGCGCGAAGAATTTCATCATTATTTTGGTTCTTATCTTGAAACCAATAAATGGGAAATTTTATTTGAATAGTTTGACAATTTCCCGGAAACAGGAGAAATTGATAAATTATATTTTGATTTGGGTGAAAATATATTATATTATTGGGCAGGAAGTGAATATGTGCCTGTAAATGCAATGTTAATTACAGATACAATTATTAATGGAGGTGAGGCTTGATGGCTAGTAATACAGTTAGAGCTACTATGCAAGTACGACATGATACAGCTTCCAATTGGACTATAAGAAATCCCGTATTAGCATAGGGTGAATATGGCCTAGAAGCCGATACCTTTTTAATTAAAATTGGTGATGGCGTTAGAACATGGTCAAATTTACCATATTTAAATAAATTAGATGCTTCATATTTCAAATGGAACGATGATGGAACTATTACATTTAGTGATAGTTTTATGGCTACTGTGGCAGCTCTCGAGGCCGCGGCAGGATAGTCAATTGAAAATTTAGTAATAGTTAATCCGCCCGTTAATGATACAGACGTTCCAAATAAAAAATATGTTGACGATGCAATCGCAGCAGCAGGGCATTTAAAACGTGAAATTGTTTAGAATTTACCAGCGGCCAATAATGCTGATCCAAATACTTTATATATGGTACTTGCATCATCTGGTGATCATTATGAAGAATATATGGTAATTAATGGTGCATGGGATATGGTCGGTTCTACCGGAGACGGTGGAGCAGGAGGATTTATTCTAGAAGTTGCAACAGATGCTCGTTTAGGCGGAGTTAAATCATCTGCTTTAGCTGACAATATTGCTGTTGATGCGAATGGAATTATGACTCTTAATACTGTTTCTACTACAAAATTGTATGTACCAACAGGAGATACCTTAATTTTAAATGGCGGCACCGCCTGAGGAGGTGGAGTAAATGGCGGCTAATACTTTAGACGTAAGAGTATAGTTAAGGTATGATACATTTGCCCACTGGATGAATAGTTCAACTATTCTTCTACCAGGCGAAATAGCTATAGCAACCTTTGCTAATAATGCTCATACCATCGCTGGAACAAATGATTAGCCAGAGAATACTCCACCAGCAATTGGAATAAAAATTGGCGATGGTTATAGTCGTTTTTATGAACTTCCATGGCTACAGGCAGTAGCTGGAGATGTTTATGCTTGGGCAAAAACCGCAACAAAACCTGTATACACCGCGAACGAAATTTAGGGCTTAGCTAATTTTATTAATGCTCAGGTTGGTGGTGGCAGTGGCGGCGGTTCTGGAATAAGTGGCAGCGCTTATCAAATTATATGGGATTCTGCTTCTTCTAAATATATTCTTCAATATTATGATGATGAAACAGAAGAATGGAAAGATACTTCAAGTAATATTGACTTTAGTGATGTATTAACTAGAATTAATAATATAGAACGTTGGGCCAACGGCGCAAAAAATCAATTAGGAAATATTGAAGTTCCTATTACTGCATTAATTTATGATGAAGTATTGGGATATCTTAATCAAATAGATGTTAATGACGCAGCTGTAGCTCATCAATTCGTTACACAAGTTAAATAGGTTGACGGTAGAATACAAGTTACTCGTTCAATTATTACTGCTTCAGATATTACTTCCGGTATATTAAGTACTAGTTAGGGTGGTACTGGATTGGGTAGAGTAGAAGCAGAGGAAGTATTAGTTGGTAGTCAGAGTGGCGCGATTACAACAAAAACATTTGTTACTACTTTTGAAGGCGCGAATCGTGCAGAATTTGCTACTGTTGGAGCTATTATTGACTATGTGTCAGCAATGACGCGCGGATTAACAGGAGCCATGCATTTTGTTGGTGAATCAACAGTTGTTATTGATACAACAGTTAATAGTCATGTTAATCCAAATATTCCTGGATATGATTTTAGCTAGGCCCAACCAGGAGATGTTATTCTTGCGAATAATTCACAAGAATATGTTTGGACTGGTTCTGAATGGCGTTTACTCGGTGATGAAGGATCTTATGCTATTAAAGGAAGTATAGTTAATGCTGATATTGCAGACGGTGCAGATATTGATTAGAATAAAATTTCTGGCTTATCTGATTCTCTTTCTGGAAAGGTAGATAAAATTGAAGGAAAAGTATTATCTTCCAATGACTTTACTGATGAATATAAAGATAAATTAGACGGCATTGATAGTGAAGCATAGGTAAATGCTATTGAGCATATTTTAGTAAATGATACGGAAGTCACTCCAACCACAATTAACGGACAAGAAAAATCTATTAACTTAGCAATTCCAGTATTAACCGAAGAAGATATGCTTAAAATAGCAACATCATAGGCAAATGTTATTGAACATATTTTTGTAAATAATACAGAAGTATCTCCAAGAACAATTAATAATAATCCTAAATCAGTTAATATTGAATTTATTCCATATACATAGGAAGAAAAAGAAAAACTTAGTGCTATTGAAGCAGAAGCATAGAAAAATAAAGTTGAAAAGATTACAATTAATAATACCGAATATACTCCAGATAATAATAAAAATATTAATATTACGATAGATTAGGCCGCGCTTAATCTAGATGTAATTACGGGCGCACGAGTGCCGGGTTCAACAGCAAATACATATGAAGATGTTGATATTACTTCGACAACTAAACAATTAGAACTTTCTCGTGTAGCAAAGACTGGTAAAATACATGATTTAATACAAGATAATGATACATATATCGTTCTGTACTGTGGAACTAGTACAGATGTAATTTAACTTGGTTGGAATGATACCAAGGAGGCGTTTTTATGGCGACAAATAATGGCACCTTTAAGACGCGAGTTCAGTTGAAAAGTGATACTGAAGCTAATTGGAATAAAGCGGGTCCTAAGGAAGGATCTAATGGTTTCGTACCACTTTTGGGTGAGCTAATCGTCTATACAGCCGATGATGCTCACCACTTTTCTCGTCTAAAGGTAGGAGACGGCAGTACCAATGTGGTTAATTTACCATTTATTGATGCCGGTACTCTTAATGGTGATTTATTACCAGAAACTTTAATAGAATTTTATGCTAATTATGATTTATTCCCATCTACAGGAACAGTTAATAAATTATATGTAGATTTAAATACGCATACAATTTATTCCTATACTAATGCTAATGGCTATACACAATTTTATAATTTTACATATGAGAAATCTACAGTATCATAGATAGTAAACTGGCAAATAGGAGCTACAACAAGTGTTAGTAATAGTCAAGGAATACTAAAAATAAGAAATGGCACTGCACCGACATTAAATTACCTTAATTTTCCTGCAGTAGTTAACGTAACATGAGGTGAAATAATATGCCAGCTGAAGGATATATTGGAAAACTTTAGATTGACAATGGTGCAGTATTACCAATTGGTTCAACATTATTTGGCATTTGTACAACTCCTGCTTCAACCGCGTCAAAAATTATTCAAATAACTGATACTTCATTAGGAGCATATTTTGATACATTAATAAAAGGCGTTACCGTACATATCCAATTTAAATATGGAAATATAGTATAGCCAGGAAATGCAAATACACCATTAACTTTAAAAGTTGGTGACACTCCAGCAAAATCAATTACTAATCCTGGCGGTACCTGTATGTGGAGTGAAAATGCTGTTGTTAGTTTTACTTATGATGATACGAATTGGGTATGTAACGATAGCACAATGGCCAGTGTTCCAATTTTGAATACATATAATTCTAATAGTACAAATGCAATTAGCGGGCAGGGAGTTTCCGCAGCGCTTGATACATTAGATGGTATTATTACTGGCACACCAAGTACGGGAAAGACTTTATCAGCATTTTCAGAAACAAACGGCATTGTTACCGCAACATTTTCTGATATTGCTATTGCTAGTACACAAGTTAGTGGTCTTGGCGCTGCGGCAATAAAAGCAGTAGATAGTTCAATCGCACAAAATTCTACTAGTACAAATTTACCTACAACCGCTGCAGTTGTAGCATTTTTAGGCGCTGCAACCTCGGGTTTAACTGGAGCAATGCATTTTAAAGGAGAAGTAAATAGTTTACCTACGCCTACGGATGAAACAACTTTTAATCTATATGAAGCAGGCGATGTAATTTTATTTGAGGATAAAGAATATGTATATAATAAAGGTGCGACCGCCGCGGCAAGTTCTTGGATTTTATTAGGAGCAGAAGGTTCATATGCTCTTAAAAGCAGTACAACAAATGTAGTTAAAACAGTTACATTTACATAGGGTACTTTACCAACTTTAACAATTGAAAATAAAAGTATCCCAAATGTAACAAATGTTGGTACTGCGCCATCATTAGAAATACAAGAAACTTTAGTTCCTAGCGTTACAGATAATGGAAGAGATACTAGTATGAATGTTAGCGAAGGAATATTATAGATTATTACTGGTAAGACGCCAACATTTGATATTACTGCAATCAAAGAAGTAAAAACATGGAATGCTGGTAGTGTTCCCACTCTAGGTACAGCAATTTCTGTTGGTTCTGCTTCTGATTGGGAAGATGGTGATTTACCTACTCTCTCCACCGCCCCAGAAACAGTTATTAAACCATAATAAGGAGGAATAAGCAGTATGGCAAGTATTACAAACGGCTTGATTGAGCAAGTTCAAATTAATAATGGTACTGTTCACAATCTTGCTTCTACGGCTTATGGTGAATGTTCAACAGGAAATAATACCGCGGCTAAAACAGTAGAAATGACTGGATTTGCGCTAGTCACAGGCGTAACAGTACATATTAAATTTATTAATGAAAATACCGCAGCTTCTCCAACATTAAATATTAATGGTACTGGTGCAAAAAATATTGTATTATATGGCACTACTGCGTCTGGCTCAGACGAATATACGACAGGTTGGAAAGCAGGTTCAATTTTAACATTAACCTATGATGGAACTAATTGGGTACGTAATTTAAGTTTTAATGAATTAACCATCCCAAATGTAATAAGTAAAACCACTGCTTAGTGGCGTAATACATTAACTTATATTCCACCAAAAGATACTATTTTAATTTATACAGATCACGGTACAATTACAGTAAATAATATTACATATAATGTACCAGGAATTAAAATTGGTGATGGCCTAGCATATGGTATTGATTTACCATTTGTTGGGGATGATGTTAAAGAAAGTATTTTAGATCAATTAGACACACATACAACAAATACAACTATCCACATTACCAGTGCTGAACGTACTAAATGGGATAATAAATTAAATTGCGATATTGATGGTGAAATATTAATATTCAATCGTTCATGAGGAAGTGAGATAAATGGCAGATATTTCTCAAATTACATTACCATCTGGTACTACATATGATATTAAAGATACTGTCGCACGTTCAGCTATAAGTAGCGGCGGTACCTTTGTAATTGCTTGGGGTGGCTCAGGCGCACCAACTGTTGCAAATGTTCCTGCAGGAGTTAATATTATATATAATAATACGACTTATACTGGTACATTAGCGGCAAGTATAACTACTACAAAGAAATTTTATTTAGTACATTCAAACACGCAACAAGATCCTACACTTTCTGATATATATGATGAATATATTACGATACAAACCTCTACTAATCCAGATACATATGCATGGGAAAAAATTGGAGATACATAGATTAAATTAACAGAAGTAGTAACAAATGTTACTCTTAATAAATAGACTACAGATTTTGTTACTGGATATTCAAACCCTAGTAGTGCGGATGTTATTGGTGCAAGTTCTACATTTACAGTTACTTAGCCAACATTTACAGTAACTCCATCTACTACATATGTAAAAACTAGTACGGATAGTGATACATTCTTAAAAAAAGTAACTACTAATAGTTAGAAATTAGAAACGACAAGTATTATTGGAGTTCAAAGTAGCACTACTACGGCTTCTAAAGCAACTGAAGCTACTTCTCAAACCACGGCAATAGGTACGGGTACATCTAGTAGTACAAATACTGATTGGTTAAAAGGAGTAAGTGTTAGTAATGAGGTTCTAACAATTGGAGCTGCAACAATGGACACATAGACTACCACACAATTTACATTTTCTGATGTTGCAGTACCTCAAAAAGATGCTAATGCAACTACAGTTGCTAGTGGCACTCTAGTGGCATCAACCAATACAAGTAATGTAGGTGGTGAAGTATTAACTGGAGTAACTTCAAGTGGTACAGGATATACTGCAAATGCAATTACAAGTGTGGGCTTAGCTACCGATAGTTCTAGTGCAACTGGACGTGTACAAGTAGCAACTGGCACAGAGGTGACTGCATCTCGCACTACCGATGCTGGTGTTGCGTGGAATTCTAAAGATCAAAAGTCTGCGTTAACAGGACTTGGTACTCCTTCTACTGGAGCGGGATTGAATGATTCAACTACAATTACTGTAACGCATCCAACTTAATAGGAGGTGATAGATAATGGCTAATTATATTAGCGAAATTACACTTCCAAATGCTTCATCTTATCAAATAAAGGACAAAAGTGTAGATAAAATATTTTATGGTAGCTGTACTACAGAAGCAAGCGTTGCTCAAAAAGATGTTATTGTTTCGAATGCAGATTTTACTAATGACAATTTGGTTTAGGGCACGGTATTATTTGTCACATTTTCTACTACCAATAGTGCAGCAATTGGTGGACTTACTTTAAAAGTTGGTTCTGCAGATGCTAAATCATTAAAACGTATGTATAATGCAAGTGCAACTGAAAATATTCCAGATAAAGGATATTTACTTGCAAATCAAACATATCCATTTTATTATAATGGAACCAATTGGGTTGTATGGATGCAATATAATACTGATACTAATACATTGACACGCTAGCAAATTGATACAAGTCGAACAGGAAAATATTCTTTATTACAATCATATTATACTATCGGTACAGCAACTAATACCACAGCAAAAACAACTTATCGTTCAGATGAAATTTATGCAGAGCCATCAACGGGAACAATATATGCTACAAAATTTCATGGAGATGGCTCAGAATTAACTTCTTTAAATGCTTCAAATATTGATAGTGGGGTACTAGATATTGCTAATGGCGGAACCGGAGTTAGTACTATTGGAGCAAATTTAGTTTTTGTTGGACCTTCCGATGGAGAAAATGCTGCTCCAAGTTTTAGAGCATTAACTGCAGATGATATTCCATCTTTAGTTTCTACTATTGACTTAACCGATGGAACTTCTAGTGCTGGACCAAAAATTAATGTTACAGTAAATGGTAGCGCTGGTTCCACCGCACAAGAAATAAATATGGCAACTACCAGTGTTTATGGTGTAACTAAATTAAGTGCCGCAGCGGATGATGCAACATTGGCCGCAACAGCAAAATCTGTATATGATTTAACATAGACCGTTAGTAATGTTGTAGCTACAGCAGATGCATTAATATATAAAGGTACAATTTCTGGTGGTACTACAACAAGATACACTCCTTCAGCAAATTGTGGTGATGTATATAAAGTAGATACTGAAGGCTTAATTAATGGAGAAAGAGTAGAAGTTGGTGATTTATTAATTTGTCATGCAGATAATACTGGCGCGGCGACATCTAGTAATGTTAATACAATTAAAACTAAATGGGCAATTATTCAAAATAATGTTGATGGTGCAGTATTTAAAAGCACCAATACATTTATTGATGAACAAATAATAGTTGCTGATGGTGATAATGGAAAAGTTAAATGTAGTGGTTTTACTATTGCTACAAGCGTACCTGCGAATGCACTATTTACAGATACAAATAATGCTGTTACATAGACAGGTATTACCACTTCAGGTGATTATCCAATATTATTTAAACATACAGCTAATACAACTGATGAAACAACTGGTATTAACTTTAGTTCAAATATTACTAGTAGTGCGACGACAACTAAACCATTTACTATTAATCCAAATGACGGTACTTTAAAAGTACCTTAGATTAAAATTTCTATTCAAAATAATAGTTATGGTATATTTCCACATACTAATAATTATAATACAATTGGTTCTTCTTTACTATATTGGAATAGCGCATATATTACTAATTATTATGGTACAACTGCAAACATCACGAATTGGACTGCAGGGAATAATATTGGTACACCAGCTTCTTCTTCAAATGCAGCAACATTAGGTACTGTGAATTTTTATAATACTTGTGCGCAAAATGAAACTCAAACAAAAACATTATTAACAGCAGATAGTACAACAAATGCTAACATTACATTAACATTACCCAATACAACAGGAACGATTGCTTTAACTAGTGATAACATTACAGGTACCTCTTCTGCTTGGGCAAATGGCCAAGCAGTTTATACTAATTTAAGTGATACGTCAACCTCTAATACTATTAATGCTGGTTCCGATACAGCTATTGGAATTGGTGTTGATGGAATATTAGGTGTTAGTAACGGTGGTACTGGTGTCGATACAGTTGATGATATATTTGCTACATATGGAGTTGAATATATTGAAGGAACATAGAATCAGTCAACTGGCTCATGGACGGGTAATACTAATAGTTCTGCTCTTTATGTTGGTAAAACTATTGCATATAAATTACCTTTTAAAGGTAGTGGTGATGCCACATTAACATTGACACTAGCAAATGGAACAACTGCTGGTGGTGCAGTGTATGCTGGTAATACACGTTTAACTACACATTATCCAGCAAATAGTATAATGATTATGGTATGGAATGGTTCCGAATGGCGTACAAATCCATATTATAATACTGATAATGATTATAGAACTAGACAAATTATTGATGATTCAATTACAACTAATAGAGCATTATTATTCTCTCATTATGCTCCTACCACTGCTACTTCCAACACTGCTGCTGTCACATATCGTTGTGCCGCATTCTACGTCAATCCTGATACTGAAACTTTATATGCAACTAATTTCAACGGCGCGTTAACAGGTAATGCTGCTACAGCAACTTCTTGGGCTTCAAACCAAACAGCTTATGTTGATTTAAGTACTGCCGGTATCGATAGTACTATTAATGGTGGACAGCCGAGTGCACAAGTATTAAAAGTTTATGGAACTTTAGCTGTCAGTAATGGTGGTACTGGAGTAAATAATTTTCCGGCCTCTTCTATTATTGTATCCGGGGCGGCAGATAGCGGAAAAACAACCTCTACTGCTCCACTTACAACAAGAGGAATTTATACATTAACTACTAAAGGTGAAGCAGGATGGAGTACATCAAGTAATAGAACAAAAATCCCAGATATGAATTTCATTGCATTTTGGAATGGCGCATATTCTGGTACTTCTTCTCATTTAGAAATATTAGGCACTATTACTACGGGCACATGGAATGCAACTAAAATAGGTACTGGCTATGGCGGTACTGGGAATGATACTTTTACAGCAAATAGATTAGTATATAGTGAATCTGATACTAAGCTTAGCAGTACAACAAGTATTTATGCTGGTACAGATGTTATTACAATTAATGGCACTGATGTACCCGCAAATAGTGGAAAATTCCAAGTTAAAGGTATATCAACATTATAGCATATTTATACAGAAACAGATGCTACATATGATATAGGTACGACATCAGCTCGTTGGCACACTGCTTATTTAACAACTTCTGTTTGCGTTGGTGCAAAAGATAGTATAACAGCATATAATACCAATGCATTAGGGAGTTTTGTTGGTCCCGGTGTATTTTCTTCATCTATTACTACAGTGGGTGATTATGGATATTACTTAATGGGTACTGCTGGACAATATGCTAGATTATATATTTCTGCGCTTGGAAAAACCAATGCTGGCGGTGAAACATATTTAGAGTTAGGTAATAATATAGCCACGGGTACAGCAAATAATGCACGTGGCCGTGCTAGGATCTATAATACTGATACTACATATACTGATTATCGTGCAGACGGTATATTTACTAATGGTAGCATTGAGAATTTTAATATAGTGGGCGCGACCTCAAATACTACAAACGCAGCAGCTTGGACAAATTTAATTATAGGAAATAACGCTCCGGTAAGTGCAGGAAATAATGCTCATTCACAAGGAAGCATTAGAATTTATTCGAGTGGATCTACTTACACAGAAATACGTTCTTAGGAAGGGTATAGTAAAATATTCTATTTACCAAACTATAATGATGATACATATGCAGTTCATATTGGAACTACTGCAGTTGGCAGTAATACAACAGGCGCGGCACAACCTGTTTATGTTGCTGCAGATGGGCGCGTGACAGCAATCACAGATGCTATTAGTGTTTCATATGGTGGCACCGGTACCACTACCGCACCAACACAATATGGCGTTATTTATGGTGCAAGTACTACTGCTTATGCATGTACTGCTAAAGGTACGAATGGGCAATTTTTAATGGCGACTGATACAGCCCCTTCATGGGAAAATCCTACAAAAACAATAATTTATACTTTAACACCTAGTAATTTCACATTGGATGGTGTTACTTATACTTATAGTGTTTAGGAGGCTTATGTAACTACTTCTCCAGCAACTAGTGCAACCGCTATAATTATTGCTGGTTGGTAGTATTTACCAGATACTTTATACATAAACACAGAAACAAATGGATATCTTAATTTTACCATGAGTAAGCCTTTAAATACAAATGCCGTTATAAAAGTACAAGTTGTATTATCCAAGGGGTAATTTTAATATTTGACAATATCATATTTAATATGATATAATAAAGGAGTAAAAGGAAATATCCTATATACTTCTATTAAAATAGGAGGCAAAAATATGAGCTTAACTTATAATCGTCATACATGGAAAGGCGGCGAAGTAATTTCTTCATTACTATTAAATACTATGGAATCGGGTATTGAAAGTGCTACTAATGAATTGAATAGTACTACCAATCAAATTAATAATCTTACATATTCAAATAATAATGGCGGAACATTAAAAACGCCAATCAATATAACGCAAACAAATGGCTTAATAGCAGTTACATATGACAATATAGCCACTGCGACTACTAGTCAAAAAGGAGTAGTTCAACTCAATGCTACGGTAGGTAGTAGTTCTACTACAGAAGCAGCAACACCTAGCTTAGTTACTAATGCGATTAACGCATTAGATTATGCCGATCCAGACGCAGCAAATACTAAATATGTTAAATCAGTTACTGAAGATAACGGAACAATTAGTGTTGTACATCAATTATTTAATCCCTCAATTACAGTAAATGCTGGAACTACTTCTAGCGCGCCAACATTAAATGTCTCGGTAGGTGGTAATAGTATGGCAAATCCTGTTGCTATTACTACTGCTACTTCTGGTGAGAATGGTATATATGGTGTAACTAAATTATAGGATACGGTTGGAGTCAATGATAATGCTGTCGCAGCAACTCCAAAATGTGTATATGACGCAATCAATACATTAATTAGTGGCGGCACATTAGATTCAAATTTAACTCCAGTTACTATGGCCAATGGTACTAGTGATAAACATTTAGCAACTACAGAATTCGTAATGAATGCATTCGCATATAATGACGCAATGATTTTTAAAGGTACGATTTCTGGTTTAGCTAATACACAAAATAATGGAGCAGGGGCCTTGACTCCAGCTGCGGATCGTGGACACACATACAAAATTTCTGCAGCAGGTTATGTTGATGGCGTAGCAGTAGAAATAGGTGATATTATTATATGTACCACTGATAGTACTAGTGCTGCGACAACAAATAATTATACCACAACTATAAATAGTTGGGCAGTAATTCAAACAAACTTAGATGGCGCAGTTATTGGACCATCATCTTCAACAACTGATCATGTTGCAGTATTTGATGGTGCTACCGGAAAATTATTAAAAGATAGTGGTTACACTATCGCAACATCCGTGCCTCAAAATGCTGTATTTACAGATACAACCTACACAAATGGTGATGGTATAAGTATTATTAATAATGTTATTACTAATACAGGTATTTTATCAGTAGAAGAAGGCAGTACTGACGGAACAATTGCAGTTAATGGTTTAGATGTAAGTGTATATGGACTTAATGCCGGCGCTTTTGCTGGAGATGCAACAAGTGAAGATGCGGGTATCCTTAAATTATATGAAACTACTGGTAATAATGATGATGGCGCCATGACGCAAGAATGCGTTACTGATTTATTTACATTATTAGTAAGTAGTTTTGGATTAACATTACAATTACCAACGGCGATTACTTGGGATACCACAGATGGATTAACTGCAACTCCAACTACTTTTGCAGATACAACAGATGTTACTATTCAAAAATATAGTAATAATACGTGGGTTAATTATGTAGGAGAACCTCGTGTAGAGGGAGATAGATTTAGAGCATATTGTACTCGTAGTCTCTTCGGCGCAGCGGCTGCGGGTGTTGTTGGGTCTGAATATGTTGAACCGGCACCTCCGGCACCAGAACCAAATGAAGAAGAACCTGAAGAAGAACCATAATATAATAAGGCCATGAGAAATCATGGCTTTATTTATTTTATCTTAAATAAAAACTGTTGTTTATTTTTAAGATAAATACCTATAAGTTAGGGAATATCCCAATTAAAAATGAGGATGTGATAAAAATGGCATATAAAATGACTAAATCCGGTTCATTAGATAATGAAATTACTAATGAATTTTTCTGTGATGCTGAAGATGATTTAGAAAATATTCCTTCTAGCCTAATAAATTTAGGGTCAGTAGCAGTAGTAGTGGACGATATGCAAGTCTTTATTGCTAACAGTAAAAAAGAGTGGAAAAGTATGACTCCTATTTCTGAAGAAGAAGAAAATACATAAGAGGTGAGCATATATGGATATTATTGATATTATGCTCGCTAGAGCAATGACTCCACAAGGTAAAACAGAAATATATGTTGCTAAGGCTAATGCGGCCGCAGCCAAAGCAGCTAAAGCAGAAGAAGATGCAACAGCAGCAATTGCGACAGTAGAAGCAGCCGCAGATGAAATTGCCACCGCGCAGAGTGAAGCAGCTGATTTACTAGCAGATGCGCGCGAAGCGTTAGAAACAGCATAGTCTGCATAGATTAATTTACCAGAAGCTTATAATACAACAGGACAAAATACCGATGGATATATGACTCAAAAGGCAGTTACTGATGCTCTTGCGTCCAAGGCTGATGCTAGCGTGTTAGCCACCAAAGCAGATGTCTCTGCATTAGCAGCAAAGGCAGATAAATCTTATGTAGATCAACAAATTGCTGCCATTCCAACAGGTACTGGAAATGGAACGACCGTTGTTACTGGCGAGGTAAATCTTGGAGCAGAAAATGCAGGTAAAATGGTAGTAGTCAATACTACCGGTGGATTACGTAGTAGTGATTTAACAGAAGAAGCGTTAGCTGAATTATTAATTAAATCTGGTAATTATCAGGCTGAAGGCGCAGTAGGCTTAACTTCAGACTTTGAAAACAAAGCATTTGAACGCACTCAAGAGGCATCTGGAAAAACCGCAGGTTCTGATTTTGATCAATATCCAATGTTTGGCGGTCGTATGCGTTGTAATGTAGCTGATGACGGCACTATTACAGCTTTCTATGGTGATGCTAATTATAAAGAAGATGGTTCTAATGGGCAAGTTATGGTATATCAGCCTAAATTCTATTATCAACGCATTCCATTAAAGATGGAATCTAGTAATGTTGGCAAAATTATTCGTAAGGAATCATTAATGATTTCAGCAGTACCGCATAGTGGATTTAAACTTCATCCATTATTTGAAACAGCTGATCATAATGTACTTGAATATGTACTATTACCTGCTTATGATGGCTGTGCATATGATGTATCTGCTTCTGCCTATATATTAGATGATGGAGCAGGCGTTGATTTAGTTAATGACAAACTATCTTCTATTGCTGGTGCAAAACCAATTAGTGGTGTAAATCATTCATTTACAATTGCAGATGCTGAAAAGATGGCTACAAATCGTGGTGCGGGTTGGCATATTACTAATATGGCCGCGGAAAGTGCTAATCAAATGTTAGAGATTGTAGAATTTGGTATGTTCAATGGTCAAGCAGCATTGGAAGGAGGTATTGTTAATATTCCATCCACTCCGAATGATGTAAACTGTTCTGCAATTAGTGGTTCTACCGCAAATCTGGGTAATTCTACCGGTCATGCGTCTATTACCACTATTGAAATCAATGGTACTACCACAGAATATACAACCGCAGGTAAGCGAGCGATTTCCTATCGTGGTGTTGAAAATCCATGGGGTAATATATGGCATTTCTTGGGCGGCATTATTGTGAACGGCAATAGTGCCAATGGCGGCGGTATTCCATATATTTGTAATGGATTTAATTACAGTCCTTCTACACTTACAGAAAATTATATCAGTATTGGATTTAATCTTCCTGCAAATCAATCTTGGATTTCTGCTATGGGTTATGGTTCAACACAATATGACTGGATATATATGCCAGCAGAATGTTCTGAGTATGCTAATAGCGCTTCACCCATTGGAGATATTATTTGGACAACTAACAATCTAAATGGTAATCGTATCGCATTAGTGGGCGGTATGTGGACCTCTGGAACAAATGGTGGCCCATTCTATTATGGATGTGATAGAACAGCGGATAGCTATTTCAATTCCTATAGTGCGCGCCTTATGTATATTCCAACTAAAAATGCTATCCATGATACTAATTATCAAGCTTGGCTTGCTAAATTTGGAGCGTGATGAACATGAAAGATTATGGTCGTATTCGTGGTTCTGCAGAACCACCAACAGTTGAAATAACTCAATCTTCTGTTTTTATTGCTTCCAATATTCAAGCATATACAGAAGATGTAGAAGGTCATGAAGTTCATGGTTATGAATATGATTATGTAGAATACAGTAAAGATGAATACTTAATTCAACAAAGTACTTAGATTGCATCTTTATAGGAAGAACTTCGTGCTGCAAAAATTTTATTAGGAGTTGATTGATTATGACATTAATTGAATTAGCTCAAAAACTTCGCCCATACATAGAGAAAGCAGCAATATCTTTATCGGATGAGGATGCTCTTGAAGCAGTGAATCTTTTTTCTAATTGGAGTGGCGAAGCTGTTCCATATAAAGTAGATGAAAGAGTAAATTATAATGGTATATTATATAAATGTCTTTAGGCCCATACATCACAATCAGCCTGGACGCCTGTTGCAGCCCCAAGTTTATGGGCTAAAGTATTAATTCCAGATGCAAATGTAGTTCCAGAATGGGAGTAGCCAGATAGTACTAATCCTTATAAAAAAGGAGACCATGTAATGTTTGAGGGTCAAGAATATGAAAGTACTATTAATAGCAACGTATGGGCGCCCAATGTTTATGGATGGGTTGCAGTTTAATATTTGACTTTTATGTAATTTTAATGTATAATATATACAGAAGATAGGTAAGGAACTATCTTCTGTATATTATTTTTATAACATAACATAGGGAGGTTATGTAAAATGGCTATTAAGATTTATAGCGACAAAACTAATAAGTTCTATAACTCAGTAGAAGAAGCTAATCACGCCGAGTTTGAACTCAAAGAAAAGGAAAACCTAGCAAAGATTGAGGAAGAGCGTAAAGCTCGCGAACTCAAGGAAAAGAGAGAAAAGGCCGCTGCGGAACGTAAGGCCGCGGCCGAAAAAGTAGATGCTGCGCGTAAAGCATATGCGGAAGCAAAGAAAGCTTATAGTGAAGAACTAGAAGCCTTCTGCAAGAAATATGGCACTTATCATTATAGCACTAATGGAAAAGATGATGTTCCTACGCTATATGATCTTTTTGATAAGATTTTCCATTTCTAAGGCTTATGGCTGAGCCATATCAGCCTTTTAGCCCCTTAGTTCAACGGCAGAACACCGGTCTCTAAAACCGTTATATCCCTCTGAAGGAGGTAGTCTGGGTTCGAATCCCAGAGGGGCCGCCACGCACCATTGGTGTAATGGTAGCATCACTGCCCTCCAAGCAGCAGGTGCCAGTCCGAATCTGGTATGGTGCTCTCGGTAGCTGCAAACGTAAGCAGTAGGTTCTATTCTTCTTATCCTGATCGCGACATAAGAAGGACGGTGCGGCCGCCGTATGGGTCAACAGGAGTCATAACCCTGAGAGTTCTTCCTAGGGGAACAGAGTGCGTATTTCTTATAGGGTATGTTATCAACTATAAGCGGGTCGCCTCCTACCGTGAGAGGATGGCAGCGAGACAACGCTTACAACCGCAACCTTCGCGGCGAAACTGCCTAGGCGTAAGGCGACACGATACATCGCTGCGTTGTATAAAAGTTGCGATTTTATATGACGCGATTCCCGCAGTTCAGAACGTTATTGCAGATGACTTAGTAAGAATTGCGGGAATTTTATTATTTGACTTTTAATAAAATTTTTGTTATAATTATCATGTTGAAAGGGGAGATAAAGATGCAAGAATATGATACTTATACCTTTAGTCACAAAAGTCACTATAATGAATTTTGTCCGGACGTAAACATGGAATTTAAAACTCATCAGGAAGAAACTCTAGAAGATGTCCTTTATATGGTAAAACGTTTTCTTCTTGCATGTGGTTATAGCGAAACTGCTATTAAAAATGCAATGTATGAATTTGCAGAAGATTGATGGGTATTAGCACAGTCGGTTAGTGCAGTGGTCTTATAAACCAAAGATGCTGGGTTCAAATCCCAGATACCCTACTCGCGCAAAGTTTCGGAACGTTCTTCCAGCATTTGATTGGCGCATTATAAAAGAGGATTAAATCAAAGAACATTGCCCGAATCCCGCAGGGAGGAGCGGAACTCCTCGCCGGTGAGTTCATCCGGAATAAACAGTTCGAATCTGTATGCGGCGTACCTACATGAAGGTAGGAGTAGGGTAATTTATGTGGCCATAGTGTAGTGGAAACATGGCTCCCTGCCACGGAGCCGTCGGCGGTTCAAATCCGCTTGGCCACTCCAAATAATCCGCCGAGGGGCGTCATTCAGTCACGCTAGTGCAGGACGGTATATAAATTGAGCCCCATATATGTTTTGGAATGGCTGAACATATAAATATGGCTCTGTAGCGTAGCGGTTATCGCGTCGGCTTGTCACGCCGAAGATCACGGGTTCAATTCCCGTCAGAGTCGCTTTAGACGAATCAGCAAACTTTTTTGCTTGGGGAGCCGCGTGTTATTAGTTCAAGTCTAATCTTGGGCACTAGCCCAAGTAGCTCAATTGGTAGAGCAGCGTTTATAAAATTCGTCTAGTATTTTATGCGACATAATATGTCGCTTATTTGTATATAATGGAGGATATTTAATGTTAGATATAATTATTCCAGCATATAAAGATCCAGAAGGATTAAGAACTACTCTTAAATCTGTATATTATCCTTAGTATAAAGATTGGGTAACTATTACAGTAATAGATGATTGTTCTCCAATATCGTATGATGAAATAGAGAAAGAATTTCCTAATATTACTTTTCATCATTTAATATAGAATAGAGGGCCTGGCTACGCTCGTCAATTCGGAATTGAGCATACTAAAGAACCATATTTTATTTTTGTTGATTGTGGAGATATTTTATTATCTAAATATTCATTAATGGAAATTAAAGATACTGTAGAAGAACACTTAGATTTTTATATATTTTTCTTTACATGGATTTCTGAAAGTAAAGGAACAATTAGTAGTATTCGTCATAGAAGCACTCAAGGGTGGGTTTATAAGCGAGAATTTTTTCAATTATTTGACGTAAGATTCTGTGATGAACCCATAGGTGGGTATGCTCATGAAGATGTAGGATTTAATCGTACTTGTGTAGCCATTCTTACTTATTTAGAACGACGTGATAAAAAACAATATTCATTATTCTCACAAGTACCTATTTATAAAAAATTATATAATGACGATTCTATAACTAATACAGGACAATATAGATTAAATAAAATGATTCCTGGACTTGAAGCTAATGCAGAATTAATTATAGAACAATTAAGTAAAAATAATATTGATTTAGATATTCTTCTTAATGAATTAAACTTTTTAATGTTTAGTTTATATAGAAACTTTTTACGCTGTATTCAAGAAGATCCATCTGTTGCTTTTGAACACTGGAACACAGTCAGAAAATTTTATTTTAATACATATAAAAAATATGAAGGTTTACCAGAGAATATAATCTACAGAGATATTAAGATGAAACGTAATTTATAGTTATTAATAAAATATACGTCTCATCCAAATATTACAAAGTTTTTACAAGAGCTAAATGATTTTGAGGAATGTCCAGAAAAATACTATACTTAAAATAATTATTTGACATAAATCAAATTTATGTTATAATTATATTGTAAGAAAGAGAGAAAGAGACTCAATCTTACCGACCAAGAGTTTGTATTTGTCGCAAATTATGTCGTTAAACTGTCCCCAAAAATACTTTATTCCACTTAGTATTTTTGGGTTACTCATCAAAGATATTAAGGAGGAATGAAAAATGAGTAATCTAAAGACTAAACAAATTGCTGGTATTGCTATTCTAACTGCACTTTATTGTGTATTAAGTGCAATGATGAAGATTCCCTTTATTGGTGCAATCTCTCTTGACCTTGGCTATATTGCACTAACACTTGGATGTGCAATTTTTGGACCTTGGGCGGCTTTTATTGGTGCCGTAGGATGTGGATTGGAGAGCATCCTGTTCTCACCCTACGGTTTCAGCATCAGTTGGTTTGTTGCAAACCTAATCATTGGTCTCGGATGCGGAATTACATTCAAGAAAACTCAGAATGTTTGGATTCGTATTGCCGCTATCATTGGCTTCGTAGCGATTGGTATGCTTGGTGCGAAAACTGGTATTGAATGTTATCTGTATCATATTCCGTTTGCCGTAAAGATTGTTAAAAACCTTGTAGCATTTGGAGTTGATGCCTTTGTAATGATTATTGGCCTTGGTATTACTAATAGAGTAACTAAATATTGGAAATAATTAATTTGCCGTGGAAACACGGCTTCATCGCGGGATGGTGTAAAGGTTAGCATACGGGTCTCATAATCCCTTGATACGAGTTCGATTCTCGTTCCCGCTACCATTTGGCCGCTTAGCTCAGTAGGTAGTAGCAGGAAGCTGTTAACTTCAAGGTCGTAGGTTCGAGTCCTACAGTGGCCGCTTCAGTGGTAACTACACAAATGCCAGTTGTTGCCATTGCCTTGATCGCATATAGTGCTTGGGCACCGCACTATAAAACGTGCCCTTCCTCATATGCCCCGTGTGGCAGCCGGTTTAAGCCGTTGGCCCTTCAAGCCAAAGTACCGAGTTCAACTCTCGGACGGGGTACCATACGCAAAGGCGTATCTTAGCAATTTGAGTATACCTATCTTAGATAGGTGTATGCCCTATGGGGCAGTCGGTCAAGCCATCGGTCTCTCAAGCCGAAGTGCGGAGTTCAATTCTCCGATAGGGTACTGGGCGCTTCGCCGCCCATTAAGGCGAATAACGCGAAGAATCAGCGTGAATACAAATATGATTCAACCGGTTCGAGGATGTGACGGTATAACTAGAGTCCCAAGCGTTATCACGGATTTTACGGTTAAACTACCACCGGCATTTATATATGATATGTGGCAAGAAAGAGCGGAAAACGCTATACCCAAAGACGCGAAGTAAACCGTACATACAGACAGACCGACCCGTCTAAGACGGGAGGCACGAGGTATCCACCTACAGTAACTTTTGGCGAGGGCCTCGGTTAATTACGGCACTTGCAGCAAACTTTTACATCACTAATAGCTTATACAGATGAAATAAGAATAGTGCCGTGCGGCGCGTGCAGCAACGCTGAAGAAAATAACAGTTTTTATTATTTTATTTATTATTAAAAATACAAAAACACTATTTTATACCGCGCCGAGTTTGTTTTGGTAGTATGAGCCGTTGTACCGCTCAGTGCCTGCACTGGTCGAGGTATTCTACCATATGAAACGGACTTCCCGCAGTAGGGTTATAATATACTGAGTGCTGGTCAGCGATGCGGAAAGCACTTAAAACACGGGCAGCTGACTTGCTGGTCACAGAGGGTGTGTAGAAAGCAAGTAAAACACGGGTATGCCCAATGGGTCGTGTTTAATGAGCACCACCTTCGTATGTACAACGATCTCCAGTATGAGTAAAAACTACCGTTTGGGCTGCGTGAGATGCGCCGGGTCCACCGTGTCGAATGACACAAGCAGGCCATGATGCTGAGTTGTCGACAAACTCGTGGGAAGTCCCACAAAGAAGGTCGCATGGAGCGTAATTAATAGAGCTGCCGACGCCTCTGCTTGCAAGCGTACCACGGGGCCGCCGCGTTTGACGATGCGGGATATAAATAAGAATCGTTGCAACGGGCCGCGGACTCAGCGGCATAGAAACAAGAGTTGTTCTGGCCGCTGGAAGTCCACGCGAGCGGTACCGCAAAGGACACGCGGTATATAAAGAGAATGTCCTCGGCCGCAGTCTGAAAGGACGCGGCACTTGCCCGAGTGGTGGAATGGCAGACACAGCGGACTTATTAATTTGAGCACCAAGAAACGAAAGGTCTTGTGTGAATGTTCCCTAATTCGGTGAAACTCCAAAATTTTGGACTACGCCGAGCTAAATTGGATTACGCTACAGAAATTTTTTCCATAACGTAAAAGAAAATAAAATAGTTTCCTTCTACTGTAATCACTCTTATAATGAGGTGATGAATATGCGAAATGATATTATTGAACGCAAAGATGAAATTCTCCAATGGATTGATGAAAATCAATCAAAAGCACAGATGGCGCGTGAGTTACAATGTAAGCCAGAAACTTTAAACCGATATTTACAAATTTGGGGAATTACTTATGAAGGAAATATGAGTGGCAAAGGTAAAACTAAACAATCTAATCTTGGAATGAAATTATTAGATTATTTAGCTAATAGTAAAGATGTGCAAACTAATAAAGTTCGGCGCAAATTACTTGAAGAAGGATATAAAGAATATAAATGTGAATGTTGTAATAATACTGAGTGGATGGGAAAACCAATTCCACTTGAAGTACATCATAAAGATGGTGACCGCAATAATAACACATTAGAAAACTTTGAACTTCTTTGTCCTAATTGTCATGCTTTTACCGATAGTTATCGTGGAAAAAATAGTAGAATAAATCCATAAATGTGTAGAGACTATATAGGAACTATCTAAGTAATTATAGCAATAGATTACCAGTAATGGAGTGTAGATTACTTCGGCAGAAGTCAGC
>Ga0310690_10000110_pt1 | contig 182407 bp, 246 predicted proteins | sample AusTroGonzalo_MG_2_FD_207661 | JGI IMG/M metagenome (GOLD analysis project Ga0310690, IMG submission 207661) | Bovine rumen microbial communities from tropical cattle in Woodstock, Queensland, Australia - Gonzalo_04 (v2) (version 2) | ecosystem: Host-associated > Mammals > Digestive system >... | reverse complement strand
GTTTATTCAATTCAACTACCTAAACATCTTGGGTGATGGCTATCCTTTCTTCAAAATCGACATCAATTCCCAGCCCTATGTCGGCTATCAGCATTTGTGCGACGGGAGTGGATGGGGGAACTGGGCCAAGCGCTTGGATTGGGTCTTCACCAGAATCGAAGAAGCGCTCGCCATGAAGGACACATGGAAACCTGGAACCAAGTGGAGGAACCATGATTGACATCCTGAACACGACGAACAAGGTGGTCTGCAACTTTTTCGTTGGACATTTCGGCTCCAACGTCGGAATCACCCTGTCGGTCATCTTCAGCTTTCTGGTCGGTGTCCTTTTCACTTGGGCGCTCATCATGCCTTTCTGGTGCATTATGAAGTTGAAAAGCAAGGAATACGAAGATGAAGAAGAATAAGGAGACGAAAGCGGAACGTGATTGGAGAATAAAGGAGACTGAGAATGGCCGCCGATATTTTCAGCGTGTCGTTCCCAACAAAAAACGGGATTCAAAAAACAAACTCAACAAGGAGAACTGCAATGGAGAAGAATGAAGAAACCAAGATTGTCCTTTACGGAGAGGATCCTAAGGTCAAGGTCCGAGCGAATGGCCGACGCCTATGGACACCGGAAGAGGACAAGAAGCTGCTGTTGACCGCCACGGGAACCAGCACGATGAAGAAGCTGAGCGAGGAACTTGGGCGCACGGTGGCTTCCATGTACCAGCGCCTTCATACCCTTTGCAACTACGAGAACCGATACAATGGGCGCCGCAAGCTGCCTGAGGACATCCGCAGTCTGGCTGTCCAGTGGAAGAGCGAAGCCCACAAGCGGGGTCGTAAGCCAAAGAATCGTAAGTAAACAACCAACCAAAGGAGAAAACCACATGAAGAAACCTTACGTCTACAACTACCATGCCCTCGACTACGATGAAATTCCGCGAGTCCTCGTGAAGGCGAACGGTGCTCGTCGTTGGACGTCGGAAGAGGACGAAAAGATGCTCAAGTATCTTCTCGATCATTCTCAGTCCGAGTGCGACAGGTACATGAAGCGCCACGCCGGTTCCACCCGTATGCGCCTCAAGACCCTGAACGAATACGGGAACAAGAGGATTGGGTGCAATGTCCTTCCTCCGAACATCAAGCAGATGCTGAAGGAAGTGAATTCCGTTCTCAAGACGAGGCCCTGGAACAATTGGACGAAGAATGAACTGGATTTCATCAAGGCGAACATCAAAAAGAGCCGTGATGACCTCTACGTCGAATTCCGCAACGCCGGTTTCCGTCCTGTTTCCTTTTGGTCCTTCTATCAGTGCTACCGCGATCTTTCCCATGGCAACAGTGAGAAGATTCGCTACAAGCGCTGGACCATGCAGGACGACGTGAAACTCATGAAGGCATATCTGTCCGGCAAGTCTCAGGCGGACATCGGAGCCGACTTCAGCGTCTCTGGCCACGTGATTCAGCAGAGGATCTATTGCATCCGCAAGCAGAAGAATCTCGGCTACGACAAGGTCACTCTGGAATACAAGAAGCTGCAGAAGCGCCTTGTCAGCAATCTTCAGCACACTCGTTGGTCGAAGGCAGAACACGATTTCGTCATGAAGAACAAGACGATGAAGCTGTTCGAACTCACCAAGGCATACAACAAGCAGCCCGGATTCCACAAGCGAACCGACAAGCAGATCAATGCTCATCGTTGGTGGTATAAGAAGGCGAAGTAGTGGTCGCACGCAATCTTCTCAAGTCTCTGCTCACTAGGTCTATGATCGTCTCGGCCAAACACTCCAAGACGAACGAGCAACGAGTTTCCCACTATGACCATTATTCCTATGTGGTCGTGGGGAACGAGGTGATCGAAGGGGGCAGAAACTTGACGAAGAACGTTCCTCCTGTCCACTGGGGATACAAGGACTTTCAGGGTGTGCATTCTGAATTGTCTGCATACATGAAGGCATCCGGTCTCCTCAGGGACAGGGAGTTCGGCGTGGTGAATGTCAGGTTGTCCAAGGGATTGAAGTTGATGAATTCCGCACCTTGTCAAAATTGCAGAAGGATGCTGAAGTCCCTTGGAGGAAAATGGGTGGTCTATTCAACCCCGGAAGGGTTCAAGAAGGTAAATCTATGAAAGACTATGTGTTTGTCATTTGGCTCATCATCGTCCTTTTGGGCGTGTTGTCGTTCATGTTCGCCCCAATGATTCTCGAAAAGAGATGGAACAGAAAGCGCGACAAGGAACGAGCTGAGAACAGGAAGAAAGCGAACGACAAGTTGGCCGAGTTGTTTCCATTGGCCATTGAGGAAATGAAGAAGAAGTGGAAGGACATCACGGACGATAGCGTCACACGAGATGATTACAGCACAAGATGCAGATTCTACTACAAGGGATTCTATTTCTATCTATATGTAAATGACATCGAACTGGTGGAAATTCACAGGGACAGCGACAAGGTCGGCACTATTGCGTTTGACAATGTGAAAACCTATATGCAGACATTAGGTCAACTGTTCAATGAGGCCGACGGAATTCAATACAGGTCGGAAAGAGTTATGAACAGATTGGTGAACAAACTCTCGAAATTTCACAATGGTGAAAATGAGTGGAAGTTCATCAGGGACATCCCGAACAAGTTTGAACTCGTGAAGGTGCTCGAAAATTCTGACAATTTCCTGACATTGTACATCTGGGAAAGGCATGTATCCGCCAAGATTGAAAAGGACGGAAAGGTTTGGGCATCATTCGGCGTCACAGTGAATGAAGATGTCGATCAGTTCGAAGCCATGAACAAGGTCTACAACAAGATAGTGCAATGGGAAGAATTCATGTAAAATTCGGCGGAAGCCAGACAGGGAACACCTAGGCCATGTATTATTTGTTCATGACTAAACAAGATGACCTGAAGAAATACCGAAAGGAACTCGACAGGGTATTGTCTTCAATGGAAGCCGGAAAGACACCGGTTTTCAGTGAACTGCGTTCGGCCAGGACGACGATGTACGAGACCTTGCCTAGGGATACATTGTCTGGTGTCTTTTTGATAGCCAGTGCGATCATAGTGTCCGCCATCAAGTTGCCGGAATCCATAATGATTGCGGTCGTGCTTGTGGTGAATTCCATTTGCAGTTGTATTGCGAACTACCTATTTACCCTGTTGAAACATAAGTTGCGAGTGCTTCTGTGCAAACGACTAGGAATCGAACCGTCAGAAAAGAACATCGCGGCCATGGAAAGTTTGGAATATCAGAGCGTATAGGTCGAAAAGTTATTATATTATAGCTAGGACCTTTACACGGAAATGGAATATGCAAAAGCTATACTGCTACAGCGCTCAGACGTTTAAACAGGTAATGGACGACAACAAGTGGATGAACAAGACTTTGCCATCCTGTGTCGCCTGTATTGAAATTTGCGCAACGCCGGATGTCAGGGATTACTATGGCCAACTATTTTCCATCGATGACAAACCCTGGTTTTTGAACAGAAAGAGTTTTGGCCCGGTTCCGGAAAACGTCCTCAAGCTGAACTTTGATGACATTACTGAATCCGTGACGTCTATAGGAGAAGATAAATTCGCCTGGGGCATGAACGTAGATCAGGCCAAACAGATTGTGGATTTCATTGACAAGAATATCGACAAGGACTTCTACATCCATTGCCATGCCGGGAAAAGTCGGAGCCAGGCGGTTGTCCGGTTCATTCTCGATTTCTACCCCGATCATGATTGGGAAACCAGGCAGGAAAATCCATGCATTACTGAGCTGATCAACTGGCGTGTGTATTCCTTGTTGAAGGCAGTAAAGTGTGGATACGAGAACACTTTTATTGACACCCCGAACCAAAAGGAGACTGACAAATGACCAACTTTGAAATGTTGCACAAAAAGATGCTCAATGGAGAAAAGATTGATTTGAATTTGGTTTGTTCTAATGTGTCCATCACTGTAGCGGATGCAACAGATGTAAGCAACTACACCGCAGAAGAGTTGGCAAACGACATAGCCAAAGCGTTTGCCAAGAAATGTCTCGAATGGGAAAACAAAGAAGCGGAGTAAACGAAATATGAAAGACATAAACCTGTGGGAAACTGACTACTGGAAAAAAACGAAGACCAATTCTGCATAAAATGTGGGAGGAACGCAGAAAGAGAGGAGAATGAGGAATGACCAACGAAGAATATGAAACTAAAACCACCTATCTTCAAGAACACCTTGACAAGTGGGGTGCCCAATACGGATTCGTTGAACAGAAGCTGGAGAAGGATGGGGTCGAGTTGTTGTATTATGTTTCCACGGACGAGTTTGACGAGGAAATAAACGCCATTCTACATGTGAGGAGGGGCAACCAACTTTCCACATTCATCTTTACCTTCAACGACCAGAACAAGGAAATCGACATAGAGGAGATTTTCGGAAAGTTCGAGGCCGTGGCGAACCTCATGGGAGCGAATCTATGAACAATCAAAAGCTGGCAAAGAAGTGGCTTTACAGACTTGAAGCAAAGGAACCCGGGAACGGCCTTTGGTATAATTCTCGCAACGAGTATGTTTGGGGTTGCAAGGACTGCAAAGGTGAAGCGAAGAATTTGCCGATGGGGTTTGATGAAAGGTATCATATCGACGGAAAGAATTGGTTTTCCTCTTGCTCTCGTGCCGAAGATTTGCTGCATTGGTATAGCAAGGAAGATGCTGAATTTCTCATGTCTAATAGGTTCGTTTTCACACGGTATCTCGCGACTGATTTTCACGAGTTCGACAAGGAAACGGTGTTCTTGAAAGAAACCGCTTTGCGACGGGAAGAAATAGATTTTCTATCTTTGTTTCGTTAGGAGATGATAATGACGAACTTTGAAAAGTGGAAAGAAAACATGAAGCCGGGAGAGCTGAGACTTTTCATGTTCCTGCTATCCAATACCATAATCCTTATTGCCATTCCGCTTATTTCCACATTCTTTGGGGTCGCACCCGAATATAGATTAGGTTCTGCTGTAGGAAGTGCCTTAATATTCTCTATCTTCTTTGCAAACGTAGCACCAAAGAATGGAGGTGACGATATTAAGAGATACGTGATTTTGATAGACAATAGCCCGACTACTTATGAATATGACAACATTGAAGACGCCAGAAAGGAAGTAGAAAGATTGAACGACATGGAGTTGTATGGTGATCCGTCTATTGAGATATACGACACAAAGGAAAGCATGACGGTGGAGTTTATTGGTCAGAAGAGCAAGCAGGAAGCCGAGGAGAATGAAGAATGACGAACTTTGAGAAGTGGAAAGAAGGGCTGAAACCAGAAGACTTGCTCAGGGACGATGAAAAATCTAGCTCCAACTATAAGCAACCCATTTTCAAATCGTGCTCTGTATGCCCCGCGCAGAGGTTTTGCGATGAATGGTATGAGGAGTTTAGCGATATTGCCGATATGGTTGGGCTTGGTTCCTGTGAAAACCTGTTCAATGAATGGGCAAACGCACCAGTCAAGGAGAACGAGGAATGATACCGGAAGATCTCTACAAGAAACTCCTGCACATATTCGGAACGAGTGGGATCAAGAAGGATTGCGAGCAGGAGATGGAAAAGCTGAATGCATACCGGGAAGCCATAGACAACTTTGGTTCCTACGACAAATTCGACGCCTATTGGGTTCTTGATGGAATATGGGGAACAATCCAGGACCACAAGACAATGGCCGAAGAATACCAGAAACTGTACGATGAGTTGAACAAGAAACGCCACGAGAAGTGGGGAGATGATTGCGAACCGTGAGGCAGATATGTGTCTAATAATTTTCTTTTGCGGATTCATGCTAGCACTTCAGATTGTGGTGCTGCTTTATGTGGTGAACGCGGCCGAGGAAAAAGGAGTATTTGAAGGGAAATTTCCACCAGCCATTCCTATAGTCGTTTATTTCGTTTCCACCGCACTTGTTTTTCTAACCGGATCCATTATTCCGTACATTTGATACACATTTGATGGAGAACTATTCTATGAAGAAGAACACCGAAGCGAAAAGACTGTTCATTTCCCAGCCAATGCGAGACCGGACCGATGAGGAAATCCAGGCCGAACGAGACCGAATCCTGGATGAAGTCAAGGAGAAATACCCGGACGTTGAACTCATTGATTCATTTTTCAAAGGCGCTACGCAGAGCCCGATCAATTCATCTTTCCAAGGCACTGCCCTGACCCCAATCAAGTGCCTGGCCGAATCCCTGAAGCTGATGGAAGGAGCCGACATCATCTACTTCGCCCCGGGTTGGAACATCGCTCGGGGTTGCACAATTGAACATTATGTCGCGGAGCTATATTTACCTAGAACGATCAAGATAGAGCATTTCTGAGGTGAATATGAGTTCGGACACCAAGATCCTCATCAGCTATTTGATACTGGTCGGACTTTTGCTTCCTGAAGTCGTCGCTGTTCTAAATTACATCAAAAAGGAAATCAAACGGCTTGTCGGGGAGGACGTTTGGGGAAGAAAGCGCGAAAAGTGAAAGTCACGCTGAAGTTGAAAGGACAGGAAGATCGGGTCGAAGATTATCTTAAATACAAGTCAATCGATTATGAAAGAAACCTCGAAGAAAACAAGACAATCTTCCAAATCCAAGGACACTTCAAACAAATCAACGAAGTCGCACTCTACCTCTACACCCAATTCAAATTCGAAGACTTCATCGCCATTGATGAAGCTGGACATGCCTTTCTCTGTTGGTGAAGGCATTTCCATTTGTGGCTGTGACTTGTCAATGAATGGATCAGGCATCTGCGTCCTTGACCTTGACAAAAATTTGGACATCGTTTCCTGTGATTGGCTTGGATTCACCCAGGTCAAGAAGAATCAGAAGGACAATCATGTCACATTCTACAAGAAGGACGACTACCTTTCCAGATTCGGCATCACCGAAATGATGATAAATGAAATCCTCGGAAAGGTCGGCAAATGCAAATATGCGGCGATCGAGGACTTCGCCTTCGGAGCTGTAGGCATGCTCGCAAACATCGGGGAGTTTGTCGGTCAAGTTGCATGGGAAATTTGGAAACAGAACATTGCCCTTCGCTGGTATGGTCCTGGAATTTCAAAGAAGCATTTCACCGGAAGAGGAAATGCGGACAAGGTCGGCATGTGGGAGACATTTCAGACCATTTCAGGGATCAAACCAGACCTGACCGATTATCCAATTCCAGAAACAGCAAAGGGCATTTCACCTACATCTGACATTGTGGACGCATATGCCCTGGCCCTTCTGCTTCAAAAAGAATTGAAGCTACGAACGGGAATCCTGAAGATGGAAGATTTGGACGAAAATGACAGAGTGGTGTTCGGAAAGAAGAAGAAATCAACCATTCTGGAAAACAAATTCGACGTCAGAAATCCACATTTTTCTTGACCATTCACCCAAAAGTTTATTATATTATACCTAGAAAGAACCACTATGTTCGGAGGTTTTGATGGACACGAACTATATCTTGAAGCAGTTGTCCTATCGATTGGCCAACAAGTTGACCTGGTATTCCCTTTGGTGGAATCAGGCGGAGTTCATGGAAGTGGCCAAGGAATTCTTCACTGACAAGGACAATGAAGACATAGCCACTTTCGCTGGACAATTCAACACGGCCGAAGAATATGCCTTGGAAGGAATGAAGCTGGCCGAGTACATGTGGAACCAGAGTCAGAAGACGGAAGGCGCATATTCCTATGACTACTACCACAAGTGCAAGTCGAGGTTCCCCAAACTTCCCACCGGTTTCGGCAATGACCTGAAGCCTACTGATCGTATTCCCACGAATCGCATGAAGGGAATCATCAGAAAGTTGGTCATTCAGAATCGTGTCCTCAACTTCTGGCCCGAATCGATCAAATGGTTCACTGACAAGAAGTTCATGAGCTGCAACAGGGGCATCTATCTCGCTGGACAGAATTTCGACAAGTGTGGAATGTCCTGGACTGACTTCATGAACAAGGTGGACGAGAAGTTAGGACCCCTTTATGCCGGGGAGAATGATCCTAGGGAATACAAGTTCGCCTATCAGGATGCACAGGGAGCAAGCCACGAGTCGAGCATCAAGCCCTATGTGCAGAACCGTTGGGGAATATTCCGGGAAATGGAACCTTTCAGTGAAGCGGAAAAGTTCATGATCAAACATTTTCCCGCGGCCCTTCTCTTGGACGAAAGGCAGAAGGATCCGATGACGGTGGAATCCCTGTTCAATGGGTTCAACAACTTGAAGGAACACGTCGACGAGTGGATCGAGAACGCTGAACGGATCCTCAAGGAAGAGGACGAGAAGCTGAAACTGCTGGAGAAACGATGATCAAGAAATACGACCCGAAACTCTATGAAGACAAAGGGATTTTCATAGATTCCTATTCGTCCTTTGAGATGAAATTGGCAAGAAACATCATTGCCGAGAAATTGAAGGAATCCGATTGGAGAGTGTTCGTATTGAACGACCCGGCGATAGAAATCGAAACAACACCACTTCAATACCCGAATGCAAGTGGTTTGAACATCGAATTTAGTGTCATGTTCGGAAAATATGGAGAAATTCCCGCTATCCTCATTTACAGATACGACAACGGGGTAGCAAAGTCAAAATATGTTATATTCGACCAGGATGACAAAGTTCTGATCAAAGAGGCCTTGGACTTCCTGAAAAATACTGCTCAGATAGCAAAGGCCAGAATAGATGCTTACCTGAGCTCCAGCGGTGGCTTCTGAGCCATTTTCTGCAAAGGTAGCTATAACTTACTACCCCTAGGTAAAACTGGCTCAGAATGGCTCCTGTACAGCCAGGGAGAGTGCAGCAGAAAGAAGGCTAAATTACTTGGAGGATCCTATATGGCAAAAAGATATTTTCCTGGTCATCATGTAGTTCGTGGGAAATTGTCAAACATTGAATCCGCGACCAAGCGTGACGTTCAGGATTGTTTTGAAAATCGGACAAGAGAGGAATTGGACGAAATCTTCAAGGAAGTCACCGGACGTGAACCTAGAAAAATCGAATATGGTCCCTTTGCAGATTGGTATTACAAGAATGTGAAGGAAGGGATTGAGAAAATTCAGACCGACTTGGATGACATCGAGTTCTTTCCCTCGGACGAAGACAACGGAATATACGACTCGGCTCTGCTTTCTGAATTACTGACCAACTGCAGGAACTACAAGTTTGATTCCAAGTGGCGGGACAAGATCAAAAGCGAGCTGGAATTTTATATGTATTTGATGAACAGAAAGGACAAGGAAGAATTTATGGACGAACGACCTGATCTATTCGAAAGCGAGGACAAGGGCACCGACTTCGAAGAGGAAGCCGAAGGTTACCTAATGGACATCATCTTGGAGAAAGGCCTGTATCACACTTTCATTGACCCGGACGAAGAAAATGAAGAAGCCAGAATCGTTCAGACTTGGTTCGATGATTCAATGGAGTTCTTGGTCGATTGGATGTATGACCACAACACCGCGGATATGAGCGAGGCATCAGGTCAGGCAGTTCTTGACAAGGTCAGGGCGAAGCTGAATTCCCTGATCGAAGAATGTTTCTAAAAAAAAATCCCTTCATGGGATCCCCGACAAGGAAGAAGAGCCAGGGTCAAAAGCCCTGGTTCTTTTTCATAGATATTCTCGCTTGTCTATGCAGTCAAATGCTTTCTTCAAAATGTCCTGAGAATCACCAGTGAATACGGTTTCCTTCTCGGATTCATAACGAATGAACCTTATTGAGTTCATCCTTATTTCGCACAAAACAACCAAATCCGTCGTTTTGTTTTTGCTGTAACATTTTATGATATTGTTGTTGTCTCCTTTGACCTCTGCAAACCTGTTGGTGGTTTTTAGTTTCTTCAACATCATGGAATACATCAATTTCTCTTGAAACTTTGTTTGCTTGAAATTTTTGATGAATTCCTTCAAAATGTCGATTACAGGTTGCGGTGTCCCGAATGAATACTTAAATATGACTTTACTGCAATTGATGTATTTCGGTTCAAGTTTTCCGTTGAATGTTATGGTAGTGTTTACCCCATTCTTTTCGATTCCTAGGGATTCAGCGGTTATTTGCCATTCACGAACGGAACCACCTACTGTAGGTTCATATCGGATTTCCATAAAGTAGGTCACATTAAACTCAACGTGCACTATTTTTATGTCGCCACTCAATTCTGCACTATATGCATAGTATTCGACAGTTGGTCCACCGCCGGTGTGGAATTTTATGTTTGATTCATTTAATATCTTTTCGATTTCATTGAATGTTTCGTAAATCATTTGTCATCTCTTTGTATTTCTGCACTACACTTTCCAACGTCTTTTCCACGTTTCGCTTGGGATCAAACTTCCAGTTGAACGTCATGACATTTGGTTCCAACGGTTCTACTGCATTTCCGAAATTCTCCTTGTCAGAAACCCGAATGCCCACACGAAGAGGATGTCTGGCAGTTGATCCCGTCCATTCCAACATCAGAGTCAGACCGTCAACATTGCACTTTGCCTTCCTATTCACCTTTTCCACGACAGGATTTTCATGCTTGTTGACGAAATTGGTCACGCTGGCTTCGATGATTTTAAAGGCCAGCTGATCAGAAACTTCCTTCTTTCTCGTTTCCTGAATGACCTTGCAGAGTTCTTCCCACTTCCCTAAAATCCTCTTGACGAAGTCTGAGACAGTTTCAGTGTTTTCTGCCTTCCAAAGGGAATACCAGTCCGAACCGTTCGTCCAATCCCTCGGACAGTTTTCGTCATTCATGAGGGAAAAGTCAATTTCATACTTTTCCCAACTTGCATACATATTCGTAGGATCGTCGAAGTTGCAAGTAGGATCCACCCCGTGAAAGAATTCAGATATGTAGAAGGCGGCAAAGACATGGCCGAACGCATTGCAGAAGGAAAGACTGAAGTCATGTTCCCCGCGAAAGTTCAGGTTTGTCTTTCCATGAACAGACAGGCCGGTGATCAGGTTTCCACGATGCTTTTTGAAGGTAATTCCGTTGTCGAGGAGTTCTTTCGAGATTTCTTTGAGGTTCATTTTCAAACCTCTTCGTTCTTGGTGAAGTTTTCGTGCACCTTTCTTGCGGTTTCAATGAGGTTGCAAATCGATTCCCTTTCTTCCTCGTCTTCAGTTTCCTCCAGCTTCTCATTGTAGCGTTCGATGAGTTCTTCGTAGTGATTCTTCACGCACATGACCATCATCACGGCGCCAATCACCTTGAGGACTCGGACAATGGCATAGACAAAAAGTGCCGCGTAAACAGCCGCATTCACTTCAATGATTCCAAGTGATGTGATGACGGCGAAGATGAGGTAGCAGTAGATTTCCGGCTTTATTGGGGCCAGAAGATTCACGATGCCTTTGATGAACTTTTTCATAGTTGCCTCCAGGTTGGTCTAGGTATAATATAATATCTTTTTGACCAAAGTGTACCTGCAAAATGTAAAAAATGTTCAGGTCTAAATTCTAGGAACAAAGGAGCTACAAATGGCCCAAAATACGCTAGTTTGGTTATTGTCCAAGGGGTTGAACGACATTGCGACCTCCGGTGAAACGCCCACATTCGACATCAAGTGGTCCCTCCCGATCTACGACCACCTGACCGACGGCACAGTGATGACCATCCCGGAAGCCAACCCCGGCCCCGACATGGACGATGGAACGACTACCCCTTCCCACAATCAGCAGGCGCCTGGGGATTTCAATGGTGGTTTCCTTGTGAATGGAAGCAAATATTCACTGATTCAATGGGATTCCACAGGATATGTTCCAGTGACGGAAACATCCGGTTGGGCAAAGAATCCTGAATGGTCAATGACTGCTGAAGTTCCACATGTAGGAAATACGATAGTCGTAGGTCAGAATGGAAACACATCTTTCAAATTAGGATCAGTTTCCGGTAGTTCCTTCGTGGAAAGTGGAACACAGCCAACACAATTGCCTTTGGCCGCTTGGTCTGAATCACTTTTGTACAAGAATGTTCGTTATGACGGCACTTCGACCGAGGACCCCGGAGAAGGACAGGATCCTCTTGCCTATGCACATTACACCGTCTATTTGAGATGTCAATCCACCTGGGGCAGTTCCACTTTCATTTGCGGTGACATTCGGTTCAACAAGGTTCTGCTGTTTACGAATATTGGCGGTGAACCTGTTCCTGTGGCGATGATTTGCTTGGCCACCCCGGTTGTTCTTTTCGCGAACAATCAGGGTCAGTCGAATTCAATGGCTATCAGCTTCCAGATTGGTTTCAACCCCGATGACACGGAAGTTCAGAACGTGACCTTTGACAATCTCTATTGGACGAAGGTGGGGGAATATCCTGACCACGAAGTGGATATGCGGCTGTATTCCAAGAACAGATTGGTGTTGGGAGATGAGATAGCCACAGACAATGGTGCAGCAATACAGATCAGAGATACACTTTGTTCATTCAAACCATTCTCATATATTGGAAAATCATCTACCACGAATGAAGTGGTTTATGCAGGTTTTGGCCGGCCATCACTCAATATTTTTGACATAACTACAACAGATTCATCTTTTAATCCAGAAGAAGTGGTGGCTGGAAATTTAGGAATAAACCTTTATGCTGGTTCAATCGATAGTCAGACTTTTCATATAACAAACAATAGTTCATTCCTGTCGGTAATAAACACAAATGACATCAATGTGAATACTGCTTTCGCTGCATATCAAGGTCCAAACAAGGATCAGTTGCGTATACAATCGTCATTTTGGGCAGAAAATGGTAATTCTGCATCTTCCATATATGCAGAAGAATCTCTTGTAGCCACAGCTGGTTGCAATAAAGAAAACTATGTAATGAGTGTGATCGCCGCAGCCGGTCTGAATTCACTCGTAAACAAGAGTGAATATGCCACTCAAAGTTATCATAGAAGATTGGAAGATGCCTTGCTCATTGGCGGTTCCATCAATGTTGCATATCCAGTTGGAACAGATGCAAGTGGTGAGTTTGAACTATATCCTGAATTGACAGTAGCTGTTGGAAATAACAACAAAATCTATGCAGGCGAAGCATTTTCCAGTGAAAATGATTTTTCCTCCAGAACAGTGATATTTGGTCGTAACAATCAGGTAGACAATTCGTGGTGCAATCCAGGTACACCTGTTCCAAGAATCAATGGAGAAATCGAAGATTCCTATGTATTAGGTTCATGCAATGCAATAGGTTATGAACTGACACCTGATACCAATTTGTTCCATGATTCTCAAACAAAAAACTACGTTCTAGGAAACATGAATGTAATTGGGCAGGCATACAATAGCAATTTGTGGTCAAAAATACCGACTAACAAATACATACTAGGATCTGGAAACAATATCGGTTTGGACGACAATGTTGGAAAATTCCCGGATATTTATGTCTTCGGTTCGAACAATACCGTGACCATCACTGCAGAATCGAACAAAGACGCCAGAAACAAATATGTATTCGGTTCAGGCATGACCATTGGAGATTACGAAGAATTTGTGGTTGGTCACTATTCAGTTGGATTGGGGCATGATACTCCTCACTGGTTTGGTGAAGAAGCCAGAATGTTCACTCTGGGAATCAATGGCGGTGCACTATTGAATGTGAGATTTGGTGATGAACACATCTCCATTCCCACAAAGACAATCATAATGAATTCATCCGTCGGAACCTATCCTTATGGCACTCTTTGCTACGAACCGGATGCCTCAGGTTTCCATCAGCTGTTCTACTATCACCCTGGATTGATTCCTAATCCTTGACATCTGAACAACATTCCGGAGGTATCAGATCAATCCCTTGTTCCAATCTGATCATCTCCCAGTGTCGCTCGAAGTCATTAACCAGTATGTCCAACTGTTTCTGCAGTGATTCATTGTCTTTGCGAGTGTTGATCAAATCCACAGTCAAGGAAAGCAGCTCATTGAACATCTTGAAAACTTCATTGATTCCAGAATATCCTTTGTACACCGTATATCCAATGACTTTGGAAATCGATGTTTTGAAGATATAGGCCACCTTGGTTTTTCTCAGAAACATCAGCATTTCGTATTCATCTATTCCATTGTTCCATGTGCACTCCACCATGTACACTGTTTTTTGGTGCATCCAGCTCGACACATGAGAATCGCCGACCAATTCCTGAACCCTGGCCTTGATCATGTTCACCAGCAGTTTCAGTTCAAACTCATGTGTTATGGGTTTTTCCATATTCTACAATATAGTCAACGTATTTCTTCACATTCTTTTTGAAATTCCGTCCAGGTCGAATCTTCGTCAAAACCATTCCTTGACCTTTGAAGATGACGCATACGGGTTTGCCTAAAAACCTTTCGAACCAAACCAGCGACCAGTCTTCTTGCTTTTTCCCAGGAAGGGTGTAGTCAAGAATCGAATGCATGCGATCACCCTTCTTTGGCTCGAACCTGGTTTCTATTCCATATTTGGTCTTCATTTCCAGCCGAATCATATTGACCAGAAGTTCATCGGTGAAAAAAGGACTGTCTATTTTCCACTGCTGAAAGTTCAAATTCCTCTTTATCAACCACTGAATCAGTTTCAACTTCAGGGAAATCAAAGGATCATGGCGCCAAATTCTGATCCACCCATTAAAGACGACAGAATGCTTGTGTTCTTCAAATACAAGGTAGCTTATTGGTGGGGTTGTTTTCTGATTCCTATACATGAATGACAAACTGTAATACCGATGACATTCCACCGAAACGCACATCAGATCATATTTGTCATACATATCATTGACAACACGCTGAAGTATTTCACCTTGTGTCTTGATGAAATCGTTTCTCTGCAGGAAATAATATCGCCACTTGGTGTTTTGGGTCGAGACGATCATACAAAATCCTTTTCAGACGTGTTGTTCAACCATTTTACGAATTTCTTGACGTTTCTTTTCAAGTTCATGTTCGGTTTGAAGGTGAATTCCTTGCGATCAGTCACTATCTTGCAAATAGGAAAGTGTCCGAGGTTGAACCAGCTCCGCTCAAAATAGACCAAATAGCCAGTTCCCCAAATGTCAGTTTTGTTCAAGCGAGATTCATTGAAGACAATTTTCGAACAGGACGATGAGTTGTTGTTCGGAATGAAACTGGTTTTGAGTCCATATTTGTTCAACAGTTCGGACCTTATCATGTTCATCAAAAGATTTTCAGAGAAATGAGGGCCAGAAAATTCATAGTTTATTCTGTCCAGGGCAAAATTGTAATACTTCCTGATGATCCTCATTTTCAATTTCGCGAATGGGTCACGGTTCCATATTCTGAATGGTATTCTTTCGAAGACAATTGATTTTTTGCCTATCATGTATACCATGTTCACGCCAGGAAAAACTGATCGATTTTTAGAATAAGGTTTGATCAGGGTTATGAATTGTTTCCTTTCGTCATTTGTATAAAACTGAACAGACCACTGTGTGCTGATTCCAACTTCCTTGAACATATCAAGGAGTTTGTCCATATTCGGGTGCCACGGGTGTTTGAACATAAAATGCCTCTAGCGGTTCATAAATATAATATAATAAACTTTGGCCAGGGTGTATCATCTTTTGACAACTTTTTCTTGGTCAAATGGCAGAAAAGATATTATATTGTAAATACGGAGAATTGCCTATTATGTACAAGTTCAGAACTGGTTTGCTTTTCAACATGGTCAAATATGTAGTCAAGGACATCGCGACCAGAGGTGGCTGGGAAATCGAATATGACTATGAAGACATGTTCGAGGTCTCATTCTGCAATTATGCAAAGATGTGCCTGAAGTGCATACCAAACGATCCTCTCGAAGGTGTGGACGTTCAGTTGACTTTCAAGGACTACGAGGATTTGTTGAACTGCGACAGGAACATGAATTGCTACAATTTCTTCTACACCGTAAGGGAACCAAGTGAAGCCGAACAACTTGAAATTGTAATAAACCATTGGTTGACGTTCGGTGGAAACTACATGGGAACGATGAGGAATCTGCAGCTATGAGCATCAGCTACGAACATCAGTTGCTTATGAGAATCGCCTTGGGCAAATTCGATGAATGGAACAAGGACAAGAAATATGTATCTGTCATATCGTGTCCAACAGTAGGTTATGCTTTCGAGAACAAGGACAGGAAAAAGAGGGTGGTGATTCAATACAAGCCCGACCTTGAAATCCCTGACTGTGCCGGTGCTGTTCCCGACCCCTACATCAGCTGTCCCGATGGTGTCTATTTGAAGGTGATCGAAACGGAAAATTATGAAAAAATCGGGATATTCTACATTGAGGACAAATCAAGCATAAAGTTGATTCCTCATTATTTGGACAGGTGGGCGCGATGAATGAATTTGAACAAGAGCTGATCTACAAGATTGCAGCAAACAAGGTGAAGCAGTGGGCCGAAAATCATAGCTGGACCACAAGATATGTTCATAAAACGGAATCAAGGTTCGATGTGGTTTGCGACAAAGATGACATATATCGCAAGGACGGTCATATAAAGGTCATCATCGAAACGAATTTCTGGTCAGATGAATTTGGACGCACGACATTGGTCATTATATTCCCGAACAGTCGTAGTCAAGGAGACATCTTCGAAATCGGCAAGGAAAACCTGAATGAAATCGAACACCTTTTGGACACCTATGCCGGTGACATTTGAACAACAGTTGGTTTTCAACATAGTGGTGACCAAGATGAAGAATTGGTCCATTGAACGTGGTTGGACAATCGATCATATCAACAAAAGTCATGCTTGCTTCCGTGCTGAATATCCCGATGTCAGAAAGGCGACCAGAGATGACTACGTCTACATCCTGTGCGATTCCGGGAAGAAAGACAACATCATATTGCATGTTCATCTTCCTCATTCTGGCTATTACAACTACAGCATGCATCTGTACATAAACAAGGACAACCTCAATACACTTGAACACATGTTGGATGGATATGTCAGGATTCCAAAGTAGATTGCTTTTCAATATGGTTGTCGAATTCCTCAATGAACAGTTGAAGGAATACAGTGGAAGGCATTATTGGTTCAATGAAGAAGAAGTCAGATTCGATTTCAAATACAGTGGACTGAGCAATTCCGAATGGTATTGCATCGACTATAACAATTTCATGGAACCTCATGTGAAGTTGCGCTACATAAACTATCCGCCAATAAACGGAATAAGATCAGGTTGGAGGGCATGGACAATAAAAGGACCAGAGGACTTCAAGGAATTCAGAAATTGTGCAGAAAACAGGATGGCTAAATTCTATGCAAAGAAGGAGGTAAAATCATGATTGATTATGATTTGTACCTGAAGAAGAATGAACAGAAGACGGAAAAGGACGCCATGCTCATCCGGGAAGTGGTGGAAAAGCGTGTGCGCATGGTCTATGGTGACTATTGCACCGATGAACAGCTGAACGAGATATTCGACCTGGCCTGCAAGAATCGGACCACCGGAGAGGCGATTGGCTGGGTGCTGGAGAATTTCAATGAAGACGCCAAGTATGAACCCCCGGAAGAAAAGTTCAAGATTCTGGAAGGCGGTGTGGCGGAGGAAATGACCCTGGACGAAATCGCCGAAAAGCACGGGGCCAAGTTGAAGGATTTGGAAGTCCAGTTGGAAATGGGCAAGGAAGTGGAGAAGGAACATACGAACGACCCGGACATAGCGGAACGCATAGCCATGGACCACCTCTACGAAATTCCTGACTACTACACTCGGCTGAAGAAGATGGAAGAGGAAGCCGAGGAGGAAATGAAGGGCTAATCTTGTATGGACACTCAAGAACCGATAGATGCCTTTGAAGGTCTGGACGAAGTCCTTGGAACCAATTTCGTCAGTTCCGAGGCGGTGGTCGAACAACTGCCAGAATTCGTCCCTGACACCGAGAACCACCCTTTGGCTCAGGACAAACTTGACCTGATGAACAAGCTGAAGGAACTTGACCATGAAGCTGCACAGGTAGTGGAATACCTCAAATCGGAAATCAAGATCGGTGCCAAGACCTCCTACCATTCAGTCTATGCCCAACTTGTCAAAGCCCGTCTCGAAATCTACAAGGAATTGAGGGAAATGGTTTTTGCCTACGACCAGGTGCAGAAGATGGAGAATCAGCCGAAGAACACCAATGTGGAGCTGAAGGCGAGCATACCTTTGACCTCCACTGACCTGTTCGCCCTTGCCAATTCAAAGAAAGTTGCAGAAGCCAAAAAGGTGGATGCGGAGGAAATGAAATGAAGCAATTGTTGTTCGAAGAAAAGAATGGATTGAATGAAGTGACCCTGAACGAAAGTTTGACGGGTGCATTTTCCAAGGGTGCTTTGGTTCTCGGCTACATGGGACTAATGACCCTTGCCGCAATCAACCCGAGAATCACCTCCTCTGACCTGACCCGAGTTGACAACATCTTCGGTTTCATGTTCAAGTCCCTGAACGACAAGCGGTTAGGCAAGGACAAAAAGAAATACTCGTCCGATGTGCAGAAGATGGTCGAACGGATGAACGAGCTGAACGAGGCAAGTGTAGGCAAGATCACCCCGGAGACGATTCTAAAGGTAATGGGCAAAGGCGGGGAATTGACCGAAGACCAAGAAAAGTATTTGGTTGCCTCCTACTATTATCGTCAGTATGCAAAGAAGTTGATACAGGAATTGAATGCATTCGACTACAGCAAGGCAAAGAAGGAAAGTCCAGAAAACGCCAAGCAGTTCGTGGCCAAGATGCAAGCTGCCCTGGAAATGACAAATAACCCCGGAAGCGCAGAAGAGGAAGGTCAGGAAGAAGGACAGGGAGAAGGTCAGGAAGAAAAGCCCGCGGAACAGAACAAGGAAGGAGAACAGAACAATGGCTAATCCTACACAGATCAAGAATGTATTGATAAAGGCCTTGAACAGCAATTCAGTTCCTCCTTCGGTCCTCGTAAGTTGGTTCGAAAAGTCAATGGAACCCGCGGCCAAGGAAGCACTGACTGCAGAAGGCATGGACGACGTGAACAAGAATCTGGTGTCCGAAGCCGACTACAACAAGATGGAAAATGACGTCAAGGACAGTTTGAACAAGCAGAAGGCGAAGCTGCAGTCCGAGTTCAACAATCTTCTGACTCAGGTGAATCTGAAGGACCCTGAAGAAGCGCAGAAGATGTTCCCTTCCGACATCCGCAAGCAGTTCGATGCGACATTCACAAAGGAACTGGAAAGAGCTACAAGAGAAGCGCAGAAGGAAGAAGCGGAAGAAAAGAAACAGATGTCATCCTGGCAAGATGTTTGCAGAACGATATTGCTGCTGCTTGGTTCACCGACTGACGACAACACTGAAGACAACAAGGCCTTCAATAATGCACTGTCTTTGGCCAATTTGCCAAAACCTTTGATAGAAAAACTCAAGAAATATCATGGTCAGGTTCATTGGAATGAAAACGACATGAATGACATAGTTGTCGCCAGCAATAACATAACAACTGAAGCCAATGTAGAGAAAATGAAATCTCTGTTGAATGCAAAGATGAATACAGTCAAACAACAAAAATCAAATGCATCACCGGCACAGCAAAAATTGATTGGAGAAATCGCTGGAACATTAAAGGTGGCGAATTTGTCAGACAGAAGATTTGAAGAATTGTTGAATAAAGTGCTTGGTTCATCTTCATCGGCTGTAGACAAGGAAAACAAAACGGAAACTCAGCAGCAGACAGAAGAAAAGTAATTTTAGAAATTTCAGTTTTTTCTGGCCCTATCTCAAAAATAGGGCCATTTCTTTTGCTCATCTTTCCAGAAAAGATATTATATTATACCTAGAACCAAAGGAGACACTATGATATATTCTTTGACTGAAAAGCAGCTGCAGAAAATCAGAGAAGAAATTGATCCTGACATCACCATCGTTGACAATGAAACTCGCGTCCTGTTGTTCAATGTCATGGTGGATGCAGTCAGGGAAAAAGTGGAAGGATTCAGTGGTCTGTTTTTCAAAGTCTATCCGGAAATTACCAAAGACTATCTTCCGGAAATCAGGAAAAGGTATTTCCGTGATTTCACAGCGATGATCGACTGGATGAAGAAAACCAAGGATTTTCTGGTAAGGGAAAAGGCACAGAGAAATTTGGCGACAAAAATCCTCTTGGCCCAGATGAACGAAAAACACCCTAAATCGCGTTTTGGTGCAGATGATCGCGGAAACCTAACTGTCATTGAAACTCCGTGTCCGAGAGTGGATGCGCGCCTCGTTCTGTGCAACGGAACAATCAATATTCGCCCTGATGACATTGAATTGAAAGGATACTCGGCTTTCAACTTCAAGATGGCAATTGAAGAATTTGAACAGAGGGTGAAAAAGGAATTGAAGATGGATAGAGAGGGTGATTCACCTTGCAGGGTCGACCTAGAATCGTGCAGACTGATAGGTTTCAGAAAATGTTGCTGACAAAAGAACAGATACAGCGAATGCAAAATGAATTCGGTTGTGATGTCTTTCTTTTTGCAATCGGTTTCTACAACGTGTATTTTCATCATCGTCATCTGGTGCTTGGCTTCACTGAACATAGTCAACTTTCAGTGGACATCGAAACCCCTGACCTGTGGCCAAAAGGATTCAAAGACCACTATCTGTTTTCTGACTTCGACATGTTCATTGACATGTTGTCCAAGGTTCACGGGATATTCACGAAAGAGGAATTCGCCAGGAACTTTGCAGCCAACGTGATCGTGAAGAAGTTGAAGGAAAAAGGACACGAACCCATATTGCAGGATTTCCATACGAATACATACATCAGACTTGAGTTTCCACCTTTCAAACGTTCGATTTCCTTGTGCAATGGGAGGATCAAATTGAACGTCGAGGGTGGTTTTGCCCTTCCTGACTATGGAATCAAATCGGTCAACCGTGCAACGGAATGGTTGCTCGATGTGGAAAAGGATGCAGACCAATTCTTTTCCCGCGTAGGTGAACTTTGCAAATAGGAGGCAACATGAAGGCATTGACCAAAGAACAATATGAGAAAATAAAGAACGAGATAGACGGAAATTTCCACAGAATTGATTCATCCTATCTCATTTCCATTCTGGAAAAGGACTTTGGTCTTGGAGTGGAACAAACGGGAACCGATTTCGTGTTATGGGAACGAGGTTATGATCAACCTGAAAACATTGCATGTTTTGACAGCTTTGATGAGATGTTTTCCTTCCTAGTGAAATTCAAAAGGAAGTTGTACAAAGACAAATACAAAGCTGAGTTTGCAAAGAACGTCATGGTGAAGATGTTGGAGGAAAAGGGAATCCCTATCGAGCATTTCTACATTCCGATTGGCTATATGATCTGCTACAAGCCGAACAATTCGGTCTGGATAGAAATATCTCGTGACATCATACGAACAGACGATTACAAGGAATTTAAAGGATATTCGATCAAGAACATCGAAGCCGTGGCAAAGCATTTCTTCGGTTCAGTGATATCTGACATGAAATACAGACAAATTTACAAGGACCTGTAGATGTACGAGACCACCGAAGAAAGACTGGAAGCGCTCAAGGAAATCTATCCGGATTTCTTCTGTGATAATTCACCTGATAATCTCGTGGGATATCGTCGTGAAGGTTTCAAGGCACCTGTTATATGGGAAACCTTCTCTGGACGATTTCGAATCTGTCCTAGAAAAATAGGTTCGATAGTACATACAGGATCAGAATTTGCAAAAACATTCGAAGAGGTGCTGGAAAAAATCAAGGAAAATAAAATCAAGGCAGACAAAGACGAATATCTTTGGAATTTGACAATGCAAATCCTTCGTAACAAACTCGGGAACGATTTGATGACCAAGTTGTTTAATGTCTTCGTCATCACTGTCAACAACGGCGTTTTTATGTCTCGGTTGTATTATGGAAATGACAACGACAAGGTCATCAAAATGACGCCGGACGAAATGATCAAATTCTTCGTGAGACACTATGGAAAATCTTGAAGGTTTCACACCCGAACAAGTCAGCAGGGTCAAGGACCTGTTCGGTCATGATGTTATGATTGACATCTATGGAATAGGTCATAGATATCCAACAATAAAAGTCAGCTTTGGATATGACTACAACTATGGTATTGAACACTGCAGAAATTCATATCTTGTCTATGATATGAACAAATACGCGGTGTCTGCCAACTTTCTTTGCTTGTACAGGGGAAAGAACTTCAAGATCGCTTTGGAAAGATTGATCAAGGAAGAGAAAAAGATCAAGAAGATGACCTTCGTGGGAAAACTCACACTGAACATCCTGAGAAAGAAATTGGAGGATTCAAAAATCAACTATTATGTCAGGTCTTTTTTACAAACAGGCGGGAGCATTATAATCCCTGGAACTTCAATCTTCATTGAAATTCACGACAATCATATCAAATACTTCAAAGATTTTATGAACACCAATCCTTCCTTGATTGTCGAATGCACTGAACCCGGAGCTGTCGACAGGGTTTTGCGACTGATTTCAAAGGAATATCGCAGACAAAACAAGGTCTAAATTTTTTGTATGGACACCAAAGATTCAGAAAAGACATTAGGCCTTGACCTGACTGAACTTCTCAAGGAGCAGGTCGAGAGGGAATCACCACAGGTCACCGCCACGTTCTATCCTGGAAAGGTGGTGTCCAACAATGACCCGGAGAAACTAGGCCGTTGTCAAATTCGCGTGTTCGGCATTTTCTCCGAATCCATTCCCGACCAAGACCTTCCGTGGGCTCTTCCCGACATTGGTTTCACTGGATCAAAGGTTGGCAATTTCGTCGTTCCTCCGGTGGATGCACTGGTCAACGTCTATTTCGACAACGATGACCTCTACATGCCGAAATACACGACGAAGGTCTCCCTGACGAAAAAGGAACTCAAGGGAATGGTCTCCAATCCTCTGGGTGACTATCCCCATACGATGGTTTTCTTCGAGACGGACGAAGGCGACTATCTGAAGATGAACAGGCAGACAGGGGAACTGACCTTCAACCACAGGTCAGGCGCGTCCATAATGATATCCAAGTCCGGTCACATTGTAATAGACAACGCCAATACGGAAAACGGTGGATTTGACTTGAACATCAAGGGAAACATCCGCTTCCAATCTCAGGGTGACATTGAATTGAACACCATGGGAAAAATCAAGTTGTCGGCGCCCACAGGAACTTCAAACTTCTGGCAGCCGAACTGCATCCCTGTTTGCCCGTTCACTGGTCAGCCGCACACGATGTCGCCTGGCCTTACAGGAAACAAGTAATCAAACGATCCTTTCGTATTCCTCAACCAACTTGATCACCCGTTTGATCATGGTTTGAACCTTGATGCCCCTGGACCATCCCCATGTCCATTTCTTGCATACATGCTTGCTAGGGTCATCGATATTATTGTAGACCACCACTTTAAACGGCTCGATAGCGATGTCCCAATCCTTCCATATGATGTTTCCATGATATTCCCACAAGAAATTTTTATCTGATTGGAACTTCTTGCTCAGAATTCTGTAGGCCAATTTCATCTCGTAGTCAATCTTTTCCATGTTCTCCAAGTATTCGTAGACCATCCTGGACTTGGGGAAGATCAGATTGATCTGACAATTGACTTTTGACAGCATCAGGTTCTTTTTGTACATCTTGAAGCTGCCCACACACCAAGTGTTTCCCTTCCAATCGAACACCTCATCGTGGCCATTCGGTGAACTGGTACCCACATAAGGTATGTTATGGTCGTTCAGCCACTTGGTTATCGGTTTCAGTCTAGCGTAGCTCATGATGATACTTCTCCAGCTCGTCCTTTTGAAGTTCAGCGATCCTTTCTACGGCGCCTTCCACCATATTTCCCTGTTCTTCCCTCCGGTCGAACAAGATGTTGTACATATAATATACCTGAACGCGTCCAACCCAAACATCAATCTGCGCAAGGGACCCGGACATCAAAGGCGGAGGAAAGAAGGCATCTATCGTCAGATGTTCCAATACATCGTCTTCATGAACTTCCGTCGTGAATCCGAGTTTGTTCAGCTTGGTGCAAAGGATTTTCGATATGAAATTCCTCGCGACCTTTTCCCGTTTTCTTTTCTCCTCTTTCTGATCAAACCGCTTTCTCACTTCCTTCAGTTGATTCAGAAACACGTCGAAATTTTCGGAACGAGCATAGAAATTGGTTGTCCCCCATTCGTTCATCTCGTATTCCCCGTTGATGTGACTCATGCAACACCAATTACGGAAAACATAAAATGAAGTTGTAGGATAATCCAGCAGATCATCAGGTATCTCCGGGAATATCTCCTTGACCTGTTTCAGCTGGTCTTTGGTCATAGCAGCTTTTTCCATTTGGCCCTCTTTATGACAGCTTCCATTGCCCCAGGAATTGTAAACTTAGGATCACCGCCCATGAAGTAGATTCGAACCACTCCGTGATAGGCATCAATGAAATCCGAGCCAACCCTGAACGAGAACTTGCTCAATGGAGGATGCTTCGGATGTGTTGCACGGATTTTGACGTCATCGCGGTCCAGCTCTTTTATTACCTTTGCTTCGAAACCCTTTTCCTCCAACTTCTTGCAGAGGATGTTCGCGGTCAGATTCTTTCTGAACTGTTCTCGTTCAAAGGTCTTCCTGAGCGCTTCCAGCTTTTTCAGAAACACCTTGAAATTTCTGCACCGGATGTAGTCAAATCCGTGTTCCCACCGGTCAAGGAAATACTCCTCACCGACATGGCCGAACCGAAGTTGCTTGTTGAAGGCATAAAATGTCCCCGTGCCTTCCTGTCCGCAATGGTCAGGGGTCTCCGGGAATATCAGCTTCAATTGGTCAACATGTCTCTGTTTCATGAGAAAAATATAATAAATTTTTTGGTCAAGAGTACAAAGAATTGATTATATTTTGTCTAGGAGAACCACATGAACTTTCAAAAGGAATTCTTCATAAACCTGTTGGCGGAAAAGCTGAAGGATCAACTCGGCTGGGAAAACATAGTCAAATATGCCGATGATCAGCCAATTGTAGTCGTTCAGGATGGAATGTCCGACAAATACTATGTGGTCGAAAGGTGCGTGATCATAAGGTTCATGCGCGTGAATGAAGGGAACATGGTCGTCACGCTTTCGATAAAGAAAAAAGGAAAGGTCCTTTCTCATCAGTCATTAGCCGGAAGATACAACTTTGACCAAGAGTCATTGAAGAAAATAGTCGACTTCGTCCTGAAAACGGTGAACGCATGCCTATAACGATTGGCGCCATTACCGAAAAGAATCGAGCTGTATATCATATTGTTCGTGATATGATTCAAGAACGATTCGGGGAAGGTTCAGTGTTTCTTGTTCAAGAATACATCCATGCTGGTCCTTGGGACATCAGGTGGATGGACAGGAACGAAGAACTCAGAAACATGCTGATGGTCGACATTGGTAATGGTCGCCTTGGAAAGTGGGGCAGACAGGAATACAAACTTTTCTTTACCTACCTCGACAATGGTGACTATGCATTCTTCATCAATGATGCAGGCGGATGCCTTCATGAACCAACAGAAGATGAACCTATTGAACTGCTTTATGAAAGACATGTGGTAGGTTATCCAAAGAATGGAAGGTCATTTGAAGAACTGGTTGACTATGTCTATGAACAAGTCGAGAAGCTGAAAAGTGAATTCAGGAAAACTGACTTCAAGGACAAACTCGCCTTGAACATCATGATAAATCACGTTGACGAGATCATTTCAGCTGAACATTGGGTGAAGCGAGCTGACACAATGGCCGCTTTTTTCATTCAAGGAATATTGACCATAAACGTCAACCTCTTTCAAATGAGGATCACCTTTTCGGCGCCTAACACAGGAAATGTAGACAGGATGCTCGCTTTCTACGAAATAAAGGAAGAACAGTATCCGAGGATAAAGGAAGCAGTGAACGAATGCTTCAGGGATTTTCTGGATTCCGTTGAAGCGAGACCTAGACACTTTGATCGCTTGTTCGATTTCAGTGACAAAACTATATTGAAGCAAAAGGAGAACGCTCTATGAAACTATGGATGCTCGGTGGAAAAATTCACTCTGGAAAGAACCTGGCCGCGAAGATCGCCAAGGAATGGCTTGAATCTCAGGGACTCAAGGTCGACTGCGAGATGCTGGCCAAGGGAGTGAAGGATGGATGCAAGCGAGATTTTGCAGTCCTGGCCAGCTATCTCAATGAACTTTCACAGGAAGCAAGACGGTCAGGAAATGACATGCTGGCTGACCTTCTGCATATCAAGGACGAAAACTGGTATGAAGACAAGACGGCTTTGACCCGCATCCTTCTGCAGACCTATGGGACAGAAATCTTCCGCAAGAACGTGGCCGAGAATTGGTGGACTGAACAATTGGTCAAAAGAGTCAAGGAAAACAAGGCCGACGTCGTCCTGGTCACTGACTTCCGTTTCCCTTCTGAATATCATGATTTGAAGAAGGCATTCCCGGAAACCAGCACCCTGCGAATCTGGAGAGGGAACAAGGAAGGTTTCGTGGACACCAATGACAGCACGCAGACACATGATTCGGAAACAGCTCTTGACCACTTTGTCTTCGACTACGAAATCGACAACAATGGAACTATCGAAGAACTGGAGACGAGGATCAAGGAGATATTCTCGAATTGTTTGAAATAAGTTATATTCTCATCTAGGAGAACTGAAATGTCTTGGACTGTCTACGTCAGAATGGTGAAGAAGGACAACGAAGACGGAACATGTCATGTTGTCCTGGATGATTGGTATGACGAGCTCAAATGGCTTTGTTCCGGTTCAGGACCAATAGACGAAACCATTTGCGAATTCTCCACTGCATCGAAATTGGGAATGCCCGACGATGCCAGGGCATTGTTCGAGATCACTCACCGAAAGGACGAAGTGCATCCAGGTGGTTTGGAGTGGAGCGAGAAATGGCACTACTACACCAAAAAGGATTGCGAGAAAATCCTTGAGCGGATGGAACAGGAATATCAGAGATGGTTCCTTCGTCTGTCCAAGATCAAGGAATACATGGACACCACTGAATACATGAAACTAACACAAGAGCAAAAGGATTCAGTAAGGGAAGAACTGAATGAAGCCACGGAAATGTTCGATAGTGATTCATTCGGTGCAAGATATAAATATCAAGCCGCGTGTTTCCTCTATGGTTTTTGGTTGACACACGATGCCTACTTGGATGACAACAGAACTTGGATGGGACTGCGAGTCGAATAAGGAGAAAAAGATGGACACTTTGTTCATAGTCACTCAGATGGTAATGACAGTAGCCATGTGCCTACTGTTGTATTTCTCGATTTCGAATTGGATCCTCCTCAGGAACAAGCCGAAGCGCGAGAAGCCAACGAAGGTCATCCTGCTTGAACAGGAAAAGAAAACAAGGAAGAAGAGAATCGACTAGTCGGAGGTGGGATATGGAGGAAAGAATTCAAGACCTCAAGTCTTGCATGATTTGCGGGGAATCGAAAACTTCCCTGATCAAATACAACTTTTCCCATAGGCACTTGGAAATCTGCAATGAATGCGACAAGCGGATATCCGAGGGGCGAGACTCTGACTACGAGAATATGTTTCAAGCGCTTGCAGACTTGGGAGAATACGACTAATGGAAGAAAAAGAACAGCCCGAAGATTTGGCCACTGGGAAACACTTCATCCTCAGGAAGGACCTCTACTGCTACCGAATCCTGACCGCCGACACGAAAGCCCAGGTGTTCGGAACTTACTCATATACTGCAGCAAAAGAGAAATTTGAGAAATTGGAGCATATTAAGAAAGATTAGGGTATCTGCATTTTTTGCAAAAAGTTGGTTCCGTTTTGGCCAAAAGTTATTATATTATACCCAGAGAGGCCTAGAAAACCACAACCTCTCAAAATCTAGCCAGGAGGCAGACATGACCGCAGAAGAACGAATCAGAGACATCTTCGGGAAACTCTATCTGGATGAACCCCTTTATCAGATGGTTTCCCTGACTCACAAGCTGGTCATCGACAAGAAGATTGAAACCATTGGGGTTTGGAAGAAGGAAATCCACTACAACCCCGACTTCATCTCCGAACTTTCCGACGGGGCTCTGAAGAACGTCCTCTTCAACGAACTCGACCGCATTCTCCTCCGTCACCCCTACGAACGGAAGAAGAAAAATCCGGTCGCCTCCTACAACGCCTCCAACCTCACCCTTGCGGAACACGGTCGCAACCTCGGTCAGGCCAAGGTGAAGGACCTCTACGACTACATCCAGAAGAAGGGCTATTCCGAGGACCAGGAAAAGTTCATGAAGCTGTACGAGTCGGTCAAGGCCCTCTCGGACGAAGAGCTGAAGCGCCGCACTGGTTTCACTCGCGAAAAGCTGGAGAAGGTCGTGGGACGAATCCAGCTGCCCGATCTCGAAACCATGCAGAAGCGGCACATGGAATACTACTACAACCTGCTCGACCGCTACATCGAAATGATCGACGCCAAGGTTCACATCAACCCCGGTCCCACTGGCGGAGAAAGCAGTGAAGATTCCGGCGAAGGTCAGAACGGTCAGGGTAAGCGCGGTCGCCGGAAGAAGGGCGAAGACAAGAACGGCTCTGGTTCCGGTGAAGGCAAGCAGGACGAAAAGAAGGAAGGTTCCGGCTCCGGCTCCGGCAAGGAACGCAAGGGGATGGACCGCTACAACAATCCGCAGAACCCCACCGAACTTTCCGAAAACTGGGATGAAGACCCTATCATCGAGAACGAAATCGAGAACGCCATTCGCGAAGCGCAGATCACCGGTCAGTGGGGCTCGGTCACGGGTGGCTATCAGGAAACGCTGCTCGCCTCGCTGAAGCCCAAGGTGAATTACAAGAGCATCCTCAAGCAATTCCGTCAGCGAGTCCTCTCCTCCAACACGACTCTCAACCGGATGCGCCCCAACCGCCGCTTCGGCTTCGGCTTCCCCGGTCGAAAGCATGAATACACCACGAAGCTGGCTTGGTTCATCGACACTTCCGGGTCGGTTTCCTCCAAGGCCCTCGCGGACTGCTTCGGCTCGATCAACAACATCTTCGCCTACGGGATTCAGGAGCTGGACGTCTATTTCTTCGACGCTCAGATTCAGAATCACAAGCCCATTCAGCTGAAGAAGGCGATGAAGGAATACAAGCCCGCCGGTCGCGGAGGCACGGATTTCCAGGTCGTCTTTGACTTCCTGGAAAAGGCGGATTCCTCCTACGACGGAATCATCGTCTTCACCGACGGAGAATGCTACACCCCGAATCTCAAGGGGATCAATCCCGCGGATGTCTGCTGGCTGATCGACTCCGAGAACCATTACAACTACTGCAAAGACAATCTTTCCAAGGTCGGTCGAGTCGCCTACGTGAAGAGCGAAGACGAAGACGCCTAGGAGGAAACCATGGGACTTCTTTCCAGACTGAAGGACCTCGTGTCCAAGAAGTCCTCCACCCCGAGCTATCTTATCTACGAGACGGCCGCGGTGGAGGATCCAGAGAAGATCAGGGAGCAGTATGCGAAGCTGGAGAACTACATATCCGACTACGCCTACACCCACGGATGGAACGAGATCAAGAGCGACTCGACCCTGATGTACAAGGTCTGGAGCTATGGATATTTCAACATTCGCATTGGCGCAGGCGGAAGGACGTGGGGATCACTCTACGGCTTTTCCCTTCTCGTGACCGACATGCGAGTTTGGAACAAGGCATCTGACGTGGAACGTGCGTCGGGATTTTTCAAGGACAGACACATCAACTTCGGAGGTTGGACCTATACCACAGTGAACGACGAAGAACTCAGCAAGACGAAGGACAAACTGGAAATTCTACAACAAAGCATGATGAAGGAGAACTAGTCATGACCACCAACACCGAAACGCAGACCAAGGAACTTCTCGATTCCCGCTACAAGGAATTCATTCAGATCATCAACACTGAAGCGAAGAAGTATCACAAGGAAGGGGATGTCAACTTTGAACTCGACTATGTGGGCACCGACGGGGGCGCCACTCCGTGCGACCCGAACATGCTGAACGAAGCGGTGGACGACGAGGTGTTCATTCGGGCTACCGCGTGGTGGGAAGTGTACAGTCATCAGGATGTCCTCATTGACGAGGTGTCCGCCAAGCTGTGCTCGATCAAGGAAGGATTCACCGCTTCCGACTACTGCTTCGACAAGGAAGAAATCCGGGAGCAGATCAAGCGGGAGATGAACAAGACCGCCAAGACCGAAGGGATGGAGGTCGCCTGATGAACACTTCCGGAGTGAGGACTTGGACGTCCGAAGAGGACGCGTGGCTGAAGGAATGCGGGGACAAGGTGTTGGCGCAAAGCCTCACCTTGACCAAAGACCTTCCCATGATGTTCAGGGAAAAATTCGACACGCACACCAACCTTGCCATAGTCGTTCGGTATGAAAACAAATTCAAGCCGAAGCCAGTGAAGAAGGAATCGGAAGAAGTCGATACCGAGGAATCCGAGTCGAAGAAGGAAGCGCGCTTCTTGCAGAAATACATCACTGAACGCCGTCGCTTTGAAGACAAGATGGCGGAGAAGCGAAAGATGCATCAGGCGCTCCGCGAGGAAAGACTGAAGAAGATGAGGGCATCGTTCGGAGGATACAGCGTTGGATGAACCTGAATGGAACAGCTACGGCGACGAACAGGAAGGACAGGAATTCAACCCTGACATCCATTGCCGTCGCACTGGCTACACGTTGTCCTACTTTCTGATCGACTTCGTGAAGAAACACACCGAGGTTCAATTTCTCTACGGGTCTGATTGGAAGGACAAGATGACACTTACCCTTGAGGACAAGCGAGTCTGTTTCGTTCCCGGCATGGCGATCGCGAGAAACGAGGATGGCTCCATTCAGGCGATCCTTTCCTTGTTCAGAGCGGAAATCTATGATGGGCCGAAAACCGTCAAGATTCTGGAATACTACGAGGACAAGTCCAAGACCTTCAAAACGTGCATAGAGCAAGCATTGGAGGAAATAGAGGGCCTGTGGTTCAAGGGCTAAATTTTCTAGAATTTCTGTAGAAACTAAAAAGTGCATATCCCTGAAGATTTTTGGTTCCGTTTGGCCAAAAAGATATTATATTATACCTAGAAACCAAGAACCAGCCAGGAGGCACCTATGGAAATCAAAATCTACGGACACCCCAACCAGAAAACTCACACCGGTTTCAACTCGGGTCGCCTCCGCATCCGCCACGACAAAATCATGGCGGAGCTGAAGAGGGTCCTCGACAATCGCGGGGTCGAATACTCGGTCGACAACCTCTCGACCTCCCTCACCTCTCCTTTCTACAACGCCTACGTCACTCCCTACAAGTCGGTTCTGGACGGTCACACCATGATCACCCTGAACGACAAGATCAGCTGGAGTCGAACCAAGCACTACTCGGTCTATTTCCACGTGAAGACGGCCGCCAATTCCCGCGTGACCTACAACTGCCGAGCTGGTCTGGTCGCCTGCATCGGGGACGAGGTTCTGGTTCGGAACTTCAAGTTTCACTGCCCCGGCAAGTATGACATGATGAAGGACAGCAACTCGATCGGGACTGATGACCAGCTCTACTCCTACGTGGACGAGGACGCGAACGGCGAAATCGACATCGAAGGTTTCGTGGACAAGGTCCTGGAAAAGAAGAAGGAATACGAGGCCAAGGGCAAGCAGAACATCCTGGCCAACTTCGCGAACGACATGCAGTTCAACATGGTCAAGACGATGGTGGTCGAAGCCCTCAAGGGAATCGAGAACCGCATCGGCGGGAAGGAAATCTCCATGCTCAACGAGAACGAAGGCGCCTGCGTCTACGCCACGAGCGGTGACTATCGCCCCACCTTCAAGGCAGCTATCACCAAGTGCACGAACTGCTCCAGGATCAATGTTCAGACCTACATCGACTACGACAACAACGCGGAATACGAATTCTTCATCAATCGTGACAATTCCGAGGAAGCGAAGGTCTACATCCAGAACATCTTCAAGACCCTCAAGGAACTTCACAACTCGCGCGTCGCCTTCCGGTTCAACAGGGAGGCGGTGTAAAGGAGATATGCTATGGATTTTCGGGATGGCGGTATCGATCATGTTGTTCGTGATTCTTGGCAAACTCCGTGACATACTGCTCATCCTCGAATCCATAGACGACCAGCTCAGAAGAAAACGCTAAACCAAAGAGGTCAGCATGAACAACAGAGAAAAATACGCACACCTCATCGGGAAGAAGATTCACATCAATGTCATGGTGGACGAACCCCGATACGCCGACAAGGAAGGAATCGTCGAACTAGTGGACGACTGGGGTCAGCTTCATGGGACATGGGGCGGTCTCGCTGTCCAGCCCGAACGCGATGACTTCTATATCGTGGAGCAGTGATGAACGATACCGGCATCCTCTACATGGCCAAATACATCCTGAACATGGCCGCAACCAAGTTGAAGGAAAACCCCGACTTGGAATTGGAAATGAGTCAGAACAAACTCGTGGCCAAACGTCAGGGTGGACAGGCCTACTTCGCGAGGGTGATCGACAACGAGACCAACGGGAAGTGCGGGGTGAGCATTGAACTGGGCCGACAGGGGGATAGACACATGGAAGGGGAAATGAGAATCTGGATGGACGAAGCCATTTCCCGCTACGGTGAAGAACAGTTTGCCGCCCACATCTGCGAGAGGGTAGTTGGCTTTTTGACTGCAGAAACGGCCATTTCCGAAAAAAATGCATTTTTTGCAAAAAAGTTGGTTCCGTTTGGTCAAAAAGATATTATATTATAAGAGCCCAGCCAAGAGCGGGGTAGAACAGAACCACAAGAACCAGCCAGGAGGCAACCATGAACGAACCTAAGAAGATCGCCCGAGTCAACATCCAGGAACTCCTCTTCACCCTGGAACACATGCCCAAGACCCGCAACCTTCTGCTCCTCGGGGGCCACGGCCTCGGCAAGAGCCAGATTGTCACGAAGTTTTACGAATCGAAGGGCTACAAGGTGGTCCCTCTCTTCCTCGGTCAGATGAGCGACCCGGGTGACCTCATCGGTCTTCCCTGCAAGAAGGAGATCACTCTCGCCGACGGGACCAAGACCGAGGTCATGGACTTCCTCCCTCCCGCTTGGTGGCAGGAAGACAAGCCCTTCTGCCTCTTCCTGGACGAGATCAACCGCGGTCGTCCCGAAATCCTGAACGTGGTGATGGACCTCACCCTCAACAAGAAACTCGTCAACCGCAAGCTGCCTGAAGGTTCCGTGATCGTCGCCGCGGCGAATGTCGGGGACGGCTACACCATTCAGGACCTCGACAAGGCCCTGCTGGACCGCTTCGCTCCCTCGATCTTCAAGCCCACCGTGGACGAATGGCTCACCTGGGGCTCCAAGAGCGGGATCGACGAACGCGTGATCGACTTCATCACCGCTGAACCGGAATGGCTGGACGGGGATCAGATTGAAACCGAGGACCCCATGGACATCACTCCCTCTCGCCGCTCCTGGGAAGCCGTCTCTGAAACCATTGCGGCCTTCAAGGGTCGCACCCTCGACCCGGTCGAAAGCAAGATGGTCGCCTCCTTCGTGGGGCCTGAAGCCACCGGCGCCTTCCAGCGCTATCTCGAAAAGCAGAAGACGATCGATGTGGCCAAGCTGCTCGAGGGCGACTTCGAAAAGAGCAAGAAGGAACTCAAGTCCCTGAAGCTGCACGAAATCGTCGGGGTCAATGACCAGATCAAGCGCTACATGGAAAAGGACTTCACTCCCGAACAGAAGGAAGTCATCACGGTGAACTTCAAGAAGTATCTCGAATACCTGAAGGACGCCAAGCAGAACGAAGCGATCGGTCATCTCATGACCTACTTCCTCCAGCACACCAACTGGATTGTCCTGGATGAAAGGATCTACAACCTCGCCTTCGAACACATCAAGGACACCCTGTAGTTTCCATATCGCCTCCTACCCACAGCAGGGGACCCTCCAACCAGGGTCCCCTTTTACTGTATAGGTGCTGCACTGTCCCACATCTCCAGGGAGCCACTCAGAGCCAGTTTCATGTGAGGTAGCTATAAACTACTAGCCAGCTGCAAAACTGTCTAGGAACTCATCCCTGGAGCTGACAGAGCATCTGCATATTTATCATTTTCTTTGTATACCTCGGACGAAAAGATATTATATTGATTAAACCATATAGGAGACATCATGAACCTAGATGACATTAAAAAGGAACTGAAAAGGAAAAACATCACTTTCGAACACATCAGGGGAAGGATCGATGTAGCTACTGTTTCTGGAAAGCCTAGCTTGAATCACTACTGGGCCGAATACAACACGCCGAGGACATACACATTTGCCTTTGCAGTGAACAACGGGAACATCTTCAGTGTCATCTATCAAAAAAACATTCTCAAGAAAGGAAACGATTTCTTCCTTCATTCAACTGATGTCTGCGAACCTGTGACGAAGTTGGGAGATTTATGGAGGGTGGTGAACAATCCTAAGGAAAAGGAAAGCGTCGAAAAGTTTGTCCAACGTTCAATGGAATGGTTTGAAGGATTTCGCAATCATCTTCTGAAAGTGTCCAAGGAAGAATGTCGGCGCAAGCTGGTGAGGAACATCCTGAACGGAACCATCGAAGAATTTTCCAAGGACATGAAAAAGGTAAGGAAGGAAAATGACATAAATCATTTGGACGTTTCCGGGGAGTTGAACAATATTCCCGTGAAACTCGGTTGGCATTCGATCAATGGTGGAAAGGATTTCATCATCACTCTTGTAATAGGCAAAACTCATAGCAGGATGATATTCTCGAACACGTGGAAAACCAAATTCAACGTCAAGGACTTCATTTCCAAATCCATCAAATTCTATGAATTCTCCAATAATGAAAATGACAATACCGAAAAAATGGAAAAATAGTTGTACACTTTGACCGAAAAGATATTATATTTTGATCAGACCACCAGAACCAGGAGGAACTATGGACCTCAATGCAATTCAGAAAGAACTGACCAAGAGGAACATTCCATTCAATCGCATCAGAGGAAGGATCGATGTCACTGAAGTTTCCGGCAAGGCAGGACTGAGTGGATATTGGTGTGAACCTAAGAAATTCATCTTCGGATTCGCCGTGAATGATGGAGAACTTTTCAGTGTCATCTACAGGGACGACGACTGGAATCCGCACAACAATGACTTCGTCGCTTATCAGACCAAAGTCAAATGTGAACCTGTGGAAAAGATGGATGATTGGTGGAGGGTCTTGAACTTTCCGAACAAAGGTGAAAAGGTGGAACCCTTCGTTCAGCGAGCCTTCGACTGGTTCGAAGGATTCAGAGCATATCTTTCCAAAATCGCAAAGGAAGATTGCCGACGGAAACTTGTGAAGAATATCATGAACGGGATTGTTAATGAAACCGCCAACAGTTTGACCAATATAAAGCGACACGAGAACGGAGACGAAATCACCGTTCGCGGCAATCTGAATGACATCCCTGTGAAAATCGGTTGGCATAGAGTCAACTACGGGAAGGACTTCATCATTGATCTCGGAATCGGAAAAACTCATAGGCGGATGACTTTCACGAACAAATGGGGTGACGGCTTCAGTGTCAAGGACTTCATTTCCAGGTCATTCAAGGCCTACGAGTATGCCTACCTCGGGAAGAATCCTGCGGAAGAAAATGAAAAAAATGAGAAATAGTCGATACGCTGGGGCCAAAAAGATATTATATTATACCTAGACACCACCCAGGAGGCAGATATGGCAGAAACTCAGGAAACCAAAGACGAGATCAAGCCCAGCCCCGACTTCGAAAAGCTGGTCCCGAAGGAAAGCGACAAGAAGCTGAAGGCCCTCTTCGACGAGATCAATGCAGAGGTCTATGGCGGGAAGATTCCGAACATCCCGATCGCCTGGGCTGAAGAAATCGTCGGGATCGAGGGCGCCATGGGTGGCTACTGCATGGACCCCGAAAACATCATGCACGTGGAACGCTCCTGCATCCTGGTTTCCAAGGACATCATGGACCGGATGTTGAAGAACTGTGTCTGCCACGAAATGCTCCACTGCCTCTGCCACATGCAGGACATCAAGCACGGGGTGGACGTTCGGTCGAAGAAGTCGAATTCCCACGGACATGGGAACCACGATGGTCTCTGGAAGCGCCTGTCCACGATGATCTACAAGCGCACTGGTATTCGCATTGACCAGTATTACATCGACACCACGAAGTCCGCTCTGAAGCGAGCCCATGAAGAATGGTTCCGGGACGACGGTGAGGAATACGACTACACCTTCTACAAATTCAACGGAATCGTCATGATGCAGAAGGTCGATCCCAATGCGCCCAACATGGACAAATTCCCGATCTTCCACGGGCGAATCGAAGAACTGAACAACGTGCCACCGACCAAGGGCAATCCGTTCGACGACAGGAACTTCTCCGAGAAAATCGCCGCGGTCTATGCTCGCCCCGTGGACAAATACACCCAGGCCGAATGGAACTTCATCCCGACCGGTGACATCTATTACACCGCGGACGAGAACAAGGTGGAAATCCTGTTCGTGATGAAGTGAACTATGGAATACACATTGAATCCAATGTTCATTGAGGAGGTGAGGAATGCATACAGCGCTCCTCTTCTTCCGACAAGACAAAATAACTTTGGTGAAGTCATCCTTCAGAGTGCAGACCTCAACTTGCGTGTCAGTCATCTGCCAAACACCTACAATTGGGAAGTGAACCTGAAATTCTGCGACAGAAAAGTATTCATCGGTCTGAATGACACAAATGAAATAATCAAATTCATAGATGAGAAAAAACAAAAGTTGGACAAGAAGATGTTTCAGGTGCATCTTTTTGTAAAAATCCTCAATGGAAAATTCAACAGTCACGGAGTCAAAAACTACATCTACAAGGATTTGAACAAATATTGTCTCGGCATTGTCTTCGGAAAGAATGACCTTTTGGATTTGGCCAGGAAATCACTCTTGGCTTTCAATCCCAATGAAATCTTTTTCTGGCTGAAAGACGAATCGGACAAGAAAACAAGTTGTGCAATAGATGGAAAAACTATGATTCCGAGACCATTGACCAGATAGAGGAATTCGTTCTGAAAAAATTGCAAAAAAGTTGATACGCTTCCTCCAAAAAGATATTATATTATTAGGGTAGAGACAAGAACCACTATCCAGGAGGCAGCCATGAAAAGAAACATCCTCAAGGAACCCAAGGTCAAGCCCGAAGTCGGAATGGGAGCGAGCATGGGGGTCGGGTCGGATTGCTACGCCTACGAAGTCATTAAGGTGATCAATCCCCGCCACGTGATCGTTCGGGAGCTGGACGCCAAGCTGGTCAGGGGCGAAATCCTCAGTGAAGACCAGGAATACGAATACACTTCCAACCCGAACAACCGCACCAACCACGTGGTCTTCCGCTATGGTCGCTGGCGTGGGAACTCGGCCTACCCCCGTCGCCGGCTGGACTCGAAATACGAACGTTGGTCCCTCGGCCACGCCTGCTACTATCGGGACCCCTCCTTCTAGAGGAAACCGGAACGAGGAACAGGGAGCCTTCGGGCTCCCTTTCTTTTTGAGGGCTAAATGGAATATTCAAATTCAACAAGGAAAACTTATGTCCTCACCTACCTTATTCGATGCCGTGATAGTGGAAAAGCTGACACCACAGGAAGTGATCAAACTTCAGACAGGTGAAATCTCCGAGATACCGCAGAAATACTCGATGTCCGGCGGTTTCTTCAAAATCTCCGAACTGAACGCTTGGATTAAAACCACGTGGGATCAGCTCGTGGGACTTGTAGGAATTTGTCACGCGAACAACTACCTCATAAAGATTTGGAAGCGGGTGGACAATGTCGGGAACTGCAAGTGCGTCTATGCCGGCGATCTTTCCAACTATGTCCACTTCGAACCTGACACAATCGAGTCACTGTTCGAGGAATGGGACTATTATGTTTCCGAGGACGATGACCAGGATGGAGAGGATCAGGGGTTCAGCTGGAACTGATCCTCAGCTACAGGGATGAGTTCTGAGCCATTTTCTGCAAGGGTAGCTATAATCTACCAGCTCTCGAACAAATGGCCTCTGCATACCTAGGAATCAGTGCAGTGAAGTGACAAATAATTGCAAAAAGTTTGACCACTTTCAGGACAAATTTATTATATTATAACCAGACAAGCCGAGATGGTGGAATAGGTAGACGCGGTGGACTCAAAATCCGCTGTCCGCAAGGACGTGAGGGTTCAATTCCCTCTCTCGGTAGGAACCAGAACCACAACCAAGGAGGTCCAACATGGAAATGAACGAAATCGACAAGGAATTCAATGAAGTCTTCAACCTCTTCATGATCGGGAAGAATCCGGCGGAACGAGCCGAAGTCCTTCTCACTGAACTGGACAAGAAGGTCAAGGAAGCCAAGTGATGGACAAGTGGATGGCAAAGGTTTGTGACGCCATTTGGGAAGTCACCAAGAAGTGCGACAAGAAGTGCGAGAACTGCAGATTCAAGTCGTGCTGCATCATGGACAAGACGGTCGGAGAACTGGTCAAGGGGAAGAAGGAACTCGAACCCATGATTGACCAGATTCTCAAGCCGGAACCAGAGACCTGCTGCGGACTTGAACAGCTGGAACTTTTCAAGTAGGTTGTAAATGAGAGTCAACATCGCTTGCGCTCTTCTCAACCTTTCGATCAAACTTCGTCACCTGAAGTTTGAATGGTTGTCGGGGATCGTATTGGACATCTCCGAAAAGATTTACGCATCCTACATGGAAAAGGCGACCAGTGACTATTATTACAAGAAATTCCTGAAGGAGAACTTGAAATGAAGAAACTCATCTGCCTGGTGGCGCTTTTGACCGCAACCTCGTTCGGTTTCTGCGAATATGGATCCCTGAAGCACTGCCAGGTTTATGGCGGGCACTATGAAGGTGTCTATTATTTCTATGGCCATGGATACAGGACGTTCAACTTCAACGGCTGGTGTCCTTCCTCGATTCAATATGACTTCTGGGCTGGACGAGTTTGTGGATATTGAGGTAGAACATGAGATTGCCACAGGACCTCGACATATTGTTCGGAACCCTGATCAACAAGGGAATTGAACATTGGGAACGTGGGGCGAACTACCTCAAGTTTGAACACAATGATGGCACCTATGTAGTCGAGTGGATTGGTGACAACCTGCTTCTGTGGAAATCGACTATGCTTTTCCGGGGAGGGTGCAAGACATATCCATTCGACACGAAGACGATGGATGGCGGAGAAGTCGGTGAAGAAATTTGGAATGACCTGGCAAAGGAGAACTAGCATGGAAAACAATGAAGCAAAAACATCTCGTCCCAAGTCTGTCAAGGAAATGGAACGTGTTGAATTTCATTTGTACAAGAGTGATCTCAATGAACCGAAAACAAGTTTTTGGTGGAAGAAGGAAGGAACCAACGATTGGCTGATTCCGGCCATTTGTCCACAATGTCATAAGGACCTTGTTGTTCCTTATGTGAACTTTGACGAGCACTTCACGGAATTCAGGTGCAGGGGCTGTGGATTTGATGGCAAAGGATATGTCCACGATTGGAATGTCGACGCCGATGCAACTTTCTGCGGATTTGTGGAATTTTGTGAACCATTGATGAAGCTGGCCGAATCCGAAGAAGATGAACAGCAAGAGGAAATCAAAAGGAAACTCGGTAACAAAGTTTTCAGCTTGGCCGACGCTATGGACGTCAATCGAGAATACTCCTTGGAAGAATTTTACAGTCGTTACAAGAAGGCATGTGAGATGGAACTGTCCAAGGAAATGAACAGGTTGGTTGAAGGAACCAAGACGTTCGTTACTGATCACATCGAAAAGTTGATGAAAGCCATGGCGGATTTGGACAAGAAGAAACTGGAAGAAAAGATTCATCCGGCTCCTAGTGACAAACCTGGAGACGTCAAAGACACTCTAGTCGCTTGTCATGATTTGCTTGGTTGCAGAATGAGTGAAGAAGAACCTGCAACCAATGAATCGGAAATGAAAGAGTCCATTCAAAAGGCGATTTCATACTGTCACCTTGCGCTTTCTGAAATTGATATGAAAAATCAGAAGGCATATGAATTCATCACGAACTGTCTGCACATTCTTGAACAGCTCTGTCGTGATGAGCAAAACTAGGAAATAGTCACTCCGACCTAGCTGGAATTTTCTATATTTGCAGTAAAGGAGAAAACCACATGACTGCGAAGAAAGCTGCCAAGGAAACTGAAATGGATTGGAACATTTGGCATCAGCCGTTCCTTGAGGCCTATGACCAGATTGACTTCGAGACCTGCGCCAAGGCGGTTCTGCTCTACAAGAACATCAAATTCAAGGACAACAGCGACCCAGCCGACGATGAACAGGTGGACGATATGGTGGACAATCTCAAGGACACCGTTCGCTCTTGCACAGATTCCGCCATTCGTCAGTGGATGGAAAACAACAAGAAGAAGGATCCCAATCTCAATCCTTGGATTTCCGAGACGGGTTTTGTCCGCGTGTCGGTTTGGGGTCCTGAGGCCTATGAAGACAATCAGGCCGTCATTGAAATTCAGATCCTTTTGGAAAATTCCTTTCACTAGGAGAATCACATGACTGGAGAGGAATTCAAAGCCCTCAAGGCACAAGCCACCGAAGATTTGAAATTCGACAAGTCCAATGCGATGGAGAAATGTCAAGGAATCCCGAGTCTCTATCAACATTGGCTTGACATCTTCAACAATCAGTCGGCCATTCTCGTGAAGCTGCAGCTGTCACAGGACAAGCTCTACGGTGAACTCTACAAGAAATACCACTTCGAAACCGACTACAAGTGGGATTCCACCAAGGAGATTGATTCCCAGATCAAGTGCGACCCTGACTGGTTGAAACTTGCATCTGACATGGCGAAGCAGAAGTTGGTGGTCGACTATCTTCAGGAAACACTCGGGAACATCAACCGCATGAGTTTCTCGATCAAGAACTATCTGCAATTCCTTCAGTATCAGGGAGGATTCGGCCTGTGATTTTCTTGAGGATCATTTTGATCGCCATGGGTCTGGTCGTTCTCACCACATTTGCACTCTTTGCGATTCACTGGTTTTTATGTCAGGTGGACGAAGCGGTGTTCGGAAACAAGTCCGACAAATTCTGAGAACTCTAAATTTCGCAAAGTTGTACAGAGGTAGTTCATGAAAGTCATAGCAGAAGAATTGACCGAAGATGAAGTCGCCAAGATTCTGGTCAAATTGGGAGTGGCCGAGGACAAGACCGGGAATTTTGATCTCTCGACCGGTGAACGGGACGAGGACTGGTATTTCTGGTTCGTGAACAACAACACCCAGGTCGTGATGGAGAAGTGCAGGGGTGAACGAGGAAACACCCGGAGCACTGTCTACCTCATGGACAATGACGAGTTCATCAAGTTCTGGAATGAGCATACCTTCGATGATGGATACATTGAATTCGTCGCCCCAGGTGTGATCAAGACCGTTCCTGGTGAAGTCTTCACTTTCCGCAATGAGGAAGACAAGGAAATTGAAATCGTTTCCGTTATTGCAAAGGACGAAGAAGCTGCTCGTAAATACTTCGGTTTCTCTGCCTTCGGTGGAATGTCCGATATGAAAAACGGGGAAATGATCGAAACTCCGGAGGAAGTGAAGAATCTGATCAAGAAGATTGAAGAGGACGAACCCGACTTCCTTCGTGAAATCGTCAAGGAAGGTCCCTACATCATCGCGAGAACCGAGATGGGACGCTATGAATCAAGGTTCAGAAAGCTGTAGATGAACCAAATGAACAATGAAAAGGAGAGGACCGAAATCCTCTCCTTTTTCTTTGTCTAAATTCGTAGATGGAAATTCAGGTATTGGAAACACCGGAAATGAACTTCGAAGCGGATGACTCGCAGAGGGTGTTCGCTTTGAACGGTTGCTACAATTTCGTCAATGGGTGGTTCAACACCAACAATTCCTGCTATGACTCGGAAAAGAAGTTGACCGACCAACTTACGTCGGAATCCTTGGACATGGCGGGAGAAGTCTGCGACTGGTATCAAATCGACTACTCGCTCTACAATGAACGCATCTTCGGCGAGGACAATGACAGGCGAGTCAGGAAGGTGTTCAGGGTCAAGTTGTATTTTGAACTTCCCTCGGACAACAGACAATACACCAAGTTCGGCATTGAAGGTCTTGACAATTTTCAAGTCTACATCGGGAAGCTGGCCTGGGATTCCTATGCAAAGAAAGCTGATCTCGAAGGATATCAGCCGAAATACGGGGACGTGTTCAGACCTCACTATTCCGGCATATTCTACGAAGTGGTCGACGTGAAGGACACTGACTCGCAATTTCTGAACACTCAACACTCCTGGATAATGATCGCCCGTGTTTGGGAAAATCCAATGTTGAGGAGCTATGATGACATTGGAGAGGAAGTCAAGGAAACCACTGACCATGAAAATGCCATAGTCGAGGAATCACCCGAAAAACTTCAGCCAATGAAGCAATATCTTGAAGGTGGTTCCGATGCCTTGGCACAGAACTATGACCTGCGGAAACTGAAGAACGGGGAACAACAGACCCCGCAGGTATATCCACCGCGGAACAATGACGATTTCGGGATAGATTGGTAAATGCTCCTGGCTGATTAGGAGCCATTCCTGTCCATTCAATCAAGAGCTAATAAGTTATAGCTACCCTTGGAGAAAATGTCCCTGAGTGGTTCCCTGGAGCTGAGGAACAGTCCTAGAGACCCATAGCCGACTTGAGGTCCACCATCTTTCTGCCGGACTTGGCTTCCTCTCTTGCCTTCTGTCTGTTCTCGACTTCTCTGCGATGAAGTTCAAGGAAGGCCTGAATCTCGTCAAAAGGACATTGCTCGATTTCACTGTAGCTCATGCCCAGTGTTCGCATCAGGCCATATTCCATTTCAATCAGTGTCGCCGACGGAATAGGAGGGTAGAAAAAATTCGCTCGTGAAAGAAACCATCACGGGCACCTCCTTTCCACAGGATTCGCACTTGACTTCGACGATGGGGAACACTTTGATCGCCGTCTTTTCGCAGATGCCATTCAGCTTGATGAAGTCGGCCGGAGGCATGTTGATCACGAAGTTGTAGGCAGTAGCGATGTCGACTTCCTGTCCATCCAGCTTTCCGATTCTCACTGCATTGGAGGCAAGAATGTCCACGTCGACCGAAGGATTTTCCTGGACGAATGCGGTCATCAATGCCTTGGTCTTGACCCTGAACTGATCCAGCTGAACCTTGTGTCCACCGATGTCGTATTCCTTGTCAGGCGAATAGTCCTCAGGAATGTCACTGAAGGACAACTTGGAAGGATCGAACAGATACTTGCCTTCCTTCTCGCATTCGGGACAAGTGAACGGAATGGAGAACTGGTCACCCTGATAGGTATTCGCCCGCTGCCACATGATGATGAACAGCTTGTCGGCGATGATCAGGTCCTCGTAGTTGATTCCCATGATCGAGTCCTTGAGGACATTGTCGATCACCATGTCGGATGTCTTCTCCGTCATCGTGGCGAGATGCTTCAATTCAAGGACCTTCAGTGGACGAGAAAGGATCTTCGTGCCCTTGGGGTAGCACTTGAAATTGGAAGGAAGCCAGTCAATGTACAACCAACCCTTCGGGATTTCTTCGACTACGGATTCCTTGACAGGTTCTGCGTTTTCACTTATCGGCTTGAGCATTTGCGTTCTCCTCAGTTTCTACATTTAGATTCAGTGTCTTTTTCAGGCATTCGAATTTCTGCGGCCCGTAGATTTCCGTGAACCTTTCGTTCCAATGCTTCATCATGTAGTTCAGCTTCAGATTTCCCCGCTTCGTCTTCGTGGAAAGGTCATCGACCACGTCCCATAGAATCAACTTGTCCTTCGATTCATGAAGTCTGAGTCCACGACCTATTGACTGAAGGACTCGAATGGGGGATTTGGACGAGGCGCCGAAGATGATGTGGTGTATCCTCTTGATGTTGATGCCTGTGGACATCGTGCCATAGGTGGCCAGAAGGACGGAACCTTTTTCATTTTCCATGCCTTGTCTGATGCCTTCTCTGGCGATCGGGTCAGTTGCACCTTGAATGACATGGATTTTGAATTTGTCCTTGTATGTTTCCTCCAGCCATTTCTGCATTTTCTTCAAGTGCCTGATATGGTTCACGAGGATCAAGGTGTTCTGAGTTTCCGGAAGATTGTCAAGAATGTAGGCAAAACCTTGAAGTCTCTCGTCACTGTCTTCGAGCAGATTCACTTCCTCTGCATAGCTCCGGCCTGAACCTCTCTTTCTGGTGGCTTCCGAGTATTCCAAGAACAAATTGACCACCTTGATTCTGGACAAATAGCCCTGGTCGATCAACTCATAGGACTTCAGGTCATAGATTTTCCAACCTAGCATGCCGTAGATGTTCAGATAGTCAATTGGCTCATTGGGGACAGTGGCTGTGAAGCCCAGGCGATATCTGGCGTTCTGGCACATCTTGGCGATCTTCATCAGCATGGCGGATTTGACCGAATGCGCTTCATCGTTCATCAGGGTCGTATAGGATTCAAAGAAGTCCATGTCCTTCTTCATGATTGACTGATAGGTGGTCAAAAGGAACCGCTTCTTGAACGTAGGCTCCTTTCCCGAATAAAGCTGTTCACCGTATTCGTCCACGTCGGTCCAACCATAGTCCTTGAAGTCACTCCACATCTGTTCAACCAGGGAAACAGTGGGAACGACCAAGAGGATCTTTCCTGACATGTTTTCCAATAGCCAGCGAACGCAGAGATAGATGACCAAGGACTTGCCGGAACCAGTGGGTGAACAGATGACTCCCCGACGATGAGTTATTGCCTTCTCGAATTGCTGGATCTGATACTCACGTGGGGCGAAGGGAAGATTCAGGGACTTTATGAACGCTTCAGTGTCAGGTTTGGGATCATTGATTTGGTCAGCTTTGACGAAGTCGTCCACTCTGAGGTCGAAATTCCTTTCCTTGCAAATCTTGTACACCATTGGATAGAGCCCGGCTGGTATTGTCCTTCGTCTCGCATCAAAGAAGGAAACCCTGCCGTCCCACGTGTGATTCTTGAATGCAGGGGAGAATTGGGAACCGGGGACCATGAACGACATGTCCTTCTTCAGCTGAGCCAATTCATTCATAGGCCCAAGGACACGGTAGAATACCTCGCTCAACTTTTCGAGATTCAATTCTTTCCCTCCAGTGCCTTGTTCGTCCACCTCATGAAATCGTGGAGGAATCTGTATTCAGCGTCATCCCAATCCACTTCCGTCGGGTGTTCATAATGTTTGAGAATTGCCCAGCATTCCTCTTCATTGTCCTCGTAGTGTATTTTTTCCATGGCGTCACAGGAAAGATTGTATGCATCTCGACTCTTTCCAGACAAGTCTATCAAATTCAAGATTTTCTGAACGAGTTTTTCGAATACAGGATCACAATCACCGAAAATGGAATGGATGTCAGGTTTGGTCATCTTGTACCTCTAGGAGAAATATAATAAAATCGGGGACCATTGAAGCCCCCGATTCTTTGTTTTAGAAATTTTAGCCCTGTTCCTTGATGACTCTTTCGTATTCCTTCACGATTTCGGCCAGAACTTCAGCACGGGCCTTGTCGTCCTTGAGGAAGGAATATGAACGACCACGCTTCGACTGAGGGTTGCGGGGGAAATTGAAGTATAGTTCACCTTCACGGGACTTGAACAATCTGAGGCTTCCGACCATCAGAATGTTGTTAAACTCGACTTCGGCGATTGCGAGGATGCCACTGTCGCTGTTCTTCTTGTCCACGATGAAGACATGAACGTCAGTCACTTTCAGTCCATTGGTTTCAAGTGTTTCATTTACCATGATTTGCTCCTATAAAATAGATGAAAACTATGTAGATGATAGCGTAAGTGAAGTATAGGAAAGTTGTCAGATTTTCGTGTTTGCTTTCCGGCCACTTCTTTATGAACGCCGCCGTCAAAATCCAAAAGATTATTGTAAGGATCCCGACAATGATATCGTACATAAAGATTCCTCATGCTGTACATCTGTAGAATTTAGACAAAAAGAAAGGAGAGGATTCATAGTCCTCTCCTATTTCTTGAATTTCAAAATCAAAGGTCATCCAACATTTTGAAAGTGTCTTTGAAATTGAGATCCTTTTTGTCTTCAAGGTCGTATGGATGATTTTCGTCATAAATCAACCAATCCAATTTTTTCTTGAGGTCACGTTCAAATCGTTTCAGCATGTCTCTGCCATCAGGAGTTTCGAGCGCTTCCATTCCATTGTCATTGACGAAATCTTCAAGTTCATAATAGCAATCAGTGAACCATTCGTCAGCTCTTGTGGCTTCCATGCTGTTTGGGTCAATGCAACCGAATGAAGATTCAACACCAACCTCTTTGACAATGTCCATCAAGATGTTTTCCAATTCATCATCATTCATATTGGTGTCCTTTACTGGATGTTTTCCTCTTCTGGGTCGACTGCAGAATCAAGTTCCTTGTCGTCCTGTTCCCAGTCATAGTCATCGTCCTCGTTCATTTCGTCCGGGAACATATATGCATTCACCTTTCGAATCATGTCGTCCAGGGTGACCAGAAGATTGTTGTAGTCACCTGACATGGCCTTGTTCATCGTGGCCTTTCGTGCCTCTTCTCCGAAATCTTCCATGGCCTTCTCGTCACCGGCCTGTCTTGCAACCCGATAGGCATCCCTCATTGCACGAGAAGTGTAGCCCATGAGTGCATAGGCATTTCCGTCTTGACCAACAAGGTCGTATGATTCATCAAGGCCCAATATGTCATTTCTGCGCATAGTGATCTCCTTTTGTGAATAATTTAGTCCTATTTTTCCTTAGGTTCTTCGCCCTTTCCACCAAGTTTGATTCCTGACTTGTCCTCTTCCTTCAATTCTTCGACCACAAGGACGGTTTCGATCACTGTTCCTTCCTTGAGGTCTTGAAGGGTGGACAAGTCTTCGTAGGTTTTTCCATCAATATAATAACGTTGTCTGACTACTTTCATGATGCCTCCTAGTCCGCTACTATCCACGGAGTGAATTGACCTTCGATTGTGCTGGATATGGAAGCGGGCATTGAAGTCGTTCCCGAACCCAAGCTGTATGAAATTATTATGGTGTTTCCGGCGCCGTTTATGTTGGTGTTCCGGGCGAAGTTAATGCCGCAGTTCCATTCACCGGAAGCCCAACCTTCAAAGAATGCGAACCAGTATTCAGTCCCGGCTTCCAAGGTTATTGAGCTGGCCAAATCCATCCAGCAAACATGCCCCTGTGTCGAAGATGTCACCCCAGCAACCGCGGTCCTTGCAAGAGCCGAACCGGATGCGTCGTATATGCCCATGCCCACAACACCCTGTGTTCCCGATTTATGGAAGAAGCCCATTCGAGAAACTGTCTTCGCACTGGGGCAGAATACCTTGGAGAAGTGAACCTTGTTTTCCAATTCCGAAGAAGATTCAGAAGTGCTGTCGGACAAGGAAAGCGAATAGTTCTGAATCGAAGGAGCGGGGAGCGGTGCCCATTGAAGGACCTTGCCTATTCCAGAAACCGTGGTGGTCTTGAGGAATGAGCCATCACCCGCGGCCGCGAATCTCATCGGAACACCACTGGCCGATCCCACGATCAAGTCACCCTGATCAGTCATCGGGTGTCCGGCATTGAATACGTCGGTTTCCGTTCTCCAGTAGGGTTCGTTCTGGGTTATGAATCCGCTTTCAACGGGTGTTCCGGCTCGAAGTGAAAGGATTCCGCCGACTGAAGCCGAATTCATCCCAAGAGTCTTCAGCTCGTTTTCGTATCCGCCACCGGCTCTCGTATTGGAATCTACGAATTGGGTGTAGAACATATAGGTGTCATTCGTATTGTCCACCCCAAGTGCATACAAGGAATCTTCCCAACTGACTTGACCGTTGTTGCTGGTCAGAATCTGCTTGTCGGAACCTGCACCCAATCTGGTCGGTGTCCCACTTGAACCACCAATGATGATGTCGTTTGCGGTCGTCATGGGGTTGACCATGCCACCACCGCCACCGGATGACGAAATCTCCAGGGTTTCTACACCGGAGCTGTCGGACAAGACGTTTATGGTTATACCTGTGCCTGCGACTATCTTGTCCTCCAGATATCCGGCGGAGTCGTCAGATATTGAAACCTGCACCTGGTGGTCACCTTCCATTGCAGTGTTTTCAATTTCTATGTAGCGAGATGAACCCGAAACGATTTCAGTCAACTGTATGCCATTGCCTGCACCGATTTTGTCTATGAGATAATCTGGTGTGGTATCAGAGGAGGAAGTGGCCACCTTGTGGTCGCCGTCTTGTGCAGGAACATTTGCCCAAGATGCTGTAGTCCCATTGGATGTGAGAACCTGTCCGTTTGTTCCTATGGCGAGTCTGGCGGGAGTTCCGGAAGAACCGCCGACAATCACGTCTCCTGCGGTTGTCATCGGGTTGGACATCTTGGAGGAAGTCGCGTTGGTGATGGCCGTGCGAGTTGCCTTTTCCGTGGCGATCTTGTTGTCCGAACCAGTGGAGTCAAGAGAAGTGGTTATCTCGGTGATGATTGGCTGAGGAGCGGGGATAGAGCCGTCCTTGATTAGACGGACTGAGGAAGCCCACCATTTACCCGAATCAAATATCTTTTCTTCGGCTGTAGGCAAACTATTTTCATCCTGTTGGAACGTATAGTATCTCCTATAACCAGAAGCAGATCTAGTATAAAAACTAGCTATGCAGTTGTAGTTCTTATCGGATTTTTCAAAGTTGTAGTTACTCCATGAAGCGTGACCTGCCGGAACAAGATTAAAACCGGATTTGTTGTAGTTTTCAAAATTAACATCGGAAGAAGGATTATTCGGGCACCAAAATGTTGTTTTTGCCATTAGCGCCTGAATACCAAAACCAACATATTCAGATTGTGCCCATGCAATAAGGGCGTCCCACTCTGCTTTTGTTGCTAGGTGCCATCCACTTGGTATTCCCATATATGAGGTGCCATCGCTATACAAAGCACCTCGTTTCATGCCATATTCAGATTCCCAGTTTTGGTAATCCAAAACGTTTTCATATCTCCAAGCGTGACCGGATGACATAGAACTAGATATTGGTCTAAAATCACTTTCCAAACCACCGTAGTTCCAGTTGTCTATCATCCAAATCTGATTGCCGAACTGCTTGTATCTGTATTGCTGGCCATCTCGGGTGTCCGTCCAAAGCTGAACACCCTGAGTATTCTCAACTATCTGCCACGCGTCTTTTATCTTGAACATACTCTATACCTCTCTTAAACTATGGCTCCGGCTGCAGTTCTCCAATAATTGCCGATGTAATAGATGATACAATCTATCGTGGTATCGTATCCATATTGGCCTTCGGTCGGGTTGGCTGGTCTGTTTGCAGTTGTGAAGGAACCGCAATACCAATTGGTTCCTCCTGCATTTCCCCATGAAGGAACACCCGAGGCATTTATGGTCAGAACCTGTCCTTCCGTCCCGGCTGATAGCGCTTCTGGTTCGCCACTGGCTCCGCCGACTATCAGGTCACCTGCAGTTGTGATCAATCCATCCAATTCACTCGGAGGAACATACAGGCCATTGTTTAGGTCATCATCCACTTCTTCAAGGATGTTGTCCTGTCTGTTCGATATTACAATACCGATACTGTATTCATTGACAATGTTTCCGGTGACCAGAATGCCAGGGCTTCCGGAATCAAGTGCCGCTACAGGGAATTCGACTTCACCATACAGGCCATCATTGCCAACCGTAAGCGAGACGTTTCCGGAAGAATTGTCCACATTCAAGTCAGCTGTCAAATCTCCATTCTGGTCAAGAGTCAAGGAAATGGAATCAGTGTCCGAAACTGACTGAACCGCTCCTCCACCACCTCCATTCGCCCATTCGGGAACACCGGAAGCATTCACTGTCAAGACTTGTCCAGTGGATCCTATTGCAAGTCTGGAAGGAGTTCCCGATGCACCACCATAGATCAAATCCCCGTAGGAAGTCATGGGAGACCCGGCGGCGAACACGTCTGCCATCGGAACCTTGTCAATATATCCTTCCGTGGTGTCCCTGGCCATCAACTCGTATGTCCGAGTGGAATCATAAGGCCGATTGTAGACAGGAATCCTAACAGCCGTTGTTGAAATCATTATTGGCAATGTCGGAAGAATGATGTTCATCCCGGTTGAATTGATGCTCAATGTTCCATTAGGTGCACCAATCAAACTTATCGAAGAACCGGAAATCGTGGTAGTGCCATTTATCGAACCGGCATTGAATGAAGCGGTGCCAGAGTCATTCGACCCAACAGCGGCGATCATTGAAATTGATTTCGCACTTGCAGACAGGTTGGCGGTGGAGCCATTTATGTTGATGTTCGTGGGAGACAATGCCGTGGTGCTGAGGAATATGGAAGGACCAGCAAGAACAGCGATTGGTCCGGGAGTGCTCAACGAGATAGGACCATAGGACGTGCTGGCCGTAATGCCATTAGTGTCATGTATCGAGAAGTAGGAAGTTCTTGTTTCAGTCGTCCCGCTTGTTTCCTGGTCTGATCTTGCGGTGAATTCCATACTGGCACCGGGACCAGATGCATTCACAGTGCCGATCACGGTATTTGGTTCAAGTCTAAGGGACGATTTGTTTGTTGCATTTCCCACGCTATCCAGTTCAACATAATAGGAACCAGCCAATACCTTGCCTTCACAGGCAGCATTTGTGGGTTTGCAGAGAATTGTGATGTCCGACCCACCGGAATCCTTGATGTTTATTTGTCCACCGGTCGATTCCAATTCAATCGCGGATTCTGAAGTGAGCGCTATGGTGTCTTCGGCTTCAAGTTCAATTACGGACGGGGTGGTGAGATTTATTCCATTTTCCCCATCCAAGACCATAGTGGAATGAACAACGTCCCCGTCTCCGTTTTCCCACGCTGCCTTCAGGGTGATCAATCCACCATCAGGATAGGTTTCAACCAGGATGTTGTCCCCGTCCGCCGTCTTTATGTTTACTTCACCATAGCTGTTTACACCAAAGCCAGCGGAGTTCACTGAAACCGGATGTTGCACATCTACAATTCTGATGCCATTCGAGTCTATGTACATGGCGCCATTTGGAGCACCGATCAACTGGATGGTGGAACCGGATATTGTGGTCGTTCCTCCGATTGCACCTGCATTGAACGAAGCCGTCCCTGAGTCACCGGAACCCACCGCCGAAATGAAACTAATCGACTTTGCGCTACCGACTATGTTCGAGGAGCTGTATACCGTCAAAGCGGTCGGAGAGGAGGCGCCCGTGAAACCGGTGGAAATCGAAGTGGGAGCGTAAGTCGTTTCCCCGTAATGAGTTGCGTCGGTGTTGGTCCTCAAGGAAATCGAAGTTCCCTGTATCTGAACATATGCGAGAGCGGAGCCGGAAGACTCGGTGGACAACTTTATGGGCGCCCCGGTGTCCGTCTTGATGTAAATCGGGTTTCCGGAGTGAATGGTCAAGGTCGAGGCCGTGTAGATTTCGCCCTGCGCCTGCGCCTTTATCGTGAGGGGACCGTTCGATTCCTGCTTGTTGTAGGAACTGGACCGGACCTGGAAACCAGTTATGCCGATTTCCATGGCGTCGGTGTATTCGCCGGTGGAAGGGCTCTTGTTGGTCAATACGGAAAAACGACCGGAATTGGCAAACGACGTTATGTTGGTGTCGGAGGTGTTGGTTATCGAGCTTGCCTTGGTGTTGACGTATACACTACCCATGAGATCGACTGCTGGAGCGGATGCGACTACCCCTGACGATTCTGAATAGAGGGTCACCATACCAGCCGACTTCATTTCGATGTCCATGGTGGTGATGCCCTGCTGTCCGTAGGGGGTGAGCTGTCCGATTTCCAGGTTTTTGCCGGTCAGAACCAGGGTCGTGTCATCGGTCGCCGCGATTTCGGTATTGGGCGAATGTATCCCCGTTTGCCATTCAAGGCCGTTTTCGGTTGAAGTGAGGACCTGGCCCTTTGTTCCCTTTCCCAGCGTTTCAGGTTCCCCGCAGGCATTACCCTGGATGAGGTCGCCGTAGGAAGTGATAATGTCCTTCGATATTCCGCTGGCCTCCGCCTCTTCCTTGGCTACTTCGATTGCATCCAAGACTGCCTTGTCAGTGGGAAGTTTGGAAACCGAATCCGTCAATGTGGTCGAAATGCCATCAATCGGGGTCCCAGGAACACCACTAGGATCCACTATCTGAAAACCTGTCTGAACCTTGTAAAAATTCACTGGCCGTCCTCCTGCTTCATGGACCACCCTCTTTGATCAATTTAGCCCCTGAAAAAAGAAAACCCGCTCCTTTGTGGGGGACGGGTCTTGAAAACAGTTCCTTGCAGAACATCTATTTTCGCACACCTTGTAATGTGACGTCATATAATTTGACATCTCTCCCACGAACCTCGACATCTGTCAACGATGATCGCCCACCTATTGTGGTGTTTCCACATATCTTGGAATTTCCGTATATTCCGGTATATCCTTGAATTTCGACTTCATCTCGAACTTGGGAATCATGACATACTTTTGCCGGTCCAAACACCTTTGCATCGTCGTATATCCAGCAATCACCACTGAGAGAAAGATTGCCGATTCTTTCGACCCAGCCGCCCTTGTCTCCCTTCTTCACATCTCCAAAGGAACGAAGTGCACGAATACGATATAAAACCAACCAACCTTTCCACTTCATCGTCTCATCGGTCAGTTCGTATTTGCTATCGGAGGACTCTTTCAGCATACTGCCTCTGTAGTTTCTGGATTCATCTTCGCGGTCTATTTCTTCCACGGCTTTCAGATATTCCCCTTCCTTTGATGGGATGTTGTTCTTGTCCAGATAGGAGTCAATCTCGAATGAAAGTGGGTCGACGATGTATAGGACACGTCCACCGCGAAAACCATAGTTGAACATCCGCTCCTCGGTTCTTTCCACGACGGTCTGGGAGAAATGGTCACGAGGACGGCCCAGAACACCATGTGCACCGAACTTGTTCTCGACGTCCATTAGGACCTTGTAAGCCTCGGACTGGAAGAAGTTGTTGTTCACCCAATAGCAGTAGAGCGCCGAACCCTTGTGGAGGTCTTCCTCGTAGCACCTGGTGAGACCATATTTCCTTATGGCCTCGACAATGGCTCTTCTCGTCAAATCATTCATTACGAACATATTCATCTTCCTTGTCCAAATCGATTCTTCTGTTTGGCTTTGTTCAATTTAGTTTCTGTGTTCTTTCATTGAAACAATCCTAGCGACTGAAGGCTTCCAAAGGACTATTGCATTTCCGTCCTCTTCATTCCAATAATTCAGTCCTTCATAGCCGAGTTTTCTGACCATATAGTTGGAAGCCCTTCGCAAATCCTCGTTGCTTGGCTCCTCTTTGTCAAAATCAACGTATTTGGCCACAACGTCCCAATACTTGTTCTCGTCATCCAGTATGTTGGCTGTATCGGGGATTTCAACTTCATATACGTAGTATGTATCAGCATCCATCATTTCGGCCCAGTTTTCTATTGGCTCCGTGTCCAAAGCCACATAGAGTCCCGGACCATAGAAATTCGTCCCAAAACCGCTTCCGCTCTTTGAAGATTGGAATTTGCGAATGTTCGGAACCAGTGAAAGATGATAACCTATCATTACTACCTCGCTGACATGTGGAAGCAATACCGTTCATAGTTCAGCGTTCCAAGAGTTGTGGGCATTTCCGTTATCGACTGTTGACCGATTACCGTCCCCATCATTAAGGCATCAAGGGAGCTGTCGACCACCTTTGCGAACACCTGCAATGTATTGGAATATGGGTAATCACCAAACCATATCGCGAAGTAGTATTCTTCCCCGGCATGCAAAACGTATTCGTTTTCGGTTTCATGCCAGTAGATATATCCATCTATTGTCGGGTTGGAAATTTCGATCAGCTCCGTCCGTGCCACAAGATCACTGTTCACGTCGTATATCGCCATGCCTACCTTGCCCGTGGTGCCAGATTTCAGGGCAAACCCGAGTTCCGAATAGTTCCCGTCGTGGTTGCAGATTACCCGGGAAACAAACAATCTTCCCTTGTAGTCATCTGCACTTTCGATGTTGGTGGAGTTGACGAAAGCATAGTTTTCCTGGCAAGAACGGGGTTTGTCTTCCCAGGCGATTTGACCATAGGAGTCCACAACAAGAGCCTGCCCCTCGGTTCCTATCGGGAGAGCCGAAGCGATACCCGAAGCGTCGCCGTAGATCAGGTCGCCGTAAGAGGTAATCGGAGAACCGGAGTTGAAGGCATCCGTCATGGATACCTTGTCGACCGTTCCATCGTCGGTTTGAATACCCAGTAATTCGTAGGTCTTTGTGTCGTCGTATTCGGAAGGATAGTTGTCGAATTGGAGACTGCCTTCCGAGGAGTATGTCATTTTCGCAACGAACGTCCCATCATAGGGGTTCTGCGATACTATGGAAACCCCGGCGTAAGACTGTGAAACCACGATCGAGGAGCTGATTTCGCTCGCCGTTCCGTGGTTGGCCATATACATCGTCTGCGTGTTGAACGAGGAGGTGGTCAAAGAGAACGAGGCGCCGTAGTAGGAGGTGTTCGGGTTTCCTCCATTGTTGGTATTGGCGTATACCCCGGCATTGGTGTTGGGGTTCAGATAAATACCGTTTTTGCCTTCCAGACGAACATATCCGTTTCGGCTGTAAATGAAGGTGTTGCTGTATCCGTCTATGGTCATCGTGTTGCTCTTCGACTTGACGTTGACCAAACCGCCTTCCATCAGGGTGTCGCTCCAGCCATAGTAGGTCTTGCAGTTATCGTTCAAAGCACCGATAGTCAACCCGTTCTGACCGTAGATTTTGATATTGGACGAGCCCTGGTTGGTTATCTGGATGTAGGAGTTGAGGTTGTTCGAGTAATTGGAAATGTTAATGGTTCCATTGTTCGTCGCCATGTAGACGCCATAAGTGTCCAGAATTTGCACATAGGACTGATACCGGGCCCTGTTTCCATACTGGTCCGGGTCGCCATATTCCTGTTCGGAGATGATGTTGATCATCTTGGCCGAAAGTGCATCGTCCGAAGTCTTTATGTAAATGGATTCAGAGGAGTCAGTGTAGATTTGGCACTTGGCGTTACGGGAGGACAAGGTCAAGTCAGTGCTGTTGGTTGAGGCGATTTCCACATTGGGTGCATGGATACCGGTTTGCCATTCAATTCCGTTCTGGGTCGAGGTAAGGACTTGCCCGACTGTTCCCTTGGACAATGTATCAGGTTCACCACTGGCGTCACCTGCAATCAAATCACCTGCAGTGGTTATCATTCCTTCAAGTGAGCTAGGAGGAACATAGAGGCCATCATGTTGTCCATCCTCAATCACGGTGGCTGTGTTGTCGGCCAGGTCGGAAAGGACCAGGGAATTCACTTCTCCCCATTCAAGACCATTTTCACCGGATTTGAGATAGGCTCCAGAAGGCCCGACATGCATTGCACTTGGAGTTCCGCTAGGTCCACCCACGAGCAAGTCTCCATAGGCGGTCATCGGATTCACCAGCCAATCCACCGCCTGACCTGTGGGTTCAACGTTTCCTTCGACTATGGCGCCGGTTGAGTTGACCCATGCACCTCCATGACGATAGAGACAATATCCAAGGTCAGTGTCGAAAATGTATTGACCAGTTATCGCTTCAGAAGGACGAGCCGAGGAATCGAATGGTCCAAGGTAGAGGGTGGGAGTCCAAAGGCCGTCCTGTTCGATTTCCAGGGCATTCGCGGGATCAGTCTGGTTGTCTCCCTTTGAAGATACCTTTGCCGAAGCCGAGAGGTCCCCGTCATCCACTGAAAGATGAACGGTTTCCGAATCGACCACGTTGTTGATGTAGTCCTCGGGAATGTCTGCAGAAGCCACCAAGCCATCTTCAGTGATGCTCAGGTGAACATTACCGGGGTTGTTGGTGTCTATTCTGGCCGAAGCTGTAAGTTCCCCATTTGCATCCACATTCAGGGAAATTGAATCAGTGTTTCCGACCGACCGAATGAAGTCCTGGGGAATCACTGAATTCGGAACATAAAGACCGTTTCTGTCCTCAAGGATGTTTCCGGATTCATTGGAAATGTTTGCAGAGGCGGAAAGCTGACCTTGATCAACAGCCAAGGAAATTGTGTTGGAGTCTGTGATTCCCGAGACATACTGAGTTTGTTCATCTCCCCATTCGGAACCATTTGCGGTTTTCTTCAGCACCTGGCCGACTGAACCACCAGAGGGAAGTTCTGGACCTACATAAAGACCTTGGTCATTTTCACTGATTTCGACCTTGTTTCCCTCGTCTTCCGAGATATTGGCTGAAATTGTCCAACTGGTTTCATCGACATCAGATTGAACATTTACGCCATTTTCACCATCAAGGTTTTCTATTGAATAGCCCTTGAGTCCAATGGTGAAATTCCCTTCACCACCATAGTCATTGATTTCTATGCCATTTCCTTCGGTGAATTCCTTTACAGGAACCCTTACATAAAGTCCATCGGATTTGGTTGTCAGGTCATTGTCATAAAATTCTGAAACTTTCGTTCCTATTTCAAATGTTCCAGAAGGATTTTCAGTTATTTCAATACAATTGCCTTCGACCAAACTCTTCACAGGAACATCTGGGATTTCGGTCGGAGGAACATACAGGCCACCACTTGCAACTGAAATCATATTGTCAGCTGCACTGGATATGTTGGTCGTGATTACATTCACGTTCCCAGAAGTCTGAACGTCTATTGACTCAGAACCACGAATTTCAGGAATCACCCCTGAAGCGATTTCTGCACTCAGGATTCCTTCATTCACTGACAACTTGACGTCGGCCGTGTCCTGAACTCCAGTGACATAATCCGCAGGAATTTCGACTTCGCCTTTCAAACCATTCGGAGTAAAGGAGAAAGTCACGTTTCCAGGATTGGTGTTGTCCACCTTGACATCTGCAGTCAATTTTGCATTCTCGTCAACCGTGAGGGTGATCGAGTCGGTGTCGTCCACGGATTTGATGAAATCTTCAGGGACCACGGTATTAGGAACATACAACCCGTTTTCCGTGGATTGAAGGGCATTGTCGGTTGCGGTCGAAATCAGTGTGTCAAGAGTGTAGACATTCCCGCTTTTTGTGGCCGAGATTGAATTGGAACCCTCGACCTCTGTGATCACCCCGGAAGCTATCTCCGCCTTCAGTCCATTTTCGGTGGACAGAATGACATTTCCTTGATTCGGGTCAAGTTTCACATCTATTGACCAAGTGTCATCTTCCTTGGAAACGTCCACCGTGTCGGAACCCTGAATTTCCTTCACCGGAACATGAACATAAAGCCCACCATTGTCCACGAGGTCATTGGATTCATCTTCGGATTTCTTCAATGAAATGACTGGACGCTGTGGCTCCGCCGAGGAAACGTCAATGAATTCTGAACCTTTGATCGACAGGACAGGTGATTTGTCCGCCACATACAAGCCATCGGACAAGGCCTTCAAGGCATTGTTTTCCTGCTTGCTCACCTTCACGTCCGCGGACAACTTGCTGTTGGATGTCCCCTTCCCCGACAAGTCCACCGTGTTCGTGTCTTTGGTTGATACTTCCTTCAACCCGTCATCGTCCCCATAGGGGTCATACATGACGGGCCAAGCCTCACGGTCAATGTCAGATGCACCCGGCTGAACTTCGTTGTAATCGTATGAATTGGCCATATATCCTACCCTGAATACGATTTGATCCTTTTCCTGGTCAATTTAGTCCAGGTGAATTTTCTTCAAATTTTGTATACCATTTGGCCGAAAAGTTATTATATTATACATAGAACCACACTATGTCAGGAGGCCACTATGGTCAATGTTCCTACTTTCAAGACGCCATATACCGTGAAAAACGGCAAGGTGAGATTTTCCACCTACATGAAGATGCTTTTCGTCCCCTATTGCTTTCCGGAAGGGGTGAACGCGGATTCCATCATGTTCAAGTCCAAGGGCTACATTTCCTGCAATGAATTGGTCGCCGCCATGGTGAGCGGTGGCTTTTTCGTCTACAAGCAGGTGGGCCGCGGGAAGTATTTCAAGTTGACCCCGTGGATTGAAGCGAAGGTCGACCGAATCCTGAACGAAGCCAAGGAAATTGATCCCTCTCTGGACATTTCCGTCGAAGGACTCATCAAGAATTTCCTCATCGGACAGGAGGTTTTTCCTCAGTCGAAAAAGAAAAGTCTTCCCTGTCTCGGAAATTACACCATCGTCCCCATGGCCAACTGGGAATGCATCCGCAAGCTGGACGAGAATGTTCGCAAGTCCAGGGAGAAATTCTCTGACACTGACCAGGATGAGTCCTAGGCCATTTGTACATAGGCCTAGTAGTTTATACTAGCATCATCAGAAAGTGGCTCCTTGACTTTCCTGTGCAGTCAGGGAGCCTTTCTTTTGAATAATGGAGACAAAAGAAAAGGGGGCTCAGTTAGGAGCCCCCGACGGTGTGAGAGGATTTACACACTAAAGGTTGTCAAAGAAATCTTCCCCGACGGTGTCCTGACCCTTCACGAACTTGTTGGAGTCAGTCTTGGGGGAGGATTCCGGAATTTCTGCAGAAGGCGCTTCGGCTTCATTGGGAACTTCCGAGAGGGTGTTCACGGCGAGGTCGAACTTGCCCTGCAATTCTTCATAGCTCTTGAACTTGTCAGGAGCGATGAATTCTTCCAGGGAATAGACCTTGTCGTTGATGCTGTCCAAGAACTCCTCGGACATCTTCTCGCCCTTGATGATGATCGGGGTGGGAGAAGTCCAAGCGGATTCATCGTAGCGAGCGACAGGGCGGACGAAACCAGGAACGGAACGCTTGGTGCAAACCAACTTGAGGTTGGGAGCGCTTTCCAAGTCAAAGATGTTCGCGGGTTCATCAATGCCGTCTTCAGGAGAAATCACCTGCTGAATCTTCTTCCAGACGTCCCTCTTGAAACGGAACAGGAAAACCTTGCCTTCATTCTCGGGCTTGTTGGGATCCTTGATCACCATGATGTTGGTGATGAAGGCGTCGCCGGCCATCTTCCCCTTGTCGTCCTTGTGGGCGAAGGCGTAGTCACAAATGGGGCACTTATGACCGATGGTGCGAGGGCAGGGTTCATAGAAGTTGCGGGTTCCTTCCGGGGTCGAATACTTGAACCAGTGCGACTTCACGTTGACGAAGCAGTTAGGATCGCCAATCTTGGAAGGAAGGAAACGGATGATCGCGGTGGCACGAGTCTCGCCTTCAGGGAAAGTGAGATCGTAGAAGCGAGGGTCTGACGGCTGACGCTTCGGACCACGATGCGACATCTGGTCAATCTGGGCTTTGAGGGACGAAAAATCAATGTTGTTTCTTGGCATGTGTTATCTCCTTTACTATGCGCAATGTTTTCACCTCATCCTTTTTGAGTTTGAGTCCGTCCACTACGTTGAGGTGATTGACGTAGCACCACGGGTTTATCAACAAATTCCTCAGCAGGGCGGTCGCTATCGAGTTTCCACCCGGAGGAGATTTGAAGAGGTCATACAGGGACATATTGGAGGTTTTCAGAAGTTTGTCCAAGGACTTGTTGTCCTGTTCTGTTCTTAAATATAGCTCTTTCTTGAGGGAGAGTGGAGTGTTTTTTTCAAGAAATTTTTTCATATTTTCCCAAGGATCACCGAACTTCACATGAGCCAAACCCACGAAAAATTCAATGTCTTCCTTGGTTTGAGACAAGTTTGACAATTGATTGCAGATGAAGATTATGCTCGACTTCGGGTTTCTGTTTTCCCTTTCCCACTTGTCGCAAATAGGAAGTCTGATTCCACAACCACAGTGCTTGGCTCTGAAGTTGAGAATTATCTTGAAGACCTCATAACTGGTCATTGCTTGTCGTTGACCTCGCAGAGTGCACTGATGATTTCCAGGATGCAAGCGGTGAAATTCAACTCAGGGTCCAAGACGAAGTTGTGCTGATACTGATAGGTAGCCAGCTTCGGGATCAACACCGCCTGAACTTGAATGTCCATGTCGTTCACCCATTCCCGCCACATCTGGGAATACAGCTCGCCGACGTCCAAGGAGTTGTTTATGACGAACTTCCGCGCGCCCGTCAAATCCTTGTCTTCGATCAACTTGTACAACTGCTGTCGAAGTGTCTCGGATGTGGATATGTTCTCCAGGGTAACCTTCCCGTACATGCTGGCTACCTTGGAAACCATGGACAACATCTTTCTGAGCGAGGGATAGTTTTTGTCCACTATCTCGTTCACTGCCTCTTGCTCGAATTCGACATTCTCGTGCTTGAGGATTCCGGAAACACGTTCGATCATCTTCGGCCGCAATTCCTTCCTGAACTTCTCGTCCTGGAAATTGAAGTCGAACATCTGCAGTCGACCTTCACGCAGAGCCGGGATGATCTTTTCCACGTAATTGCAGGTGAGAATGAATCTGCAATTCTTCTCGTAGGTTTCAATGGCTGCACGAAGTGCCTGCTGCAGTGCGACCGTAGCTCCATCGAACTCATCACAGATGATGATTTTCTTTCCATCGGCCACAAATGACTGGGTGGTCGCAAAGGTGGTGATTTCATCTCTTAGGACATCGATGCCTCGTTGAGCCGAAATGTTTATGTATTTGCAGTCGGCTTTGAGGTCATTCACAATCGCCTTGGCCAAAGAAGTCTTCCCGGAACCAGGGGTGGAACTGTAAAGCAACACGTTCTTGCATGTACCTTCGTCCACCATGTCCTGAAAGAACTTGTGATATTGTTCAGGCATGACGACATTCTTCACGTGAGACGGGCGATACTTTTCAACCCAGATGTCAGAAGCACTCATCTATGATTTTCTCCTTATAGGCCAAATATAACTATTCTATGCCTCGCTGAACAGTTTTTCCAAGTTTTCCGCTACGGATTTTCCCCACCATTTGGAAAGGAAGTCTCGCTGTTTTTGAATGATGTCAGTGTAGTCTGGCTCGTATTTGTCCAAGTCCTTCAACTCTGACCAATCTTCAAAGGTGATGATTCCCGAATTCTGAATGTCAGGTTTCCGCCCGAATACCTTGATCGAGTCCAACCAGTCCTTCCTGACCACAACCGGAACTCCTCTGTCAATGCATTCAAGAAAGGAATACTCAGGTGCCTCGATCATACAAGGCCTTGGCTTCCAACCGAACAATGCGAACCGAGTATGAGGAAGGAACCATTCAATCCATTTGCATCCCTTCTCGTATGCACCGACGAAATTGAATATGTTTTTGTTCAGTGGCTGATTCATCTGCGCCTTGACATATTCAATCTTGTTCTGCATCATGACATGAGGACCAACTGAACCTGCGGAACCAAAGGCATATTTGTCATTCTTGTAGGAATCAAAGTTGTGCCAAAAGTCCAATGTTCCCTTGTATTCCGAAACCGCTCCGAACATGAACACATTAGGCAAGCGTTCTTCCAATGGAATGATGTCAGGGAAACTCGGAGTGAATACATTGAGATTTGTCATCTTTATCTGACTCGATTTCACTGTATGAGAAATTACGTCCCAATCTTCTGACAGAAATTCGGAGTTGTGCAGAAACAACTTGACTCGGGACAGAATTTCACGACAAGGTCCAGACTCAGGAAAATGATATTCAGGGAAACGACCACCTTCGATCAAGATGAGTTTGCAGCCAGGTCGTTTGTCAAGATATTCCATCATGTCCCTGGCTATGAAATCGTCAAGGAAAGGAGACCGACCAGAAAGGACAAAGTCCACGTCATCAGGATTGTCCTTAGCATATTGTATCATCTTTATGTCAGTGTCCTTGAATCCGACATGAAACCAAAAGTCCTGTGTCATGTCCCCACGAACACCACCATTGCTGCGAGTGAAGAATGCCTGTGCAGCTATCATTTCCCCTTTATCCTATTCAAGACATCCTTCTTCTTCACCCTTGTCTTGAGATGTTTTTCGTTTTCCATCGCTTCGATTGTCTTGTTGATCAGCTCGCTTTCCTCTTTGGACCAGATGTCAGGAATTTTATGAGATACACCGTCCTTCCATATTTTTCTGATGAACACGTGGCCGATATCTCCATTGAATTCCACATGAATCCGGAACATTATTTTATCATCTTTTGTCCAGACATAAAAGAATGTGCAACCGGGAACCACTGAATCAAAACTGATGTCGATTTCCCAACCATGTTCTGCCAATTTCTTTTGCAGAATGTTGATTAGCAGTGAAGTTTGGAAACTCATCAGATCAACCTGGAATCGTCTTTATGTTCTACAAAGAATCTAGTCACCTTTTCGATTATTTCTTTCATTGATTTTTCCTTAAAAGACGAAATTTGCATAGGAACTGGAAAATTGGGGTAGGTGATGTGCACTACCTTTAATTCATCTTCATCACTAAAATCTATAAAATATATGAAATTATTAAACTTCACAGGAGTAGAAGTAATCGAGTCATACTCATAGCGACAACTAACAAGCGATATTCCGAACTCTTCCAATTTCTTTGAAATGATTTTTACAAACAATTGTTGCTCAAATGGCTCTGCTATCATCTACAACTCTCCTACAGCTTCCAGGATGGTCTAGGATTCATTTGTTCGAGAGCTAGTAAGTTATAGCTACCTCATCAGAAATGGCCCCTGAGTGGCTCCTAGACAGCCAGGGAGCCTACTGGATGAAACTGTCTATATTGGATATCGGAACACTGCCGACCTTGGAAAGACTGGCTGCGAGGGAGGATGTTTCAAGGATCATGCTTGGGCTGTTCTTCATAATGAACTTCTTGAACCTTTCCGTGTCGAACCGCTGAACTGGATAGGACTTGTATTCGTTCAGGATTTCCAGCTGAATGTCCTGAGGAATGTTGTCCATGTCGATCAGCTGACGATTGCGAACATAGGAATTTTTCGCTTCTTCGTCCTTGTTCAGAAATTCGTCCAGCTTTCCTTCGGTCAGCAACTTCTCCGCACGTTTAGGACCGATTCCGCGCTTGATTCCGGAGATGTTGTCCGACCCGTCTCCGCAGATGCACTTGACATCCAAATCCATTTTGGGATTCAAGGATTTCACATCTTCCCGTTTGATCGGGTTGAACAGTCTGAAGCCCGGGTATTTGAGGAGCTGAATGTAGTCCTTGTCCGTGGTAATGGCCATGCAATCTTTATGCAGATTCTTCACCAGAACCCCCACGATGTCGTCGGCTTCGATTCTTTCCTTTTTGAGCCACTTGATGTTGGGGAAAGATTCCTTCAATTCAAGCCAGAACTCTTCTGCAACCTGAAAGAATTTGTCGAAATCAACTGGGGATTCCTCCCTTCCCTTGTTTCGGCCGGCCTTGTAATCTGCATAAATCGCCTTTCTCCAAGGATTTCTGCCGTCCCCCGCGATCACCACCTCGTCGGGATTGAATGACTTGATTTCATCCATGAGGCAGCGGAAAATGATATGGCGCCAAAGTTTGAACTCATCGTCAAAAGGATCCTGATTTCGGGAGACGAACAGGCACCGATACATGTAGTTTGACCAGTCAAGAAATAGAGTCATGGAACCTCCGAGTGGTTTTCCTGAGTATAATATAATAAAAATTTGGATGAAGGGTCAAAAGAAAACCCTGCCTTTTGAGGGGCAGGGTTTGTATTTATCATCTTTTGACTACCTTAAAAATTTTCCTCGAATTCTTTTCCATCCAAATCGTTCAATTCTTTGTCATATCCATTTGAATTATATGTTTTGACAAGTGCATCGATGAAGATATTTTCTGCAGACAGAAGTTCATCTTCACTTAAACTAGCATCTTTGTCAATAAAGCCATTGCTAGGATCATTCACTATGCCCAAAGCGCCTTCAATCACCGGAATAATGTAATCCTCTATATTGATATTTCCATCTATGTTCAACTTTGCATAAGCATAACCTTCTGCATCGGGGTCATTGCCATAGTGTCCATTATCTCCAGTCTTAACATAATTGTATGCAAAATCTATGGTATCTGCATCTTCGTCTTCGAATTCATAATCTGCTAATGCTTCCCATATTTTCAACAGATTGGAAGGAATGAGCGGTTTGGCTTCTCCAAGCAAACGGCCTATGTTTAAATACAGGTCAAAATAATACTCATCGTCATTCAATTCTGCAAACCATATTGGCTTTTCATATTTATTACAATAATGAAGACATGAATAAACCGTATCTTCGTCTGAACTCCATCGTTCATTGAGTTGATGACCACGACAATGACAGGATTCCTCCATGTTTTTCCGAGCATTGTTGTCGACTACGTCATCAAACCAACGGCCACCGATTTGGAACCGAGGAATGGCGATCTTGCCTACATCACCGAACGCTTCCAGGGGGACAATGAAGATATGAAGGTCATCCGGATATCTGTTTGATCCCCGCAGGCCATACCCGTCATTCATTGCACTTCCGCTGACGATGTAGCACTGGACATTGTCATCGACGTCGGTATAGTCCTTGAAATAGTCAAGATAATTCTGGGCTTCCTCCGGGACCATTCCAAGGAAAGTCAATGCACTGCCTTCATAAAAGGAATCGAACAAATCTTCATCGAATTCATTGACCATTATTGGTTGCTTCATATATGCTCCTATTTCAAAATCCTAATGAATTGTTTTTCTACCTCTGGGAATATTGACATCATCATTCGATTCAATATTTGCAGTTCCACAAATATCTAACTGACCAACAGCAGGCCCAAGAATAACATCACCGTGAACATCGGCTTTGCCATTGATCCAAATATCACCTGACACCTTTGCATTTTCATATACCTGTGCTTCTTCATATACTTTGGAAATTCCATAAACCTGAGCACTTCCGTATATATGAGCATCATCATATACTCTTGCTTCACCATATACCCATGCTTTTTCAGATACATGAGCATTACCATATACTTCGGCACTGTCGTGTATCTCGGCATATCCATTTACTACAGCATCGTCATATACCTTGGCATTACCAGATACCTTGGCATTATCGGCTATAATGGCATGATCTGTCACTTCAGCATGCCACAGTAATTTGGCATTGTCGCAAATGGTTGCATTTCCAAATACTAAGGAATCTCCTTCAATCGTGGCATTACCATATACCTTGGCATTATAACTTACTTTCGCTTCTTTTTTTATGACTGCATTACCATATACTTGAGCATCACCAGATACATCAGCATTGTCCATTACTACCGCATTGTCATATACCTTGGCATGGCTATATATCCAACAATTGCCTTCTTGACTCAAGTTGTCTTCTGATTCAACCCAACCACCAAGATTACCTTCTTCGGTGTATTTGAAATTCTTGAGAGCACGAATCCGATGCAAGGTATGTCCTTTCCATTCCATTGTTTCATCTGTTAGTTCATATTTCTTTCTCATAATACACTCCTTAATGTTTATTCAATTTAGCTCACAAGTATCTGACCTTGCTTGTCGGCTGCAGATACTTCAACCCGTCCACTCCCATCTGTAATGGGTCGACTTCCTTCAATTCCTTGTCGAACACCAGATAGGGACTGACATATATCTTGTATTCCTTCCATTTGAGCCAAGAACCAAAGATATGTTCAAATACATATCCGACCAATCTCATGTTAGTTTGATCAAGGACCATCCCGTCGGTCTTGAACCATTCATCAAGTGCAGGGAACATGAACTCGCACCACTCGTTCAACAGCTTTTTCTTGGCTATGAACATATTGCATTTGTACAGAGTCTGCTCATCGTATAGGTCATTGAGGACGAATCTGGCGAAGTCATAGGTCTTCGGATTCCTGGCCAGATGAAGAATGAAGCCATATATCATCTTGTATGCCTGAAATTTTCTGCCTTCCCAACCAGTGACAATGGACTGGGCGACAATCGGCCAGGTTTCGGGTTTGCCTAGGTATCTATGTTCCGCGACTATGACATCATGAACCTTGAGAAGGTCCTGGATTTTAGTCTCGGTCAGGAATTTGTTTTGATTGTCCACGAAGAATCTGCGATAATGTTCAAGGCCTACAATCTTTGCCTTCGATTTCTTCCACATCCAATAGAGGGCAGTGGCTTCGCAATACCAGGGATTGAGGTCAGGAATGCCACCTTTTGAGTCAGTGATTCCTGGAACATAGAGGACACGATTAGGAGGCATGCCCTTTTGCTTGATGGTGTCTATTCTGTCAAGTGGTGTGCAGACAGTGATTTCGAGTTTAGTCGTCCCAATCATCGTATTTTACAGTCCTTTTATGTACAGGTTTTTTGACTATTACCTTTTTATGCTCAATGAAATCTGAAGGTTTCTTAAAAGGTATTCCACCCGGATCATTTATATGATCCATGTTTTTTCGCATGCATTCTGAATTTTCTTTCTTGGTCAACTTTCTTGCAGACACTGATATATCCGGTATGAAAACATAATTGGCAAATTCTGGTTTCTTTTCAATATAACCATTGAAATATCCACCCTTCACTTTGACCTTTGTCGTCCCGACCAGAATGAGTTTGTTCAATGGAAATGTCTTGCCAAATTCTTTGATTGCATTTACAGTTTCTTTTTTTAATACGAACAATCCTTTCTCTTTGCAAATATCATGACACCCCAAGGTATACGAAAAATAGCATTCCGGGTCGGCCTTCACCTTTTCTGCAAATTCAATCATTGTTTCATAACGTTTGAAAACCTTCTTGACAATATCAGGATTTCTCATGTCAAGATGAATGCATGAATAAGACTCATATCTGAAATTTATGTCACTGTCTTCAGCAAATGCTTTTATTCTTGGTTTTGCTTCCAACCATCCACTTTCTATCTGTTGTTTGAAATCAGTGAAAAGATGCAATGCATCTTCAAATCCATGATTGGCCACCCAATTGTCAACAGGACCAGGAACCCGAAAATCACCAAGATATGAAAGGTCTGCACAATTACTGCCTAATGACATTATTCTGATCATTCATCCCACTCCTCAAATCCTGAAATATGTTTCTTTTGAACTTCCGGTTTTGAAGGTTTAACTCTATCCAGCCACTTAAAAGTAAGTGGTTTGTAGTCAAGACCTATGATGTTCACTCCGTCTCTACATTTCAGAACAGAAAACTTCCTATTTGACCCATGTTGGTAGATGCACATCATTGTACCTGCACCACGAATCTGATATGAGGACATAAAGGAGATTTTGCCGGATTTGATTTCTTCTGCAAATTCATTGGCCACTGTCCCGGAATAGATCACCTGACAAGGACGCGGATCACTGCCATGTTTCTTCAAGTCATTACAGTGAGCTACAATAGATGAGAATATGCTGTTCACCAAATCAGTTTTGTGCAATATGTAGAACATCCCTTCTATGTTTAATCTGTCATCTGGGAATGTCTTCCAAAGCCAATCGATTTCCTTCTTGAGATTGGGATTCCTTTTCTGCCAGACTGGATTCGGTTTGATTTCAGTTTTCCATGTAGTGGCGTATGGAGAGGAAATGAACATTGCTTCAATTCCCTTTTCTTGACAATATTCGACCAAAGGGGTCAAGTCCTGCTGAATTTCAATGCTCGAGTCCATGACTATGACCCAATCAGATGACACGAACTCGAAAGGATGATGCTTCACATATTGACACTTGGCCAATGGCGTTCCCTTGATGTTCAATGATTTCCTGACAAAAGGAGCAACTGAACCCTTGGAATCTGTCACGAAAACATATTCAGCTTCCTTGGAAACTTCCTGTGGTTTCCTTGGATTGTCATAGCCACCGAAATTGTATGTAAGGATTGAATACTTCATATATTGAGCCACTTCCCCAATTCCAATGATACATTAGGATTCGTAAATGAAAAATTAGCTGCACCTGGGACAAATGTCATTTCGCCAAAATACACCTTTCCGTTCACTTCATAAAAGTCAACCCGAACGAATTTGAAAGGTGCGGCCAACTTTTCTGCATATTCCTTCATAATGTCCAAGTGCTTCGGCAGAATATCCTTTTTGACAAGGTCCTTCCGACTCTTATGATCAGTCCTGCAAATGTTCATGAACTTCAAATTCATGTCATAATATTGGAAACGAGCATTGGGTGTTCCCTTGTCGCATTCCATCTGAACCATCTTTGGCTTTCCATTGAAACAGTATAGCTTGTAGTCATCCACGTTGTTTCCATTGGTGTTTTCCAGAAGTGCCTCGGCATAGCATTTTCTGTCTATGTAGAAATAATGAGGTTCACAAGTGGAGACACCATAAGGACGAGACAACCAGGTTTTTAGTTTGGATTTCGCTTCCTGAAGATTGAACTTTGATTTGTCTCTGCATCTGATGAATTGACCACTTCCGTGATTTGTCTTCAGAATGAAATGATTGGGCAATTCTTCCAGCTTGATGTCATCGGGAGAATCATAAACCTTGAGAAGAGGAACGCAGATGTCTGATCCTATCTTTTCCTTCACATATTCCCTGACTTTTATTTTGTCGGAACATATAGGCTTCAGCCAATTCATTTTGTCATAGAATTGCAGCCAGATCAGCTTTTCTTGAAATGTCCTAGGATTTTCCTTTACTTCCCTTCCGAATCTCATCTAGTCCTCCCAATCATCTTGAATTTTACTTGTAGTTCTTTTCTTTGCCTTTATTACAATCTTTTTATGAACAATAGCATGAATGTCAGTATCAATTCTTTTCAGACATTTATCATATTCACGGATATTACATGGTGCAATCTTCAATTTCATATAATGACACCACGGCAAAAACAGATATTCGAACAACCAACCAATTGACCTAAGGTTCGATTCATCCAATTTTATATTTTTTGACTTCAGATAGGATTCCAACTCAGTGAACATCATTTCAAACCAAGGTTCAACTACAGACCTTTTGGCAATGAACATGTTTCCCTTGAAGAATGCACTGCTATGATTCAATTCATTTTGCATGAATTTTGACATCTCTGCATACTTTTCAGTGGCGGAAAGATGATTCAAAAAGTCTGTCAACATCCAATGAATTTTACATCTTTTTTCTTTTGTCCACGGGAATCCAACAAATCCTTTTCTGAAACCAGCATCTATCGTAGGAGATTTGAGTTTCATTTCACAGGCAATAATGTCATTTTCTTTCAGCTTTGACTTTATCTGTTCTTCATTCAATATTTTGCCATTTGATACAAAGAATCTGCGATAATGTTCCAAACCGATTATGTCAGCAGTTGAATTTTTCCACAAAGAATACAGAGCAGATGCTTCACAATACCAAGGATTCAAATTGTCAATATTGTCTTTAAATCCAGATTTTTCTGTTGTAATGACTTTTCTGTTTGAAGGCAATTTCAATCTGGTTATGTCCTTGAGATTTTTATCGGATGCACATACATAGATTTCAACATCAGCCATTCGTTTCTCCTTCTGCATCCTCTGCATTGAATTCCATTTCCGCTTCATCCGGCTTCACTTCGACATTGTAAGGCACGTGATTCGGCCTTCCGTCGGTGGTTTTGTCATTGATGTATCCCATGTCCGGCAAGTCTTCAGGTGCATTTTCCACATCCATCTTGTCCACTTCCCCACGTGTTCTCGCAGGTTTCATGGGATATTCCTTCTTGTCCATTGCCTCTTCCAGCTTCATTCCCTTGGTCACGAAATTCTCCCCGTCGAGATTGAATTCGGGGTCAAAACCGTAGTGGGTATGGATGACCTTGATCATGTTGTCGGCCATTGAGATTGGCTTGTACATCCAGGCCTTGGCGACAAAGTCCAAGGTTCCGGAAACATATCGCTTGCCGTCTTCCTCAACTTCTTCCGTGATGTCAGTGCTCATCCCGTTCAAGATCACTTCAATGTCCCTTTCCAAGTTGACAGTCTCGAATTCCTTGACCTTGATGTGGATTGCCGGGTTGAACCAGGGAACGATTTGCTCGATTATCTGGCAGAAGTCCTGGAATGATTCCGTCTTTATGGCCAAAGTGAAGTTGATGTCCCAGGGGGAAGGCATCATGTCGGTCAGGAATTCAGCAGGAACGGTGTATTTGTCAGGGTCAAGAAGGAATCGTCTTTGTCTTGAGGCAGTGGAACGTGCATTGTCAAAGGAGAACGACGAGAATGTGACGGCCATTGCAGGGAGCTGAATGTAATACCTTTGCCCTGATGCGTCTTCAGTCCGTCTCTGGAAATACTTTGACATAGGACCGAACTTGATAGGAACCAGGATTTCCTTGTAATGCTCTGGTGTCTTCAGACCAGAGTCATCATATCTACGAACCTTGATGTCAGAGAAAGTGGTCATAAAGGCAACCAACAATCTGCGTATGCTGGAGCTGTAGAAATATGGCCAACCAGATCTTTTCATGACATTGCACCTCTCTTGACCAATTTAGAGACGGGACTAAATTGAATAAACAACCAAAAGGATTCGAATATGCGTGATGAATATGAATTCACTGAAGAGGAAGAACGGAAGTTGCATGATGCAGCTTGGGAATGTTCTGAAATTACAGATTACATTGAAGACAAATGTAGGAAAATTCATAAAATTTGGGAAGAACTTTATGATGAACATAAAAAGACAATAAAGTGCAATGGTCTTGATAATTTTGAAAAAGATCCTCAGGATGAATATGATTTAATTGAAGAATTGAGTAAACCAGAGAAAGAATACAAAATTTGCAGAATAACTCATGAAGGATTTATAGTAATTGGTCCATCAGACCTGTGGTGGTATGTAGAATATGACCCTAATGTACACTATCCACTGACTATTTATTGGTCAAGAACCGGTGGTGATACTTCTTTGGAATACTCAAATTGTATTAGCAGTCCAGATAAATTGTATAACTTTTTGGTTTGTTGCTATGAAGATTGTCGTGAAGAGTATTTTGATACTCCGACTATTGAAGCTGTTACTGTTCCAACTATTTACCTTTTGAATGAATACAAAAACCTTGTCGACAAATTGTACAAAACTGTCAAGAGCTACACCAATCCAAACAATTATTGGAAACTTCTTTCGACTGAACAGAAACAGAAACTCGCCAAAATGCATAGGAACATGAAGGAATCTCGTCGTTATCGTGGAAAAATGTTGAAGGAAGACAAATATCATTAAAAACATGCTTCTGATTTATTGATTAAAATAGGCCCCATTTTCGTGGGGCCTCTTCTTATGTTCATTCTTTGTCAGCTAATCCATATAATCGTATTGCATGGGCTTGCCGTCCCATAGACTGTACGAGACCTGTCCATGATAGACATGTGGACTATCACCATCACGGTAGTATTTGACACGAGCGGTCCAAATCGGTTCTCTGGTGTCGAATACGTCCTTTTCGGCGTATGCGGTGTTACCGAACATGCCGGACATTCCCTGACCGACCAAATCTCTGCACTTCACTGATTTCGGTGTGACTGCAATGACCTGGGTGAAGTGAGGAATTATGACACGGTAGTTGTATGAACCTGCAAGAATGTCCCCGACCTTGAAAGGATTGCTGAGATATTCATCTTCATTAAGCATCTGACCGTGGCTTTCGACAGATTCGTCCATGTCATCTTTTATTTCGCCATGGTCACTTTCAATCCAAAGGACACCACCATCTTCCAATGGGCCTTCATCTTCATAGAAATTCCAGACCTTGAGCACATAGTGTCCATCAGTCAGTCCTTTCAGGAAATCCAAACCATCGGCTTTGGCTTCTTCAACTGTTTCGAAACTGGTGTCCGCTTCGTATTCTGAATCACCAGTATCATAGTCAAAGATTGTCCAAACATAATCGTGTTCTGGCATGCCTTTGTCAAATACACTTTCCTTCATGTTCATTATTCTCCTTACTTTTTCTTGACAGGGCAACTATCCCATTCATTGTCATTGAATTTCCAATCGTCTCTGGAAGTTGTAACAAGCATCCAAAGTGTGGTTTCTAGCTGAACACGTGCCTGCCGTCTGTCATATTCGGGCCAAGATTTTCCATATTCGGTGATGTCTGGAATGCATCTGCTGGAAATTTCCCCATAGTCATAACCAACCTTATGAAGTTTTGCATTGCTTTTGGATTCACCATTGAGGATTTTTGCCTTATATTCTTCATATAGCCGCTTGAGTTCATTTACATTCAAAGGATTGTCATCTTCATCTGTATATGTTTCAAGCACTTCACGCAAATTACTGGGACTGATCCAGGAGCATTCACGTGGTCCACTGTAATCTTCGGCATCCAAAACCATTGAGGCGAAGAAACACTGTTCAAAAGGCATCACGGAAATCTTGTTGGACACTGGTTTTGTTTCGGGTTTGCTTTCCGGCTTTGTTTCTGGCTTTGCTGTTTTGATGTCATTTCTCTTTTCACCCAAAGCGGCGAGAACACGATCAACCTGTTTCATTCCTTCGGGTGTAAGATGATACTTGAAATGACGACCCTGACGTTCCTTTGTCAGCCAACCTTTGCGTTGCAGAGCAGAAAAGATGTTCAAATACATCATGGCATTGTTCAGACTTCTGCTTCTTACCATTCCGTCTTGAAATTCTTGTCTGTTGAAGTTGTCTCCACCCTTGTAGATTGCATACAGAGTGTCAGCGATGTTGGTCAAATGTCCACCCCACATGACTCTGAAATTGTCATCTATTTCCAGTCTTTCGTCGAGTTTTTCCGGTTCAGTGGATTCATTCATGTCTTCGGTTTGACCCCAAGGAAGCCCTGTTCTGGTATCGGTTCCTAGGTCATTGTATTCCGAAGTGACCTGGGTTGATGCATTGTATGTCATCTCCATGAGTTGATCTTTGGTCAGTGTTGCATATTCCCCGATCACGCTTTCCAGTAATTCATTTCCTTTGGTCAGAATCACGTCTTCGGAAACATGATTGTCTTTGTCCCCGATAGCATATTCATCACCAATGATCAAGGCATAACTGGAATCCAATGTTTCCTTGTCGATGAATATGTCAAGTGACGCTTCATCACCCAGACAATTGAAGCAATAGAAATCATCTTCTTCGCGATATAAATATGCTTCTGTGCTCCAAAATGAATCCATGTTCATAACTCCTTTTGATCAATAACCTTCATTAGGACAACCAACCCATTAGGGTTTCAAAACGGTCATCATCCGCAAATTCTTTTGCTTTGACCCAAATCTTGTATTTGTTCCATTTGGAAATCCATCCATATCTGCAAAGTTCATTGACCAATTTTTCGGTCTTTTCGTCATTGATGTCGTATGGAATTTTGAGATCATTGTCTGATGTCCATTCGGCTTCATCCCAATCAAAATGATAACCGGCGTGCAGATAGAGTTCTTTCAAAACTTTCAGGAATTCCTTTGCCCTTTCCTGAATGATTTTTCCATTGCTCTTTCTCTTTTCGGCTTCTTCTTTGGCTTGACTGAGAAGTCCTTCACGAAGCATGTGACCACGACGTCTGTAGGATTCCTTCATTCCACGAATTTCCTTACGGTCGTATTCGTCAAGGATTCCTTCCAGCTTCTTGCTCACTTCATCAGCATCATCTTCTACAATTTCAATACACCGAGAGATTTGTTTGAAAAGATGTTCTATGGCGTCCTTGTCGCTCTCGCTTTCATCAACATCCTCTAGGCTCCTGGCGAATTTAAGAATATAAGAGTAAATTACTCTGCCACCGTTTATATCGATATTTAGAGAATAACCGTCATATTTACTTTGCAAAATCAAATGCTTTCTTCCTGTTTCCCCGGAAACCCTAGCTACCAAGTCGGCTTCAACCTCAACATAAGGCTCATTGTCTGAGATACCGAAAAACATATCAGGAAAAGTCTCGTCACCAGCTTCCTCATCTATGGCCTTTCCTGTTACCTGATAAACAGTTTCCACATCTTTCAATATCTCAGGAAGAAGACCGTACAGCTTCTTGACCTTTATCATGAATATCCGCTCAATGCGACGTTTGTTTTCGGCCTCTTGAGTCTCTTCGTATGACATTTTGGAGGAACGCCTATCCTGACGTTTCTTCTTGGCATTTATTATTTCTTGTGCCTTATCGCTTATTCTAGATTCCATCATTCTTCTGTGTCTGATCATTCTATACTCCTGTTTTCTCTTGGTTAAGGCCTCTGATCTTTGCCCATGATTCACCCGCTTCACTCAGTTCTTTTTTAGCTTTTGTAATAGCATGATTTATCCATACACGAAATCCATCAATATCATCGTAATCTTCAGCGACATTGACAACGAATTTCAGCGCATCATGATAACCGCTTTTATAGTTCAAATTAGCATGGGTCCACTCTTTACCTCTAACATAGTCGTCTTCTTCGTAAAGTCTTCTGCGTCTGATCATTTGAAATTTCCTTTTGGTTGTTTGTTCAATTTAGCCTATGAAGAACAGCGGAGGATCGGCTTCTCCCCTCAACCGTTCCATGGTCGAATCCACCAGTTCCTTGCCCTGGCTGTAGAAATCCGACCCGTTCAATGACCCGCCACCGGCAAGAGTCACTGTATACTTGTTCAAAATCACACCTAGTTGCATGAAGCAATATCCCTGGGCCAAGTCCATGACCAAGGGGTTGTTCAAAATTTCGTGCACTTCCGCTTTCTTCCATATCTGCAACAGCGCCCAAGTGTCATATTTCGGCATAGGCAGAACGGTCAAAGTATGAGAAGGTTCATGCATTGACGCCTGGAAATGTGCGCCAAACTGATTGTCCACCTGCTTCAGCCAAGTCATTGCAGCATCATAGGAAACCAGGCCACCGCCATTCTTCGTCAGATTCCTTGCCCAGTCAGACAACAGCAGGTTTTCGGCCGAGTGAAGGGTGTTGATCCCGCCGAACAGGTTCATGATCGAAAAGTCCCAGGCATAGGTATATTTGCACCATTCTTCCGGGTCGATTGGTTGTTCTTCCAATTTCTTTTCGATGTCATTCCAAATCAGGGTATAGACGTTGCCTTCGACCTCGTTCCCATCCTTGTCCTTGTGTGCAGCCCGATAATGAGTCTGTCCATGCAGAAGTTTCATGATGAGGTAGTCGCGCTTGGTCGCTTCGCCGTAGAGATAGCGGTAGGCCATTCGGATTGCCTGACAGCAGCAGTCCAGAAGGTGCTGATCAGTGAGCTGGACGCATAAAACGCCCGCACCCAATTTTCTTTTGCAATAGGCAGCTAATTCTTGGATTGAACAAATTTCAGTGAATATCCAATCCCCTGAACCTACGCCTGAACATCCACAAGTTGCCATATCTTACCTACCTTCTCCCTCACTGTTTCTGGTGCGTTCTGAGCCAGTTTTACCTATGTCTAGTATCTTTTACTTACCTCACCCGAAAGTGGCTCAGAAGTCATCCTATGCAGTCAGGGACCATTTATCCATTAATTTACTACTCTTCCTCTTTATCCAAAAGCATATCAGTGTCCAATTTCTCAACTTTTCTGTTTGCTGCCTTGGTCAATATAGGTTCCTCTGTCGAATTTCTGTTTGATACCTGAGGATTCGGATTGACATAGATGGTCCCTTCAGTGACATCCATAAACTGGTTGTTGTATATGGTCGAGCTGATCTTCATGGTGTCAGCGTTCTTCCACCCTTCCTCGTCCTTGGTGTTCGAACCCAATGTCACGTCGATTGTTTCTGACTGAGTTATTCCTTCATAGACAGTGTTGATAGGCCGAATGGATTCGATTATCTGGTTGACCACTTTTGCAGTAGCATCGTCCAAACTTTTGCCCAGAGGGAGTTCCAGGCCGAAGTGAGGAGTCGGGTTTCCTTTGTCCTCCCAATAGCAGTTGTCATAGTCTTGCCCTGTCCTTCCTTTCCCGAGATACATGACCTTGAATTCAAAGGTTTTTCCGAGTATGCCGATCAAGAGCATCATGGCGATTTCAGTCGTCTTGTTGGCTTCCAGGAAAGGAATGGAACGGATGAGTTCTCTGCATCTGTTGTAGACGTCATCCAGTGATTCATCCCCTTCTTCGCCCTTGTTCATCTCGCTGATTTTCTTCATGTCGGACGCAGAGAAGCCAAGAAGGTCTGCATAGTTCTGTATCAAATTCTCATCTATTTCGGAAGGATCCCGGAAGTCCAAAATCCTCTCGATTTTCTTGAGCATCGAGGTGGCGAGTTCCGATTCGTCCCATTTGCAGGGAGTGGTGTACATTCCCTTGTTTAAGAAGTCCTGATACAAAGAGACGAATTCCGTCAGTTCAGTGTCCCTTAATGCACCGGGAATCCAGTTCACGATGTCGGTCAATCTGTCATTCCATGGACCTATCTTGATCGGGTCACCCTGCTTGTCCCTCTGCGTGTGGTCATATACCCATTCAAAAGGATTTCCATCATCATCGGGTGGGTCAATCGGGACATAGGGGTCATCCGGATTCCTGGGTACATCGAATTGTTCAAACGGGCCAATGCTGAAAATGTTCATCTCAAAGGCCTCCCTGTTCCGATTGGGTCGTATTGTTCAGGAGCCAACCCGGCATATACGTAGATGGAGAAGTCCTTGAGGACATCGGTCGTCGCTCCTGTAGTCAAGTCTGATCCTTCCTTTGGAAAGAATTTAAGCAACCCGTATTTGCCGTATGAATAAAACTGTTCATCCGGGTTGAGTTCGTATTTGCAATTGGATGCAGTGGCCTGTCCAAAGGAGGAAAGGTCAGTCGCGCAATTGGTCAACTTGCTGGCCGCTTTCCAATCCTGTTCAGGACAGTTGAAGAGCCAAGTGTTGATCATCTCGAATGTTCCGTCCACGGGTTTTTCGCACCGCCAGAATCCACAGTTGATGAAACGCTGAATGGAATTGGTGACGGAAACCTCGGCTGTCTTCCCTGTCTTGTTTCCCATGAAGGTTGTGTTCACGAAGGCGATGTTGCTCCCTGAACCATCCGTCTTGAAATCGACCGCCTTGCCTTCGAACGCGCAGTTGTCCACGATGATTCTTGACGGGGCGTTCTGAGGATACGAACCGTTTAAAGTCCCGGAGATGAACGCCTGTGTCGTGTTCTTTCCTGTAGCGGTGAATTTGCATCTCTGGAAAAGCAGCTTGACAGTGGAATCCTCTCCGACCTTGATCACGCTCGAGGCACCTGAACCTATGAATTCAATGTCACGGAATTCAAGGCCATCCGGGATTGATCCTTCTCCGGTGGATTCGAATTCGAACATGGAGGCACCGGAACAAGTGAGTTTGATCTGAGGATTGTCGACATAAGGTTCAGCGCGTCTTCCACAAATCACAAACATCTGAGTGGCCGCGGAAATCAACCTGTCGTCATTGAATTTGATTTGAGGAACTTCCATGTCCTGTTCGACCACTATCTTGCAACCAGTATAGTCGATTCCCTGATGTGTTTGAATGTAATGGTCAATTGCATCTTGAATGGTGTTGAATTTGAATGTGCCGAAATCCTCTTCATCTCCAGTATATTCTGGGGATACCGACATTGTGATGTAGTAGGGCGTGTATTCCACCATCCCGATATCCACTGAAGAGCCACGGAACCTCTTATATTCGTCATACCACTCGTCGGGCAGGAGGTCAGTCGGGTGTTCGTTTGTCAGTGCATTGGAGTAGCCGCGGTGGATTTTCGGTTCGTTCAGGAAATTTGGATAGGAAGTTCCGAAATAGCCGAGAATCCTGGGATCTGTAAACACTTCCATTGACCCCTTGTCGTCCAGCTTCCCTCCCTTGATCGGAGTTCCGAAATAGACGAATTTGTGGTATTCGTCATTAGGGTAGGTGCTCGGGTTGCAGAAAATAACCCTGTTCGTATTTCCTGCATTCCAGTTGTTCGCCCCAGTCAGCCAATAGCCATTATTTGGATTTGTGGGCACCCCGAAGACCGTCTTATAGTTTCCCTCTTCGGTGTAGATTGGCTTCGGGTTGATATTCGTCTGGCAATCTATCACGTTGACCAATGACGCCTGGTTCCCCGTCACCAGACTTCCGCCTATCACTGAGCAGTTCTTCAACGTCGGGTGATGCGTGGACGTTGTGTATGAAGTGTTATAGGTAAACCGATAGCCATTTGTGCCAGTCGGGTTGAACTTCATCCCATAGTTGTCATAATACAGCTTGTCGGCGAAGACGCAGTTGATGAATTCGCAGTTGGATTGAACCTTCGGCATATCCCACATACCCGCATACAAATTGCAACAGATGTATGAGTTGTATATGCCACATTGAAGTGCGTCGTGCGCTTCCATGTTGCTGGCGCTTTGAACAGTGATGACACCACCAATTTGCGAGTTCATGGCACCCCTGAATAGGCAGTTGTATGCCACGAACAAAGGTTGAGGGGCTACGTATGCCGGGGGTGTTATGTTAAGACACATCCCAACCGTTGCCTTCTGTGTTCCGTCGAAAACACATGCCTTGCAAATGACCAGGGCCTCTCCGTTGAACGTGCTGACCTTCTTGTTGTGGGTGGACATGTTCATGCAGGAGCCACCACATGTACCCCAGCTCCCGAATCGGCAGTTCTCGAACACAATCGGAATGACAGTGGTTTCAGTGGAGGCCGACAAATAGTTGCAGACGTTGGTGCCAGCATTTCCACTGTCCGGTGGGTTTCGATAGAACGAAATGCCCCTGATTGTTATTGTACCGTGGTCCAAATCGACGGGAGAAATCACCAACGGGGAATCATAATAGCTCCTGTGGGCGAAGGTTATTGTGCCTCTGTGCCGTTCCCACGCCAACGAAGTGTAGACAAGGTTCTGGCAGTATCTGGGCATTCCAGCATTGGCACCGCCCCCTGATTTGGTTCCTATGAACAACGGGACTTCGCCATACCCGGTCGCATAGTCCGTGTAGTTTTGGACGAACATTATCTCGGCGTCAGTCTCTTCCTGCTCCGTTGCAAAGTAGTTCTTGAACGCACGTTGAACGTCCATGATGAACTTGTAGTATTCAGAAGGGTCGCCCGGCGTGCTCCCCTCGACATATTCTCCTACGTAGAAATGCTTGACTCCGGCCATTCGTTAGTCCTCGTATCTCAAAATTCCGTCATCGAATTTCACGTAAGCCAGCTCATTGTCCAAGGAAAAGTCGGTTATGTTTCCGTCCTTGTCGATCATGGAAAAGCAGAACAACCTTTCCAGCAATGCGCAAGTGGTCTTGATGAAATGCTGATAGTTCTGCGGATTGTTCCGATATTCCTTGCAGGCCGGGTCACCATGCATGCCATTGGCCAGACCGACTATCTTGTTCCATAGAGGAGTCAGGAAGTCGTTCAGATATTCATATTGCGAGAAACCGTTGCGAAGGTATCTTTCCTCTTCATATGCAGAATAGCTGATCGGTGGCTGAGCATTGGTGTAGAGGAACAAATTGGAGGAATCACTGACTGACCACTTGTAGTCCTGCATGCTGTTGGACACATAGTCATTCCAAAATTCCTGAACAATTCCATTTACGATGTCAGTGTATGCCGGGTCCGATGGAGGAGTGTCGTAGGTGTAGAGCGTGATGTCCCTCTGGTCGGCCGGGATTTCATCGGCTTTTGGAATGAACTTCAGCGTGCAGTTCTTGACTTCGGGGAACGACTGAACCACCGCCTGAATGTCAGACAGATACAGCTTCTTGTTGAAGTCCAGGTTTGCGTTCAGCCACTGGTATATGGCGTTTTGCATCCTGACCGCCAAATCATTCTTGTCACAGAATTTGGCCACCGTGATTTGTCCACCCAACTTGAATTCGTGAACCGACGGGGGAATGTAGAGATTGGTGACCGTTATCTGCGATTTCTTGTCAAGCTGATCAGTGAAGGTCTTGACCCTCTTGGCCGAATCCTTGGAAACCACGTCAGTGTCCGATATGTTGGCCAGGTATTCTTCATAGTCAAGTGCACTCTGTTTCAGATAGACGTCGAAGTAGGTCACGGTCTTCAGGTCTTCCCATGAAGCGCCTTCTATGAACATTCTGGCCATTTCGTCTTCATTGTCCAGGTCGACTTCCTGCCAGTTCCCGTTTTCGTCCTTGTAGTAGGGAGAACCAAGGGCGGTGACCAGAGCGCAGTTCACAAGGCCGTAGATGGCGTCTTTCTTTGTCCTCTTGCATTCCTCCGACTCGCCCCAGGCCGAAGCGTATCTCACTTCCACGGGGTCCGTAATGGTCTTGGCGAAGGCGACGTAGTCCTTCTTGGTGACCAGTCGTTCGAGGGACTGGAATACCTGCGGGGCGTTCACTCTTATGGATTCAATGTCCTCGAAGTCCGAACCGCCGATGAGGTTGGAGTCGAGACGAACCTCGATTTCTCCGGGGAAGTCGATTACGGCGCCCTGGGTTTCGAAGTTGGAGGACGAGTTCAATTCGACCACGGAACCGATTACCCCGTATTTGTTGGAGGAGGAACCATTGGTCGAGAGATATTCCAGCTTGACGTATTGGAGGGAGGTCGGGCCGGTCTTCGTCAGCGAGTCATCCCCGAAGACAATGCTGACCGTGGTGTCCCTGTTTGTGGTGATGAGGCAGACGGGGAGTTTTTCCGGGGTGTGATCATTGTTCTTGGCCACCTCGATCGCCTCGTTTGTCCAGTCTTCCACATACAAGCTACGGCGATTCACGTGGTATTCGACTTCATTCTGGTCGTCCACGATGAAAACCCTGGTGAACATGGCCGGATTTCCTTCCATTTCCACGCACTCGGTGTCCATGTTCCAGGTGGGCTTCGGGTCGTAGTTGTCCTCGGAGCCGTAGAAGTTGGAGAAATTGGGATCGTCCACCTTGTAGGATTGGAATTTCCGTCCAGCCAAAACGCCAGGATAGAACGTCAAGGTCTTTCTGTCACCCTGCACAATCTTTATGGGGACGAGATATTTGAGTTTTTCCTCTTCGGTCTTGCTCTGGAATTCTGGATCAGCTTCGATTTCGGAAGGAACAGCGTCGGCGATTTCAATCTTCCCGCCACCGTTCAAAATCAGGGCGTCGTTTTCCGTAATGGTGTAGGTGTAGTTGGAGAAGAAGACGAAGTTGTCACCCTGGAAGGTCACGGTGTCCTTTCCTGCGTTTATCCGAAGTTTCTCCCCGGCAACGAATGTATGGGCATTGGAAGGGTTGGAAAGGGTGAAATGAAGGTTGGCGTTGGAACCTATCGGACGCCGGGGAACATAACCGATTTGCTTCGCCCCCATGATTACGGAGGACAGGTGTCGGGCGGATTCCAGGAACGATTCTTCTGCAGTCCGTTCGATGTAGTAGTTGGTAAGGTCGGTCATCGAGGCCCAGTTGTCGAGCAGGACCTTGTAGACGGCGGATTCAACCAATTTCGAGAAACGGGGATCGGAGCGGATTATTGCATCCATCTTTTCCCGGATGTTCTGGAAAGTGAGGTTGGTGTAGTTGAGATTGTTCTGTACGCTTTGTTCTGCCATTCATGAACCTCACATGGACAAACGCTGGTCGAACTCGGCTACCTCGCCTGTGTTCAAAACCATATATGGTATATTTAGTTTCAGTGAATGATTGTCAGGATCAGCTTCGACTGTTATGTCCAATACCTTGATCCTTGTCTCTATCCTTTCGATTTCCCCTGCAAGTCCGTCATAGTTCTGGTTCAACTGAAATGATTCAAAAGGCATGTTCTGAGCAGAGGATCCCAGGTTCGGACGGAAAGGATGTTCACCGAAATTGGAAAGGATTATCATCAATATGGAGGCATTTATGGCCTGATAGTCAACAATCTCGCCTTTGGTGGGATTCAAGGAAAGGTCATAGGCAAAGTTGGATTTGACCGGGACAGATTTCTCCGGCACTTCTTGAATCCAATAACGATCCTCTCGTTTGAACCGATTCAGTCTGATGTATTCATTGTTGACCGCCATAGGTCCTCCTGGTCAATTTAGCCATACATCGAACTAGCTAAATTAGACAAGTTCAACTGCATGATGAATGCAAAAAAGGATAGGATATGATGGATTTTAATGAATTGAAGATACGCCTGGTAGATAATGTGCTTTATACGTTTGACCCAAATGAAGTTCTGGCTGCTGCAGAAACAGCAGAGGCAATTGCCGGAACAGATGATCCGGAAAAACTTGTTGTAAACAATAAGGTAATTCGTCAAATTGAAAAACTGATTAACAAGTATTCAAAAATTCTTTCTAGAAACGCAGCACGGTGTCGTTCTTTTGAAGATTTATACGATAAATTGAATACGTACACTCTAGGCCAGGAAGAGGGTGAATTTGGTTCCGATTTCGACATTGAAAATTATGGCATATATGGTGGATTTTACACCAAAAACGTCAAAGCCAAAGTTAGCAGCGAAAATAATATTTTGATTTCCGTTGTCTTCGGGGCACAGGTTCTTATTGACCAATTCGATGAAAACAGTGAAGAAGAAGATTACAATACCTATGAATTGAATCTACACGACATCACCTTGACTTTTGAATTGATACCTGACATAAGTGATGAAGTGTATGAATTCAATGAAAATAAGGAAGAATTCATCAACAAAATGAATGAACGCATGTAAAAACAATTGAATGAACACGACAAAATAGGGAGCCTTCGGGCTCCCTATTTTCATATTATTTGTCAATGACCACTATATTCTCTGCCACAAATCTTGCAAGTGATTTTCTTCATACTTATAATATAGCAAAATTGAATTGACAATAAAAGAGGGAGCCCGAAGGCTCCCTCGAGTTCGTGTCAGTTCAAGCGTCGAATACTAGTATCCGACGGGCTTGAACATGCTAGCCACAGTGTTGTCAACTTCGGCCTTGTTGAACAAGCTAGCAGGGATCTTAACCTTGGCGTAACGGTAGTATCTACCAGCACCGAGGATGTTGTCCACGATGGCGTAGCGGCTCATGACCCCGATACGAGGAGCGAAGTTCTGAGCGCTGACCGCACGGCTTTCAAGTCCGGTGACGTAAGGAGCGTAGAAGATACCGGCATCGAGGTTCGAGGAGCCCTTGTAGCCAACGAGGACGTAGTCTTCGAGGGCATACTGGTCACGGTAAACCTTGATGTTTTCACCGAGGGTGCCGATTTCGGGAGTGGCTTCGAGAGGATTGACTGCAGAGGCGACGCGGTTCCAGATAGGACCAGCGCACTGCAGGAGGGTGGCAACGCCGGGGCTGACAATGGCGAAGTTGCCAGCGGAGCGGTGAGTTGCGACCGCGATGGAGTTGGCCAGACCCATGATGTAGGTGATCAGGCAGGAAATGGCGTCCTGCTGCTTGTTGGATTCACCGTCAAGAGTGGTCAGGTCAATGCCGAGGCCAGCGATACCACCGTTGGGGTAAGCCATGGTGGTCTGGAAGGGCGAACCTTCGTAGATGTAGCCGGCTTCTTCGTTGCCAGTGGAAATGTTGCCTTCATCCTGGGCAACCTTCTTCAGGCGAGCGATGATTTCACGGTCCTGTTCGGCAACCAGTTCATACTGGATGGTGGAAAGGAGTTCCTTTTCCAGGTCGAGGTTGAGAACGGCCTTGGCGTCCATGACGGCTTCCAGAGAGTAGGAAGCGCCCAGCTTACGGGTCTTGGCGAGAACCGGAACGCGGGACATGTGGACGGTGAGTTCGGGGTACTTGTTGAGGTCACCACCGAAATCAGTGACAGGGCCATCGTTGGCGTCGGCGATAGGAGCACGAAGTCTCCAAGCTTCAGCGATCTGGGGGTCCTGAGCGGCAGCGGAAGCCATAATCTTGGCGGAAGCTGCATCAACACCGGTCATGCCGTTGAAGTTGCCGGTAAAGCCAGCGTAAGAGGGAACCTTGTCCCAACCGGCTTCGTCCTTGGTGCCCTGATAGACATAGCGCTGGGCCATGATGAGGGACACGGGACCGTTCATGGCCTGGACACCTACGACCTTGTTGGCGAATAGGGCAGGGAACGAACGACGGAGGAGAGCGAAGGACATAGGAGCGAGAGCGCCCATGTTGTCGCCACCAGCGGGGAGGTTGCCAGTGGGCTTGGCACCGATAGCGATACCGGATTCGCCAGCAGGATTGCCACCGTCACCGATACCGGTAGCGAAGTTGCCGCCCATCCCGGTGTCAGCTTCGGTCAGGAATCCACGGCCACCGAGTTCGCGCATCTGGTTTTCGAGCAGCTGCGCCATGTTGTTCTTGACGGACTGGTCCTTGATGTCGTCCAGTCCAAGTCCCTTTGCGCGGGACCACTTTTCGGATAGAATGCTCATTTTGTTTTCCTTTATGGATAATGGTTTACATATACTTGCTGACTGCATTCATGAAATCAGCGTCCTTGGTTTGCGGCTTCTTTTCGGGAAGGCAACCTGAATTCACTTCGTCCAAACGCTGAATGCGTCTTTCTGAACGGAGTGCCTTCTTGGACCTGTTGTCATTTTCGGTCAGCTGTATGAAATTGTCGATCCTGGAGTTGACGAAGTCAAAATCCCGTCCTTCGAAGTAAGTCATCACTTTCTCCCTCTGGACATCAGATAGGTCTTGCGTCTTTTCCGTGATCAGAATCCTCGTGGCGGCAGATTCCAGCTTCTGGCTCAGGTCGGCCTTCTCGCTCACCAACCGTTCATAGGATTCTTTGAGTTGTTCGTTTTCTTCGCGGATTTTGCGAATTCCAGCAGTGGCGTCGATACCAGAATAATGCTCTTCGAACAGCATCTTTATGCCTTCGACAAGAGACGTCATTTCCTCTGACACCACCGATTCCCTGATGAGCTTGTCGGAGATTTTGCTCGCTATCTGCTCATCCAGGAACTTGTTGAGCGCATCCACCATGTGTTCTTCCTTTTCTTCGAACATCTTGCGGAATTGCTCGAACTTTTCCTTGGTGACCACTCCTTCCTCGATCAACTGGGCCTCGATTTCGGCCTTGTGTTCTTCGGTGAGTTCGACCACCTTGTCCTTGTATTCCTGTTCCAATCTGTCGTTCTTTTCTTCGTAGAGTTCGATCAGCTTGGATTCCTTTTCTTCATATTCTTCCTGAAGTGCCTGTTCCTTGGCTGCATATTCTTCCTGGAGCCGTTTCTTCTGTTCTTCGACTTCGGCTGCCTTGGCTTCGGCCTGTTCATTCAACTCGGTGTTCTTCTGTTCATAGAGGTCGACCAGCTGAGATTCCTTCTCGGCGAGTTCGGCTTCCATTGCAGTGCGGGAGTTTTCGACCTCCTGTTGAGATTCAGTCAAGGAATTCTGGTCAGCCGCCGCCTTTTCTTCATACTTGGCCTTGATGTCCTCTTCAATCTTGGCGACCTGTTCCTTTACTGCTTCTGCAACATAGCGTTCAGAAAGGTCTTCGACTTCCTTCTTCCGCTTGGCGACCGCTTCTTCGATTACGTTTTTGACCTCGGACTGGAATTCCTCCAGCTGTTCCTTGGTGATCAATCCTTTCAAAACTTCGTAAATCTGCATAATCTTTTCTCCTTATGGAGTTCTTTCATTTAATTTAGATCCTAATGAATTGAAGCCCTGTTGTTCGATTCTGTGACCATGGCTTCAAAAAGTTCTCCTACGTGTTCAGTGAAGTCCGTGTTCATTGCTCCGGAAACCTGAATAGGAGAGTTCAGATTTTCGTTGAAGGAGGGATTCACTTCTTTTGATCCCTTTGCATATGAATTTGGTTCTGTCATCAGTGGCTGAACATTGCCCTGAGGAAGGACTTGTGCATTGGCGTTCTTTTCCTTGAGATCAGTCACGATGTCCGTTAGGTCCTCCACGGTTTCATGAAGGGATATGAGTTCAGCGAGGATTCGGTTCAGAAGGTCTTTGGCGCCCACGTCTTCGATGGTCTCCTTGTCCTTCTCTGGTTCTCCTCCATTCAAGTAGTCAAGAAAATTGGCCATTTGTTTCTCCTATCAAAGCGTCTTCTGGATGTCCTTGAGGAACTGGCTCATCGCCTCATAAATCCTCTTGGAGCCGTTCTTGTCCAATTCTTTCTTCAGATTGTCGACAGCCTTTTCCACGAATTTGTCACCTGAAACGATGTAGTCGACCGATTCGTAAATCCCGTCCACATAAGCGGAAAGGGCCGAAGGATCACCCACGATGTCAATGCAAACGAGGGAATAGTCATCCGCCACAGTGTCTTCGTTTAGCGAGCCGACTCCACGGGAGGAAACACCCAACTTGACCCCTCCATCGAGCAGGGACTGAACCGTTCTGCCACAGGGGGTATCCAGGATTTTGGCCTTGCCGATCACGTTGTTCCCTTCGAACTTCAGGGATTCGACCAAGTGGGAAACACGTTCAAGATTGATCGTGGTCTGCGGGGGGTGGTCAAGTTCGCCCATGGCCTGCTTGGTGTTCACCTTTTCCTTGATATACTTCTCCACTTCGCGTTCAAGGATCTTCTTCGGGTAGATTCGGCCATTGCGGTTCTTGGTGTCCGCCTGCATGAAGGGGCCGGAAATATACCAATGCTTCTTCCCGTCCTCGGTCGCTTCATTGAGGACGTTGATTTCATTTGGTTCTACTGTTTCGACTATTAGCTTCATTTTGTCTACCTCTTGTGAATTTAGAGTTGTTCCTCCAGGTAGTCTGCCAAGTCAAGGCCTGAATAGATTTTTGCCTTATCTAATTCAATATCTTCATCAATAGTGACTCTTCCACCAACTTCAGAATGATACAACTGCGCTTTATCGCATACCTTTGCATGTCCACCCACTGTTGATTCTTTAATGAAAGCATTATCACATACTACAGCATTTTCAAGAACAGTTGAATATCTTTCTAATCTTGCTTTTCCAGAAATCTTTGCATTTCCAAACACTTTCGAACCATTTTCTATCCAGGCATATCCAGAAATCTCAGCATGTCCATATATATCAGCATAGCTGTGTATATTGGCACTTTCTCTTATGTGAGCATTTCCATGAATATATGACCATGAAATTTTATTACAATTGGATACATCGGCATTTTCATATACAAATGAATGCAGAATCTTTCCTCCAGTAACTTCTGCTTTGCCGAACACTTTTGATCCTTCTAATATTTTCACGTTTTCGCCGCCAATCATTGCTTCACCATAAACTTCCGAATCACCGATGACCCCACTATATACTCTGGCGTTTTCATATATGTTGCCACCTACATAACCACCATAGACATGTGCATTTCCGTGAATGTATCCGAATGCATGCGCATAATGTTCTACTACAGCGTTTTCGTATATATGCGCAGATTCTTCAACTGTGGCATCACCATATACCTTGGCATCACCATACACAAAGGATGACCCAAACACTTTGGCATCCTCATATATTTCGGCATTACCATATACACGGGCATAGCCATAAATCTTTACATCTCCGTGTACTTGTGCATGTCCATATACCTTAGCGTTTTCATATACTTCCGCTTCACCACGCACAGTGGCATCTTCGTATACCTTGGCATCACCGTGTATAATAGGTTCCCGCTCTAATTTGGCATTTCCATATACCTTAGCATTTCCATATACTTTGGATTCTCCACCCACTTCGGCATTGCCATATACCTGTGCATTTCCATACACTTCTGCAAAGAATAAAACTTGCGCATTTTCATATACCTGTGCATTTCCATATACCTTACATCTATTGAAACCATTGGTTCCATATACCTTTGCATTTCCATATATTTTTGCATTATCGAAAATTTTGGAATCACCTAATATGATAGCATTATCTCGCACCTGTGCATTATCATAAACTTGTGCATTTTGATAAACTTTGGCATCGTCATAAATCCAGCAATCGTCATCGTGGCTCAAATTATCATCGGATTCAACCCAGCCACCCTTATCGCCTTTTTTTACATCACCAAAATCTCTCATGGCGACAATACGATGAAGGATAGTTCCACCTTTAAGTGTCATCTTCTCCGCAGAAAGACGGTATTTCTGCTTGATCTGTCTTGGCTTGCTAAATGCTTCATCGATTCTCATTGTTGCTCCTTCGTCCCGAATTCCCCACTGCGCTTGAACACCTTGGCCAGGATTCCGTCGGACTGCAACTGCTTGACCAACTTCTGAGCAAGAGCCGACTTCTGTCTTTCTTCCAGGGCCGACACGCAGGCAGCTATGACATTCTCGCTGTCGTATCTTCCGTCCTTTAGGTTTCTGACCACCTTTGCAGCGTCGAAACCACCCTTCTGCCTGTTTCCGAGGAAGGATTCAAAGATGTTGGTGGATTCGGAAATATTGCTACGTTCCTGACGTAACTTTTCAATATCATCTGTATCTAAAATAAGTTCACCAAAAGAATTTTTGATTTTGTAATTGCCTGTGTCTTTACATACATAATCCTTTGCATCTTCCAGAGTTCTGAAGGTGTGCAGATAATACCATTCTTTTCCAGAAACAGAATCAAAGAAAACATTATACATAATAGGTTCATATGACTCATCTTCTTCATCATACTCACTAGGATCATAAAACACTTCGCCTTTTTCATCCTTCACTTTAACTGAATCTGTAAAGTTTCCATACGAATATATGATATCTGCTTCATTTTTGGCATCATCGAAATTGGCAAAAACCTGGTCTTTTTTTCCATCAATATACAGATAAAAAATTTCCTTCTGAGAATAGGTTTGATTACAAAGTTCAGCGAAAAAGGATTCCCAGTCAGCATCAAGACCCATCCAATCTAGTATTTCTATATAGTGATTTGAGCTATGTCCAGTCTGTTTTTCTGCAGGGTCAACCCCCTTGTTCATCAAACTGTGTATTGTATGAATAGCTTCTTTGATGACTTTAATTGCCCATTTTTTATCAGCATTGGTATAATTCATATTATCAGTATAATGCCAAGGTCTATGGGCATCATTCACGGCCTTGACCAGCTCTTCGGGTATTTCCTTTTCGTCTATCATCCCTATTCCTCCCCTCTCATCATTTCCTTCCATTCCTCCCGGGCCTGGTTCTTGCGCTCCTCGATCTTGCCCTTGATTATGGCGTCGAGGTCACGTTCAAGGCCGATGTAGTCCTTCTCCATCATCACACGAGAGATGAGGGTGCCGTTGAATTGGTCAAAGTCAGAAGTCTTGAGGAATTTCGAAGTGTCCATGACGTAATCTCCTGGGAATTCTAGATGTCACCCCTGCCATACACGGCACGGAGAAGTTCGAACTTATGATTGTCAAAGAATTCCTTGATCTCTTCGTCCGTGGCATATCCATTGTCGGCTGAGCTGTCGATATAGCTGAGGATCAAATCCATCACCAAGTCGTCAACCTTGTTCGCCGTTTCAATGCACACAGGGAGTTCAAGGAAATTCTTGATGGATTCCGTGTCCAGCTTTACGTGTGTCTTCTTTTCTGGTTCCATTTTGTTACCTCTTCGTTATTTAGCCTCTTTTGCGAATGACTTTCTGTTCATTGTCATTCAGCTCATTTTCTGCCCAGGTTTCGACCGCATTTTCGAGTTCGTCTATCAGCGGCTTGAGATCGGAAACGCTTTCGATTATCTCGTCATCTTCATCGCTTCCTAACCATCCCAGGTATTCTTCCACATAGCTGCTGGCATCATCACTGAGATTCACGAAATACCACCTATGTGAAGGACTACTGCCACTGGGAGCCCCGACGGTCGCATCCAACCATGCGCCAATGGAACCTTCATCAGTAGAATATGTGAATATCGTTCCGAAATCTGCAGGGCGTAGGATGATTTCACCTGTTTCGAGCAATCTGCAAATCTCGGTGTAATCTCCGACTTGGTCACTCAAAAATTCATCATTGAATTCATCTGCAGTTATGGACGAGTTTTCATCTGCAATGATTTTGACTCCTTCCGGTTTCCCCACTATTTCACAAACACCCTTCCAGGTTTCCAGAATTTCGGCCAATCTCTTGTTCAAACCCTTGGCTAGGAATTCCACCCTTTTGGCGATTCGTTCAGTTTGTGCCTCTTCCTCGGCTTCAGCTTCTTCCTGATGTCGAGACCAACGTTCGGAACGCTTTCTGAGTGCTTCCGTCTGGTCATCTACGCGCTTTCTAATGCTTGCTAGGTCTTCATTCATAAATCTCATTTTCATTACTCCTACTTCATGATGAAAATTGTTCCATAAGAATCCGGAACAGTAGCCGGGTCGTCCTCTTGGTCAGGTGTTCCATTCTTGAAAACCACCTTGAATGGACCAGCCGAAGAATTGACCGTTCCATTGAAATCCACATAGCAAACTGGAATTGCATTTCCAGTCAAAGTGCTCGGAACATCAGACCCGGAATAGGCAAACATGACTGCACCTATCACGTCCTTTATGGTGGTCACGCTTGGATTCTTTCCGAATTTGGCCGAGTGGGCTTTGATCATCGTATATCCATTTGTCGTGATGTCCACTTCGTCGTCATATTCAGTCGGGATGTCCTTGAAATGAATATGAGTTTCCGAAGTGTTCAAAGGGATGATCGCCTTGGCTCCATCGGTTTCGTCGATTGCAATTCTTTCGGTAATGGTGTCATTAGTGTTTCCTTCACTATCTGGAACCGCACCAAAGCTGTCCGTCTTTTTGAGTTCAGTTTCACCGGAGACGATCAGACAAAAGCCAACACCCGACGTTTCAGTGATCGGGACAGGAATATTGGTCGTGTTGTGCCCGACCGATTTGATATACTCGTCAAACATGAAACTTGCCATATATGCTCCCTGGCTGTCTAGGATGACTTCTGAGCCACTTTTGCCTAAGGTTAGTAAGTTATAGCTACCTCAGTGAAAAATGGCTCCTTGGCTCTCCTATGACCTCCTATAGCTTGTTGCCGTAGAATTTAGATACCTGCTTCAGTGCCATATCTATTATCATCTTTTTGCCTTCGAGTTCATCTGGAACCAGGTCTTCAATCTCGTCAATCAGACAACGTTTCAATTCATCCACAATTTCGATGAATTTCCTATCGTTCATTTGTCCTCCGTGAGGTGATTGAATGACTTGATCTCGATTCTCAGGTCGGTCACGGCTTCGGTCAGACGGGAAATCTGTTCAGACAAGGTTTCCATCTTTTCCTTTTGTTCGGCCTGATGAGTCCTCAACTGAAGCTGGACCTCCTCACGAAGTTTGGAGATTTCGGCCCTTATTGAGTTTTCAGTGTTTGTCAGCTTGTTGTCGACATACGTCTTGTGATCCCTCATCTCGTTAGTCAAGCTGTTTATCCTTGAAGTGTTCACGTTGGTGTCTATTCTGATTCTGTAGAACCATATCACCAACAGGACCACGCCACCGATTGCCGCCCACGCAGAGTTGAAAGTTGCAAACATTTCGTTCATTTTTGTCCTACCTTGCTACATCCCTGGTTCCCCTGGACCTTCGCTTGGACCGCCTTCTCCTGGTCCTTCACTGGGTCCACCTCCAAAATCGCCTGCTCCTTCGTCACCACCGCCGAAGTCGCTGCCTCCGAATCCGCCGTCACCACCTCCGCCGAAGTCGGATTCACCACCGAATTCCACTTCTTCGCCTTCGGGTTGCTGCATCTGCAATTCCTTCTTTTCCTCCGCCTTCATGTCCTCGTTGGTTTCGAGCTGAGACTGAGTGAATCCGCAGATGTTCTTGAGGAAGTATTCATTGGCGAAGACTGCATTCGGGTTTTCCGCCGTCAAACGCAGGTCTCCATACTGACTCAACATGTCCAGCTTTTCCTTCATCAGTTCAAGTTCCCGATACTGAGCATACTGGTTGTTCGGGTTCATACGAATGTTGTAGTTGAAGGGAACAAGAGTAGCTGGGTCAAATTTCTTCAACGTGATGTCGAAAATGAATGCCTTGTAGAACAGCTTGCAGAACCGACGGGTGAGACGTTCAATGAATTTGGTGAAGTTCAGTTCCTCACGTTCAATGTCCATCTTGTTGTTGTATTGACCCTGACCGCCCTCGGATGCACCAGCAAGGACCCCGCCACCCCATCTTGTCGAAGGAATGTGAAGTGCCTTGTACATCTTGCGGAGGAAATAGTTGGGCAATTCTATGAGCTGTTCCAAATTCTGTCCTGATGCAAGGGTTTCGACCGAGGATCCCTGACCATCAGACTTGGCGAAGAAGAAGTCCTCGGTCATGGCCTGGAATCTGTCACCTGCATTCAAAAGCCCTGTGGTCGGGTCGAACTTCAGGTTCTTTCTGTAGTTATGCATCGTCTTCTGCAGAATCTGTTCGGCGCGCCCAGGGGAAACCTTGCCGACTTCAATGTTGAACACGCGACGTTCCGGTGCCCTGACTATCTGTGCAATGACGGCCGAGTCCTCAAGGTTTCTGATCATATTGTAGATCGCGATGACGGGGTCAAGATAGCCACGAATGTCCATCTTGTTGTCACCGTATTCACCGTAGTTCACATAGAGGATCTGGTTTTCCTGGAATGTCTTTGTCCCATCTTCGGTCACCTGAAGATATTTGATGATAGCCCCGTTCTTGTATACCGGGGTCATGGTGTAGGCCGGAAGCTGCTTGAAGGCGATGATTTCCTGATTTCCCTTCTCGTCCGGGTCACTCAACACGATTTCGAAATAGAGTTCCGCCTCGACCATGAAGCACTTGAACAATTCCCAGCCGGTTTCCTTGAAGTTGAACAATTCATTGATGACGATGTTCCATTCTTCCTTCAGGTCACGAATGGTCTTGCGTTTCAATCCATCGGTGTCCTTGATGTCGAAGGAGATGAAGTCACCGACGTTGTTTTCATTGATCGCCTCGTCGCAGATCATATAGATTGCAGAAGCGATTTCGGGATAGTTCGCCATGGTCCTGTATTGGCTGATTCGGCTGGCCTTGTTCTCGAAATACTGACCGAAGGTGACTCCCGTGGTGTCGTATTGTCCACCATAGGTCATGTTCGTCAGGAGAATGTCACCGATTATTGGCTGGTCATTGATGCCTTCGCCGACCGAGTTCTTCCCGATCTGCTCAATCTTCTTTGGAGCGTCCCCAGCGAATTTGAGGAACTGAGAAGAAAATGGGTTGAGGTTCTGCAGATTCATTTGACACTATCCTCTTGAGCCGTTTGTTAATTTAGAAGGATTGAAAATGTTGAAGGCCCTGGCCACTGTTTCGTAGTTCGCTCCACCATAGGTGTTCGGTGTGAATTTGCAAAGGTCCCACATAGTGGACGAATAGACCCTTCTCCATTCCTTTATCCCTTTCACGTCATACACTCTTCTGGCGAATTCCAATTTCACGCCGAGTTTCTTCAACATGTACATGGGAATGGTCACTCTTCCGTCATTGGATATGGCTCCTTGACTCATCTTGTCCACTATGTCCAACCAAGTCAATCTCACTTCCACTGGCAGAAAATGGAAATTCAATGCCTCGAGTTTGTCCTTGCCTACGGGTCCATACAGGAAAATCAATGGATTGAAGTCAGTGAATGCAAACTGGTTGACCGTTTCTTCCTTGGCCTGAGAGTTGTAGGTGAAGGCATAGAACAGCCCAACCCGCATGTCATTCACCGGATCGATGCATTCCTTGAGGAATTTGAAATAGTCAGTGCGAGAGGATTTGGATGAATCCTCTCCCCTGATCGGTTCATCAAATTCACTAAGGTCTATGTTTCCTTCCTCTCCTTCCATTCATTTCCTTCATCGATCAGGGCAAGAATGTCCTCTACGTCCGTTCTTGTCCTATTGTATACACTTTCCTTCATATAGTTTTTCGATTGTTCAAGAATGTCCAGAAGGTCAACATAGTCATCAGCTATGTTTTCAAGTGAATATTCATCTCCGTCCTCGATCAATTCCATCACGTTTTCCACCATGGAAGGATAGTTGATGTCGGCCAATTTCAATCTTTCGTCCCCGAGCAAACGCTGAATGATCATTCCGCGTTCAGTAAGGATCGCCTTCCAGGATGCATTTACAGCCACTGTCCTGCTGACTGGCTTTTTCTTTTCGGTTAGTTTGAAATTACGATAGATGTGCATCCTGTTTTATCTTCCTTTTTGATCGAATTTCTCCAAGTCCTTCTTTGCTCTCTGTACCTGCGTTCTGCTCCAAATCGACCCACGAGCATAGAGATATTTTTCGATTTCCTCTGGGAACGAATTCATGTAGGCAAACTGGGCGAGCTGATTCACACGAGGACCGAGCATTCGTTGAAGTTTCCAGACCAGCTTGTCGAACGAGGTTATTTCGTTGGCTTCGGTCTGATTCTTCGGTTCCCGCAGTTGATGTCCTTGGTTGTCAATAAGGCCCAAGCGAAATGCCTTGGTCTGTCCCGCTGGCTTCAACAACTTGCGGATCAAAACAGCCATCACGACATCTGAAACTTGGTCCTTACGATCTGCCATCCAGTTGCTCCTTATGCCTCTTCCATGCCATTGCGCAGATTTTCCAAACGTTCAACTGATGCATCCGAAGTCAGGTATTCCCAGGCGCCTTCGGTGAGTTCGTTGTCTTCGGTGATGAATTCGTGCATTTTCAGTTCATCGATCGCTGCTTGAGTCAATGGCTTTTCCTCGACCGGACCCTTCTGCGTGAGCGAGAACAGGGCGACCAGGGCTTCGTCCGACAAATCCGGGGAGAAGGAGGCACTCGGTTCGTCCAGCATTTCGGCGTCCAAATCCTCTTCCACGGATTCCTTCAGGAGCGAGTTGGTCTTGTTCGGGTCAATAAGGTATTTATGACCAGTAAGGAAGGACTTGGACAGGAGGACCGGGGTCTTCTTGTTTTCGCGGTTCACCAATTCAAAGGAAATGTTTTCGAAAGTGGTTCCGCCCATCTTCATGTCCAGCTTGACCACAGGAACCTTTCTGTAGTTCCCGTTCACGATGTAGGTGTTCACGTCATGGACCGGAAGTTTGACCCGTCTCTGGTTGGAGGTGAAGGTCACGAACTGGTCATCAAGGTCAATGTCCCGTGCGTCCAAAACTGAATTCTGCCGTTCACTCATGTCCATCAGGGCTTCAAGTTCCCCGATTTCCTCCAGGTCGACCTTTTCCATGGCTCCGATAATCCGGGTCTTGGTCGATTCCTTGCACTTGGAAAGGACGAAGTCGGCCATGCGTTCAATGACTTCCGGGTGGACCTGCTTGAAGCCATCGGTCCCGGGGCAGGAGTTCACTTCGATAACATAGGGCTTTCCATCTTCCGCCAGGATATGGTCAACACCGCAGATTTCGCACTTGGAATGTTTCGCGGCTTTCAGGATTACCTGCTGTTCTTCATAGGACGGTGCATAGTTTTCCACTGAACCGCCCTGGGAGAAGTTGTTACGGAAATCCCCTTCCTTTGCAATTCTCTTCATTGAACCGACGATGTTTCCACCGACGACAATCGTTCTGATGTCACCATGATTGGGAACGAATTCCTGAATGAGAATGCCGTCGTTCTTCAAGTCGGGATTGAGTTTCCACATGGCCTGGAATATCGGCTTGACCAGGGACGCCTTGTCGACCTTGAAGACACCTACACCCAAGGAACCAGTGGTGGTCTTGCAAACAATCGGGAAATTGAATTCAGGAAGGACTGTTTCAAGTTGTCCAGGGTTTGTGACCAAAACCGTCTTGGGTGCCGGAATGTCGAACTTCTTGCAAATGCGGTCGTAGTTTTCCTTGTTTCTGGCGATGTTGATGCCTTCCAGGGAATTGACCACATAGACGCCCATGTCCTCCAGGTCATCAACGAACTCGGAAGCATGTTTGTTTCCGACTATGCCATTGGAAACCACACAGGCAGTGCAATTGGGGTCGAATTCGATGATCTGATCCCCTTCCATCTTGGCGACCTTGCCCTGAATCTTCCCTGGTTCAAGGACCTTTGCGGTTCGGCAGTCAATTGAATAAACCTTGACCCCGCGTTCCAATAGCTCAGTATAAATCCTGAGGTGGGTTTTTACGAGCTTGCCCAATAGCGGGGACGCGAAAATTACAACATTTTCCTTCATCCTAACTTTCCTCCTCAAGGAACTTCAGCGCTTCCTTGAACGATTTGAAATCCTCGCTGACCGGCTTTGTGTCTATGTCATTGGATTTCATTCTCAATCTGTAGCAATCCGGACGTCTGATCAATTCCACCCGGTCATAAAGCGAGGGCCCGAACTGCATATTGGCGACCTGTGAATCCCCGATGAAATTGAAGCGAACAATGCCGTCATTGTCATTGCAGTATTTCTTTATGAGCCGAATCTCCGAATCCAAGAACATGGCCGAAGTGGACTTTGATTCCATGAATGTGATGTAGCCAGGGATCATTGGTTCTCCTTAATCAACTTCCCAAGTGTCGACGAATTCCTTCAATTCTTCAATGAACAAGGAGAAGTCACCATTGAGGATTCCCTTCCAATTGTCATTGTTTTCGATCGCTTCCTTCAGTTCATTTACTTCATTTACGATTCTGGCGTCAGCATGATCGACCATGTTCTTGTCATTGATTTCGATCACGGTGGGTTCCAACTTGTCCAAAACGTCAAGTTCAATGTCGAATTCCAGGTCTTCGCTCGCTTCGTCAATGTCCTTGAAAGTGGCGATCTTTTCGGCCAGGGCATCAGTGAATTTGTCGAACGCGGAACCAGGGAACTTCGGCTTTTCGGAATCAGGGAACCGGGTCACGTCCTCGTCCCCGAATGAAGCCTTGAGGACATCATATCCTTCGTCAGGTTCAAGGTTTCTGAACACCCGGCGCCAAATCTTGTCCCCGTCGAATCTCTTGTCGTCTTCGAATACGTCCATTACTTTTGCTTTGTCCATTTTATGCTCCTAAATGTTTGTTTAATTTAGTCCTCGATCAAGTTCAAGGACCTTTGTACACTTTCAAGATTCAAGAATTTTCTGAATTCCCTGTCATAATGATACGTGACGGCAGGTCTTTCTCGTTGACGTATCATTGGAAACAACACGGTTATGTAGTCAATGTAGTCCTTCACGCTCATCATTCCCAGCAATTCCTTCATCTCGTCCACGGATTTCACTTCCTTCAGCACGTCAACAATCTGGTCAGCGAAGGAAAACATGTCATCTGAACATTTTTCGATGTCAATGCGTTTCCCTGTGTTGTCCTCGGTGTTGTGATGGTCAACAGCATGGGCAAGGTTGGCGCCTTCTATCTTGTCCAACGTCTTGCGATTGTTGAACATCACTTCAGGAAATTCAGGAACAGTGGCCACAATGAGGTCCGCTATTCCATTCTTCACATTGTACGCTGGTCTCACTGTGATACCTCTTTTTGCCTAACGAAATGTCCTTCTTTCTTCGGGTTTGTCAATATCTTTATCCGATTTAATGTTTGCATTACCGCGGATGTCCAACTTACCAAACGAATCATCCAAATTTGTATTACCTTGTACATATGCATCTTCATGAATCCAGATGTCACCGGAAACCTTAGCATCTCCAAACACCTGTGCATCTCCATACACATAGACATTTTCAGATACACTAGCATTTCCATATATTTGGGCGTTATCGTATACATCGGCATGTCCATATACTTCGGCATTCTCATATACATGAGCATTTCCATGCACAAAAGCATTTCCCGAAACATCCGCATTTCCGTGCAACTGGGACCATCTGCACACCTTGGCCTTCCCGTATACCTTGGCATTTTCAGAAACCACTGCAATATTACTAACCAGGGCATCTTCGTATACCTTGGCTCCTCCATATACTTTGGCATTTTCCCCTACCCAACACTTGCCATCTTGACTCAGATTATCCTCAGATTCAATCCAGCCACCAAGATCCCCGGCCTTAACATCACCCGCGTAGCCATTGAGGGTGAAGTCCTTGAGGGCTCTGATTCTATGAAGAATATGAGGAACAGCATCATAAAATTCCATTGTCTCATCTGTAAGTTCATATTTCTTTTCCATAATAATCCTTTTGCACTTCATCGTGCATTTAAACTTCTATTCAATTTAGCTTTCAAACCCTATCGAACCTACTGTCGAATTCGGTTTCGTCCATCACGTCGACAGCTCCGGAGTGTCTCCAGAAAACCACATATTGACCTGGGCGCGCGACCACGGTCTTGCCCATGATGTCCATATTGACGAATTCCTTGACCTGAAACGCCTGAACGTCCATTACCTTCGACTTGGCCGAAAACACCTTGAATTCGTCCATCGTGTGGTAATTGGAACCATCGGACAAGGTCTTGTATGCCTTGTAGAGACTTTCAATCTGAGTTGAATAGAGAACACCTTGGACTTCCCAAATCGGCTCACTTCCGCCATTGTAGATTCGCGTGAATGGAACAGTGACCCCGTCAGTCCCCAGAACTTCACTCATGTGATTTTTCATGAGCAGAACCAATGTCATCTTGGATTTGAGACTTCCGAGATTTTTCAGATTCTTCAAATACTGGGTACAAGCCGTGCAGGATTCCCCGTTGATGAAACCGAACAGCCCGACCTTGTCTTTGATTTGTTTGAACTCAGGCCAAAGTATCTGATCAACGAATCCGGCGAAATTGTTTGCGTTGTCCGCCGGTTTTCCCTTGATGATCGATGTGAGATTTTTGATCGCCTGTTCCAATTCCTCTTCGGTGAATTCGCTTTTGGTGTCAACCATATCGTCCTCTTTTAAATGAGTGCAGACTGGCCCGGTGTGGCAACCCCGGGTTAATGATGGGTGGGCCAATCTGCACCCGTATATAATATAGCTAATGTGCCAACTGATTGTAAAATCATTGGCTAAATTCAATGTCCAAGGATTTTGTCTATCAGCTTCTAGGAGCCATTCTGAGACAGTTTTACCTCTGGCTAGTATCTTTTACTTACCCTTGAGGAAAATGAACCAGAAGTCATCCCTGTAGCTGTGGGACAGTTTTAACCATTAATGGAGAAAAGATATGGCAACAGAATACAAGTTCGTCCTCCCGCTAAAGGACCCCGTCTATTATGACATTATCAGTTCGGTGTTCGGTCAGCTCTCGGACGGCATTTGGGAAAACAGCCCTCGCATGGAAAAATATTGGAACCTTTGCGATTATGAAAAAGTTCCTCAGGGCATCGAGTTCACTATCAAATCTAGTGAAAAGGGATATGGGTCGAAATGGTATGACATCCCGGAAGAATGGTTGAAATATGAAAATTACGAATACACATTCGACGAAAACAAGTTCAAGGAATGGCTAGGCAACAAGGTCAAGCAGGTCGTCAAGATCAACATGAACGACGATGACCTTGGAGATTGGAACAGACAGAACCTTACTGTTGTTCCCTATCTCGACCGAAACGCCAAGGACTATGCAGTGACCGTTGCTGACTGCTATTGGCTTTATGAATATCTGAAGGGCAGAAAGATGACCCGCAATTGGAACCCTGAAGAAACCCGTGACCAGCGTTACAATCGTGTCAAGGGTGAACAGGAAGCCAAGGCGAAGGCGGAAGCCGAAGCCAAGGAAAGGGCCGAAAGACAGGAAAAGGAACGCAAGTTCGACCACATTCAGAAGATTGTGAACAAGACCTATATCGAACCTAAGGACGAAATGAGAGCCAGTGATGCAGTCGGCAGAGCCCGTGACTGGTATCATTATGTCGACCTTCTGAACCAGCAGATAAACAAAATCACTGACCCCGGAAAGGCAATCAGACGTCCTGTCGCATTCTACAAGGAATTGCTGAGAAACCAACCCTCTGACAAATCCAGCTATGAATATCGTGGTTGGAAATACGCCTTGGACAGAATTGAAAGCATCATCGACAACCTGAATGAATCAATTCGTCCTCGGCCAGTTCTTGAAGGATTCCGTCCTCGGGTCAAGTGCTGCTGCGCCCTTTGTGGCTCCAAGATTTTCTCTGACGAAGAATGCAAGGAAATCGAAACTGACGACGGAACCGAAGAGGTCTGCATGGACTGCTTCGAAGAAAACACCTAGTTCGAATTAGAGGCGATATGAAAAGGGGGACCTTCGTGGTCCCCCTTGTTCTTTCAGATTTTCATGAAGTCCTTTCCAACCCGTTCCTCAATCTTCTTGATGATTTCCATAATGTTGGGAGGATTCTCATCGCTCTTTTGCATCCAATCGGGCTTTTCCCTGATTTTCTTGTTGAGGTAGTTCGAGTATTCGTCCCCACCCGGTTCCCAAGGATTCTTCGGACGATTGGGATCATCTGGCGACCATTCCTTCTTCTTTTCCCCTTTCTTCGGCTTGGGCAGAGGAACAATGGCGAGGGGCTCATCCGCCCACTGACTCACGTCGAAATGAAATTCTTCACTCATGATCATCCTCCTTTTCCTTTACTTCGAGACTGATTCCGAACGTTTCCTTGAATTCCTCGAGCGTCATGGAATTGGTCTTCTCTGCGGCTTTGAGCAGCCCTTCCGTGAAGGCCTCCATTCCTTCTTCCTCCATCTTCTTCAGATACGCGGAAGTGATGAAATACTTGGCTAGGGAAACTCCGAGAATGAAACAGGAAATTCCGAAGACGATGAATCTGATGTCCGCGTTGCTCATCTCATCTTCCCGTGGTTGTGAATGATGTTCCAGTTCACCCACTGAGGGGTCCACTTGGGGTAGGGATTCCTTCTTTCCGGCTGGGGTTTCTGCGGTTGATCGCTCATGTTAAATCCTCCCTTTGTTGCGACAGGTCATCCAAACGGCTCGGCGGACCAGTTCCTTCCTGTGCCTCCGTTCGGCCAATTTCTTCCCGATTTTGTCGAAAATGGCCACCGCGATGCACCCGCTGACAAGCCAGATGGCGAAGATGATCGAGAGGTCGAGGGCTCGGTAGATGATTTCCATAGGATGCCTCCTGATTGGGTTCTAGGTATAATATAATAACTTTTCGGCCAAATTGTACAACTTTTTTCAAAAAAAGGAGGGCCCTTTCGAGCCCTCCCGTCCTTTGATCATGCCTTATTCTGTTTTCGGCAGTGATACAATAGGACTACTTCTTGGACTTGCATTCCTTGCAGGCCTGGACCTTTTCCTTGACGGACTTCTTGGCGGTGGCCTTGTCGTCCTTCTTGTCCTTGCACTTGCCGTCCTTGCATTCCTTTTCTTCGTCTTCCTTGTCTTCCTTGTCTTCCTTGTCTTCCTTCTTGGATTCTTCAAGGACGCCTTCGGAAAGATACTTGTTGATCAAAGTCTGGAAACGCTTGGATTCATTGAGCTGCTTGATGTCGGCCTTGACTTCCTTGGATTCACCGAGAAGGAGGTCAGCGTCAAGTTCTTCACCGTCAACTGAATCGGCACCGAGTTCATCGGGCGTGGCTTCAGGGTCCATGGGGAGAGTGTCGTCCTGGATTTCGACATCCAGTTCGTCTTCCTTCAGGGCCTTCTTGCTGCGAAGTTCCTTGATCTTTTCCATGATGCGCTGGCGACGTTCCTTGCGGGATTCGTCCAGATCATCATCTTCCCAATCTTCATCATAGCCACGAGTGAAATCGCGACGCTTGTTGAGAAGGGCGGCAATGCGAGACTTGCGGCTCAGCTTGCTGTCAAGGTCAAGGGATTCGTCCTCACGACGGAAACCACGGGAAGAACCATCAATGACGCGACGACCACCAAACCGGCTTTCGGTCAGGCGAGCACGACGACGTTCACGGAGGGCTTCGGCGAGGCGATGAGCCTTCCGACGTTCAACGGCTTCGGCGAGACGGCTCTTTCGACGTTCCTTCAGGGCTTCCAGGAGACGTTCCCGACGAAGCTTGGAGGACTCGTGAAGACGTTCGGCCAGGCCATGACGACGGCTATGGCTGATTTCCTTCCGTTCCATGATGGATTCAAGCATCTTCTTCCGACGAGCGGCACGCACAGATTCGCGAATCTTGCGCTTGAGTTCGCGACGGCGTTCCCAACGTTCAATCAATTCTCTTTTCATTGTTTTACCTCTTTTGTTATGGGGTGGAAAATTTCCCACGTTGAATTTAGTCTTCAATATCCTCTAGGTGGTCAATTGCACCATTCAAGGACTTGACGGCTCTTTGTGTGACTCTGTCATTCCAATCTTCCTTTTCTGAAACATATTCGGAAAGTTCGGTGGACAGGTCAGCAATCTTGTTCATGTATTTCTTGGCTGTCTTGGCGTTCATGACCTTGGAACCGACAGATTCATTGAGATCCTCTCCTTCATATTTCTTTTCGATTATCTTCATATTCTCGTCTATGAAATATTCGACTTTGTCCTTGATGATATTGAATCTTCTTTCGACTTCATCCAGCATCTTGATAGGATCTTCGCCCTTTTCCTTCATGAATTTCACATATCTACCTGGAGTGTCTTCGAGCCAAAACTCTGGACTTGTGTCAGTGATCATCCAAATGTCTTCTGGAGCCGTCCCGCAATAAAGGACGCGGTCGGTAAGTGTAAAGAAATAATCACTGTCATAATCCTTGCAAGACATGTAAAAATCTTCACCATTAGGAGTGCTGATTACAATGACATCCTGATCATCCAGTGGCACACTTTCTTCTGGTCCATACTTCAACTTGTCGCTATTATCAGCATAAATGACATCAATTGGATCAGGATCAATATCCCAATTGTTAGTTTCTTTGTACAACTTGTTATATTCAACACAATCAGCTTGAAGTTCCGAAAATTCTTTGAACAATGCTCGAACTTTGCTTTCCACTGCAGAAACTTCTGAAGCATATTCCTTTCTGCTGTTTTCTTCCTCTTCCTTTTCCTTGACTTCACGGGCTTCCCAGGCAGCATTGCTCCGTTTTAGTTCTTCATCTCGAGCAATTTTTTCTGCAGCTTCCTTTTCCTGCCTTGCCTTTTCCTCTCTGGCTTTTCTTGCTTCACTGGCAGCCCGAATTCTTTCCAATTTTTCTTTGTCCATGTTATTCCTCTCCTTCCAATCTCAATTCACCTTCGATCAAATTGGATTCATAGGCGAAAAAGTCATTGAGACTGGTTTCGTCGATCACCTTGTTTTCGCTCCAATCTGCAAGATATTCAGATGCAAGGTCATAGAGCTGCTCATCGGTAGCTCCTCTTTCCTTGTATTCTGCATAATTCCTCTGACCTTGACCCCAGAGGTTGTCCTGCAGATTGTCGGCATCTATGTATCTCTTAATCCACATGTTCTAGTCCTCCGAAATCTCTCTGATCATTACTGGATTTTTCTTGAAGAATTCCTCTGCAATCTTGGCGCCTTTTTCGTCAGCTACGACCACGACATATTCATGTTCTGCAACTGAATCGTATTCATTGCCCCAACTTTCCCGGAAATAGTATTCTTCATCAGCTGCCTCGTCCGGGTCACTGAATCGGAAGAAATAGGCAAATTCCGGTTCTTCGGATTCATTAAACACGTATGACTCATTCATATGATCAAGCATTCTGTTTTTAAGGCGACTTAATGTTTTGTTGACAGATAAATCTTCTGCATTATCCTTTGTCATTGACAATAGATGATCATAGAAGGCCTTGATACGACGCTTTGCCTTGTTAGGATCAGTGATTTTATTCAACTGCTGATCAAGAAACTTAATATATTTGGATAGAAGCCCATGGCTTCGTTCCCAGGCAGTTTCAGCTCTGTAGATGTCCTTTTCGTCTGGAATCACATAGGACAAAAAGTTATTCACCTTGTTCGCGTTGGCGACTCTGACTTCCTCTTCTTTTCGTTCCTGTTCCTTTGCCGTTAGGATCCTAGGTTCTACGACAGTTTTGAGGAATCTTCTCGCACATCCATCTGGGTCGCCATTTATCTTCATTTTCTTGAAGTTTTTTCCGCTGTCTAAATGAATTTCCTTGTCATTGACTGACATGTATGCGCACGAAAGAGTATAATTTTTATATGATACCTTAATTGCCTGAGTTCCGGCTACCAGCTTTGCTGTACAACCTTCAGGCAGGTGTTCATTTACATAGCACGCGAATTCAATAAAATTTGAATGAGGACCGTAATAAAGAAAACTGTCTCGGAATTCTGATAGATTGAATCCATCTATGTTCTTGAATTTTTCGATGTTCATTTGTCTTTCTCCTAGCAATAACCAGGGATTTCAAGACCACCACCATACTTCTTGTACAGCCGGTCGATTTCTTCGAGTTCTTCCTTGTCGGCCTTGTCGAGACGCTTCTTCCCGTAGAATTTGTTGACCATCCTGTGATACTGATCATGGTCATATCTGGCCTGGTCGGCTTCGGGGTCATCGATTCTGGTGTCCACATATTCAGTGATTTCCCAGATGTCGTCCCATAGTCCATGACATCTTTCGCACTGATTGGTGACGACCACGTTCTTCACATGGTCAGTGCTGGTTCCTTCGACGAAAGTGTCCAGTGATCCACAATAAGGACAATTCCCGGGAACCATTCCGACATCGTCCATTGTCCTGTAGCTCCACTTTCTGTCCCCGTGCTTGTAGCGATTCTTCACGTTGGAGGTGTCGTATTTGAGTCTCCACCAGGATGTCCATTCCTTGTCGCATTCGGGGCAATACATGGTCTGGCCAAGGTCATAGATGCCGTCACCGAAGCATAGTTCCCTTTCTTCGATTTCCTCGTTTCCGCAGATTGGGCAACGCTTCATTCCTTCGTCATCGACCCTCGTAGTGTTGACGGTGGAGATGACCTGCTTTTCGTCCAATCTGTGATGGCAGTTGCAATGCCTGTGTTCATGAAAATGTCTCATATTGTTTTCCTTTATGTAATTTTGCCATTTCTTTGCTTCTTCTTCAGAATCGAATTCATACAAAAGTCTGATCGACTTAGGATCGTATTCCTGTTCCTTGTTCCTTCCGCGTGACTTCGGACAGTAATAGTCCTTGATGATCCTCAGCGCTTCGCTCTTGTTCCATGCAGGAACCACCCATCTTATTTTCATTGGGTGATATGTCGTCCAAATTTCACCACCGAACCAACTCTTCTTTTTGCGTTCAGGTGCATCCGAGGAATTCAAGTCCTTGGGAAGGGCAGGTTCCTCCAGGGCGTCTGCTATTCTCTTGTTTTCCAGTTCATTGGAACGGAACTGCTTGTGGATGAAATTTATCAACGAGGGGTCCTTGTAATCTGAGTATTCACCCGTGGGATTCGCCATCCTCATTGTGTTGTCTTCGTAGTATTTTTCGTTGGACTTGGTAACTTCCTTCAATCTTTCGATGATTTTGTCCCAGATTCCTTTGATGTCGAACGAAGGCTCATTCTTCTCGAAAAACTCGATGATGGTGTCGGCCAGTTGATTTCGCTGAATTCCAGTCTTGAAGTATTCCTTGTCATCGACTCCCCTCAACTTCCATGTAGGACCTTGATAATACAGGTTTTCGGTGGTGTTATAGCCCTCTTTGCTGTAATACGAATTGGTGTTCACAAAGTGTTCTTCACCCTGTCCTTCGGATTCTATGAAAAGAGTGCATCCGCCGGTTCTTGGACAAGTCATTCCAAGTGTGTTGGAATCCAGCGTATAGAAATGAGGCAATTTTTGGCTGTCAAAACCAACTCTGAACGACGCAACAGTGGCCGGTGTTCTGAAGTTCTTCTTGTCCCTTTTGCTGTAGTTCCACAAAGGAAAGTGTTTGGCAGTCAGCTCACGTGAAAGGTCGCTTATGAATTTCGCATACGGATCATCAGGCGCTGTATACCTGGCTGATTCAAAAAGATATTCCAATCTTGACATCAATGAACCTCCTGAACGTTTCTTAATTTAGCCTTCTGTGTGCCTCTTCCCACTCTTTTCTGAAATCTGCAGCATGGTTGTCTATCCAATCCCTGACGGCCGCGTCCCCCAAATCATGTCCAGCTTCCTCGCTTTTTATCCATTTGTGAACGTCAATTTCGTGCAATTGTGCCTGCATGAATTCCACGAAGGCCTTCTTGCACTCTTCCGTCATTTGTTCCATAATTCATCACTCACTATAATTGATCAATTTCTTATAGGACATTTTGGTTTTTCTCAAAATGTTTTCCAGCTCCTCTTCACCTTTATACGACAATGAATACAAAAACTGTCTTCCTTGCTTTTTTCTATTCAACAAACCATTTTTGTACAAATCCGTGTAAATGGAAAAATTGCTTTTTTTACCATAAAGATGAAATAGACAATCATCCATAGTGTTGTCTGGATATGCATATACATAAGCCAACATTCTATGTTTTTGAGTTATTGTTGGATGTTCATCTCTATACTTTTTCATGTCATCTATTTTTTCAACCATCTTTGGAGGATTTGCCAACCAAACGGAAATGCCAACTTCATCCATTGATTTGTTTTCAGTCACAAGAACACCATCAACGCCATAATTTTCAACAATCCACTTGTAAAAAGATGTTCTTTCAAATTTTGTTCTGTAATATGCTCCCACCTCACCTAGTCGAAAAACCTCCAAAACATCCTTTAATTTCAGTTTTAGCCCTACATTTTTAGCATATTCGGACAATAGTTCTTCCAACACATCATTGTCAACTTTGTATGTTTTTAATGTATTTTTGTATGATTTGGTCTGTGAGCTAGATTGTTCATCTACCAAAAATGACAGAACAGTAAGTTTTCTTTTTGTCAGATATGTCATAACTCGTCCCCATGCACGAGCTAGGACAGGATTCAGTGAAAAATATATTGGATTTTCAAATTGCTTCTGTTTTGAACTCAAATAATCTGGGTCGCGACCACCTCTATACAATAGTGTTCCTTTTGGCAAGTCTTTGAAGATTTCATTGTTCATTCTCACCCCACGTTCAATTTGGAAATCATGAACCCTGCCTGCGACCAACCACCGAATTTGACGTAATCGCCCACCTGGAGGACCTTGTCATTCGGACACCAGAGGTATTTCTTTTCCTCCGGGAACACGACCAAAAGGTCACTGCCATTCTGTTTGTCACAGTAATTCTTCAGCTGACAGGCACCCAGATGTTGGAGGAGAAGCCGAGGACCAAGTTCATCCGCCTTCTTCAATTCCGTGTAGGCAACCTTTCCCATTTCCTTGCCCACCAAAAGAGGAGCCAGGTCGGCTATTGCCTCGTCGTTCATCTTGTGGAGTTTGGGAAGGAGTGCACCGATTCCCGAAGGATTCCATTCAATGTCGTCCAAATTCACTCGATGTTCATTGGACCATAGCTTCAGTTTGTCCTTGAGGACTGATCTGTCGTAGGGACCACCACCGCCTCTGATTGACTTGATTTCGCAGTTTTGACCATCTATAACCACGTCACCCTTGGACGCAGAGCGAACATTGGAGAACAGGGCGGTCAAAAGGATTTCCCCTGGACCTGCGGAAGGACGTTTTCCACCGGACAGCTTGAGGAGGTCTTCAACTATTCCTTCGTCGAATACCTTGAATGCGGCGGCACAAAGGTACATGAAGGACCCGCCGACGACCTTGGTTCCCCCATGAAGTTTGGAGGGTTTGAAGTCCTCCAGCTTCTTTCCGGGGAGGAGATGTCGCTTCATGGTCATCAGAACCTGGTCGCGAAAGTCCTCCCTGACCCGGTCAAGGCCATAGGTGTTGACGTAGTCTTCATTTAGCATGAATGTGAATAAGTTTTTCATCGTTCTCCTTCGATACAAGATGAAGTGATAGGTTTAAATAATTTAGCTCACGCACGCCCTGGATGTAGCGGAAGTGCGCCAGCTGTTCACTAGGTCCGAAATCTCATTGTCCATTTTGTAGATAGCCGTCAAGGCCGTTGGAGGTATCGGAAGTTCATTGTCCCAGTCGATGTACATCTTCGTCTTCTTGTCCTGCTTGTAGGTCATCACCGAGGTCACGAAGTTGCAGATCGAGAAGGCGCACTGGGTCAACTTGTCCAACAATTCCATGAGGTCAAAGATGTTCATTTTCTTCGGATTTGTTTCCATTCCCATTCCTTCCTCGGGAATCCAACCGAAAATCCTTGTCCAAAACTTGCTGAACATGTGGAATGGAATGATTTTGTCAAGTGGCTTGTGGATGTAGGTGTTCCATTCCGCCCATAGTTCCTCGGCCTTTGTCCTCGCCCAGCTCAACCCGTAGGTCCCATCTCCCAGGATGTATTTGTCCATCATCTCCTTCAGGGTTTCCTTCGTCAATTCCCCGGCTTGTTTGACCAAGTCCTTGAGGGAGAAATTGCAGATGATCTTTTCGAACCAAAGGTAAGGATCGGTCATTTCCGCAAAATATGGAGGAGTGTCTATGGATTCCAGGTTGGTGAAGTCAAGCCATGTGTCATTGTCCTGTCGGTTGCCTTGCACAATGATGTCATAGACGAACCGGCATTTCTTCAACATTTCGCACAAAGAAGCCCGAACTGCATTCAGCCATGCAAGGTCATCTTCGGAGAATTGGGGTGAATAGGAGTCAATGCACTTGGTGATGATGTCGGTTATGGTGTCCACAGCCGTTCTCATCTGCTTCACAAGGACTGCATAGATTGCATTGATCGAAGCGATGAGTGCCTTCAGCTGAGTTTCCATGAAGGTAAGGCACCAGTCGATCATCTTGGTGAGGGCTTGATAGGCGAACTCAACCCAGGCGCATAAGGTGTATTCTGCTGGATTCGGTTTCATCAATTCCTCACCATGTGTCTGCGGAGTTTCTTCAGCTCCTGGAATTTATCCCACAGGTCATCTGTATAGCAGCAACCGAACGCGGCCATGACGGTGAATTGGTCTGCATCGTTTTCAAGGAGCATGGCCATCTTCTTTTCCATGGAGGATTGAGGTTGCGTGCAAGGATCCTGTGCCTCGAATGTCATTTCCGGGACATCCTGAACTATCGCCTGCGGGGGATATTTCTCGCCGATTGCATCTATGCCGATGTCAGATTCCACTGTGGCGGAACCATTTACGAACGCTATGTGAGGTCTCTTGTAGTCAGGACCATAATTCGGATGAACATAAGCTGAACCATCCCAATTGGCTGTCATCGGGTACAAATAGCCAAACATTCCATTGTGTGATCCTATAAAGTGAACATTTTCATGTCCTTCTGTAGTCAGCTTGAAAGCCAACTTTGCTGGAGCCGAGATTTCCTCTTCGTAGGAAGCCCATGATGTTCCTCGCATGAATTCAACACCAGACCTAGGATAAATGTCTCTTATTGAATTTCTTATGATTTTGTACATTTCATCCCAGCGTTGTTGTTTCTCCTGAACGGAACTTGACATAGGTTTCCATCTATGTTGAGTGATTACTGTAGCTTCCGTTCTGTCATTGTAATAGGAAGAATCCTCCAAAGATATATGAGAAGCATCACCTTCATCTATATTCTCGTAGCGATTACCTAATATCTGTCCTGTTCTGTTTGATTCACTCTGGAAATAGTTTGCAAATTGAGAAAATTCAGTGACCTTGGAAACATCGCTTGGAATTACATCATGTCGATTTGATGAATAATAGGAACTGATTTCACCGTAGAATGCATTCACAGTGTCATACAGATATTCTATCTGACTTGAATATATTTTATAGCCATTTATTCGTCTGCTTGCTGATTCAACAGAAAGCATGGCTGACGAAAAATTATTCCAGAAGCTGTTCGGGTCAGATTGCGAAACCGCAGAAGCAAAACTGTTTGAAGCTGAAGACAAATCATATCGAATTGAATTTGCTGCTGTAGTTGTGAAAATGCTCTCGAGATTGTTCAGACCAGATTCTTCAAAAGGTTTGTCATTGGAATTGAGGAACAGACTGCCTACATTATCTTTGTCTTCAATGGTTATTATGTTTAATTCAGGGTCATCATTGTATCCACTTTGATCAGGATCATCGTTCACTATCCAAATTTCAATGTATTTAGGTGAATATGGAATCTCTTCCTCATACAATGGAAGTTTCTTTTCATCCATTCTTTTGAAACCACCCATTGACACTCTTATGACTCTATACCCTGTTTTATCGTTACCATCTTGATCTAAAAATTTTATGGTGTTTCCACTTGGCCAATTAGGAACATATTCCGGTAAACCGCCTGACCTATGATTCCATGAAGACATCACGAAGGTGACCAAGTAATTGCTGAATCCTCCCTTAGGAAGATTTTCAATGTCCCATCCATAATGAAGTTGTCCTTCATCGAATGTTATGTTAGTCACCTTCAATGTATCAGTCGGTTCAAGGTTTCCATCCACCATTCTTGCATTCTTGACGAATGTCAAATTTCCAATAGGATCAGTGTAGTCATTCCCTTCATTCTGAGGAATTCCGGTCACTGAAATTTTTGTAGTTGCAGATGTATTTCTTATTTTCTGAAAAGATGTACACCTGACTTGTCTTCCTTTTGCCTTTTGCACAACACTTCTGTTCTGTCCAAGAAGCAATGGTTCACAATCAGTTGCTTTTTTCACTGAAGTCAATTCATAATAATTCGGCTGGGATTCCGTTCCTATGTTTATGCTGCCGTTGGTGAATTTCAAATAATAGTCAGCTCTGGCATCTATCTTCACTATGAAATTATGCATCCATGATTTTTCAATCAATGTTTCTGGAAACAATGGTATTCTGTATTGCTTTCCATTGTTATAATAAACATAATTCTGAGGGAAAGTATTTGAACCTTGTTCAGCTATCTCTGCTCCAGTATAATTCACGTAAATAGCTGATGTATTGTCTTTCACATAAGTGGTGTCATATCTCAGAACATCGCTTATCGTCATGAATCCATCTACAATTTGAATCCTATCAGTCCATGTATATGAACCAGTGTTGAACAAATTGTTGGCTATTGAAGACATCGAAGGAACACCGGACACCCCAGGGATTCTTCTCAAGATGTTAAGAATGATTATGATTATGTAGGTAAGAATGACCAACCGCACCAAAGGAGACGAGAACATGTTGACCATGTTCGCAGCATCCAATTGCGCTTGCGCCGCACTCTTTTCATCTTCACTGCTGTCCGGGTCATTGATTATGTTTTCAAGGTCCTGTTTGTCAGAATCTGAAACCATAGGTGGGACGAGAATATCCACAAATTTATTGTAGAAAGCAGTGATAAAGTCAAAGGACCCCGAAACCGATCCCGTGGCATCAGGAAGGTTCACGTCCGGCTGATTATCCAGGACATTTGTGGCAGACGGGTCTACCTTAGGCAATAAATCCGGTGTAGGTAAAGGCAATATATCGTCTCCTGCTGATATTCTTCAAATTTAGCCCTTTTAGCCAGGTCGAGAAAAAATTTCAAAAAAGTCGATACTCTTTGGCCAAAAAGATATTATATTATAAGAGACAGGCCAATAGAGGTCTGGAAAAGAACCAAAACCGGGAGGTGTTTATGAAAAAGATTCTTTCTCTCATCTCGATCCTTCTTCTCATTTCCATGTCCGCTTGTTCCGACGGGTCTTCCAACACTCTCGGCCCCAATGGCGGGAACAACACTGAAGAAAATGAAGAAATCGAAACCGGAAGTCAGATTCGTCACTCTGCCGGAACTGCTTATTGCACTGAATATGAAGTTCGAGAAAACGCTATTTACGTTTTGGGTGAAAGCGAAGGAAAATGCCCTTCCGAATACTCGATCAAGTGTGCGAAATTCCACAGCATGCATGATAGGAATATCATTGAACAGATGATGTTCCCTAAATCTGCCGGTGAAGATGCCTGTGAAGGCAATCTGGACGACGGATATGTCCATCACTACTAGGCCTTAACTCTCACAACCACAAGGAGAACTAGCATGAAGACATTCAAGGAAATCACCGCGAACAAGATCGTGGCGAAGTGTTGCTGGGATGACGCCGACAACCACATGTGGGAATATCTTTGGTGCGCAGTCAACCTGGCCAAGGACAACATGTGGACTCTCACCCTTTCGTTCAATGACATGACCTCTCGGACAGCAAAGGAAATCAAGGACAAGATCAAATTCAGTCTTGTCAACGAAGGCAAGAGCGCTTTGGAAGATGGGACGTTCGAAGAATGCCTTGAAACCCTGAAGAAGGTCGGATTCAAGTCCTGGAATAAACTCAACCTTGGTGGACTTCGGGACATCATGGTAAAGGACGTTCTCGACACCATGGAAATGTGGGAGAACGGAAAGGAAGGATTCGAAGACGAGGAGAACTGAAAATGGAAAAGACGAACAAAATTGAACGTGCGATTCATTCCGTGGATACGGCGATTGGAATGTTGGAAAAGGCCGAGCGAGACATGATTCGCATTCACACCGGTGAGCATGTTCTCATGGGCGATCCGTGCTCCGAAGATGAACTCGTCAGAGATGCCGAGTATTTTCTTCACCTGGCGGAAGTGAACATCCAGCTCATTTCGAAGATGAAACTTTTGGACAAGCCGCATCCCGAAGACGAGGAGGATTGAAAATGAGCAAGTATAGCATTGCAAAACAAACCCTGGACCACTATTTCGACAATAGCCAATATGGTCTGTTCAACTGTTTCGCCCTTTGGCCCGATCCTTATGACATTGTGTACAAAGATGACAAAATTGAAATTCGTATTTGTGAACAATATGGGTATATTGAAGTCGTCGGTTTGTCCGAAAAGGAATTCGACCGACTTCACACGTGGTGGCAGAAAGAGTGCATGAAACGCGGATGGACTTGGATTAAGGAGAACTGAAAATGGAATGTGAAATCACCAGTCTCGCACTTACGATCAGCATCCTTTTTGTCGGGTGCGCCGTATTCATCTTTCTTGCAATCATCGCCGGAAGATTCGCCTTCATCGTCTCTGACCACATGGCGGATTGGTTCGATGACGTGTGCGATATTTTCGGAAACTGGCTGGAAAAGAAGGCAAGGAAAAAATGAGAAATCCGATAACTAATCCCGAGGAATTCCGGAAAAAGAAACCGGAAGCATTCGCTGAATTCGTCCGCCTCACCTCATCCGGTATGGGACGAAGTGCAAAACTGTTCGCCGCGTTCAAGTGTCGAAAGGTGGTCAGGGATTTGGACTTCGACGCCCCGGATATGTGGCACCTCGGTCATCTGTTCAATGAACTGTTCACCTATGGCGGTGGATATGGTCTCGCTTGGAATGATGATCGAGACTTGACCGGATTCCTCGACGCCTGCTGTGAGCCCTGCAAGGCACTGGCGAAATTGTACCTCGACCTCCACGATGACAATCCAAGGTTTGGCATCAAGGAATGGAAGGACAAGATTCTCGAAATGGAACGAACCGGGGAACTTGACAAATATCTCGCCATTCCGAACGAGGAAATCGACAAGGAAAGACAGAAGGAAAAGGAAGAGAAGGAGAAGGTGGAAAAGCGGGAACCTTTGACCGAGGAACAGACCTTGAAGGCATTGCACCTCGGGAAGTATTGTATTGTGGTTCCTTACACGACCGGAGTTTGCTATCGAGACCTGTCCAGAACCGCCGACACGAAGGAAGGACTGGAACGACTTTTGACCCCGGACGAGAGGAGATTCGGGCATACATACTGGTGCGAAACCACGTGCAACGAATATCCAATCTTGCAGGAAAAGAAATAACCTGACCCCGTTGAAGGGGCCAGGTTGTTTCCATTTTGGATACTGCCTTATTTGTTGGCAGTGACTATCGTGTCGACCTTGCCCGTATCCAGGACGGTGACCATGGTGTCCTTGGCGACAGTGTCTTTGAGAATCATGTTCGCCTGAGGTTCAATGGTCATGGGCTTGGGGGTTTCCTTCTTCATCACTGACCAAACGATCAGCACGACGAGCATGACCAGCAGAATGCCGACGGTCAGCTTTGCACTGAAATCATCAATGTGTTCGTCCACGGGCTTGATCGGGGCTTCCAACTTGGTTTCCACCTTGGGCTCCTTCTTTGTCCGTGGCTTGCGTTCCGCCTTGACCTTGACTTCAGTCGTCTTGGTCACTGTAGTCTTGGTGACTTTGCTCACTCTTGTCTTCTTTTTCTTGTTTTCGGGATTTTCCACTTTCGTTCTCCTTGTTTGTTCAATTTCTACCAAATGGGAGCTGGATCCTTCCAGGTTCCCAAAACCTTCTTGACCTTTTCCAGGGCCAGGTCACTCATGTCCTCGGTGATCTTGTAATCGAAACCGTCGGGGAAGGCCTTCATCACTGCGTCGAAAACGTAGTGGCGCATGAGGTCTTCGTAAATGGTCTGGAGTGCATCACCTGAATCAACTGCAGATGTTCCGTATTTCTCCATCATATCGGCCACCCAATCTTCATAGGTGGTGATCCAATCTTCGACTGGAACATTCAATTCAGCCACGCGAATCTTGTCCGGAGTCAGGGTCAACTGCTTCCCGATGTTGTAGATCAAGGTCACCATCCAGGATGTGCCGGCCATCTGCTGGGGTGTTTCTTCCTTCATCCAGTCAATACGGTTTCTCTTGTCCATCTTCGCCTTGGTGTACATCAAATCTTCTGTATCGTTCATATCTGTTCCTCGTTTGAAACTTTTGTCTAATTTAGCTCTTGAAGAATCTAGGTCCATCCTTCAAATGCGAAATGACCCAATCCAATTCCTGGATTCCTTTGTAGGCGTCTGCATATTCAAAATATGTGGCGGGTCTTCCTTTGTAATATGAAAGTTGACCATTCGCGGACCATACCTTCCATTCAATCCATTTGTCCTGGAAATAGATCATCATCACACAATCTTTGAATTCGATTTTGATGTCCTTCCAATTGTCATTGAAATGGAAATTCAACCCGTAATGGTCCAGCATGCTTGTGATCAGTCCATAGACATACTTGACCTGTTTGTCAGTGAAGTCGGCTAGGAAAGGCCAGCTCATACGTTCTCCGTCTCTGACATGATGCACTTCCTGAACTTTCGATATTTGACCATCAAAAGTCGATGATCAAAAAGCAGAAGGAACTTGTCCTTCCAAAAGCGGGAATGTGCCCAATCCCACAAGGTCAGACCTCAGTGAACTCCTTGTCCAACCAATCCAAAGTGTCCTTCAGCGCGGCAAGGTATCCCATCTGCCACTGTTTCTTGTTGGCTGCCTTGAAACCTTTCTGACCCTTGGCCAGATTCGCCTCACTGATTGTATTGCCAACTATCGTCAGCTGATTCTTGATAGCTGAAATCAGTTGCGTCTTCGTCATCGTAGATGTCTTCATCTTCCCAGTCCTTTGTTGTGAAAGAGTTGCGGCCCTTTCGGTTGTAGGTATCAGTCTGAACTTTCTTGATTCGCTTGAAATCGGACACTTTAATTTCTCACTTTGTCAAATATGACATGCTGAATTGTGAATCCGAGAAATAGCTGGACAGGAAATCAAAGGAAAGAGGAATCCGTGCCTTCTGCGAGACGACGTATTCGTTCAAATCCTTCAGGTTCTTGTCCAAGCAATTACCTCTGAGAAATTTAGTCCACAGGAACACCTTATGCCCTGTCTGCAGCAATTCACGCGATTTTGAATTTCCAGCCCTGTCATTGTCCATGAGATAGAGACAATTCATTTGATCGAGTTTGCTCTGCACTTCCTTGGAATAGGAACAACCCATGGTGGCCACGCCGTTTTCCACGAACATTGAATCGATTGGACCTTCCAGGACAATGACCGGCTTGCTCTTGTCCACTCGATCAAGACCATAGATGACGTTTTCCCTTGGCGCCACTGAGTTGAGATATTTTGGGGTTTGTCCAAGCAATGCGCGCGCCTGAAAATAGATCAGCTTGTGGTTCTCGTCAAAAGTCGGGATGATTATGCGATTCCGATACTTCCCGTTCACAGCTACCCGAAATTCCTTGATCCTCTCTTTCGGGAGCATCCGTCCTAGGCAGAATTTCTTTACAGGTTCTTTGAGATTGTCCGGGCATTTCTTTATGGGCAGAAAAGAGCTGAATTCTCGTTCTATGTCCGTCAGCTCCAAGGATGAGTTTTGAGCCACTTTCGGGGGTACCCTAGTAGTTATAGCTACCTTTGCAGAAACTGGCTCTGAGTGGCTCCCTGGAGATGTGGGACAGTTCTGGGCGCTTTTCTCTGTCTTGAACCTCAGTTTACCTATCCTTTTTACCCGACTTTCCTTCAGTTCGGAACGATAGGCGGAATAGAGGTTTTTGTCAGTGAATTTCAGCCATCTTGAGGCGTGCCAAGTGTTCCCGTCTCCTGCAGCTGCGCAGTCTCCTTCATTGAAACACTTGTAGTAAATCAAATCCCTGGATGTGTCAAAAACGAGATAGCCCCGTTTCTTGTGGTGGCCATCTCCGCAGACATTGCACTTGAAGTTGAATTTGTGCTCGGACAACCTATGCCCATTCATGCGTTCAGCTGCAAGAACGCAATATCGCCACAACATGTCATTGTCGTGTTTCATTTCAGACGTGGAAAATCTTGAGGACCTCGTGCCATAAATGAAGCCACCAACTGACCTTCTTTCCGTCAGGGGTGTAGAAACGGGCGAAACCTGTACGGCGGTTTCGTCGCCACAGGCGGATTGACTTCACGGGACCCTGGAAGTAGTATTCCTTTTCCTCCCCGTGTCTCTTGCCCCACTTCCATTCCACTGACTTCCATACGGTCTGGTTCTGTCGGTAGAACAGTTCGTTTCCATGTTTCTTCCCGTCCCTCCACTGAGAGGAACGAATCTTGAGGCCAATGTCATCGTATATGACCTCGGTCCCGCCCTGTTTGTCCTTTATCCAGCGTATTTCCATTTCCAGGTTGCCTTCTTCGTCAAATACTTTTTCCACACCATGTTTTCGGCCATGGGCATAGGGGATGATCGCGCGAACCTCCCCGTTTTCCCATAGCACAACTTCTTCACCGACAAGTGGTTTCTGGCCGTAATACATCATCTCGGCCAGCTTTTCCCCTTCCAGTGAATATGTTTCAACCTTCGTCAGAGTCGGCATCAGGTTTTTCCTTTGGGTTGATGAGATCAGAAATCGCTTCGGCTCCCTTGTTGATCAACCCGGACAGCAGGTATTCTTCCTGAAGTTTGTCTTCAAAATCTTCCTTCCCTGCATTTCTGTCCTGGATGATCTTGACCAACTTGTTGAAACGAGACTTGGAGCAAATCCCCTGATCCTCGGCCTCGTCGCGAAGATTGTTCAGGTCGCAGCCGATTTCAAACTGTTCGTCCTGATTGTCCTTCATCCGATCCTCAAGGTCAGAAATCGGATTCTTCACCCTGGCCTGTTCATCCTTGAGTTCCACGGTAAGAGTGGAAAGCTGTTCAAGGTATTCATTCAGCTTGTCAATCTTCCCCATGTCGCGGAGAAGGGCGATTGTTTCGTTCACCCGAGCGAACAAGGTCGAAATGGGGTCTTCGTCGCCACGGCCTTCGGCAATGGAAATCTTGTTCTTCAGACTCATGTAGCGCTTGACTTCCTTCTTCAATTCCTTGAATTCGGCCGACTTCTTGTTGTCGCATTCGGCCAGGCAGTAGGAATTGATCATCCCGCGGCTCTGCTTGCGAAGGTCCTTGAGTTCATTCTTCTTTTCAAGAGCGGATTCAAACAGGTTCATCTGCAGTTCTCCTTGAGTGGTTGGTGAGTTCCTGTTGTATTAAATATAGCCAATTAAAGGAAACTATGAAAATTTCCTATGAAATTTTGGCCATTGAAACCATTTCTCCTTTCGCGTCCCTGTTGAATACGGTCAAGACTTGAAAGATGATATATTCTCCGGAAAGTTCTTTGGAGGTGTCCCCGAGGTTCCCAGCTGGTATCGTCACGTGCACCCTGTCCAATGGCTTGAAACCGAACAGGCCAGTATTCAGGGTTATGCAGGTTCCGAAAAATGAATTCTTGTTCAGTCTGTTGTTCACCATGGCAGAATAGTAGTTTTTGTGAACATTGAGGGTTTTGACCCCATATACCATTCTTTCCGTCACACCTGTGGAATCCTTAGGTTTCCAATCCTTCTCCACGGGTTCTCCATCAAAGTATGACAATCTGATCCCGTCGCCGCCACCGAATTTGTTCATGTATTCCTTGATGTCCAACAATGTCCAGTTGGAATAAGGAACATTCACCCTGGATTCCGCCTGTCCTTTCTTGATAAAGTCCTTTCCATTGTAGTCCGTGGGCGTCACTGTGGCTGTCGGGTCGAACACCAGGGATATGCGGGATGTAGATTCACTTGCTCGTTTCAGTCCATCGAATATCAGTTCTCCGGATTTGTTTCCATAGAGGACAGGGCATTCCTTCTCCGAGATATGCACATGGTTCAGGGAGTGCAAAAGGAATTTCATGTAGTTTTCCCCGAAGCAAGTCCATTTCATCTTGTCATTCGAAGCAATGTTTATTTTTGGTTTCATTCCCACGATTTTGGCGACTTCGGAGACCACGTTGGAAAACTTGTCATTGAAAACCACGGATTCGAGTCCATCGAACAATCCCGGGAAATCCAATATGCCGGTGATGCCTACAGCCGCAGTGTTCGGCATGTTCGGGTCAGTGTTCTGGTTTTCGACCTTCATGACCCTGAAAGGACAATGAACATCACCTGATTTTCCTGCATTGGAAACGATTGATACCCTGACCTTGTCCTTCGTCTTCACTGGCCTGGTCGAGCTGAAATCTCCCACGTCCCTGAACGACATGGAAAGACGGGGAAGGATCGAAAATATGGATTCACGAATGACCAACCCGTCCACGTTCTGATATGGCACTTCCTCTCCATTGATGTCAAGGAGAATGGAATAGCCAGCGTTCTGTCTGTTTTGTACAGCCACTTATCTGACCTCGTAGTCCATGGCGTAGGATTGAACGGATGTGACCGAAGGAATCTTGAGGATCTGTCCGGGGTAGAGTTCATTCCACGGATCATCAATGTCATTGTATTTGAGAAGGACCCACCATAGTTCCTGGGTTCCAAGTATTCTTTGAGCCATCAAGTCCGGCCTGCCTACATCCTGAGCGGTGACCAGAAACTTGGATTCGGTTTCAGGAAAATAGGTACGGAAAAGCTGATTGGTCAAAAGGTCCAAGTCATTCGTGTTTGTGTCGAATTCAAGGAAACTGTCCCGATTGATGTTCATATAGGACCTCCAGTGAATTTAGAGGCAAAAGAAAACCCGCTCCAATGGAGGAGCGGGTTTTGGTCACACAATTCTTTTACAGTTCGTCTTCAGTAACCGGGGTCCAAGAAACAAGAACCTGATCCTTTGACTGACGACCGTTTTCGTTTTTAAGAGCGAAATATGCCTTACCTGCATTTCCAGAGAATTTGGTAAGAACAGGGAACCACCCTCTATTAGTAGGGTTTTTCCAGTGCTTGTTTTCAGCAAAGGCGGTGCGTACAATATCTTCAATATTGTCCTTATCAACTACCTGTTGCCATAGTGCGTTTATAATATCATCCCAGCCCCATCTATCGTAGATTTCTCCGTCCATTGTCAAATTCTTCAAATGAACGTCATCCATGTACATGGTCTGCTTTTCTTCACTTTCCTTAAGCATATGACCATGATGACGGGATTCATTGACATTGTCCAAACGTTTGAGTCCATTGATCATGGCTTCGCAGAATGTAGTAATTTCCAATTCATCAAATGAACGAGGAGCGAAAGAACCGTCATAAATTTCCATCAAGCTGCTATAATCATCATTGTCATCGATTTCCAGAGGCATGTCATAGGCAATCTTGTTGAAGTCCTCGTCACTTATGTAGTTCACCACGTCTTCATATGCATCAGAGAGACGCTGTAGTGCATCTATTGCCTTTTCCTTGTTGGTATATGAATAAAAAGCCATATCCTAATCTCCTTTCATTGCACACTATTATGCAAATTTTCTGTCTAATTTAGCTCACTGTATTTGATCAGCATTTCCATTATCTGATCATCGGTCGGTTCAATCCCGTCCATATACATCTTGCAGATTTTGTTCTGAATTTTCTTCTGGATGATTCCGTAGTTTTGTCCAGATTTTATTCCAGCTTTCTTCATCATCGCGGAAATGTCCTTGAATCTCGGCAATGCCTTGTCGATCAGCATTTCGATCACAGGAATGACCTTGGCGCTTTCACTGTCATGTCCTTCGATCGCATGGTTCACTTCACGCAGCCGATCAAAGTCCTTGTTGTTCACAATTTTAATGGCATTGATCGGGTCCAAATCTTCAAGGTGCCTGTAATTCTCCAAGTTGTCATAGATGAATCCAACGCTCCTGGTCTGATCACCTGAACATCTGAAATATGACATGGCCTTGTTTGTGTCACTTCCATAGAACAGCAGGGCCAAGGAGACTATGACGTCCTTGTCCAATTCGGGGAACAATGGATTCAGTGCCCTTGCTTCGGTCAAATCCGTCGCCTTGCCCCAATCCACGAAACCATAAGGATCGATTACCTCACCGCATCCAGTGTCGTTCATCAAGGAAACAATGATCGCGAACTGTTTGGAGCCATATTCAGCAGTCTTGATCATTTCGGCCTGGATGCGTTCCACTGCAATGTTGCTCAGCTGATCCTTGCAAGCGACTATTCCTTCCATTGTCTCTTCAGCTATGGTCATGTCGAATCGAGCGGCAAAACGCATGGCGCGCATGATACGCAAGGCGTCCTCGGTGAAACGTTCAACGGGATTTCCTACTGCACGAAGCACTTTGTTGCGTAGGTCGTCCATTCCACCATTGTAGTCGATCACCTTTCCATCTGCATCTATGCCCATGGCGTTTATGGTGAAGTCACGACGTTTGGTGTCGGCTTCGAATGAATTTGTCCAATCCACTTTGTCAGGATGTCGTCCGTCGCTATAACCAGTTTCGGTTCTGAATTGAGTCACCTCGAACATGGTTCCGTCGTTTTCGACAAGAATTGTTCCATGTTTCTCCCCGCCATTGTCTGCGGTGTGAAACTTGCTCTTCAGTTCCGAAATTGGCATATTGGTGGCAATGTCAATGTCATGAACGTCCTTGTCTCCATTGACGATATCACGAACACAGCCACCGACTATGTATGCCTCGTAACCGCAGTCATTTATCTTTCGCATCAGATCAACACCCTTCTGAATGTCCGGGTCTGAAAACGAGTTCCAGTCAATGCTGCTTTCTGCACTTTCAGTCAGTGGTTGAAGTTCGCACCAATCGTCCACCATGGAAACGATGTCATCCGCCTTGACTTCATGTTGTACAAAGAATTCGAACTGTTCGAGGATTTCGTCGAAGACACTGATGTCACCCGTTTCGTAGGCATCCTGGACCTCTTCCTCCATGTGAGAGGAAGTCACCCATTTCTTGAATTCTTCAAACAGTTCCCTGTAGAACATCTATTGCCTCAAAGTTTGCTCATGAAACTTCTGGCGAAATTGTAGTATTTGCCGAATGCGTCCATGGCTCCCTTGGTGTTCATGAATGCCTTGAGTTCATCCACCTTTTCCTGAGGTTCCGGGTTCTGTTCCCCTGCCTTTAGCGCCTTCTGAATCTTCCAGAAACGGCGAGTCATCTGAATCGGGTTGACGTCCATGTCAGGGTCAAGGGCTGCAAGTCTTTCGGCTGCCTTTCTTTCCCTTTCTTCTTCCTTGGCCTTTTGAAGTTCAGCTTTCTTTGCCTCTGCTGCAGCTTCTTCGGCTGCAGCATTGGGGTACAACTTGGCGTAGCTTTCTTCGGACAGGTGACGTTTCCACCAAGGACGCATCTTCGCCCTTATCTTCCCGAGCATCTGACCATTATTGTCATGTTTGAAGGAGGCGACGTATTTCAGGGTCTTTTCCAGGTGGTCACCATACAAAATGTCTATGCATCTGTATTTGTCATTCAAATCCAATTCAACTTTTTCGTCATTAACAGTTATGGTCAAATAGGCATGGCCAGAGAAATATGCATATCCAGGTCTGTCTACATATTTCTTTTCTTTGTGAATATACCCATCTGCATCCAAATCAGTGTTTTTGACTTCTGGCAAATCCTGAACATCTTTTTCGATTACACCCATTATCCATTTTGCACGACCATAGTCATTTTGATCTCGTTCAGCACTTTCAAGTCCATTGTAATCTTCATATCTGAGTTCCCATGCAAGTTCCCGTTGTTTAAACCAACTGGTTTCATCCAACCGCTGAACAGATTCGTCCAGTTCTTCTTCCTCTTCCTGTTCCATTTCTTCTGCACAATCTCTGCAACATCCCATGAAGCTGACCCATTGCAGCGGGTCATTAGGATCGAATTTTTCTCTGCATTCGGGACACTCGATGAATTCCGTGAAATGATAAGGACCATCTTCATTGTAGGCATCACCGACCTTGGGTTCGTTCAACAATTCCGGGATCATTGGGTCAACGACTTCGCACAGGTCATAAAGAAGGTCAGTATATGCTTCATCTGTGTTGACCTCTTCGATACGATCGAGAATTTCCCTTGTTTCAGGAATATGTTTGTACAGCCAGTTTGCGGAACCGGAGATGTCATTGCACCATCCTTCCATTCCGTAGTTGTTGTCGTAAACGTCACCGTCATTGAACCATTTGTACACCAACTTGCAGAGTGCAGTAGATGCCTGAGTTCCCATGTTGTCACCATCACCACTAGCGGGGAGATATTCATCAGAGTTAGGAAATTCCTTTGAAAACTCATCCCAATCGTGACTTTCATTCAATCTGTCATTTCTCATAATTTCTCCTATTTCTTCAACCACTTCTTCAACTCGTCCTTGCAGGAATCATAGGCAGAATTCCCGATGTCTATCAGCTTGGAGATGTGATCCTTGGAGGCATCATCCATCTTCCCACCGACCTTAGGATTGACCCGGAACACATTTTCTTCCCCGATGTTGGCGCAGAGTTCGAAATAGTTGCTGTCCCCTGCGTTCCCCACATTGTCGATGAAGTATTCAGCCCACCCGAGCATCGTCTTGTTTCCGGTGTCCTCGTGCTTGGAAATCCCACCGGTATTGAAGCAAAGGACCTTGATGTCACCGAACTTCGGGTATTCCTTTTTCAAACCGGACTGAAGAACCATGCAGGGGTCATTTCCCCAAATACCACCATCGCAGTAGGAATCATTGCCCTGAACCACAACGTCGAAATAGGTAGGAGCGGAGCAGGAGGTCAGGACTGCGAACCACTTGTCAATATTGTCGTCCCCCTTGTCCCAAACCTTCTCCACGCTTGTTCCATTCATGTAGGTGGTCGGGATGTAGACGGGGATTTTGAATTCGCTCATCTTTCCCTTGAGAATGTCCTTGAGGATCTTCTTCAAGTTGGAATTGTCATAGGTCGGATATTTGGGAAGGACTCTCTTGTATGCAGGGTATTTGGTGAAGATTTTGGACCCCTTGTTCACGTAGAGGTCAGTGATTTCCGTGGCGGACAACCCTTCAGCCAAAGCGGCAGCAATGATGGAACCGGTTGATGTCCCGGCCACAGCCTTCACCTGTTTGGCTATTGATTTGCCAAGGTCGGATTCAAGACGGGAAAGGAATTGAGAAACCCAAACGCCCTTGATCCCGCCACCACAAATGGATATGCACAATTTCTTCGCCATTATTCATCCTTGTCGTAATACGCTTCACCGTTCGCCACTTTCTGAATCATGTCAAGTGCCTTGAATATGTAGGACCTGTTCACCCCGTTTATCCAAGTCTTGGTCTTACTGAAACCATATTCATCGGCAACAGATGACAAAACATTGCCAAGGAATTCCTCGACATTCTTTGGTTCACTGAAGTAGGTGTCAAATCTGCAACGGTCAACTGTTCCTGTTATGGTGTTCGGGAAGAATTTTTCACTGTCATAGTTCAGTTCAAAATTTATGTCTTTTCCTATCTTCGCAATGAGCGCAAGATATCCTTCGTCCAATCGCATGTAGTCAATCTTGCAATTGAAGCCAGATTCGATCAGTTTTGTCAATTCCGTTTCGCTTACTTCTTCCATATTATTCCTCATCTTCCTCTTCTTCGTCATCCCCGATCATCTTGTCCCAGCATTTGGGGCACATGCCGGAGATGAACATTTCCCGATATTCAGGTTCGAGATTAGGGAGAATGTCCTGGATTTTTTTGCTTCTGTTGAAAACTAGTGTTTCGGGCAATCCCTTGAAGAGGTAAGTGTCGCCGCAGAATTTGCAATCGACTATATAGGTGCCATCATTGTGTTCATCTGAGTTGGGATCAACTTCCACTTCATACCAGTATTCACCGTCTTCGCAAACTTTCTTCGCTCTGCTCATGTTTACGTCCTCTTTGAAATAATGCATCTGCTGCAAGTGTTTCTCTGCCTCTTCCTTTGTCTTATGAGAGGAAAGAACCTTGCCGGTCTTGTGCGAAACTATCGTCCAAGGAGCAGATTCACCTTTGGAGTTTTTATGTCCAGGGATTTTCTTGACATATTCCAAAAGTGTCATCTTCTCTCCTTTTGAGAATTTAGCTCATCTTCGGGATTCAACGTCCACGATGTAGTCGACCACGCCCATACGAACGCAATCAACAGGCATGTAGTAGCTATCCCGGTTTGCATTGACTATGGTTTCCAATTTCTTCTTGGAAATCTTCGAATTTTTCCTGACGAAATCCACCAGCATCTTCTGCAAGTTCAGTGTCTGCGCCACGTCATTCTGCAAATAGGCCATGGTTCCCGAGGAGGTGGCGGAGACGGAATGGAACATGTAGTTGGCCAGGTCTGAACAATAACGATCCTTGCCGGCCAGGGCGATGACGAAGGCAGAAGAAGCGGCCAGGCCGGAAACATAGGTGTCGACCTGAATCGGGCAAGTCTTGATCGCATTTATGATCGAGAATGCATCATAGACATTCCCTCCGGTGGAGTTGATGTCCACGAGGATTTTGGCGCCAGGGGTATCCAACAGCTGAGCGCTTATCTGAGCCAAGGTCGAGACGAAGTCCTTGGCCATCTCGTTGTCAATGTCGTCCCCGATGTAGAGGGTTGCAGAATAATCTCCCTTGTAGAATCGCTTTTGCTCGGCCATCACTTACCTCCAAATACAACGTTGCCAAAAGAATCTAGACCTTGTGGACGCTTGGACCTGTCGAGTTTCATGTTCTGCGCCAGGGAGTCCTTCGCGTCATTGAATTTCGCTATGATGTCGTCCTTCAGAATAGGAGCGATGTTGTGGTGAGCCATTTCCAGAGGAGTCACAATGCAGTCAAAGCTATGGGCGCGCTGGAGCATTGTGTCTCCCTTGTCCTTCACGTCCAATACTCGATAGAATACATTGTTGTGCGTGGATTGAAAAATGTCACCGGAGTGAGGGTTTCTCGGCTCGTATGCAGGAGTCATCCCGTCGGCCATCATCATTGACGCCTGGGTGAATCCCGCCTTGGCGACCACTATGTGAAAGTTGTCCATACCTTCTATGCCGAATTTTGACCACTTCTTGTCATCTATCGGCAGACCTTCGACCAGGAACATGAACGGGAATTTCCGCAATATCGTCCTGGAGTTGTCCTCACCGAACACTCTTTCATTTTTCAGTGAATAGTCCACGACATACCAATATCCCATCACGCCGGCCAAATTGATTTCCTCTGTGGTCAAATCATCGATCATTTTCGATTCAGTCTCGTAGCACTCTGACGCAAAGTCAAAGTAAGGACTGTCGAAATTGTCGCAATCTGGCAGTTCGTTCGAGATTGGCATGAGGTCCTATCCTCGTTTCATTACCGGAACCTTGGGTCGAGTGTCCTTCAGGAAGTCACCCGTGGTTTCGCCTGTTTCTTCCCAATAGTCCTCGTTTTCGGCCTTGGAAATCCAACTGACGAATTTTTCCTCATCTATTTCAGCGCACCAATAGTGATCGTCCCCGGTTTCCGTTCCGGTCAAAGTCCAGCCATAGTCCTTCAATCTCAAAAGGACATTTATGCCTCCCGGAGAAATACCACCATGGGACGAAATCTCCTTAACGTTGGAGGGGAGATTGTCAGCCAAGCACTTCATGCAGTCTTCCAGCTCCTTCTTTGTGAAACCGGAACCGACCACGTGAAGGTCATGGGAACCCTTGAGAACCACGACGCCCTTCTGTTCGGGGGAAACCACATAGGCGAAATAGCAGGGATATTTGTCCCACCAGATGTAGTTGTCCTCGAACTTCGCCCCGTTTTCGATCGCTTCCATCAGGATGTTCATAGGGCCATTTATCAATCTTTCCAAGGATTCATTGCGTTTCTTCTTTCCACCGAGGTCGACCACGGAGTCAAGGTCATCGTCGTAGTTGAGGCCTTTTTCCTCTTCTTCTGATTCTTCCGATTCCTCTGATTCTTCCCCTTCTTTGTCCTCTACTTCGCCTTCCTCGCCACCCTGTTCTTCATTGGAGGATTCGCCTTCTTCGCCTTCAGGGGCTTCCTCGCCGGAATTGTCTTCTGAGGTTTCTTCGGTTTCATCTTCACTTCCCTGTTGATCAAGTTGAGATTCCAATTCGTCCTTTTCGTCCTCAAGATCAGAAACCTTGCCTTTCAACTTCTTCAGCTTCTTCTTGAGCGACTTCACCTTCTTGTTGGACTTATGAGTCTGTTTGGCCAATTCGGTGTTGACGTATTCCAATTCCTTCTTTTCGTAGTCAAGTGTGTCCTCTTCTTCCGTCTGAGAGGAATCCTGATTTGGATTGTCGGAATTGAGACCACGGGATGCACGAAGATTCGTAATCAAATCTTCCTTGCTGTGAACGTTCTTGACTTCGGTGATGTATTTTTTCCAATCTTTCATGTTCTCACCTTCTGAAAGTTTCTGCTGTTCAATTTAGACCCAACCGCCACCTATGTATTCCTCGTCCAAGAAGGATCCATTGCCTTGAGACGAGATGAAGGCATTGATCGGTTCTTGTTCAGGGATTTGCATTTCAGGTGGCAATACCGCTTCCTCTTCAAAGAACGGTGTCTTCAAATAATAGAGTGCCCAGAGCAAAGCCATGACCAAGTCATCGTGAGCCGTTCCCGCCGCCTTGAATATGTTCGGCTGCACTTCTTCGAACGTGGTCAGCTGCCTTATTGTCTGGGAGTCATTCAACTTGATTTTGCCTTGTTCGAAATACTGCTTGAAGAACAGGCACATTTCCAACTTGGTCTGCTTGGAGGAAGGACAACCAATTCCCTTTTTGGCCAGGTGAACCATTTCGGGGTATTCGAGATCATAGAACAATTTGTTGGCCACTGCGGAACCTACGCCATTGTTTTCCACCATCATCGGTGGATTGTTGTATCGAGCTGCAAGTTCCACCACTATTTGACAGAACGTCTCGTATTGAGTCTGACTGTCATTGAACACCGCGACTTGTTCCAACTTGTCCTTGCCGTCTATCCTCAATATCTGTATACAAGAGTCGTCTCCACCGTTTCCTACTGCAGGGTCAACACCGATCACATAGGAACAACCTTGCTTGTAGTCCTCGTAGATCCTCAAACGTTCATTGTATTCATATCTGATCGGCTCTTTCGGAATCCCGTAGGACATCAGGGAGTCGCCTTCAAGTAGCAACTTGGACGAACCGAGGAAGGCGCATTCATATTCCTGCCTCCAGGCCAAAATGCCTATGTCCTCGATCTGCTTCTTCTTGAAGTTCTCGTCCCTTCCTGGCACTCTTGTCCAGTCGACCTTGATCGGCTTGAATGTACCTACACCACGGGTCGCCTTTTCCCAAATGTCATACAGGTGATTCATTCCTTTCGGGGTGGAGGAGATGATGATTTTTGACGTCTTGCCGGAAGATACGGTGGGGAAGACTGCCTTGATGAATTCCTTCGCCATCTTCGAGTCAATGATTCCGAATTCGTCCAAGAACAGGACATTGACCGAAAAGCCACGAATCGAGTGTGGTGTCGTGGCGCCCGCTCTCATTTCGCACCCATTCTCCAACTTGATTCTTCCCGCGGCCCATCCACCAACTCGCTTGATTCCCTGTTGAAGGAATTTCGGCAAGTGCTCATACTTCATCTTGATGTTGGACACGATTTCGAATGCAAGGTTCGCCTGGTTCGCGAGGACTGCAACCTTCTTGTATTCATTGAACAAGATGTAGTGCAGCATGAAGATCGATGAAGTTTCCGTCTTGCCTGACTGTCGTGAGGAAAGGACCACGGTGTTTCTCTTGTCCGGGTCTGAATCATCCATGTAGGCAAGCAGCAATTCCTTCTGATAGTCACGGAGTTTGACGAGATTGTAGCCAGTGTCCAGGTTGTTCACATAGACATACTTTTCGGCGAAATAAATGATGTCATCGTGACACTTCTTCCATTCGATGAGCATTTCGGGGGTGTATTCAATCTGCTCCCCTTCCCATCGTAACGTATCACTGAAATTAGGTACAAAAGCCATATCAATGTATTTAGCCCCTCAGCTCATAGGAGAGCCAAGGGGCCATTTTCAGGGTAAGCTAGTAAGTTATACTTACAAAGTCAGAAAGTGGCTCCTAGGGCCCTCCCTGTCAGCCCTGCGGTATTTCCTTGCCATTATCGTCGAATCTAGGGTTGAAATGCCAGACCACGACCTTCCCCTTCTTGAATCCCGTGTATTTGCAGAATTCATCCAAGGAAGCCGAGGCAGAATCCATTGTCTTGCACCTGGCCGCGACGAACTTTGGCAATCCCTGCAATCTCCCGGAATCGATTATGGTTCCATTTTTCTTTGTCAATTTGCTTAAGGTTTCCTCTGCAATGACAACCCAGAAATTTGTCCACCCGAAATCATAGATCACAAAATCCAATTTTGACCAAGGAAGTTTTTCGGGCTTGGTCTTGAAGAAATGAGGATCCTTGACACCGGAATACTTGATTGCCTCTTCCTTGGAATTGAACAGGCCGACGAAAAAGAAATCTCGTTCACTTCCAAGCGTCCCCATCTTCGACATGAGGAACTTTCCATTAGGGCAAATCAGCAGATTATGCGTCTGGTTCTTTTCCTTGGGGAGCCAATCGAAGTTTTCGTTTTTCTTTTTCATCTTGTACCTCTTATGAAAATATAGTAAAGCCCATGCATAGTGCCGTTGGTATTTCTTCTATGCATGGGCTTGGACGGGGTGGGAAAGGAATAAGGTACCCCGTCCTAATCCTCTGTTCCGGTGATGACGAACTTCACGGAAATCTTCGGCTGAGGCAACTTTGTGACCTTCAACTTCCAATAGCCGATGTCATTCACGCACTCATTGGTTTCATCTGTGGAACAAACATCTTTGATCATTTCTTCCACGGATTCCTTTATGAGGGTGTAGAGCTGAAGATCGGTAGCGTCACCCTTGATCTGATAGTAGGAATATCCAAGGGAATCACCTGCTGTTCCGGCGTCATTCCAATTGATTTGTTCCAGGGCTTCGTCCAGCAATGGCTTCCAGACATTCCAGTCCACATTGTTCGGCATGTCTTTGATGATATCGGGATTCATCACTTGGCTCCAAAGGTCATGTGAGTTTCGGCAGGTTCGAGCTGAGAGGAACAATAGAAATTCACCCCAGGAACATAGGAGACGATCAGGTCGGGGTTGTTGTCCTTCAGCCACTTGCGGGCGTCACGATACCGGGAATATGTCTTGATGAGATGATAGCTTCCACCACGGGAGCGTTCAAGAAGGTGGAACTCGGACTTGGACGCCTGGACAATCTTCCAATGCTTTTTGTTGGCCGAGGTCTTGTAGATGGGGACGTTGTCGTAGTTGACTATCCCTGACTTCAAGGTTTTCTTCATTTCTTTCTCCTTTAGGAAAGTTTGACGAGGGTTTCGTTCCGTTCACCGAAAACTGACTTGGATTCAATATCGGCCACGAAACGATGAACGAAATCATGCTGACGAGGAACAGGGATCATATCTCCCTTCCAGTCAATATCCATGATTTGTCCGAGATAGGAATAAATCTGTTCACCAATCTGTACGTAGGCGACATATCGGAACTGGTCATATTCGTGATGATATTGGTTCCAAATCGGCGTGACTTCGAATCGGAAAAGGACGTCATTGACTTTGATCTTGTCTTCTGTCCTTTCCCATTTGACCCCGCGGGAATTGCAGAGGTCAATGAAGTTTTGTTCCAGGTCGGCTTTGAGTTTTTCTGTGTCCATGTGTTCTCCGTTTTTGTGAAAGTGCTCGAAGGTGAGAAGGAAGGAAACGGGGAAGAAACATCCTTCAAATTCCGGGGACAATGGCTAAACCTCGGAATCTGTCCCTTCGAAGTGGGTGAAGAAGGATTCGAACCTCCTGAGCCGAAAGGCAAGGGATTTACAGTCTCTCCTAACTCGCCATCGTTAGCGTTCACCCTGGTCTGGAACGGTGGGATTCGAACCCACGAGGCGCCCGGCGAGAGCGTCAAGCCGTGAGTTGCCACCCCACTAGCCGCCATAATCCACTCGGCCACGCTCCAGAAAGTCAAAACGGGAGATGCAGGATTCGAACCTGCGGATGAACTTGAGGTCCACCTGCGGTTTTCGAGACCGCCGCCATCGACCAACTCGGCCAATCTCCCAAAAGTGTTCCCATCGGTTCATCAATCACTTGAAAGGTTGCTATTGGCCAAATAGGTCACTATCAAGCTATGACGAGGGTTTATCATTCTTGCTCAACAATTAGAGCAGTTGCTTCGATTCTGGGACCTCTCCCGATGGGTTCACTTCAAATCAAATCGAAGCGATGGTCTGAAGTGAAAAGGTTTCCACCGGAGGACCACGAATATGATCTGTCAAGCGCTGTTCTATCCCAACGCCTTCCGGTGGTCGTTTCCGAAAAGATAGATTCAACGGAAACGAAAATCAAAGGGCTCGCACCTATCGTGCTACTTGACGAAGTGCCAAGGGACCATGCTGTTGCAACACGCTCTGAACATGTGGTGTTTCCGGCATGGTATCGACGTTTTCGGTGGTCGCCCATAAACTTTATTCCGTTGCCCTATGAGATATCCGCTTTGGAACGTCAATCATAGGACTTTGGTGTCCTTTACAACAACTAATTCTGGGTCACGGAAAACGACCCACCCGTTCACGACAACTCGATTCCAACGGGTCTCCACTTGCTACCGAGTTTCAGTGGAGCTGCTTCAAAGCACGTGACCGGAATTGAACCGGTGTCTCCGCCTTGGAGGGGCGGGGTAATAGCCACTATACGACACGTGCGATAGGAGTCGAGGGAATTGAACCCAACATGCGCACCGCCACCTGATTTATTATGCGCAACGGCTTATAAGACCGCGAGGTGGAGCGACTCCTAAAACACTGCTCCACCAGGGTTCGAACCTGGGACATTCCGATTAACAGTCGGACTCTCTGCCTACTGAGATATGGAGCATTAAACCTGCCGACCTGACTTTCAAACTTCTTCAGAACTCTGTGGTTCGTGTGTATAATATAATAATTGTCAAGGTGGAATGGAAAAGAAATCTGCAAAAAAATCTAGCCCCCTGATCGAGAGCTAGACTTTTTGAAATCTATTGACTCTTGATCAAAGACTGTTTAATTGACCCTTGATGTGTCCATATAATTCTTTCAAATCCGATGGACGTATGTCTGTATCATTATTGTCATACAAATGAACACTAATGTTAAATGTCGCTAATGTCTTTTCTACCTCATTTTCGTCTATGTAGTTTATTGCGAATTTATCCAAATCATTATCAATTTCTATGGAAATTCGATCTTTTCTTATATATCTATCATCAAAATCTCGGTCACCCCACCAACATTGTTCTTCAAAATCCTCAACAAAAGAATTTATCATATCATCGACATCGCTCAATGAATATGTTTCACCATCTTCGAATTGATTTGGACCTTCATCTCCCCCCATAGGATCTTCTTGTAATTCTTCATCCGTCCATGTGCATTCACATTTTATGTAATAATTATTAAACATATCAACTCCCTGCGAGAAACGTCTTGTATTGAATTTAGAGCACCGAGCTGACCCAAGTATCGGGGAAGAGAATGCGCTTGTTTGGGTTATGATATTCAGGCCAACCCGGTGCTCTATGTTCTGCTAGCAGTTGCGCCCGTTCTCGTAGACAATCTTGAGGATGGGGAAGCGGAGCGAGTAGGTCCCGTCCTTCGCCTGAGTTTCTTCGAAGTATTGGACCGTGATCGTCTTGCCGATGATGGCCGCAGGATTCTTCGCCCATTCCAGCCGCTGTTCCTTGGAAAGACCGGAGCCAACCTGAACCTTGTCCCCCTTGTGGGAGATGACGAGCGCCTTGATGACGTCCGTGAAGGTGACCTGGCCGCGACCCGGTTCAGCGTAGGAGATGTCTCCGCGGACCACGTCTTCGACCACGTATTCGGCGTCCTGCATGTCCTTGACCTTGAGGAGTTCCTTCGTGCGACCCGAGAGATAGGGAGCGTCCTTGCGGAGCATCAGGCCTTCCCAGCCACCCTTCTTGACTTCTTCCTTCCACCTGAGGAACTGTTCTTCCGAGGTGACCCGTTCCTGCTTGAGGGGGCGGACAAAGACCCCATCGAACTCGCGATCGATGATGGCCTTGTGGCGGAGGGAAAAGATGGGAGACTTCACCGTGCCCCAGAACTCGTCGTAGGTGAGCAGGTCGAAGACGTTGTAGGCGGGATGTTCCATGGTGTGATTCTTCTTCCTGACTTCGGAGATCACCCCCTTGAAGTCCTCGTTTCCTTCGTCGTCCACCAGGCAGATTTCCCCGTCGAGATAGAAGATACCTTCGGTTTCGGGGAACTTGGCGAGGATGGGCTCGACCAGGTTGGAGAGGGTGGTGAATTCCTTGTTCTGGCGAGAAAGGAACTTCACTTCCCGAGTTTCGCAGTTGACTTCCGCCACGCACCTGCAACCGTCCAGCTTGCGGGAGACGAACCAGTTGCCGTCGAACACGTCCAAACCCTTCTGGTCCTGCAGCTTGGCGGCGAGCGCGACTTCGAACTTGTCGTTGAGGCCGAGATCCTTGATGACCGAGGAAGAAACCCCGAGTTTGAGGTTATGATCGAGGACCGCGAGATAGACCTGCTGGCTGTAGGCGTCCAGTGTGGAGAGGACCTTTTCGACCGCCGCGATGCCCGCGTTGCCGGAAATCTTCCCCGCCTTCAGGTCGTCCAGAGTGGCCTTGGGGTAGGTGTTGAAAACGGAGATGAGGTCGTCCGTGCCGGGAGCGGGGATGGTCACGTTGGTGGAGCGAACGTGGTAGCGGTCCCGAGTGTAGGTGTAGGCGAGGATGCCCTTGAGTCCGTCAGTCATGTTCGCGTGGACGAGCTTGGACTTTTCCACGTGACCGGGGGTGTTCTTGATGGCTTCGAAAAGTTCCTTTGTGTTCATGTGCGCCTCCGTGGTTCTTTTGGGCTTTGCTTATAATATAATAACTTTTTGGTCCGAGCGTATCAACTTTTTTGCAGAAAGTGCATTTTCTTCGAAATCTTCCAAACTGTCCCACATCTCCAGGGAATCATTCTGAGACATTTATTTGATAGCTAGTAAGTTATAGCTACCCTTGCAGAAAATGTCTCAAAACTCATCCTATGCAGCCAGGGAGAATGTTTAGACAATATGAGAAAGGGGCTCTCGTCGAGCCCCTTTCCCTTTTCCCGAACCGACTTACTTGGCGATGCGGAAAACCCGGGCACCGGGAACCGTGGAGGTGTGTTCGGCCAGGACTTCGGCCGAGGGGGCGAGGGCTTCGACCAGGGCCTTGTAGTCGGTCTTGACCGAGTCCTTGTTGGACTTCCAGGTGATCGCCTTCTTGCCATTCACCGTGAGGGTTTCGGCGGAGCCCATGACTTCCATGATGGACTTCTTCAGGGCGTCCGCTTCGGCCTCGGCTTCCTTGGCCTTGGCGGTGGCGGCCTTGAGGGCCTCGATCTTCGCCGCGATTTCTTCCGTGGCTTCGACCGTGTCGCCTTCGGACTTGGACCAGATTCGGCGGCAGTCTTCGATGGTCTGAGGAGCGGGAGCGACTTCCTTCTCGACGTTCTCGACGAAGTGTTCGACCGCTTCCAGGATGGCCTTGCCGGAGGCGTCGGCTTCGATTTCGTGTTCTTCGATAGCCTTGCCGCAACCGGAGACCATGCAGATCACCTTGATGGAGGACCAGCCACCCATGGCCATGTAGTGCTGGGCCTTGACCTTCACCGCTTCCGGGATTTCGTCCCAGGCGAAGGGAGTCGTCTGAATCATGACCGGGGTGCCGTCGACCATGCCGTCGACCGTCCCGCAGGAGTGACCGGAAGAAACCTGGACACCGGGCTTGACGATCTTGCCGGTCTTGACTTCCCAGACCCGCTTGGCGACTTCCTTGAGGGCGGAGCCGATTTCCATGGCTTCCGTGGTTTCGGTGGGAGTGACCTTCCCGGTCTTTTCTTCCCAGACGTTGACGGCGGTCTTGTGGGTGTCGACGCCGATGATGGCGGGAACTTCAGAGGTGCTGATCTTGATTTCGGTGTTGTTCATAGGTGCCTCCTGGCTAGGTTCTTGGTGGTTCTTGCTAGGCTTTCGAACTCTTCTCTGGCCTGGCTCTAATAATATAATAACTTTTGGCCAAAACGGAACCAACTTTTTTCATAAAAATGCATTTTTTTCGAAAGTTGGTCATTTTAGCCGAATTTCTCCAATTATTCTTGCAAAAAAATCTTCCATGGACTCACTGTACATCTTCGCCTCGGACTGAACTGCCATTCCACCGAGGGAGGGACGATAGAAATTTATAGGATTTTTAGTTGTGACCCAGTTAATAATGGGTACACCGGACTTGTTCAGCTTCAGGGTGTAGATAAGGTAGGACTCATCTGCCCTATATATAATAAGCGTCGACCCATAGCTAGGGAAGATTCCAGACTTCACCCAGCCATCTTCTTGCAACTTGACTACGAAGATTTTGTTCAGCAGCTTGTTCGAGAAGTCAATCTGAGCATCAGTCAAAGATGCTCGGCTTGTCTTTAGGAAGGGTTCCATCTTCGATCCTCGCGAGGTCAGCTTTGATCATGGAAATAGCGGATTCGTCCCTGATCCCATAGGCCTCGCGATTCTTTACAGCGAAGCACCACATCTGGCAGTTCAGGGTGACTCGGTAGCCGTTGAAGTCGAACATATAGGTCCGGCGACTCTGGGCAATGTTTTCGAGATTGTGCTTGGCCATGAATTCCTTGACCAAACCCTCGGCGATGTTTCGGGTGAGTTCGCGTTCGAATTGAGGCATGTGATCCTCCTTGTGATCATCTGTGGTTCTGAATATAATATAATAACTTTTCGGCCAAAGTGATCAAAGTTTATGAAAAAAGAAAGGGACCTCAATAAGGGTCCCGTTCTCCGTTCAAGACTTTTCCGTAATCACCGGGTGAAATGTTCTTCCTCCAATTCTCCCGCTGATACATCGTCTGATCTATGTTGGCGTTCCAGACTCGCTCGGCTTGTTCTCCGCATTTGATGCAGTATTCGGGTTCGCTTGCTTTGTCCATTGACTTTTGGACAGTGAAGTTTCCGTGTTTCTTGCAATGGTATGTGTATTCCGGCATTTCTGTTTCCTCCTCTGTCTCGCCAACTTCCTTCTCTGTTCCCTGTTCAATCTGACGTTTCCGAAACCAGGAAAGATGCACATGCAGGGTTGAACTTCCCCGTCCTCTTTCACCTCAGTATATCCGTTCCCGTGACATACCGGACAATCAGGATTCGGTTCGTTCATCTGCACACCCATGACCTTTGCCAACATCTTGAGTCGATCAAGTGGTGAAAGTTTGTTCATCTCTTCGATCAACTTTTCCCGAGGGACAGTCGGCTTCGGGATTTCAGGGGTGTCCTGAACAGCGGTATCAGGGGAGGATTTGACCTCCCCTTCGACCTGTTCTGTCTTTTCTTCCTTCTTTCTTCTCGCCATTATTCAGCTACCCGTGCAACATACAGCTTGACGGAAATGTTGTCGGTGCGTTCCATTGCCATTTCCATGATGCCGGCGGAAGAAACGCTGACGTCATAGTTGGCCGAAGGAATGAGGGAAAGGACCTTGGCGTCGATTGTGACGTCGAACTTCTCTTCGGTCACCCGTTCAGCCGTCAGATCATCAGTGAATGTGTTGGCGTGCTTGGTGGAATGGCACTTGTAGCTGGCGACGTCATTGTTGAAGTCAAGGGTGATGCGGTTGGAGTCGAAGTAGGCACTGGAGGTGAGGTCCTTGAAATTCTTTATCATCTCCGCGGTCAGCTTGAACTTCATGTCAATCGAAGGAATGTTGATCTTGTTGAAGGCATTCCCGATCACCGAAGTGGAGGCGAGGTTGTGAGTCGCCACCCGATTCCCGCTCTTGCAAGTGATGTTCCCCTCGTCGATTTCCAAGGTAGGATTTTCGAACATCGAGAACTTGTTGTAGAAACGGGAATAGTCAAAGAAGGCAATGGTGTCCGAGAGATTCAGATTTTCAAGAGGAGCCGAGAGGTGATACATGATGAGGTGGGCTTCGTCGCTCGCCTTGATGTTCACTTCTTCGTCTTCCTTGTTGATGGCCAGACGATCGTTGATGATGGTCAGGTCGTTGATGGCCTTGAGCAGTTCGGAGTTGTAGGTGACTTGCATGCTTGTGTTTCCTTTGGTTGTTGAGGTTTTGTTCTGCTTAATCTAGACTTGATCAGAAGGAGTATTCAGAAGAAAGGTCGGAAGTTTCTCCTTCCTTCGCCTGATAGGTATACTTGTTCTTCAGATATTCCTTGAAGTCGGTGTTCTGGAAAAGCGGCACCCAGAATTCCTTGCAGTAGATTTCGGTTTCCTTCCATGGCTTGTCATCAGGAACGGAAGGACGAGAATAACGACCGGCCTTAGGCTTGATTACATATCCACCTTCTTCAGCGTCGGGGAGCAGACCATAGAAAGGATCAAGGCCACCGGAGTGCATGATACGGAAACGAAGTTTGGACTTTTCCTTCACTGTGCGACCCTTGTGAGCCATGGCGGTGATGATTGCACCTTCGACGTCCCCTTCTTCGTCCTTCTGCTTCGCCTTGCTCATGCCTAGGACAACGTTCTGAGAATTAAAATAGAGGCGTTTTCCTCCTGGGACCCCGAGCGGGTCGCCGAATCCACCAACGTTTGCCATGACGTGATTGACCACGATGTAGGTCTGACCGAATGCCTTCAAGCAGTTGGCCAAGTCGTTCTTCCACTGAGAAAGCGAAAGGTCCTTGGTTTCTGATCCTTCTTCGGCCTTTGTCAAAATCACAGGAGAAACAAGTGTGCCCCAGGAGTCAAGAACGATGAAGGTGTTTCTGCGTTCTTCGATTGTTCTTCCTTCCGCCAGCTTCGCAATGATCTGTTTGATCTTGACAATTTCGGAAGTTTGGAAAACCGTAAGGGCGTCTTCGGAAATGTCAACACCGAATTCTTCCGCCATTTTGGGATTGAAAGCTGTTTCGGAGTCAATCACATAGCAGTCCATTCCTTTTCGCTGTGCATTCTTCAGGAACTTCAAAGCGATCATGGACTTGCCTAGGGACGAGTCGGCTGAAATCATGTTGATGACGCCCTTCTCGATACCGCCATTCACGTCTCCGGAAAAGAGGAGATTGATGGTCGCGACGTCAGAGGAAATGAATTCTGGTTCATGAGCCACAGGAACAAAGTCCTTGAACTCTTTTAGGTCGGAAAGTTTGATGTGTTTCAAGATGATGCCTTCTGTTTGTTGGGGTTAGTGTAAATATAATCAATATACTGCTCAAATGTACACTATATATGCTAGCCATCTGTAAAAATTTTTGGCTCAGATTTTAGTTTCTTTAAGGGTATGAATCTCCTTATTGTAAACTCTATGTAAAATAATGGTGAAATTACTAACAATCTACTAACAATCTACTAACATTATGGCCATTTCGTTTTATTTTGGCCAATTTGATTTTGACTTTTTATCCTCTACCTTGCTATATTATAGAGGGGGTAGGATTATGTCCTATCCAAAGGGTTGCGAATGTCAGATATAGAAATCTACAAATTGGCTGGATGGTTGGGTGATACTGAAACAATTTTCAATTTGTTCGAAAAGGACATTACTCCGGAACTTGATTTTCATATGTTTCTGGAAGATTTGTCTTGGAGCTATTTCAGCAATGAATTTCTAGGTTTTCAAAATGACCTTCATGATCACCTGACGGATATTCTTGGTCAGGAACTTTCATTTGTGTCGAGGTGTTTGAATTAAATGGAAAGAGAAACATTTTTGACATTATTGAATTCTTCTTTGTGAAAAGGTGAATGAAATGCTCAAAAGACGCAATACAGCTAAAAAGTAAATTCAATTGAGGTGTGACACTTTGACTGAACAAAATGAAACAGAAAAAAAGGAACGGCTTCCGGAGCAGTTGTCTTTCCTGTCTTCTGTAGAGGAGTTTGATTCCCATTTTGTCAGCAAGGATTACCTTCAAGGATATTATGATACAGTTTCCAGAGATTATGTCGAAGTTACGCAACGTCATAAATTGTCAGAAACTGTTGATCTTGAGGAAATAGGAAACCTACTTGAACTTCCATTGCATGAGGATCCAGAAGGTAAACCTACAAAATTCTATGGTCCTGTGAACTATCTGGACAAAAAGGTTTATGCCGCTCTGAGAAATAGAGCTGAAAGAAAACGAAAGCAACTCAAAGAGCAAACCAAGTCTGATGATTTTGAAGATTGGGTGACATATAAAGTCAACAACATTTATATGAATTCCCATATTTCTTCGGAAAACAACAACTATTTGTTCCGTATAGGCACATCTACTGAAAATCTACTGACCAAGAATTTGAATTCAAAAGAACTGAATGAAGAATCAAAGAAAGTCAATCAGATTATTTCATTCAAACCAAAAACACAACGACTGAAACCTTCTCAAAAAAGAAAATATGAATTCTACGAAACTGGTGACTATTTCACCGACATGGTCTATCCTCGCATAGGTGCAGAATTCGAAACCTATTCCAGAAACACCAAAAAGAAATGGATAGGTCAAGACGGAACTGAACAATCAAAAATGTTCCATCCCGGTGACAGAAAAATGGATGTCATTCCAGACAATTCCAAACCGATCACCGGCCTCGAATATATTCGTATGATGTGGAGCGCCAGAAACTCCAGATCATTCTCGACTGGTCCTTGTGAAATCATCTCGATCGAAAAAGGCAAGATCAGAACAAAAATCAAGCCATTCACCAATGTCGCTGTCATTGACATTGACGGAATGAACTTGAACCGCTGGAAAGCTGACCTTGAATCCTTCCTTTGGGAAATGAACTTGGAAGGATTTGAACCGACCTACGTCATCGTCCACAACAAGGTCACGGAAAAAGGACATACAGTAAACATTCAAATTGGCTGGGTGTTCGAAAAGTGGGTTTCCAGAGAATCAGCAGTCAAATTCATGGACTGGCTCAACAGCAGATGGAATGAATTCTCCTCCTCCCACGCTGACCCTGGTTTCGCCAAATACATCATCAAGAATCCTTTTGCCTTCAATTCCTCCGATTCCATTGATGAAATCTCAAAACACATCAATGATCAGGATGACTATTTCTACATCTTCAACAATGTCCTTCTTCCTATTCGGGAAGTCATGGAACATCAATATGAAAAGAAAGCGAAGGGCACATTCGATGAATTCACGGAGGAACCAGCTCCTGTCCAGCAGATTCAAGAAGAACCGGAAGTCGAAACAGAACCTGAACCTAAGGAAATCGTTCAAACTCCTGCAGCTCCTGCAAAAACATATTACACTCCTTCCGGCAAAAGGAAACGCACATCAGCGGTAATTGCAGACCAGCTCCGTCATCTTGTCTCCTCCCTTACCAAGGAACAATGGACAGACCTCTACATCCAGGAATACAAGAAGGTCAAAACGGACAAGACTGATCATGACCTTGCCTATTCAGCATCCTATTTCTACACCACTGCCTGGACTTCCACATATACCCCTGAACAGAGAAGGAACTCGATCCTTTCAAGACAGCACGTTGCCTCTCTATGGAGAAATCACCTCAAGAACTGGATTGAAGAGGAAGGATGGAATCTCAGACTATGGAACTTCCTCAAGACAACGGAAAGAGACAGAGTCATAGACCAAGCAAGGATTCAAGTATTCCGTCTTGGATACGTCAGGAAACATGATACAGTAAAGAGGGTTTTCCTATCTCTACTCCAGGAAAATCAATCTAACTCAAGGATGCAAGAGCCCTCCATTGCATTTCAGTCTCTTGACATCCTTGTGAAGAAACCTTCAGTTTCTTCAACCATAAGGTTACCTTTCAATCTTTCTTTCCTACTAAATACAGATCAAGAAAGAAAGATCAATCAATCAAAGAAAGAGAAGAAAGAGAAGATAAAGAGTGGACAAACTACCCTATACACTCCTTCTTCCTTTAATCCTTCTTTCTTTTTACAAAATTCAAGGATCAAGTTGACCAAACGTAAATTATGGTTGAAAGGAGCGAATTCCGCATGTTCGTAGGTGGCGGCAAAGGGAAAACACACGCGCATTTATCAGGTTTTGGCACCGACGACCGTTGACGCCAAGCTTGTTTTTTATTTTCTTCAAACAAGGACACCAAATGAAGCAATACAAACTAGTTCAGGCACATCAGGACAATTTCGCCAAGACCAGCAGGGACCTAGGCAAAGTATGTTATATTGTCATACATTATACGGCCAACAAAAACGACACGGCCGCTGGGAACTGCAAATACTTCAAGAACAATGTCACCAAGTCCTCTGCACACTTTTTCGTGGACGGCAAGGAAATCCTTCAGTCCGTTCCCCTCAGTCACGCGGCTTGGCATTGTGGCGGGAAACTTCTGTCTGGAACTCAAGGCGGAACCTACAACGGAAAATGCACCAACACGAACTCCATAGGCATTGAACTCTGCGGAACCGGAAGCACCAAGACCGAAATCCTTCCGAACCAGGCAACAATTGATATGGCCATTGAATTGACCAAGGAACTGATGGCCGAATTCAACATCCCGGCCGAAAACGTCATCCGCCATTTCGACGTAACATGGAAACAGTGCCCTGCCTATTGGGTGGACGATAAGAAGTGGAACTCGGAATTCAAGTCGAAACTGGTGGAAAAGAAGGAAGTGGAAAAAGTTGTAATATTGGACGAGACCACCAGAAATCCCTTGCAGAAAATCGGGAAGATGGCCGGAATTTGCTGGAACTCGGAAGACAATCTGGAAAAGAACATCACCCGTGGTAAGGATTGCATCCTGTCAGGCCATGGTAGGACGATGGAATTCGTTGACATTGAAGTGGTCCTTTCCGGGTGGTCCGCTCGTGCAATTCGGGAACTCTATACCCACATTGGAGGATCCCCAACTCGTCTTCAGGAATCGACCAGATATGTCAATTGTGCGGAATTCGACTACTTCACTCCTCCGATGAAACCTGACCAAGAGGAAATCTATGATCAGGTCATGAATCAAATCAAGGAAGGATACAAGAAGTTGATGGAACTCGGCGTTTCAAAGGAGGATGCGGCCAATGTCCTTCCTTTGGGCATGAGCACCAAAATCATCTGGAAATGCAACCTGAGAATGCTCGAGAACTTCATGAACCAGCGTCTTTGTGGCCGAGCATACCATGAAATCCACAGACTTGCCTATGAACTGAAGAAGGCATTAGGAGCACTGGACGATGAATGGAAGTGGATTTCGGACAATCTTTTCGTTCCTAAATGCGAAAAGACTGGATACTGCATTGAAAGGAAATCCTGTGGAAGAAAGCCCAAGAAGGCCTAGGACGGTATAACCTTACTGTTCATTTTCCATAGGAAACTATAACCTAGCTGTTATCTCTAAATTGGACCGAAAAGTCATCCTGGACACTCAAGGAAGTTGTCCAGGGACTGAGGGCTAAATTGATTGTAGGAATTTTGACAAGGAGATAGTCAAAAATGAAAAACTTCAAGGATTATTTGAAGGAAAACACCTGCGTAGATGCGATAACCACGGACTACAAGCAGGCATTGAAGCAGTTGGCGATCAAGCCAGGATCAAAGGAATGGCAAGTCCTTCTTTGGCACTTGGATGGAGATGAACAGCTGGCTTTGGCGGTTATTGAAAATGCCGCCAAGGAAGCCGAGAATCATTTCCTGAAGCTGCTTGGAATTGAATACAACCCGAACGTTGAACAGATTCCTCCTCCCGAAAAGTCGAAGGACGCCTGGGTTGGTGACAAAGGCGAAACCGTTGGTGTGATCAACCAGAAGTGAGGGGTGATATGAGAAGATTGTTTGAAGGCAATTATCTGAGTGGTTCAAGCTGGGATGATACAGAAGATGTTGTTATGGAATTTGACATAGAAAATGAAGGAGAATTATGGACATGTTCTTCTGGAAATGCAATAGGTGAACCTCCGACAATTCACCTGAATCTAAAGGAACTTGCAAAACAAGCAAATCTCAATGAAGAAGAAACAAAAATGCTTTTTGATGTAAAAGAATACTGTGATGATTCACCAGTAGAATTTGCATCTTTTACATCAGAAGGATATGATGATGGATATGATTGGGATGGTCCATGTGGTGGCGGATATCATGATGTATTCAAAATTGTAAGTTGTCCAACTTATAAAAATATAGGCATGGAAGATGCTATCTCCTGTGTAACCGGTGAAGATGAAGCCATTGCCCAGTCATTGATGGAAAAACTGAAGAAAGTCGATTATGTGGGGAACATATACGATTGGGAATATGACGAAAGCGACACGTTCTAAATTCAACAGAAAGTTTTATCATTAGGAGATAACGAATATGGCATCATACAGAGCACCAGGCGTACAGGTCAAAGAGATAGACTTGTCCGAAGTGACCGTTCCCGCTGGCACCAACGTCGGTGCTTTGGTGGGCCGGACTCCCAAGGGCATGACCAACAGACGGGTTTTGACCACGAGCAACAAGGACTTCGTGTCCAAGTTCGGCGCGCCCATTAATGGAGATGAATACCCGATCTACACCGCAATCGAATTCCTCAAGGCATCCGATTTCATGTGGTTCACTCGTCCAGCCACCGAGAACGACACAGTTGGCTACATCAAGGTCGATGGTGAATCATGGAAGGAAGGACAGGAATCCGAAGGCAAAGACATCTTTTCTGAAGATGGATACGAAGACGGCAACCAGCCGAACAAGTATTATCCTGCTGAACAGATCACTGATTCGCCTCTGGTCATCACTGCACTTGGCGCTTCGAACGAAAGCGACAACATTGGCATCATCGTGGTGACCGAAGACAACACCGAAACTCAGACTATGGCCTATACCTATGGCTATACCTGGGCGGGGAAATATCCCGAAACCAACATCAATGGCGAACCGGTAAAATACTACAGAATCAACGTCTATACCAAGACCACCGACAAGTCATTTGAAGATGCAGGTTGGACCGGTGTTGATCCTCTGAAGGACTTGGTTCCTACCGAATCCTGGGTGGTTTCCAATGACCCTCTGGCCAAGGACTATTCCGGCAATTCCATGTTCGTCAAGGACGTGGTCAACGGATACTCCGATTTCATCTACGTCAACACCAACAAGAAACCGATTGAAGGAACTCTTTATCCTGTTGTTCCTCTGATCCTGTTCTCCTCCACGCTCACTGTTCCGGAAACTCTGACTTCCGGCTCCACTGAAATGACTCTGACCTATGCTGATCCTACCTTCGAAAACGGGATTCTCAAGGTCAAGATCGATGGAGCCACAATCGGCGGAACTGCAGTTGACTCCCTTACGGTTTCCGAAGGCAAGCTGGTTGCAGATGGAACCGAATTCGACGTCACTGGTGGTTGGGAAGCAATTGACAGTGAATCCAGACGGAGCACTACGATATACCTGACCAAGACCCTTATCAAGTCTGAAGGTACAATCGGAAGCATTGACGTCACTCTCAGTGGATATGAACTTTCCTGTGGTTCCGATGAAGGGACTGAAGTGGAAATGGAAAAGGCAGTGACCTACATTTCCTCGGAACTCAACTATTCCGCCAAGAACGTCACGGCTCTGCCTAAGGGTGAATACAATCAGTCTTCGACCGACGGCATAGCTGATTGTTGGAGAGCACTATACGGCTCCAAGGAACAGGTGACCCCGAACATCCTGATGGCTCCTTATGTTACCGAAACCGCCATTGTCAAGGAACTGGTCCAGGCCGTCTGCGAAGTCGCTTCCTCTCGTCGGGACTGCTTCGCCGTGATTCCCGTTTCCGGGTTGAATGTAGTGAAGGCACAGACCATAGTTGAAACTGAATTGCCCAATATCAATTCTTTCGCAAGAAACAGCTATGTAGGCATCTACGCCGGCACGGACTTGGTTTATGACCAATACACCAACAAGAACATCTACCTTCCTAAGGTCGCCTTCGCTGGTCGTATCATAGCCAACAACGACAATGTGGCTCATGTTTGGGACGCTCCTGCCGGGCTGAATAGAGGTGCGATGGGAACCCTGGACCAGATGAAGGTCTACACCGAACAGGAAATCGGCTACCTCTACGCCAACAACGTCAACACCTCCAAGCGGGTGCGTGGTGCAGGTGACTACATGTGGGGACAGAAGACGGGTCAGGTCAAGGCCTCCGCTCTCGACCGCATCAATGTCCGACGCCTCTTGCTCTACATCGAAAACACCCTCGAACCCTCCCTTCAGGCGTATCTGTTCGAGCCCAATACCGAACTTCTCCGTTCTCGTGTGAAGTCGGGCATTGACCAGTTCCTTCAGACGATTTATGCAGGTGGTGGTCTTTATGCATACAATACCGTGTGCGACTCGACCAACAATACCCCCTACACAATCGACAACAATGAACTGAACATCGACCTATACGTTCAGCCGGTCAAGACGGTGGAATTCATCAACCTCAACATCATAGTGACCAGAACCGGGGTTTCCTTCACGGAATCCTAGTCTGAGAGGAGAAAAATAGATGGCAAGCAATTATCATATCGCAGCAGTAAAGAACTCCCTGCCGGACATTCAGAAGTCGAATCTCTGGCAGGTGAGAATTCAGATTCCTCAGGGTCTTGTATATTCTGTCGAAGGCAATGAAATTCCTCAGACCAAGGAACTGATGATTCGTGCCAAGTCTTGTTCAATTCCTGGTCGTAAGATTCCTAGCATTGAAACTCGGTATATGGGCATGGTATCCAACTATGCAGGAACCGAAGACATGAGCGGCAAGACTTTGGACATCCAGTTTTATGAATACGAAGACCAGTATATCACTCGTGCTCTGAATACCTGGGTGAACAACATCTTCGATTCCATGTCCTCCAAGGGGAACGGTGGTCACGGTTTGGCCGGACAGAAATACCCCAATGGACTTCGTGGATTCAACTATTCGGCCGACATCAAACTCAAGCTGATCGGCATGGACGGTGAACCCCTTTCCAAAGGAGTCATCTTCCACGACGCTTGGCCTACCTCGGTCGGTGACATCAGCTTGACTTATGACAACTCGAATGGTCTTGAAAACAGCTGCACTTTCCAGTATGACTGGTGGGAACTTACAGACCGGGTTGAATAAAGGATAGCGGATGCCGGATTTCCACATTGTCAACAAATTCGCCAACATGGTGGACCCACAGAAGACCAATCTGTGGGAAGTGGAAATCTACAATCCGAAATGCATCAAGGATCACCGATTGTGGTCATCTTGCTCAGGCAAGTCGATTGGAATGAAGGACAAACTCAAATTCCGCGCAATCGGTGTTTCCATTCCTGACCGCAAGGTTGCCTATACATCGTCAAAATATCTCGGGCATACCTACAACTTTCCTCTGCCCGCGGATGATGGTGGAAAGACGGTGGACATAGACTTCATTGAACGTGAGGACCAGACAGTGGTCACCATGCTCAACTCCTGGATTCACGAAATCTATGACCATTCTCAGCTGGACAACCAATATTACAGACGATACAATGACTTCAAGGAATCTTTCGTCACCACAATCGTCATTCGTCAATATGCCATGAACGGTGAGTTGCTTCCAGCCGAAGTGAAGATAAGAAATGCATTCATCACAAGCATTTCGTCCGTGAAGTTGGACTATGGAAAATCAGATGCAGTGAAATACACAGCGACTTTCGCATTCGACTATTGGTCACTGGACGGCACCGACAACTGCAAGGAAGCATTGAAGGGAGACTGATAGATGGCCAAGGTACCTCTTCAAAAGGAACAGGAAGCGTTCAATCAAAAGACGATACAACCGAACAACTGGTTTATCGTCAATTTTCCTGATACCCTGGGAGTGGATGTAAAGAACTGGATGGTCACGGACATATCCATTCAGGAACCTGTGGAATTTCAGAAGGTCGGATTCCAGGTGCAAGGTCGTCCATTCTCCCGTCCTGTGATGAAGGAAAACGATGGCTACGAATTCACGATCACCATGGAGGAAACCAAGGATTGGAAGGTTTCGGAATTGGTGAATGAATTGGAAATAAGGAACATTGACCAATATGGCATTCATCGTTATTGGTCATCGGCTTGTATAGGAGACATCAGGATTTCGGTTTTGTCTCCGAAAGGATATACGAATTCCGGTGACTTCGACATTTTGAAGACGTGGATAATGTCGGACTCATTCTTCGTTCGTTCAGATGGCTTGGATTTTTCATATAATTCTCCAGGAAAAATCATCAGGAAATTGACATTCTGTTGCAATCAAATCATAATGGACAATAAATGAACATATCAATTGACTATTCAGAAAACGAAGTGAAGTTCATTTTGGATGGTGAACAGATAGGATATTTGTCATATACCTGTGGATATTTTGAAGTAATCATGCACGAATATGAAGAAACTTTGTCCGATGAATTTGACTTTGACATAATGAGAGGATTTGACCCCGACGAAAGAGTTACGAACATCGAGTATTTCTACATAAACAAGGAATACCGGGGAATTGGTCTCGGAAAGACCTTGTTCGGAATGGGCTTGAAGGAGATTGAAAACAGGGAACATTGCAAACAGTTCATCCTTCGAGCATATCCGGACAAAGGAACCGAGATGGCTAAATTGATCGAAATCTATGAAAGTTTTGGTTTCGTCGCTGTCCAGGAAACGGAAGAAGATGGAATCATAATGACAAAGACAAAATAAGGAGAATGAAAAATGCTTGGACGACTAACAGTAAACAGAAAAGGATTTGATGCCTTTGACAAAGATTTGAATCCAGTCGAAGGTTCATATGTTCAAATCCATCGCAGAAATGATGATGAAGGAGTAAAAACCAATCTTCCTAATCTGCCAATAAATATGACAGATGCTTTGACGAAAATAGTCAGGCCTCTTATTGATTTAGGTGCTTCATTGGATATTGATGTTTATGATATTGAAAATTTCGATATTGTGTTTTCAGCCGGACCAATGTTCAAAGCAATAAGATATGTTGTTGATGATGAAATTTCCAGCATCAGGACTGAAAATCATATAAAAATGTCCAGAGAAGGAAAATTCAATGAATCCCGTCGTCTCCGTGGTCGGATGCTTCGGGAAGGATTCAGGACTGAGCAGAAAGAAAAGTCAAAGTATGTATTGAAATTCTTGGAAGCATTGTATGATGTTTTTGATGATAGTAGTGATAGAGAAATGGTGCGTATCATAGCAGATGGATATAGAGGAGACCATGGTTCTTGTATAAATTGGTTACATAGAGGCCCTTCTTCTTGTTATAGAAGTTTTGAAATTTCAGAGGACAAGTATCCAGTTTACATAGAACTTAATGGTTATGGAACAGTAGGAAAACTGGTTGATTATCTAGAAAAACATGTTCCTGATGTAGGAAGAAGAGTCAGAGGTAATTATCAATTAAGTAGAAAAGACATAGAAGAACACTTCGATGAATTGATGGAAGCATTATCATAAACATATAAATAAAGCCCTCCTGAAAATGGAGGGCTTTTTCTTTTACCTTTCATCTCTACAGTGACTATATTAGATACTAACTATGCACATAGAATTCCTTTCCTTACGCTGGAAAAACTTCCTATCATACGGCAACAAGTGGACCGAAATCGATTTTCCAAAGGGCTTTTACGCCATACGAGGGTCGAACGGTGCCGGTAAATCCACAATAGTCGACGCCCTGTTTTACGCTCTCTATGGGAAAACCTACAGAGACGTGAAGATGGATGAACTCATCAACCGAACCAACAACTCGGACATGTTGGTCGAGGTGAAGTTCAAGCGCAATGACGATGTATATGTCATTCAGCGAGGTCGTTCCCCAAACATCCTGGACATCTCCCTGAACGGGCAACCGCTTGACCTTCTTTCCTCAAAGACACTGGTGCAGAACGAAATCGACCAGATACTCGGCATGAAGCAAGACCTTTTCCGCCGCGTGGTCATTCTTTCCATTGGATTGACGAAACCATTCATGACGATGACTGCACAGGAACAGCGAGAATTTCTGTCGGACGTTTTCAACCTGGGCGTATTCTCCAAGATGACGACCGAGGTTAAGAAGCGCATATCGGAACTCAAGGTCGACTACAAGGTCTCGGAGGCACTGGCCACAAACCTCAAGACCACTTCACTCAATGCCTTGCAGACTTTCGAGAACATGAAGGAAACCGTGGAAAATCTGAAGAACCACGGGGACGACGAAAAGCAGAAGCTGGAATCGGACAAGGAAAAGGCAAAGACTGCAATGGCCGGCTTCTCGAAGAAGTTGATGGAAGCGAAGAAGAAACGGGAAGAACTGGAAAAGAACGTTCCAAACCCTGACACGAAGAAGTTGGACAAGCTGAAGGAAAAGCTGGCTCAACTTCGGATGACGGCAAAACAGCTGATCGAAAACATTGAATTTTTCTCCTCTCATAACTGCTGCCCGACTTGTGGACAGAAAATCGACAAGAAATTCAAGACCAACAAGTTGGAGGAATTGGGAGCAGAAAAGGAGAAGGTCATAGCAGATGGAAAGAACAACTCGTCCAAGGTGAAGGAAATAGAAGCCGAGGTTCAACTTCAGCAGGACAGAAACAATGAGCTGAATGAGATGGACAGGGTGGTCGCTGATCTGACCTACAAGGAAAAGATAGAGAAGCAGAAGATAAAGACGATAGATGAACAGCTCAAAAAGCAGGACGCTCCCGTTGAAATCGACCTGGACAAATATGAACAGGATGCAAAGACAGCGAAGCAGAACTGGCAGAGTGAGGAAAACAAATTCAAGCGCATAACAAAGGACTTGAAGATACAGAAGCAGCTGGTCGACATCCTCTCGGACAACGGGGTCAGAGGATACTACATCGACAAATACGTCACCGTGGTCAATCAGATGGTGAACAATCGCTTGATAGAATTCGGTCTTGACTTCGAATTCGTCTTCAATGCGAATGACGAAGCTGCGCTGAAGTTGAAGAACGACATGGTGAACTACATGAGCTGTTCCGAAGGCGAAAAGAAAAGAGTGGATATGGCGATCCTCTTGGCCTTCATGGAAATCACCAAGACATTGTCAGGTTGGGATTCGAACATCATATTCTTCGACGAATTGTTCGACTCCTCGGTGGATACGGAAAACCTGGCTGTAATCGTGAACTCGGTCAAGGAAATGGTGAGGAACAATCAGCAGTGTTCCTTCGTCATCACCCACCGCGACCCTCAAAACATGGACTTCGACGGGATGTTGGAAGTGACAAAACCTGCTCGCTTCTCGCAGGTGAAGTTCATAAAGGACCTCAGAAAATGTGGATAGACAAGAAGAAGTTGCATGAACTGATATCCGATTATCAGTTTCTGAACGATGACATCGATGCATCCTGGCTCAATTCCAAGTTGATCAGACCGAAAGGAATGTCGGATGAAGCCTTCGACACCTACAAGGAAAACCGCAAGGCCTTCGTGGAATTCAAATCCGGTTGGTATCTTGGAAAGAAGGACAGACTCAAGAACGAAACACCGGAAGAAAAGAAGGAAAGACATCTGAAGTTGGAACAGGTGTCCGATGAACTTTTCAAGATTTTCTATGAATTGATCGACTCAGTCCTGGCCGGATTTGGCTTTCAGCAGATGAATGCAGACGAATCCAAGATGGACTTGAAACAGGACGTGATGACCCGCCTTCTGGTTGTGGTTAATCGCTTTGACTCCAGAAAGGAAAATCCGCTGGCCTATTTCATTCAGGTCATAAAGAATTTATCATACAATCTACGAGCTGATGAATTCGCCCACCGCTACAAATTCCTCTCCAATTCCTTCCTTGAATCCCATGAACTCAAGGAAGAGAAGAACGTTGTGCAGCAAAAGAAGCCAGCGGAAAAGAAGGAAAAACCGAATCCATTCGAGTCCTTCATTAATTAGATTTTAGGTATACCAAAAGGATCCACATGAAAGTTGGAATGTTGGCTGACCTACACTTCGGCATAAAGAAGTCGGATGACGTATTCTTTGAATCCCAGCTGAAATTCATCAAGGACGTTTTCTTGAAGAAGTTGGAAGACGATGGAATAGACACACTGTTCCTTCTTGGTGACATCTTCAATGACAGAAAGTCGATATCCGTTAAACTCCTTGACTCGGTTTCAAAGCTGTTCAAGGAGGACTTTTCCAAGTTTCACACTCACGTCCTGGTCGGCAATCATGACATGTATTACACCACCGACACGGAAGTGAATTCGATCAACTACCTCTCCTTCCTTTCTCCGAACATCAATGTCTACACCAAGATGGAACAGGTCGGGGACTTCTTGATAATCCCGTGGCTGTCTGAATACAACAAGGCGGCACTTGACTCCTTGCTGAGCAATGAAGTGATCACGGCGAAATATGCATTAGGACATTTGGAAATACTTGGCTTCGACATTCCGGAAACCTCGAATCAGAATGTCTTTCAGGTTGACCTGTCGCTTTTCTTTGACAACTTCATTCGCACATTCTCGGGTCATATTCATACACCTGGCGTGAGAACTGAAAGAAACAAGGAATGCAGATACTTGGGTGCGCCGTATCAAATGACTCGAACGGACAAAGGTGGCTCCCGCGGCGGCTATATCTTCGATACGGAAACCATGAAGTTGGAATTCGTAGAGAACAAGGTTTCCGCCAAATTCGTGGATGTGGAATATCCTAATGTCCCGAAGGAAGAGGACATTCAGGGGAACATGATCGATGTCTTGGTCAAACCCGAATTCCTGGACGACAAGAAGTTGGATGAATTTGTCCAGAAGATTTCCGAGATGAAGCCGATGTATCCACCGACGGTCAAGGTCCTACAACCCGAAGCCCTGCAGAACGCCAAGGTTGAAGTCGAGAACAAGACCATGGCCGAAGTCCTCATGGAATATGTCGACCTTAGAGAAGACATCGAGAACAAGGATCAGATCAAGAAGGAATTGAAAGCCCTCTTGAAGGAATTCGGTGATTAGTCCTGCTCTAAATAAAGCATGGTAGGACTTTCATTCGTATCACAGAAAAACGCGATATCCAAGATCAGAATCCAAAATCCACTGGACACTCTGGCGGAAAGGATTCAGAATCTCTATTACTTTGACCTTCCCTGCTTTCCGATACATCCAAAGGTGTTGTCCGAGACTGCCTTCGTGATTTTCCGTGGAAGGAGCAATGTTCAGATTCTCAATGACCTCAAGCAGATAAAGGCGAAATTTCCTCACGTCAGGTTGATCTTGGACAACGACGACCTGATTTGGGATGACCTTCTGCCTGAGTGGAATTTCCTGAAACCGAACTTCGCCAAATTCTCCGCAGAGGACAGACGAAACGAAATCGAGTGGATGAGTCTGATGAACATGAAGACGTTTTCCACCAAGTATCTCACAAGCTGGGTCTGGGACAACATGCATAAAGGTCCCTCGTCGATCATTCCGAATACCGTTCAAAAGGCACTATGGTATACACCGGAAAAGAAGTTGGACAAGGACATCAAGGTTCCGAGAATCCTCTATTCCGGTTCATCGACCCACTTCGGGAATACGAACAAACTCTACGGTGACTGGACAGAGGAATGGGCAAGCTGGGTGATCGAATCAGTGAAGAAAGGGAAAATCGAATTCCATTGCATCGGTTCCCTCCCGTGGTTCTTTGACGAAATCCAGGACAAAATCAAGGTCTATCCTTGGATGCCTTATTCCTCACTGCCTGGCCTCATTCGTAAAATTGATCCACATTTCTCCATAAATCCTTTGGCTGACCATGTCTTCAACAAGTGCAAATCTGACATCAAGTTGGTCGAAGCGAGTGCAATGGAATGCGTTTGTTTTGGAACGACTTTCGACAATTCTCCCTATGTCGAATGTCAGATGACCGCTCCTGTTGACATTTCCAAGGACGAGATTGACAGAAAGATAAAGGACGCTTGCGACAAATCCAATTTCGAGACAATGCTCAAGAAGCAAAGGGAATGGATGGAAAAGGAAGGCAGGTGGTCCGAAAGTTTGATAAACGTAAAGAGATGGACAACAGCTCTCATTGGCCCGGAGGCGCTCAATGCAAAATAAAATCATCAATGTTCGAAATCCAGAAACTGGCAAATACATCTGCCTGGTTTTCTCCAATCAGTCAATAGACGATGTCGCTGCCTATGCCCGTGACGCCAAGAAGTTGATGACCGAAGGGAATTTCAAGGACTTGGACCTCATGCTGATAAAGGCAAAGGAACTTGGCGTGATAGATGACGTCAAGGAAAACATGGACGAAATCATGGATTGTCCATATTACATGACGGACAAAAATGGAAACAAGTATCAGGTATCAATGTTCATCTGAGCTAAATTAAACAGAAGTTTTAATGTTTCATAGCATAAAGGAGCTTGAAATATGGATGGATATAGAGAAAAAGCAAGAGAATTGTTCAACATTCTGAGAAAAGCCGGATATAATCCATGGTGCCTCGATGATGAAACTGAGATTCGGGTTTCACTCAGTGGTGTTGATGTAGTGGCCATTCTGAATGATCACGGCTGGGATGTTCACAAGGACTCAAATGAAGATGACTATTACGACGAAAAGTCAAACCTTTATCCCGAAGATGTTCTGGAATACGTCTATGAAACGGAAAAGGAACTAGAGGAATCTCATCATCCCACTGGCCGAATGCTAAAGGAAGATGAAGACGAAGGTGGAAAACAGGAAGAGGTCCAGGCCCCTGCAGATATTGAAGACGGAATCAAATACAAGGAATTCGTCAACAAGCTGATCAAGGGCGTAAATGACCCGAAGATGGAAAAGTGGATTGACTATGCCTTCGGTGGTGGTTCCGGGGACATCAAGATCAAGGTTCAGCAGTCTGGTTATATTCCTGTGAACAAACTTATTCCCACTCAGAACTTCATTGGTCTGGAAAACTCCATTGGCTTCCCGGTCACCAAGCCCAATGAAGCCGAAGATACGGTCACCAGAATGCTTTCCGAGGAATCTCCTAGCATTGAAGCTGGTTCTCCTATTTGGGTTTTTGAAGGGAAATTCATTATTGACGGCCACCACAGATGGTCTCAGGTCTATGCCTTCAATCCCAATTCGAAGATTGCCGCCATTAACTTCAAGTCCACTGAAGAAATTTTGCCCAAACAGGCACTGGCTGCAGTTCAGGGTGTTATCGCTTCCACTCTCGGCAAGGTTCCAATCGCGACCAGCAAGATAGACGGAAAGAAGGAAACTGCATGCAATGTTCTGGAAGCAGACGAAGCAACCATGTTGACTGCTGCTCAGAAGTGCTATGATTCCTCTCCAAAGAAAAAGGAATTCTCCAAACTTTGCGAAAACATTCTTTCCAAGGACCCTGAACGTAAAATCGCTGGCATTAAATCCGGTTTCAACGATGATGACAGTGCCGGTGCAAAGGTCCTTACTTACGCCGTTCGTAATTGTCTATCCCTGAAGAAAAACAACAATTCGATTTCCGGTGCCCCTGAAAGAGAATTCATGCCTCAGACCGGAGAAAACCCCGAAGAAATCACGAACACTCTTGCAAAGGGTGTGGACGACGTGGTGAAGAAGATTGAATCCTGGAAGAGATATGGTCGAGTCATCGAAGAATCCTACGACGATGAAGAAGAGGAAGTCGATGGAATCGAACTCGCAGTTGACTGTATTATGAATGCTCAATCTGAACTCAATAAAGTCAATCCAGAAATCAAAGAAATGTTCCTAGCTGCTTGTAGAAAAGGTGATATGGAAACTTACTATAATTTGATAGAGGAAGACGAAGATAATCATCTACAAAATGCCCTCGATTACATGTCTGGAACAACTTGTCCCAATGCACCCGAATCATGGCAAGATATGGAATCCTATGAATATGACTTCACTCAGGCGTCATATCTGGTAGATGACAGCAAGGAACCCATGGACATATTCAAAGCTATCCTTCGTGATGGCTATTGATAAAGATTGATCACAACTCAAAGCCCGGCGACAAGCCGGGCTTTTCTTTTACATTTTAATCTGGTCATTAACCTTGATTTTGGCTATATTCAGAGTAAAGTCAAAGGAAGCTAGATGGAAACAAAAGACAGAAGCAAAGAGCTGATCTCCTTGCTTTTTCAGGAAGAACATTTAAGGGACAGGATTTTTCCATATCTTGACGAGAAATACTTTCAGAACCCTGTCCACAAGGAAATCATTTCCACATATTTGAAGGAGAAGGAAAAGAGGACAAAGTTTCCTTCCGCTTCAGAACTCAGATACATTCTCCCGTCAGAAGAGGCAAAGACCGAATTGGACAATTGCCTCAATGTTCATGCCGATGTATCCATGGACATCAAGAAGGACTACATCAAGGAATGGTTCAAGACCAGAATGATGTTGGACACTCTCGGGGAAATGACCGACGGGCTGGAGGACAAGGGAGCTGAATTCATCCTTCCTTATCTCGATTCCTTACGAGATATTTGTTCATTCGACTTCGACAACAGCATCGGCATGGACTTCTCGAACGATGGCACACGCCTGTTCGACTACATCCACGAAAACACGAAGGTGGTCTCCACGGGGATAGACACACTGGACAAGGAAATCGGCGGTGGCTGGCACGAGAAGACGCTGTCCCTCCTAATTGCCCCGTCCAATGTAGGTAAAACCCTTTGCAAGTGTTCCTTCGCCACAAACGCCTTCCTCTCCGGGAAGAACGTCCTCTACGTCACGATGGAAATGAGCGAAGAGGAAATCTCCAAGCGAATCTATGTCAACGTGGCCAACATCTCCATGCAGGACCTATACGTCTTGACCAAAGAGCAATTCGAAGAGGGCTACAAGGCATTGATCGGAAGGACCAATCGTCTTTTCATCAAGGAATATCCAACCGCTTCGGCTTCGGCCAACACCCTTCGCAAGTTGTTGAAGGACTTGAAGATGAAGCAGAAATTCACCCCGGATGTGATTTTCGTCGACTACGTAGGCATCATGCAGCCGAACCACATCGGGAGCGGGGACAACACTAACATCAAATACAAGACCATTACTGAAGAATTGAGAGGATTGGCCGTGGAACAACAGGTGGCCGTGGTATCCTCCAACCAGTCAAATCGTGGTGGCTACGGAAAAGCCGAACTTGACCTTACGGATACAGCTGACTCCATTGGCCAGGTAATGACGGCGGACGTAATCCTCACCATCGGTCAGGACAACGAAATGCGGGACAGCGGGAAATACAACTTCATCACCTCCAAGAACCGCTTCAACAGACGAGGAAGGAGATTGCAACTTTCAGTCGACTTCTCCAGAATGAAGGTCTATGAAGAAACCGAAGGAGACAAGGTCGACAAGTCGGTGGAAAAGATGATGGAGCTGACAAAGCAAACAAGAAACGAAAACCTGGAAAAGGCGAAAACAATTGCGGGGCTCAAATGATCAAAGACGAAGGCGATAAGGAATTCATAGCGAACATAATAGGCGACAAGAATATAGATTGGGAAAAGATATCCCATGACAACCAAGAGGAAGGCAAACTCTTGTCCGAGATATTCTATGATATTCAGGACACCTATGGCTACGATACCACTGACATCTTCATGGTATGCGTGGACAAGGTCTATGACGAAGGGAAGCATCTCTTGAACGTTCTTGATTCCGACATCACTGCAGACGTGATGGACTACCTCAGAAGTTTACGGAAGGAAAGCAATGACTCGACCCTCGACCTTTTCACCATTTGACATCCTCAAGGACACCCTCACGACCGGAAAGAGGGACTTGACCGAAGAGGAAATGAAGTCCTATTCTCCTGTGTTCATGAATCGCCTGGTCTCGATGGCCGGTGATCCTTTGATCATTCTAGCCAACATGTTGAACATGGGATTGTTCAATGGAATGACAGCTGAACAGCACCATAGGATTCTTCAGGCATATCTCCCGAGCAGAAGACTGTATGTCAACTACATCAAGAAGCCGAAGGAAAATGACCTTGGACCTCAGGCGATAATGCTCCTCTACAAGTGTGGCTCTCGGGACGCCGAGGAAATCATGGCCACGATGTCCGAAGAGGAAATCGACAAGGCAGTAAAAGACGTAAAATCCGCTGGGTGGCTGGAATGAACGGAAGCGAATCACTTGAATTTCGCATGAAGCTGATATCCAAAATCCTTGAACAGAAATTCAAGGAAGCCGGATTCAATACGGAATACAAAGGATTGTGCACAGTTACCTTGCGAGATAGAATTCATCCAGGAATGGGATATGCATTCTTTGTGAACAAGTATTTCAATAGATGTAAAATAGTGGCTGCAAGTGATGGATTTACGCATGTCTTTTATGGATTCGGAATGTGGGTAGATGAAAAATTCGAAGCGCCCATGTCAGAAAACATGATAAATGATATGATCAATTTTGCAGACAATGTGCTGAAAACCAGAGCATGTTCGGTTGTAGGTTCTGCATAATTTTCATTTTTCTTTGACCACTCTCATTTATTTTTATTATATTAAACTCAGAGAAAACCACAGGCCTAGGAGTCAATGGTGAAAAAGAAGTTAGAATGGAATGTCTGGGAATACCCCACAGCTTGGTCCGGGAATGAGCCATATCTACCACAGACAGTGAACATCTTCGACCATTACCGCTTCTCCCTTGACCTCTACAACATCAAGAAGAAGAAACTGGAGCGCAAGGAATTCGAAGAGGAGCTGAAGCGAGCCCTCAAGTATTCCTTCTGGTCAAAGTGCGAGTATGAACTTCAGCTTTTCCCGTGGCCTAGCTCTAAAAATGACGAGGGCTACAAGATTGACATCTGGACCCAAATCGAAGCCAACTGGAACAGATTCGCTGACTACGTGTGGGAAAACCAGAAGCTGATTCCCAAGGTCGAGGACTACCGCAAGTTGAGCAAGAAGGTGGAGAAATACGTTCAGGACCAGAAGAAGGCCCAGAACAAGAAACCTTCCAAGAAAGTTTCCAAAAAGAAAATCACCAAAAAAGGAGAATAGCATGGAAAAAGAACACACCTTCAACATTCCCACGAAGCTGGTAACAGGCGGGGTCCTACTCTGCATGTTCCTGGCTTTTCTGTTCATCCGTTTCACCATTATCGATGAAACTGAACGCGGCGTGGTTCTGAATTTCGGTCATTACACCGAGACATATGAACCAGGCCTGCACATCTACAACGGGATCACCACCTCGGTCGTGAAGATTCCCGTGTCCACCCAGCTGGAAGAAATAAAGATTGAAGCAGGTTCCAGAGACCTTCAGCAGGTGAATGTAGCCACAAACGTCAACTATCACCCGCTCGCATCCAAGGTCGGCGAAATCTATTCCAGGTTCGGCCGGGCCTATGTAGAGACGATCCTTCAGCCCAAGATCAAGGAAACGATCACCGGCGTCACCGCCCAATACGTCCCCGAGGAAATGCTGCAGAAGCGCGAGGAAATCCGCAGTCGAATGGAACACGAACTCAAGGCCAAGCTGGATTCCGTGAATGCCAACATCGTGATTGCCGGTTTGACTATCACTTCGTTCCAATTTTCCAGCTCCTTTAACGCCGCAATTGAAGCGAAGCAGGTGGCCGAACAGGAGGCGTTGCGGGAAAAGAACGTCCTGGAAAAGATCAAGTATGAAGGGGAACAGAAGGTGACCAAAGCACGAGCTGATTCTGCCGCGATTTCCCTCCAGATGAACGCCCTCCGCCAGCAGAACGGCAAGGACTATCTGACTCTCAAGTGGATCGAAAAGTGGAATGGCAAACTCCCCGAAGTCACAGCCGGGGACAAAATGATGCCTGTGGTCAACTTGAAGTAGGAAAATTATAGGTATTTTCTTGGCAGACAAACCAGAAAATGCTTATATTTTAATTGTCAGGGACCAGTCATCCCTTCACCAACACAACTAGGAGAAAACAAAATGACTACTCAAAAGATGAACATCCGCCTGTCCACCGGCAAGATCGCCACCATCGAAGTCAAGAACAGCGCGAAGTTCCGTAATGGTGATGTTGTTCGCCACCTCACCTCTCAGAAGAAGTGGATTGTGGCGGATGCACGACCCGACAAGCGTCATCGCATTCACCTGACGGCCAAGTCCGACAAGCACGAAAAGATGCGGATTAGCCAGAACGTCATGGTCAAGGCCTGATAAACAATCGGGTGTTCGAGAATATCGGCGCCCGATTACCTAGCCCCGTTAGCTCAGCTGGATAGAGCAGCGGTCTTCAACTGGAGCGTTCGTGTGGAAAATTGAGATGGCGGTCAAATCAAATCCTCTCAAGAAAAGAACACATGAAATGAAACGTGCTGTATCGGAGAAAATCGTAAGTGCCAACAACACACGACAACTCCGAGGAAACCAAGACCAGGGATCCGTAGAGACTATACGCACGTCGGCTGAAACGCCGAAGAAATAGTCCAGCCAGCAAGCCCGAAAGGGTGGTCATGGAAACATGATGCTGGACGCTAAACCGCTGGTCGGAGGTTCGAGTCCTCCACGGGGTATTCAAAAGCCGTTGTGGTGAAATAGGTTATCACTTGCCACTTTTAATGGTAAATTTCGAGTTCAAGTCTCGGCGACGGCATTTTCATAAATAAACGGGACAGATGGTTGCCACCATTTGACGAGATTTATCAACTCGTCTAACCGTTTCATTTTCTCTAAATATTAGTGGTTATGGCAATAACCTTAATAAAGGGAAAATGATATGAAAGAAACCAAATGCAAATTTTGCGGAAGAGAATTCAGGGCGCCAAGCGGCCGAGGAATACACGAAAGAGTATGCAAATCCAATCCAAACAGACGCCCGCTGGAAAATAATGGAAACGGGTGGGAGTTCGCTAATAGAAAGTGGAAAAAACGCGGACGGAAGGGAAAAGAAGGCGGATGGAAGTGTTCAATTTGCGGCGCGGTTCTAGAAAGAAGAATAGATTTACATGAGCATTCAGTTGAAGTCCATGATAAAAAACCAGTAAAATGGAAAATCATAGACGGAAAACGTAAGATGGTTTCTGGTCACGCGTGGAACAAAGGACTGAACAAGAAAACAGATAAACGTATCCTGGAGAGCGGAATAAAGCTACACAAAAGATACAAAAACGGAGAGTTGATTCCGTCCAATAAAGGAAGGATAAAACCAGAAGATGAAAAAAGGAAAATTTCGGAAAGTAGAAAGAAATATCTAAAAGAACATCCAGATAAGGTTCCATATCTTCTTAATCATCATAGAAAAGGACCAAGTTATCCGGAACGATATTTCATGCAAATTTTTCATTCTATGGGTATAGAATTCAAAACAGATTATAGTCAATGCGGATATTTTTTAGATTTTGCATGGCCGAAATGAAAATTGTATTTTGAAGTTGATGGTGAGCAACACTACCTTGACAAAAGAATAATTGAACATGACAAAATACGAACAATGAAGTTATCTGATAATGGATGGACATTGATTGACAGAATTAGGTGGAGTCATTATCAAAAATTATCAAAAGATGAAAGAAAAGCATATATAGACAAATTAACATCTATTATATGCACAAATGATTAGGAAATTTTTCTCCTGTCTCGATATTGAATTATATTGAAGATAAGAGAAGTTTAGGATACGGGAGCGGGTTGGTGGTTCTCCCGTGACATAGCTCCCAGAATCGACGAAAGCCTCCTTGTAGTTGATTCCTGGTCCCGTATCCTACCATGAGTTTTATTTTGGAACATATTCAGTTGGCATAGTCCTAGCTATATATGTTCCGGATGGATGTACAAACCACAAACAAAGGAGTAGAGTATGTGCAGTCTGTTCGATGTTAGAGATTTGGAACGTTTGGCCGCTCAGCTGTTGAACGAATCTTCCGGCAGGTCTTGGAATGCGGAACCTCCCAAGGTGAACGTGGAAAACAAGATTCTCAAGGTGGAACGTGAATCTGCGGACGACAAGGTTTCCTTCAAGTTCATCGTCCCAGGCATCCCGAAGGAAGACATTCAGGTTTGGACCGAAAATGGTCTGCTCTATGTCAAGGTTCAGGATGATCAGCGGTCCTTCGCCTTGAATCAGTTCGACACCGAGATGAAGACCCTGAAGAAGGAGCCCGCTTCCGTTAAGTTGGCTCTGGGGATCCTTACCGTGGAATTCGGCTTCAACGTGGACGAAGCCAACAAGCGTCACGACTACAATATTGACTCCGTGGACTAGAATGTTGTAGAGACGATGAAAGAAGGGTGCTCACATGCACCCTTCTTTTATTATATTTGAATTATGAATTACACAAAAAGTCAGTTGGAATTTTCCATTCAGTTGACCGAGAACATTCTGAAGCAAACGGCAAAGAAATACAGAAGGAAATTCAAGCCGGTTTACTATCAAGAAAAAAGCAGCAGACTTTGGATCCTTTCAAGAGATGGCGAAAAGGTGAAAGCCGAACCATGTCCGACAATTCATAACCCTATTATGAACATAGTGATTTTCGGGAATATGAAAAGAGGGATAAAGGCCGAGATCCTTCTGGAAAAGGGATATGCAAGGGCAAACGAAATCATAGGTTGTTGGGATATAGAGGACTTGAAGGATTTGGGATTGTCGGAGAAGGTGGCCAATGCCTTCTACAAGGAAGAATGGTCCACGGGGCTCTACGAAGCCATCAGAGCCATTTTTCAAGAAGCTAGTAAGTTATAGCTACCTCATCAGAAACTGTCTCAGAATGGCTCCCTGGAGCTCAGGGAGCCTCTTTATTGAATACTCCCGCTTGCTCCAGCATTTTCGTAATCTGTCGAGCATTGAAAGGAAGAGCGAAAAGCGTGTTGTCAATGTGCTTGCAAGCCAGGGTGTTGATCACGGTATTATGTTCCGGAGGTTCCACGTTTTTCAATTCTTCTTCGGCTCCAAGTTTTTCCAACCGATATGCCGATCCCCAGTAGAGATGTGCCGGACAATTGCAGGTCACCTTGATGTCTCCCTGCAGAGCAAGTTTGACAATATCGTAATGGGAAAGTTCAGTGTCCTTAAGCAATTCGGGCAAGTCGAGCAGTCTGACTTTCTGCACCCACCACTTTCCAGGAACAGTCCCGGAGCGAGTGTTGAAGATCAGCTGGCCATTTTTGTAGCCAACCAGAATCGATTTGAGGGCTTTGGTCCTTTCCCTCGTCTTCGCATCGACTCCCTTTCTGATGTCCGAATACTTGACTTCATTAAGGATCATTGACAATTCCTCCAGAAAATTTAGCCCAGTTCAGAAATTCTTATTATATTTGAAATATGGAAAACAACATGCCTTATCTCGAACCCGTTGCCTACAAAATCAAAATGACCAGCGGGTTCAGTGAATACATCAGCTTCTGGAACAATGAATGGTCACTGGGAAACATCGTGATGAATCCCGGAAACAACCCGTTCATCAGAAAGACGAAATACAAGACCTTGGACGAATTCTTCGAAGAGGCCAACAGGAAGTGGGGTGGACTCGACAAGATTGAATACACCGTGAAGTTGTTGACCAAACTCATCTCCGAAAAGATCAAGGAAACTGGTTGGAAGGTGGATGATGAAAACTCTTGTCTGAACGGTGTGATCACTTTGAGCAAGGAAAAGTGCGATCATTCGATTTACATCTATTTCTTTGGCGCTGATGACATCGAACTCATGTGCAACAAGTCCCGTGACAAATACTGTTTCACCGGGAAGCAGTCCATGATCATTGATTCCTTGGTCGAACTTCTCAGGACCAAAGAATGGAAAAATGACTTGGAAACCGGGTCAGTCCTCACCGTAGCATCTGGCGGTGAGCCCACGTGGTCTTGTCGTCATGTTTGAAACACTTGAATCATTGAGAAACGCCGGCGCCCAATATGACGTCAATGATGTGAACATCATTCTCGGTGAAAACTATGGTGTTCATCTGATCCATTATGACGAAGGGTGGAGATTTGAAGGCGATTGCCTTTTCTTGTCCAAGGAGACATTTTTCAGCATTAATGAATTTGCCGAGGAAATGAAAACTCATTGGGAAGGCTTCAAGGGATTTTGGTTTCGCTACAATCTCTGGAGAAACATGTTGAAGATGATCGCTCAAGCGGAAGGATTTTTCATTGTCGATAACTTCACGTGGGGATTCGGTTGCAAATATCCTAAAGATTCAAATGACTACATAAGAGTCCTTCCTGTTGGATTGGATGAAATAAAATTGTATATGCATGTGCACGGTGGCATGATACCTAGTATCTTAATAACCGGAGACAAAGCTAAAATTATCGACTCCTTCAAGAGTCATTGCAAAACTTTCAAGGAATTCGTAGATGGACAAGCTGGCGATATTGGAAAAACTCAAGGTATTCGACAACATCAAGTTTGAACCGGAAGCGCATAAGTATTGGTTTGAAGGTCTGGACATAAAGCCAGAAGAACTGATATCGGCCACTGGTTTGACCGGCACGCTTCACAAGCCATTCGATTCCGATTTCTGGGCGACAAAGAAAGCCAAGGACCGCGGCTGCACAAAGGAAATGATCCTTGAGGAATGGGACAACAAGGCAAAGCGCGCTTGCGACAAAGGCACACTCGTCCACTACTACATGGAATGCAATCTGTCCAACAAGCCATTCGAGATTCCGGCCGAGTTGAACAGAGAGGAAATAGTCGAGGCGTTCGAAAAGACGAAGCCGGCTGCAGACAGATTCCTCAATATGTACATCAAGACGGGTGAATTGATTCCCGTAAGATCAGAAGTGAAAGTGGGGATCCCTGAATGGAGAGTGGTCGGAACTATTGACCAACTTTTCCTGGACAAACAGGGAAACCTTTGGATATATGACTGGAAGACGAACGGGAAATTCACGACCGAGAACAAATGGCAATATCTGCTTCCACCTTTCGACAATTGTCCGGACAGCAACCTGCATGCCTATTCCGGTCAGTTGTCAATCTATCGCTTGATTCTGGAGAAAATCGGCTTGCCTGTTCATGGGTGCAAGTTGGTGTGGCTGAGCGAAAACTCTATGGTTTTCCAGGAGCATCAATGCTTTGACTTCAGAGAAAAGTCGAAGTTGTTGATCGAATCAAGATTGAACACCAAGGATGACGGGTTGAATGAAGCCCCGACTCCCTGTGTGCTTCTTTGATTACCTATCTAAATACTGACAGTTGAACAATACGGAGGATGTATGTCAGGTTTTGTGAAGTTGACACAAAAGCAAATCGAAAGCAAAATTGAATTCATTAAGGATTTCACACATAGTGAGAATCCAGCCACGGGGGCGAAATTGGATGCAAACGCCAACGTCACCGTGAAGAACATGACTTCAATGTCATGTGAGTTGAACAAAGACGTAAACATACAAGTCAACCGCAAAATCCTCTACAACAAGATATCCAAATTGTTCGACACTGAAACCGCCGATGAATACATCAGGCAGTTGGACGAGCACGAAATCTATGCTCACGACGAAACTTCCTTGATGCCATATTGCGTCGCCATTTCCATGTATCCATTCCTCACCGGTGGCATGAAGTCACTTGGTGGTGAATCATTGGCTCCGAAGCATCTGCATTCATTCTGCGGATCCTTTGTGAACATGATTTATTCCATTGCCTGTCAGTTTGCAGGTGCAGTGGCCACGGTCGAATTTTTGACATATTTTGACTATTTCGCCAGAAAGGACTTCGGTGACAACTATTTGAAAACCAACAAGAAGGAAATCACCGACCTTCTGCAGCAGGTCGTCTATTGCTTGAATCAACCTGCAGGCGCCCGCAACTATCAGTCGACCTTCTGGAATGTTTCTCTGTTCGACAAAAACTATTTCGATTCCCTGTTCGGCAATTTCTATTTCCCGGACTTCACTCAGCCCTCGTGGAAATCCGTTCAGAAGTTGCAGAATTTCTTTATGAAGTGGTTCAACGAAGAACGGACCAAGGCGATTCTGACTTTCCCCGTGGTCACCGCGGCCATGTTGGTTGACAATGAAAAGCCAGTCGATGAACAATTTGCCAGGGATCGCGCTCAGGATTTGGCCGAAGGGAACAGCTTCTTTGTCTATGAATCCAATTCTGTTGACAGTCTTTCCTCCTGTTGCAGACTTCGGAATGAATTGGCCGACAATGACTTCTCCTATTCACTTGGTGCTGGTGGCGTGAAGTCAGGTTCGATCAATGTCATCACCATCAATTTCAACCGTTTGATTCAGAACACAGCCAAGTCCTTCATGACCGAAAAGGAAATCACGAAGGAAGAGATGCTCAGGGATCACTTCGATGAATTGAAGGAACGCATCTACAAGGCGGTCCAGGTTCAGGTCGAAAAGATTCAGAAGTATCAGGTCGCCTATCGTTCCGTCATGGAATCCTACAAGGCCCACCGCATGCTTCCTGTCTATGACGCCGGATATATCGACCTTGACAAGCAGTTCCTCACCACCGGGGTGAACGGGTTGGTCGAAGGTTCCGAATACCTCGGACTTGAAATCTCCAACAATGATTCCTACAAGTCATTCGTCTCCGGACTTCTCAAGGTCATCTACGACACCGACAAGGCCGGGAAGATGAAATATGGCTATCGGTTCAACACCGAATACGTTCCCGCGGAAAACCTTGGCATCAAGAACTCGAAATGGGACAAGGAAGCTGGTTATGAAGTTCCTCGTGACTGCTACAATTCCTATTTCTACAAGGTCGAGGACGAAACCCTGACCGAAATCGACAAGTTCAGAATGCACGGCGGTGACATGATCAAGTATCTGGACGGTGGTTCTGCACTTCACCTCAATCTCAAGGAATTCCCCGACGCTGAGCAATACTACAAGATGATGTGCATCGCGGCCAAGGAAGGATGCAACTATTGGACCACGAACATTCTCGGCACCTATTGCGAAGCGTGCGGTCATATCGACAAGCATACCCTGGACAAGTGCCCTGCATGTGGTTCGACTTCCTTGTCATACCTTACTCGCGTGATCGGGTATTTGAAGAAAATCTCTAACTTCTCGAAAGGAAGGCAGATAGAAGCAGCAAAGCGATATTATCATTAATTCGGACAGGAGGTCATCATGTACGGGATAGATGACAAGGATTGGTTGAAGACATATATCTGGGGCGAAATCACCTTGATGGACATGGAATTGTTTGAACATAATGGAAAGATATGGACAAACAATGAATTGGACAAGGAGTGCACCAAAGAGGTGTTTGACAAATTGGTCCCTGTCATCTATGGAGCCATCGGCCATAGACTGAACATCTACAAGTTGAACGTCAGCGGTCCTACTGTGGAAAAATACAGAAACGAAGCCGATGACCCTTCCGTGCAGACCTTTGCCGAAACCTGGATGCATCTGAAGCAAGAAGGATTTGATCCAATGAAGATGTTGATCGAACCGGAAAGAAGGACGTCACCCGACACTGCCTTGAGGTTATGTATCAGCTTCATGGACAAATTTGATTGGTATGTCGAACAATTGATCACTGAACTAAAGGAAGCGATCAATTCGAAGACAGAAGATGTCGAAGAAGAGGAAGACCTTTACGAAGAGGAGCCAGACGAAACCAGTGAAATCATGTAATGCTGAAATTGTCTTTCAGGAAGTGCCGGGTGAAATATCCCTGGCGTTTTCCTGCACCGGTTGTCCTATACACTGCCCTGATTGCCACTCCAAGTTTCTGTGGGACAAGGAGCTGGGCGAGGAATTCAATGAAGAATACCTGATGAACTGGCTGGGCAAATACACTCCTCACGTTTCCTGCATTCTGTTCTACGGCGGGGAATGGGAAGAGGAATGGCTGGTCGGAATGCTCAAGTTGGTCAAGGACCTAGGACTCAAGACTGCCCTGTACACCGGGCTCGATGACGTGTCTCAGGAAATCAAGGACAACCTGGATTACTTGAAAACTGGTCCATTTGTCAAAGATTGTGGTCCATTGAACAAGAGGACAACCAATCAGCGAATGTGGGATTTGAAGAAAAATGAGGACATCACGAGCAAGTTCTGGAGATGCTAAATTAGACAGAAGTTTAATAGCACAATGAAGTGCAAAAGGAGTGGAATATGAGAATTGATGAAGATTGGACAAGAAAAGAACTGGCCATCCACGATAAGCTTGTGGATGTGTTAAGAGATTTTTTGAATAAATATGAAAAGTATTTGAATAGAAGTGTGTTTGAAGAAATTGTTGCAAGTGCAACAGAATATGTAGCTGAAACTTATTTTTATGATGATGAAGATGATGAAAATAATGAAGACCTAGATGAATCCCGTCGTCTCCGTCGCGGTCGCATGCTTCGTGAAGACAATGAAGATTCAAAAAAGAAATACAAAGTCGTAAATGAACCGCCATATGAATCAGCGAAATTATTGACTACAACAGATGATTATGATGAAGCCATTGAACTTATAAAAAAGTATGCAAAAGAACATGGTGGTTGTTTTAAGGTAATAGATGCTGAAACTGGAAAAATGCTAGCTAATGAATGGAACAAATGGACATTGTGGTCAATAACCCATGATAACTCGTAATTAGATAGAAACAATTTATCAAATATTTCAAACCCTCCCGACAAAGGAGGGTTTTCTTTTTGAAAATCTTTCCTTTTGTCCTGAATTTTATTATATTTTCTATACCACCGGAGGAATTCATGCCGAAGCTGTCTTTTGACAAGAACTTGGTCTTGAACATAGTTTGCGGGAAAATCGGGAACAAATTGAAAGAAGTCGGACTGCGTCTGGACCTCCTAAAAAGATATGATGATGGAGAACAAATCGACTTCTATGTTTATGACGACAAGAAAGACGTGTATGCTCGTGTAAGAAACAGAGGATGTTTTCACAATGTCAGAAAGGAAATCAATCCCGATGGTTCCAACGTCTATCTCGTTGACTATTATTCCAGAAAAGGAAATGGAACGATAGTGTTTTCGTCCAAGACCGAATTCGAGGGCATTGGCGATGGATGGACATTCCCGACGATGGAAGAATTCGTCAAAAGGTGCAAATAAACCACAAAAGGAGTAGAACATGCTCGAAGACTACATAGCTCAAGTGAAAGACGAGAAGGAAGAACTCAAATCCCTTCTTGATCCCAACGAGAAGATCCTCCTGCTCACTCACCAAAATTGCATGGACGGTCGTGTGTGCGAATTGATTGCGAGGAAGGTTTTTCCCAATCTACTCTGCGTCAAACTTCCTGCATCGGAACATGACAAACTCCTTGAACATTACGACATGAGGAGATTCAAAGCGGTCATCATGGCGGACCTCAGCACGAACTCGCAGAGGATTCTCAATCGCCGGAACTTCATTATGATTGACCACCACGAAACTTCCGCCGAAAACAAGGGCGCACATGTCTTCAATTGCAATGACAAATGCGGATCCTATCTCCTCAAGGTGTTTTTGGAAACCGTGTTCGATGTGGACCTCGGCCAATACGACAAGCTGGTGGACATGGTGAATGACTATGACCTGTGGATCAAGTCAAGTCAGGATTCCTCCATTCTTGAACATCTCTACCGCACCTACGATTGGAATACCTTCGAGGGCCGTTTCCAGAACTTCGACGGAACTTTCACTGACGAAGAAATGGAAATCTATCAGAAGGAATTGAAGCGCCTGGACGACATCTGGATGGATATGCAGATATACGTCAACGGGCACACCATGGTCATTCTTGACGAGAGGTTCAACAACGACATCGCGGACAAGGTTTTCAAGAAGACGAAGTCGATCAACGTGGTCATCTGGGTTTGGTATCCTTATGGCGGTTCCGTAAGACTTCGCGAAGGAAAGGAAAGTATATTCTCAGTAGGTGAATATCTCAAGAAAGTTGGATTCGGTGGTGGACACGCTCGGGCAGGCGGGTTCCGTATTGATCCTATGAAGTCATTGAGTGAAGCCGTTTGGAAAATGGTAAACGACACAAAGGACGTTGGATGAAAGGATTCAAAAGAATTCGTTATGAACGGGCTTGGAATGACAAGCCATCAATGATTTATCTGTATGAAGCCGGGAAGGAAAGGCCTCAGAAGATAAAATGGGAACCGACAGCTTGGACAGATGATCCCGCCTCTACCTCCGGGTGGACCAACATAGAAGGGAAGCCGGTAAGGAAGATCAATCCAGGTGAACAAGTCACGGTGGAATATGAGTCGGACATCGCGCCTGAACTCGTCTATCTTCAGGAAAGATACGGAGACAAAGAACTCGAAGTGAACATGGACGACTTCCGTGTTTGCATCTTGGACATTGAAATCGCAGGCGGCAATGGTAATCACCTGCCGAATGAAATCGTATCCTTCAAGCGGACTGAAGATGGGGAAAGGGAATCACTTCCCCTGATTGAACTGGAAAAAATCGATGGATTCAGAAATTTCCTTGTAATTGAAGAACAAAATTATGTGAAATTCAGGGATTCCAATTATGCGAAGTCTGACTTCCCCGATCCTATCAAGGTGGAATATCCCGTCAATCTCATCACTGCATACGACAGCAAGACGAAGAAAACCGTGACGTTCGGCATTGGTGACTACACCGGTTCCGCTGATTTTGAATATCACAGCTACAGAACTGAAAGGTCAATGCTTGTTGGATTCTTCAATTGGTTCAAGAGCCAGAACTTCGACATCATTACTGGTTGGAACGTGGAGATGTTCGACTTGAAATATCTCATAAATCGTTCGATCATGTATGGAAACAATGGAGACAAGGAAGTTTATGACGCTTGCAGAGGATTGTCAGCTTCCGGCAGAGTGAACAAGGAAAGAATAACGAGCCCGACTTCTCATGTGAAGATTCAGGACACAATCGTCATCGACTACCTTGAACTCTACAAGAAATTCACCTATGTAAACGAGACTTCCTACAAACTTCAAGCGATTGGCATGAAGGTCTGCGGAGAAGGCAAGGTGGAATACGAGGGGTCGATCAATACCTTCTACAAGAAAGACTGGAACAGATTCGTCGAGTATAACGTTCAGGACGTTCTGCTCGTGAAGAAGATTGACGAGAAGAAGAGATTCCTTGACCTGGCCGTGACCTTCGCTTATCAGGCGCTGGTCCCAATCGACAAGATATTCTCCTCCGTCGCCACGATTGAAGGCTACATCCTCCGCTATCTGCATCAGCACAAGATGGTGATGAGCAACAGGACGGAAAAGAAACGGGACTGGTGGGTCGAAGAGGATTGGTTCATCACGAAGGAACTCAAAGACCCGAGCAACCCGAAGTCAGAGATGATAGAAGTTGCTCAGAATGTGAGGGATGAAGATACGGAGAAATACCTCACCGCTTGGAGAAATCAAGACAAGGAGCAGATGTCCAAACTCCGGGAACTGATGAAGTATCACGTGAAAGGTGGACACGTGGAAGCCAACCCGGGGATGTACACTTCCTCCCTTTGCTTCGACGTGGCTTCCCTTTATCCTCACATGATCATTCAATACAACATCTCCCCGGAAACCAAAGTGACTCGGCTGACCAAGGAAGTCGGAGACAGGGCAGGGTACATTGAATCAGAAATCAACGGGGTGTGGTTCAAGAGGGAGAAGGGGATTCTGCCAACTATCGTCAAGCGAATCTTCGATGAACGTTCCAGCTTCAAGAAGAAGATGTTCAAGGAAAAGCATGGAACAGACCTCTACAACTACTACAATTCCATGCAGCAAGTGAGAAAGATTTTGATCAACTCCATGTATGGGGTGATGATCAATGAATTCTTTCACTTCTATGACCCTGACCTTGCTCGCTGCATTACTCGTGGTGGACGCAGGTTGATTCGCTTCCTGTCGGACAAGGCGGAGACGGCGTGCAAGATGTTGGCCGCTCACCCGGAAGTATGTTTCCCTGGAGCCAAGCCATTCGAGATGAAAAACATAGTCCTCTCACTTATTGACACTGACAGCTGCCATTTACATTTTCAAGAGCTGAAAGCAAATCTCGCACCTGACATGCCTGAACGAGACTTCCTGCAAAAGATGGAAGTTTACATGGAGAAGGCCTTTGAAGTCGTGCTGAAGAAGAAGGCAGACCTGAAAGGATTGGATCAGGTCATCAAATTCAAGCGAGAAGGCGTGATCACCCATGAACTCGTGATGGCCAAGAAAAAGTATATTTCCATTCTGGTGCAAAACGAGGACGAAATCTATGATCCTCCGAGAATGAAGACGACCGGGGTCGAAATCACTCGTTCCGACACTCCTAAGTGGGTCAAGGAAAAGATGATCGAAACAGTTGACTACATCATTGCCGGTTGCACAGAAAAGGAACTGATGGAAAGAGTTGACCAGATTTGGCTTGAATTCCAGAAACAAAGTCTGGAGGACATCTGCTCAAATGGTTCAGTGTCCAAGTATCATGCATACACGATTGCGAACAACAACGAGAAGGCGAAACCGAAGCAAGTTGCGGACAATCCATTCGCTGCATTCTCTGACGTGAAAATCGTTCAGCTGTTGGATTTCAAGCCAGGAACTCCAATGAGAAACAAGGCGGCAATTGCCTACAACACGTTCATCAAAAACAAGAATTTGCCTTACGAGAAGATTACGGACGGCTCGAAGATTCATTACATCCCTGTGCATAATGTGATAGACTTCAGAAACGACGTGATCGCCTGGGTCGAAACCTGTCCTCAGGAAATCCGCAAGCTGATCAAGGTGGACTATGAAAGACAATTCAACACGTTCACCGGAATGATCAATCGTATCTGCGAGGTGTTGAAGTTCACCCAATGGGAAGGTTACAAGAGATACGTAAAGGCAAGTGGCCTAAATAAGTCAGGGTTTGACCTTTACGCAGAACAAGAGGAATATGATGGTTGATTGCTTATTCATAGGTTCCGGGCTGACCAATGCTGTAATAGCCAGAAAGAAGTTGGACCAGGGAAAGAAGTGCCTTGTATTGGAGAAGAAGTCCTACATCGGTGGGGTTTGCAACACCTACAAGGAAGGGAACATCACGATTCACAATTGCGGTGCTCATATCTTCCACACGTCCAATGAGGAAGTTTGGAATTTCTGTCGCAGATTCACTCGGTTCATCGCCTTCGTGAACTCCCCGAAAGCCCAGTGGTGCAATGAATTCTATTCCCTTCCCTTCAACATGAACACGTTCTGTCAGCTTTGGCCGGATGTGCATACTACAGAAGAGGCAAAGGCCAAGATTGAATCGGAAAGAACTCATTACGAGAATCCGAAGAACTTGGAGGAACAGGCACTGAACTTGGTCGGCAGGACAATCTACGAAAGGTTGATAAAGTGCTATACCGAAAAGCAGTGGGGTTGCCCATGCGACAAACTCTCGCCTGACATCATCAAACGGATTCCACTCAGGTTCGAATTCAACAACAACTATTTCAATGACATCTATCAGGGCATCCCGGAACACGGCTACACAAAAATGATAGAAAACATGTTCAAGGGAGCGGAAATCAAACTCGATACGGACTTCTTGGACGACAAGGAATATTGGTTGAACCAGGCCAATGAGGTCTACTGTTCCTGTTCAATAGATGATTATTACAATTTTGAATTCGGTCGCCTAGGTTATCGTAGTTTGAAATTCGACAGAAAGTGCTTCAATCAGGAAGACTGGCAGGGAAATGCAGTCATAAATCACAATGACCATTCCACTGCCTACACCCGAACCATTGAACACAAGCACTTCTTGGACGAGTGGTCAATGAACACCTGGGTCGATTTCGAATACCCCGAGAACTACATCCATGGGTACAATGAGCCACTCTATCCTTTGATGGACAAGGACAACCAAAAACTTTACAGGAAATACTTGGAAAAACATTTGGAAGTCCCTGACCAGAAAGTTATATTTACTGGTAGAAATGGCCTGTACAAATACATGGACATGGACGACTGCATGGAATGGGCGCTAAATCTCGTAAAGGAGAACTAGACAATGGATCAGTTTCAGATTGAAGAAAAAGAAGTTTCCGCAATGAATTTGGAAAAGCAACCGCACAAGGTAAGCGAGGCGGAACTCAAGGAAGCCGAAGAACAGCTCAAGGGTGAATACAAGCCGGTGATTCTCAACCGCAGATATGGTCGAGAAAACGTGGTTATTTATGGTCATGCCTTGGTGGAAGCTGCAAAGAAGGCGAACATAGAAAAGCTGAACGTCATCTTCGTGGACATTTCCAAGGAAGAGGAAGACAACATCTATCGTCCACTCTACGACACGATCATTCAGTGGAACTACGAAGACGTCCTCGCGAAGTGGTATGTGCCGAAGCAGACAGGCAAGGAAGTGTACACCGAGGTCATGAGCCAGATGTTTTATGAACCTTCATCTGGACCCGAACCCTCGTTTGAAGATTGTCTGGACATGAGCGAATACAATCGTGCCCTGGAAGACATCAGCAAGTATGACCTGACGGACGAAGAAAAGAGGATAGCCAAGATTTGCGCAACTCGATTCATCAAATTCCGTTATGGCCGTTTCGCTGACAAATATGCAAGAGCGAGCGGAGATGCAAAGAAGATGTATGAACGCCTGCTGATGGTTGTGGTCGACATTGACCGAGCCATTGAATTCGGCATGGAAAAGATGATAACCATGGTGTTCGAAAAGGACCATAAATACGAGGGCAAGTAATGCTGATTCAACCTGACAAAATCATTCCACATCCCGGTTGGGTCTGCGACTATGTTCCTCCGGTCTACATTCTCACTCACAACCGTTCCGAATTCTGCAAGAAGCATACGTTCGGTTGGCTCAGAAAGAATGGATTCACTGGAACAATCGTCTGCGTAATCGACGACCAGGACAAGGACATAGAAGGCTACAAGAAGTTGGCTGCAGATGACGGCAATGCAGCAGTCGAGATTTTCTCCAAGAAGGAACAGGCGGAAAATCCGGAGAACGAGTATTTCTATCCATTCACCGGCGAGATATTCCCCATTGTCGTCTATGCTCGTCATGCTGTTCCCGAGATAGCCAAACGTCGTGGTGACAGACTTCTTTCCACCATGGACGACGACTATTATGAATGCAACTTCAGATTGAGACTTCACGACAAATTCATCGCCAAGAAGGTTTGGAGGCCGAACTTCGATGACCTTATGAAGCAGACCTACGAAATGTTGGAAAGAACTACAGCTTCGTGTGTCGCTTGGGCTCAGACAGGGGACGGCATCGGTGACCACGTGGACACCAGAATCCTCCGCAAGGCAATGAACACCCACTTCTTCGACATGGAACGTCCTTTTGAATTCATGGGCATCACGAACGAAGACTGCAATGCATACGTGGTGGGTGGTCGTATGGGAATGTTGGTCATAAACATCCCGTTCATTCAGATTCAGCAGGTGCCTACGCAGAACTCAAGCGGCGGTGTGACTCCTTTCTATCGCAGATTCGGGACGTATTTCAAGTCCTTCGCCACGGTGGTTTGCGCTCCTTCGGCTTGTCACCTCATTCGCATGGGCTACAAGTATTCCAAATCCGGTGGTCGACGTGTTCACCACGGGGTCGAATGGGAATATTGCGCTCCGAAGATCCTTCCTTATGACTGGGAAGAACGAATGAAGAAGGAAGGTTACGAGAACAACCGCAAGGTGAGGCGCGGCTGGGGTACACTGGACAAGTCAAATCTCAAGGACTTCGTAGAATGATAAATGTCGGTTTCGTTGAATTTGACCGTGGCGTGAAGGGTTATGTGTTCGGTGGATCAACTGCACTGAACATTCATTGGAAGAATCACTGGCCGGAATTCGAAGCCAGAGGAATACACTTCGAAGATTGGGACAAGGACAAGGAATACGATGTCCTGTTTGTCGGCAATTCAATCTCCGGGGAATCCTTTGCAGAAGTGAACAAATGGCTTGATGAACATCCGAAGACAAAGACACTGTTCGTCAATTGTCATAGAAACTGGAAGCATGCCAATGTCCCTGAAGTGCAGGATTTCCTGAGCAGGGTCAACTGCATCGTCACTCACACTGGCGTGGACACCAACAAGAATGGATATAATGTCCTTCAGTCCAGCAAAAATTTTCAGCTGTATGTAATAGGCAACTTCAATCTGTTCGACGAGAAGCCATATTCAATCCTTCCTCTGTCCGAAAGAAGTGACATCATTTCGTCCTTCGGCAGATTGATGCCAGTGAAGGGAATCGACAAATATCTGAAGAACGCCGACAAGTTCCTCAACAATGAATACAAATACTGCACGATAGGCTCCTCCGGAATCACGATGTCAAAGAAGGAAACCGACATAAGGGATTTCTATGACAGCTCATTCTCCATGAAGTCCTGGGGTTTCAATCTGACGTCCATGAGCATCTTCGAAAACAAGAAGTTGCCTGACAATTGCCTATGGTTCCCGAAGCTGAAGACGAATCTGCTGTCCAAGGAAAAGTTCAACATTATTGACACCTACGACAGAGATGACCCTGAATTCATTGACTTCCGTGCTCATATCAGATTCGCGGTGTTCGGATATGGATATAATGACAAAAACGCCAAGATACAGTCAGAAGCCAATGAATATGCTTTATTGGAAACGATTCAGTCCGGTACTCCTGTGATCACGTTCAAACGATATGTGGACGCGATCAGGGTGTACGAAGAAAAGCCGGATGTCGAAAATTCGGGTTTCTTTGTAATCGACGATTGGGGTGACCTGAACGCCGAAAACATCAAGAAGTTTGAGCAGACCTACGAGGAATCGACCAAGAAGCAATATGAATTCATGATGAAATGGTGGGGAAATGACAGAATCATTGATCATTTCTGCAAGTATTTCAATGAATTGGTTGAAACAAAAACTTGGTCAAATCCATTGAACAAATCCAGTTTTGACTCATTCATTTCTTGAGTCAATAACTAAATTCTTCAAACTAACAAGGAGTATCCTATGAAACTCACTCGCAGAAAGATTGTCGACATCCACAACCTCATTGAATCCGTTGCTGACAAGGTGGTTTCCCCCAAGCTTGCCTTCAAATTCATCAAGCTGAAGCAGGCCTGCAAGCCAGAAATCGACGCCATTGTCGAGGCGCAGAAGACTGTTATGATCACCCCTGAAATCGAGGAATACAACCGAAAGCAGGCGGAACTCGACAAGAACGACCCCGAATATGCTCAGAAGTCCTTGGCTATCTATCAGGAAAACAAGGATCTGGTCGACAACTTCCGGAAGAAGGACCAGGAATTCGGGGAAATGCTGGAAGAGGAAGTCGAGATCGAAATCCCCGAAATTGACCTTGATTCCCTCCCCGAAGGCGTGTTCAAGGTCAAGGACTTGGAACTCCTGACCGAAATCATCAAGTAAGGAGCGGGGATGGAAGGGGACATCAGTGAACAGCTTGTCGGGTCAAAGGAGATAAAGGCCGACGTTATAAACACCTTTCACCAGGACAACTTTAAGGTCGCATTTTCCAATTTCCCGATAATCAACGACCTGAAGGACTTGGTTGGTTCCGACAAGCCGGTCGACATGCGTATCTTCGACTACAATGTGAAGAACGTGACCATTCCTGACCAGTCCCTTTCCGTGTCCGAATTCCCCTATTTGAACAGGGTACAGCTTCAGCCGACCGCAAGAGCGAACGACAATCTGCAACCCGTGACGGTGGAATTCAAGGTAGACAATACATTTCTCAACTATTTCCTCATTTACACCTACATTAGGCAGATGAGAGCAGGGATCATCAAGCTGAGCAAACCTTACTACAAGAACGTCATCCACGAAATGATTGTCGATGGTTTCACCAATTCGGGCATCCACGTTTCTCGACTCAAATTCATCAATCTGTTTCCGATATCCACAGGTACATTGACCCTTGAATCAGGCGTGGCCGAAGACCTTACTTTCCCGGTTTCCTTCAACTATGAGGAATTCAAAGTGGAACTCATAGGTGGAGCCAAGAAAAACGGCTAAATTAAGAAACATTCGAGGAGATATTCACATGAGAACGGAAGCGAAATTGATTTCAGAATTGTATGAATTTTCGGAACAGTATGGCTTGGATTTCGATGATGTCCTGAACGAAGCCATCAATGAGGCGAGAGAACCCCTGGACGAGATGAACCTGAAGGCCATCGGCAGTATGGTGAGTCTGTTCTGGAAGATTTACAAGGCATCCAAAGCCGGAAAGAAAGTGAAGGACATGTTCAAGAATGACATCGCCAAGCTGAAGGATTTCATAAATTCCGCAGACAAGTCCGTAAAGGACGCGTTTGGGAAATACTACGACACTGCCAAGGAATTCATAAGTGCCTTCTAAATCATAAGGAACAGCTACAATGCTCCTACGGCTCCAGGGATGACCATGGAGCCATTTTCTGTGTAGGTAAGTAAAAGATACTAGCCAACTGCAAAACTGTCTCAGAACTCATCCTGAACAGCCAGGGAGAGTGTAAGGTGACCAGAGCTAAATTGGACTGGAGAAAATATGTTAGGATTCATAGCGAGAACAGCAGCCACTCATGCAGCCGTAAAAGGCATAAGAAGTGCCGCGTCGTCCGATGATGCTTCTGAAAATTCGGTGAACAGGAGCACGGCACATGACTTTATGTCAGGTGGCAGTGGTGAAGATGCTGCAATCGCTCGTGGCAACAAATCCGCCTTGATGGCTCGTGAAAACAGAGAAGCTGAATTCGAAAGACAAATAGCCACACAGGAAGTTCAATATCAGGATGAACGATATGCTCCTCTCGATTCAGGTGATGAATTCCTGGACGAGGTCTATGGAAAGCTGGGCGAGATTGACAACAAGATGGGCAAGATGTTGGCTCACTTCATCGCCCAGGACAAGAGGGAAGAGAAACAAGCTGACCTTGACAGACAAGCTAATCTGAGCAGAAAGCTGAACAAGGAAGAAGCAGGAGCGGCCGCGGGAGCAGCTGCAGCCACCGCTATTCCTGGCGGGTCTGGAACCACAACCCCGATGCCGGCTCCGTCTTCAGGCGGTGGTTCAGGGGCACCTCAGGAATCAGGCGGAGATGACTTCAGTGCATTAGGTCTTGCCGCTGACATAGGCATCAACATTGCACTAGGCAAGGCGATCAAAGCAGGAGCCAGCAGATTCCTGAAGACAAACGCTGGACAAAACTTGGCAAATGCGGCAAAGACATCGAAGGCCGCTCAAGCTGCATCCAAGGCCACAAAGGTAGGAAGAACAGCCGGGAAATTCGCAGGAAAGGCAGGGGCAGTCGTTCAGGCAGGTGTCGGTGCCTATCAGCTGCTTAATGCAAAGAACGCTGCAGTCGAGGCCGCAGGCGAACGTGACATGTCCTCCACTTTTGCCGGAGAAACTGCAGCAACCACGACTGGAACCAATCTCGACCTGGAGAAGATGGCCGAAATCGGGAAATACAATTCGGCTGCAGCGGAAACTGAACAACTGGCGGGAAGAATAAATGGTGCAATAAACCTTGTCACCGGTGCAGCGGCATTCATTCCTGGAATAGGTCAAGCGATTCAAGGCATAGGCCTGTTGTGGGATTTGTTCGGCGCTGGACTCCTTTCCAAACCCGACAAAGCCACATTGGACAGAATCGGGTTGACCGACGAAGACTTGGAAAGAGCGCAGATCATCATGAAGGAAGGTGGTCCTGACGAGCTGAAGAAGCGCCTGTTCGCCGAAGGCATGAGCACGGATGACGCCGAAGAGGCAATAAAGAGAGCTGGTCGGGCTATAGGTACATTCTATGCAGGTCTCGGCAATGTGAACGCTCCGGAAACCTGGCCAGTGGATTGGACATCTCAATGGTTCGAAGACACACTGCTGGAAAAGATTCAGGACAAGCAGGGAACTCAATACCAGCAGGACCTCTATGAAGCCGCCCTTGAATTCTGGCAGAGATTGATAAATGACGCGGAAACTCAATTCGTTCCCGAAACCACGGAAAAGATGGAAGAGGAAGCGAAGAATGGATATCCTTACAGAAAGAAGATGAAGGATTGGCTGGACAAGAACAAGCTGGTGATAGGAGAAACCAAACCTACCTACATAGGAAACAACAAACCAGACGAAGATGTAAGCCACGTGTTTCCGTATTTCGGCATAGGCGTTCAACCCGAATACAAGGCAGTGTTGAACGAAATCCTCGCTTCACACAATCTGCGAGAGGTCAAGGACGCCGGTGGCTATCTGTACACAAAGGAAAGCCCGATGTGGTCAAGGGCGAAGAACGAAGGCCTCTGGTTCTATGGAAACTCAAAAGGATCCACATACAGACAATTTCTTGCAAAACCAGGGATTGAACCTGAATTCTTGGCTCAAGGCGGTGTTCTGAATTCGGCGACCTCACTAGGCATGATGGAGGCCGAAGCGATAAATACACTGGAAAACTCCGGAAATCAGATCAAGAATGTCATAAAAGATGGCTTCAATGGAATGAATGATGAATGGTTCGATGACGCCCTGATGGGATATTTCATGGATTCCGTCCTTCCTGGATTGGTCGGGGCATTGAAGAAAGACAAAAGAGAACTAGGTATTGCAACACCGATATCGGTATTTGGATGAGGTAGAAGATGGCAAGTCCAAAAATACAGACAGTGCTGAAGAAATTCAACGAGGCGCCAGAAGCACCTTACGACAACTATGACAAGGTGAAGATATCCTTGTCGAAAGGAAACAAGCTGCTCAGAAATCGTATAACTGAACAAGTGATTTGCACGGCTCCTCTCAGTGAACCTTTCAAATTCAATGCAGCTCCTCAATACACCACATTCGGTGAATTGATGCAGAAATACAATTCCAACCCTGTAGGAGAGGTGTTCGAAAAGATCAGAGGTTTTGCGGATTCCGGAACAATGTCAGCGGACAGAAATGAATACTTCGGCAGAATCGAATCAGCGAAATTGTACAAGGGGGTGTCCGACATTTCCTACAATTTCAATTTCACTTGCTTCGAAGACTTGGACAGATATGGAAATTTGAAAAGAGACGATGACGCAACGAAGGACGGTGACTCCATTGTTCCTTTTCTGGTTTTCACCTCGATGTCATTCCCGAACATGCCGCCTGAATTCATGGAAAAGATGAACGCCATATTCGAGGACTTTTCTCAAGGAGGAAATGGCGTATGGGAAACGATCAAGGGCGCATTCAAAGGAGTGGCTAGCTCGGCAATAACTCAAATCGAAGCTGGTTTTTCCGGAAGCACATCGATGTTCAAGACGATATTCGGGCAATCCACCGGGAACTATCCTTCTGACCATTTCGCCGACAAAACTCAGAATTGCATAGACATTGAAGTTTCCAATGTATGCATGCTGAAGAACATGGTGATCAAGAACTTCAACGCCACATTCTCCCGTGAAATCTTGGAAAATGGCCTTCCTGTCTACACCAAATACTCCTTGGACGTTGAACCTATCGTTCAGCCGACCAACCAGGAACTTTTCGGCATATACAGCAAGGGCGAAAAGACGTATTTCAGCAACTTCAAGGAATTGGCAGGAGGACATTGGGGTCAAAACAATTCGGATTTCAATGCAAAGAACGCTGCAGTCAATGGAGCAACTGAAGGAATAGGCAAAAAATAAATGGCCAAGAAGAATCACAACAGGTCGAGACCGAAGTCAAAAGGACTGAGCCGAAGGGAAAGGCAAGCGCAGAATCTGTTGTCAGCCAAGCTGAATCCCCAATCTGCAGCCGGCAAGAACGCTCGCCGTAGGGAAATAGCTCAGAAGAACAGAAAGCTGAGTGAACAAAAGATTCTTGACGTCCTAGGCAGACTTGCAACCAAACTCGATGACATGTTGGCCTTGTTCGTCAAGCAGGACAACAGACAAAAGAAGGAAGATCAGGAAAAGGAACATCGGTCTTTGTCCAGAAAGATGTGGGACGCAATGGCTCCAAAGGGAATGCGTCGCCATGTAGCTGCCTTCGGTTTGGGTGGAATGGCTGCAGCCGGTCTTGTTTCCTTGATGGACAATTCCTTCAAACAGGCCGAACCAACGGAAGGAATAGACGAAGCGCCTCAACCCCTGCCGGAAGGCGTTCAGGTGATTAACGGGGCGAAGCTGTATATGGCTCCTGGGGTGAACCTGGATGGAATGAACCAGGACTTCCTCAAACGCTTCACGGACGCCGTCAGGGAATATCAAGAGGTCTACAAGGGAGGAGTCGTCAGAATAAACTCCGGCTACAGATCCTTGGCTCAACAGAAGGAAATCTACGAGAAGGACAAGGCGGAACACGGAGGAACAGCGACCAAGTCTGCAGCCCCTGGAAGGTCAATGCACGAATATGGCTTTGCCCTTGACACCAATACGACTGAAGCGAACGCGATGGAGGCACTCGGGTTGTTCGCCAAGCATGGATTGGTCAGGTCAGAAAAGAAAATAAGCAAGAAGACAGGGAAGCTGATCGAAACTTGGCACGTGGAAGACGCCAAAATGCAGGGACTCAAGAAGAAGTTGAGGGATGTCGGGGCGGATTCGGTCTTTGCGATCAGAATGAGAAAGGGACTTGACCCGGAAACAGGATTGCCGGACGAAGAATCAATAGCACTGGCGAATCAAGCTGCAAACATTTTAAGACAAGCCGAGATGATAGAAGTTGCCAATCAGTTGGCCACCCTGCAGGAATCAATGACAGGAAATGCAGGGGAAGTCGAAATCCCTACAGTGAAGGCAGCTCAAGGTGCAATGGTCAACGTGGTCGCGGGTGAAGCTGGTCCTGAATTGATATTGCCTTTGAATCAACGAGGTGGTGAAATTCTGGCCAATTCCATATCCGATGCATTCAAGGAAATGGCCGCGTCACGGAGCAGAATGTCATCAGTGGAGAAATTCAAGACATTCTTCGAAGGAAGGTTTTTGCCGGAACTCAGAAGACAGTTGGGCAAGAACTAAATTGAAAAAATCAATGAGGTATCATCATGTGGACAAAAGGAACAGACTATCAGACTCCACTTTTCAAGTTGAAGACAAAGATGCATGCGGAAGGTTTTCGTGGAATCTGGGATGAATATGAACAGGCCTCAAGAATCCTACTTGGAAAATTCGACGTCCTGGCCAAGCGTATCTTCGACAAACAGACCAAGCATGCCTATTGGGACGTGTGGAAGGATTACGGTGACAATGACCGCAGTGATGAAGCCGAATTGGAAACTGAAGATGATGTGATGGAATATCTCAGAATGGCTGCAGAAGAAGCTGCCAATATGTATGAATCTTATGATGATATATCAACAAAGATGCTGAGAGAAGGATATTACGTAAAAAAGATAGACACAATAAAGCCAGAAATAGAACATTTGATTTCAGATTACAATTTATACAGTGATGTGAAAGATGTGGAATTTTTCAAAGGTTCATTGAAATCAGGTGATCCTCGTGATAAATCCAACTGGAATTTTCCAAAATTGACAGTGGTCATGAAGAATGGTGATACGAAAGAAATTGAATGGAATGAAAATAACTGCAAAATAGTGAGAGGTAATCTGATTCCAGACCTCGAGCCAATCAAAAAAATTTCAAACTGGTTTAATTCAATTAGATATGAAAAAAAGAAACTGGAAAATATTGAAGCCAAACAGAGTGTATTGGATTTGGCAAAGGAATTAGGACTGGAAATAAAGAGTATGACTCCTTGTAATGGCGAATTATGGTTGGAAGACTCCACTGATCCTTACTTGATGATTGAACTTTCAGATGGAACTAAAACTTCAATAAATTGTCCACGTCAATTCAGTAGATTTGGACACACTAACTTCGTTTGGAGTGAATTTGCTAATGTTACGAAAAATTGGTTAAACAAGATAGCCAAAGAAAGAGAAAACATAAATCCAGAATCCTAGATAATTTGAATTTGAAACAGGAGAGGACCACAAATCCTCTCCTTTTTCATAGCAATCTCAATTCATTTTCCGTCACTACCCTGAAAGTGATGTTCCTTTGTTTGCACCACTTCTCGCACGCTTCCCATTTCGCTCTGTTCACCAAATACACTTCTTGACTTTCATTGAACTGCATGACGGATTTTGCTGTCATCTTTTTCGGTTTCTTCGCAGGTTGGGATTGCGCCAGAGGTTTGATTTCCAGCATGAAGTCCTTCAATCCATCCACCGTCTTCACTCTGCAAAAGATGTCGGGGTAATACCTGTGAATCTGTCCATCCTTAGGAGACACATAGGGAACCACGACGCATTCAGACCCCCACGCGGCAATCGATTCGTTCATGTCCATATAATAGAACACGCGCCTTTCCCACCCTGACCGATAATGAGGCAAGGTGTTCCCGATGTATTTCTCCGGGTGCTTGGGCTGATAATCGCCTTGATAGAACTGACCCTTCGTGCGCATGATTTCTCAACTTATGAAATACTTGACCACCAAAGCCATAGTGCCGTAATAAACTGAAATAACTAAAAGTCCTAAAATAACGAACAATGAATCCTTTAAAAGATTTTTCATACATCTCCAATTGGTCTCAAATTTAGCCCTTCGAAAAAATTATCAAAGAAATATGAAAAATTTTTGACCATTTAGCATAAAACAATATTATATTCTACCTAGAACCATTTAGAGGAGAACCACCAAGTGAATCAGAAGCAGTTGAAATTCACCCACGATTTGGTCAAGAAGATGTTCTGGGCCAAGGTGAAGGATTTCAACGAGCGTCACCAGGAAGTCACGACAAACTATATGAAATTCGCTGATTGCCTGGAGATGACCTTGGTCGAGCCGGACT